>Ga0222428_100292_pt1 | contig 27516 bp, 3 predicted proteins | sample 2B5Ametagenome_FD_182471 | JGI IMG/M metagenome (GOLD analysis project Ga0222428, IMG submission 182471) | Enriched microbial communities from leaf-cutter ant dump, University of Wisconsin, Madison, United States - 2B5A (version 2) | ecosystem: Environmental > Terrestrial > Nest > Insects nest >...
GTGTGCCAATGGGTTCGGCCGCACGGGTTTCCAGGCCGTTGGGCGGGCCGGTGGCGCCTACCGTGGCGACCACGGTTTGCTGCAGGCGCCGCCCGCCCGCGTCGAGCTGCCAGGTGATGGTGCGCTCGGGTGTGGTGTGGCTTACGAGGCGGTCCTGGCTGTCGTAGCTCCAACGCTCCAGGCGCGTGCGGCTGTGGCTGCCTTGGTTGGCGCCGCCGGGCAGGCTGGCGCTCAGGGCCGCACTGCGCTGATCTGCGCTGAGCGATTCGGTGCTGCTGCTGGCGGTGCGGTTGCCATTCGCGTCGTATTCGTGGCTGCTGGCGCGGAGGGTGTTGCCTGCCCCAGCATGGGCTTGCGTGCTGCTGGTTTCCGTGGCCACGCGCCCTGCCTTGTCGTAGCTGGTGGCGGTGCTGCTGCCGTCGGGGTGGTCTATGCGGGTGATGCGGCTGGATTTGTCGTAGCCGATGCGCGTGAGGCCGCCTGCGCCGCTCTGGGCTGTGGGCCGGTTCAGCGCGTCGTAGCCGATGCTGGTGACGCTGCCGCCGGGCTGTGCGGTGGTGCTGATGCGGTTGCCTTGGGCGTCGTAGCCATGGGTGAGGCTGTTGCCCCAGGCGTCGGTGACTTTGACGGGGCGGTCGAAGGCGTCGTAGCTGCTGGCTTCCGTGCGCGTGCCCCATTCGTCCACTTGCGTGGTGCTGGTGAGGTTGCCGTTGCCGTCGTAGCTGTAGCGCGCTTGCGTGATGCTGCCCGCGCCGTTGGCGCTGGCGGCGGTGGTGGCGGTCTGGGTGCGCCGGCCGCGCGCGTCCAGGGTGTGGGTGAAGTGGTTGCCGTTGGCGTCGGTGTGGCTGGTAAGGCCGTCGGCGTTGTCGTAGCCGTTGGTTTCCTGGGCGCCGCCGGGCAGGGTTTTGCTGGTGCGGCGGTTGCGGGGGTCGTACTGGTAGCGGGTGGTGTGGCCGTTGTAGTCGGTTTGGGCCAAGAGGTTGCCGCTGGTGTCGTAGCTGCGGCTGGCCTGTATCTGGCCGCTGGCCAGGCTTTGGGCGATGGTGACCAGACGGTTGGCGGCGTCGTAGCCGTAGCGCGTGGTGGCACCGTTGGGGGCCGTGGCTTCGGTGAGGTTGCCCGCGAGGTCGTAGGCGTTTTGCGTGGTGTTGCCCTCGCCGTCGGTGACGCTGGCTGCGCGCCGGCGCAGGTCGTACTGGGTCTTGATGGTGCGGCCTTCGGGGTCGGTGGCCTGGGTGACGTCGCCCATGGCGTCGCGTTGCAGGAGGTCGATGGCGCCCAGGCTGCGGCTGGTTTTGACCAGCAGGCCGCGCTTGTCGTATTCGTAGCCGACCTTGTTGCCAAGGGCGTCGGTTTCGAATTGCACGCGGCCGGCTTCGTCGTATTCGGTCTTGTGCAACTGAATGCCGGCGCGGGTGGCGCTGGCGACGCGGTTGAGCGCGTCGTACTGGTAGCTGGTGGTGGTGCCGTTGGCGTCGGTTTCGCTGGTCTTGTTGCCGTGCAGGTCGTAGTCGAGGGTGCTGACGGCGCCCAGGTTGTCGCGGGTGGCGGTGCGCAGGTTGTATTCGTTGTAGGTGTGGGTTTGCGTGCGCCCGCGTCCGTCGGTCTGGGTCAGGGCGTTGCCTACGGCGTCGTAGGTGGTGCTGCTGAGGGTGCCTACGCTGTCGCTGGTGTGCCGCGGGCGGTTGCGTTCGTCGTATTGGGTGGTGGTGACGTTGCCGTTGGGCGCGGTGACGCTGATGGCGTTGCCGGCGGCGTCGTAGCGGGTGGTGGTGGTGGCGCCGCCGGCACCGCTGGGCTGGGTGCGGCTGAGCTGGCGGCCCGTGCCGTCCCAGGTGGCGGTGGTGGCGTTGCCGCGCCCGTCGCTCTGGCTGGTGATGTTGCCGTCGGCGTCGTACGCGGTGGCGCTGAGCTGGCCCAGGCTGTCGCGGCTGGCGGTGCGCCGGTTCATGCTGTCGTATTCGAAGCTGACGATGTTGCCGTTGGGCCAGGTTTCGGTGAGGCGGTTGCCTGCCTTGTCGTAGCTGTAGGCGGTCTGGCGGCCCTCTTCGTCCTGGGCCACTACGACCCAGTTGCGCGCGTTGTATTGCCACTTGCGCGCCTGGCGCAGCGGGTTGGTCACTTGCAGCTTGTTGCCGACCTTGTCGTAGTCGGTGGAGGTGTCCCTGCCCAGCGCGTCTGTCTCGGATACCACGCGGCCCAGCGCGTCGTAGGCCAGGCGGCTGGTGTTGCCGTTGGCGTCGGTGCGGCTGACAAGGTTGCCGTTCGCGTCGTAGGCCATGCTGCGCTTGCTTTGGCCGGCGATGGTTTGGCTGGTGAGCCGGTTCAGGCTGTCGTAGGTGTAGGTGGTGACGCGGCCCAGGGCATCGGTTTCGCTGGTTTTGTTGCCGTTGGCATCGTAGGTGGCGGTGCTGGCGGTGTCGCCGGGGTATTTGGTGGCGGTGCGCTGGTTGAGTTTGTTGTAGGTGTAGTGGGTCTGGCGGCCGAGGGCGTCGGTTTCGGTAACGATGTTGCCCACGCCGTCGTAGGCGTAGCCGGTGACTTTGGGCGGGGTGGCCGGCTCGGTGCGGCTGGTGAGGCGGTTGGCGCCGTCGTAGCCGTAGCTGGTGGCGTTGCCGCGCAGGTTGGTTTCGCTGGTCTTGTTGCCCGCAAGGTCGTAGGTGGTGACGATGGCGCCGATGGGCAGCGATTTGCGGACGACGCGGTTCATGGCGTCGTACTGGTAGCTGGTGGCGCGGCCTTCTTCGTCGGTTTCGCTGAGTTTGTTGCCCAGCGCGTCCCAGGCCATGGTTTTGTTGCCGCTGGCGGCGGTGCTTGCAGCCAGGGTGATCCGGGTGGGCTGATCCAGGGTGTTGTATTGGATTTCGGTGGTACGGCCTTCGGCGTCGGTGACGGTGGTTTGCCGGCCCCGGTTGTCGTGGCCGGTGCGTGTGGTGCCACCCAGGGCGTCGATCACGGTGCTGGGCATGCCGCGGCCGTCATAGCGCATGGTGGTGGTGTTGCCCAGCGCGTCGGTGCTGCTTTGGCGGTCGCCGTTGGCGGCGACGCTGTGGCTCACGCGGCTGCCGTCGGGCCTTTGTTCGCTTGTGAGGTTGCCGCGTTCGTCGTAGCCGTAGGTGGTGGTGTGCCCGCGCCGGTCGGTTGCGCTCAGGCGCTTGTTCTTGATGAAGGGGGGCGTGGTTTGCGCCATCCAGGTTTGCGACGAGGTGGCGCCGCCTTCGCCTGCTATCTGCTCGCTGGTCTGGTTGCCGTTGGCGTCGTAGGTGTAGTGGGTGGCGACGCCGTTGGCGTCGGTTTTGCTGAGCATGACCACGTCATGGGTGGCCCAGGCCATGGTGGTGGTGCCCGCAGGGCCGGCGATGGCGAGCGGATTGCCGTATTTGTTGAAGCTGTAGTGGGTGGCGGCGCCCAGGGGGTCGGTGACGGTGGTGGCGGGTGCGTCGGGGTTGGCGTTGTAGGCGAAGCCAGTGGTGGCGCCGTCCGGGGTGGCGACGCCTATCACGGTGGTTTCGAACGAGGGAACCTGGCCGTTGCCGAATTTGCGCAGGACGGGGCCTGCGTTGTAGTTGAACTGCGTTGTATGGCCCAGCGCGTTGGTGTGGCTGAGCATCATGTTGGGCACACCGAGCGGGCTGGTGTAGTCGGTGTAGCTGTAGGTTTCGCTGGCGCCAGGGGCGTCGGTGCGCGCGATCTTGACGAGGTTGCCGGTGGCGTCGTAGTCGAATGCCAGCCCCATGCCTTCCGGGCCTTGAACGGCTTTGAGGACGTTGACGGGCGCTCCGGCACCGACGAAGGCGCTGATCTGGTAGACGAATTGCAAGGCCTGGCCGTAGTCGTTCTGCACACTGAGCAGGGGGGCGTCCACGCCCATGTCGTAGGTCAGGGTGAGGGCGTTGCCGTTCGTGTCGGTGATGGATTTCAACGCCCATTGGCGCTTGCCGCCGATGAAGGCGAAGTGGTAGCGCGTGCCGTCCTTGGAGTAGAAGTCGTAGCTTTTGTCGGCGTGGTTGGCGATCAGGGTGCCGTGGTAGCCCTTGGCGGGGGTGAGCGTGCCATCGTTGGCCGGGAAGAAGCGCACGGAGCCGCCATCGCCAGCGTTGATGAGGATGTCGCCGCACGGGGTGGTGGACAGGGATGCGTCGAAATTGTGCCCCCAGTTCGCGCCCAGCACGCCGATACGGCCCGAGCCGCCGGACGAATAGGACGGGCGCAGGGCCAGTTGCGGACCGCGCGCGGCCACACCGAAGCCCATGCCCGACAGCGTGATGCGGCCGGATTTGACGTTGACGCCATGGACGAGGATGCTGCCCACGGGCAACGCATCGTTGAGGGTCAGGGTGGAGATGACCTTGCCGTGGTTGGGCTCGACCGAGCCGTCCTTGTCGGCGACGGCGGTAAGGGTGAATGCATACCCGTTCTTGGTGGGCAACAGGGCGTCAGGCCCCAGGGTGATGCTGTGGGCGCCCGCGCCGAAGGATTGCCCATCGACCAGGCGCACGGGGCTGCCGGTGGGCGTCCCGCTGCCGTCGTCGCTGAGCTGGGTTGCCTCAAGGGTGATCCTGGCGCCTTGGCTCAGGGTGAAATTGAGCGCGCTGCCCAGCCCACAATAGCGGTCGTTGGCGATGTCCACGTCGCGCGAAAGGCGAAGCAGCCGGTCGTAGCTGGTGACGATGCGTTGCTTGAAGGGGATATCTACTTTTTCCGAGACGATGTTGTCGCTGATGTAGGCGTCAACCTGGTAGTTCTTGGCGATGTCGAAGTAGTTGCCACGCTCTATCTGCATGTCGCCCTGGCGCTGCTTGCTAGTGGATGGGCGTACGTCGATGAGCTGGCCGTCTTCGAAGACGCGCAGATGAACGGCGGGCGCTTTGTAGGCGTCGGGTTCGAGCTTGAAGGTGGCTTTGATGGGGTAGGTGTTCAGGCCGCCATCCGACAGGTACATGCGGTGGGGGTCGAGGTTGGCATCGGTTTCTTCCGAGGTGATGTCGGTGATGCTGGCACGCACGCCGAACACGGAGGCACCAGAGAAGCTTTCGTTGATGGGCTGCTCAATGGGGGTGCGCGTGGAGCAGTCGCGCAACTCGAAGGTGTACTTGCCTCCCACGATCCACACCAGTTCATTGGCAGCAGGCTGGGGGCCGGTCATCACATGGGTTTCCCATGTGCCCGCCCCGGTACTGCTCACGCCCAGTGCGCTGCCACCAGCAGAGACTTGCGCAGAAACCGTGGCCGTAGTGACTGGCTCGAACCTGCGAGCGGCCGACCAGACGCACTGACCTTTGGAATTCCTGACGATGCGGACGGCGCGCTCCTGGAAAAGCTTGATCCCAAAGGAGTGCTCGAAACGCTTGCCAAGGCCCGTTGCGGCACTGGGCGCGCCGTCTTTGTCCAAGTAGGTCCAAACCAGAGCATGCAAGCTTGCGGCAGTCTCATCGCAGGCGGCGGTCACATGCACTTCGACAGTTGTCGATAGTCCACCCGCAGTCACTTTGACGGGCGACACGGTGCCGTTGGTCGGCCCCGGCGTGACCTTGAGGAACGCCACGCCTGAAGTGTCACTCTTGAATGGTCCATCGACCGTGGCAGGCGTGGTTTCCGCTTCGGGATCGCAGTTGGCGCGGGGTTGCTGTCCACTGCCCTCGACACTGACATTGGCAACGGGATTGGAGAACTGATCCAGTACTTCAATGGAGAACTCGCTCTGCAAGGTGGCCATGCCAGGCATGGCCGAGCCTTTGGCGAGCTGCTTGGCATTAAGGGTCGCCGGCTGATCTGGCCATGCATAGGCACGCATCGGCGCTTCAGGCCTGCGCGTGCCTGCGGCGGACGAGACGGCAACGTCAAAGACATTCAGTCCTGCTTGGGTGACGTACTCGTCGCCACTGTTGCGACGTATGAATACCGGGGAATCGGCCGTGGATTTGCCGAGCGTGACGGTGGCAGTGGCAACGCCCATTCCGTTCGTGATGGCGCTGGCAGGACTGACGCTGCCCCCGCCGCGCACAGGCAGGAAATTGACGCCCGCGCCCTTGACGGGCCGGCCTTCACGGTCACGCACCAGTACGCGCAGGGGCTCGCCCAGAGCTTGCCCGGCCGTTCCCTCCAAATCACCGCCTGCACCCAGGATTTCGACGCTCCACGCAGACGATGGATCGTTGTCTGCAGCATCGCTATGGGCTCCGGCCAATGCGTCGGCCAGGAATTGGTTGGTCCAGGGGCTTTCTGCCGTAGCGCCGCCTGCGATGCCGCCAGAAAGGTAATAGCCGCTCGCACCGGTGGAGGGGTCGCTGACGATCCAGCCCGTGCCGCGCCAGGCGTGGTGCGCAATGCTTTGCGCCGGTGTTTCAACGCCATAGCCCAGTTGCAGAAAGGACTTGAGTTCGGCCTTGGTGGCCTGCGTGACCGGCAGCGTGTCGACTTCAGGCGCTCCGGACGAGGCAAGGGTGTGCACAGCGGTGTTCTGCGCGCGCGCCAGGGCGATGAGCTTGCCGGCGGAAACGGATTCAGCGCCGAATTGCGCCTCGAACACCCGGTGTTCCAAAGAAGCGCCAGCCAAACCTGTGGCGCTATACAGGCCGCGAGCATTGGCGGTGCTTGCGGCGACGACCTCGGTGGAGTGTGCGGCGGCGTCGATGGTGACGCCCTTCCACTCCAGGGTGTACGGCACAGCATTGACGCTGTAGACATTCAGCGCGTTGCTGACGATGGTCACTGAAGGCGCCGGGTGGACGATCGCAGCGCCGCTCAGTTGGCCCGCGCCTGCCTCGAAGGCGCTCCACTGTGTTTCGTAGCGCTGGACGATGCCGTCGAGCAGGCGAGCAGCGTCGTATTCGCTGTCACGCGCGGATCGCGTGGGGCTGCGCGCCACGCCGGATTGCCCTACGCCGATGGCGTGGTAAGCGCCGACGAGGAAGGTTTGTTCGATGCTTTGCGTAGCGGCCGGCGTCTGGATGTCAAGACGGAATTTGACGTTGCTGCCACCCGTGAGAGGGGCCAGGCCGACGCTGTACTGATAGCCGTCGAGGCGCAGTTCCGGCCGCAACTGGAACAGGTAAAGGGGCGCCAGATCCAACCCACCGGCGAGCAGGATGGCGCGGTGGTCATCCACCGCCGCGGGAATGTAGTTGATGGTAGCTCGCTGGTTGAACAACTCGTGGACGGGCAAAGTGATGTCCAGGCCAGCGCTGCCGGCCCCCGTGGCATCGTTGAACAGGCGGATGCGGGCGGTGGAGCGCAATGCGTCCGGCAAGACCGCGGATTCGGCTGTGACGGCCACGACCGGGAAGGCCAGCGTGTTGGGCAACAGGCCCAGGGCTTGGGGCTTGATTGGCGCGGGCGCCGTGATGGCATCGTAGGTGGCGCCGGCTGCGGCGGGTTTCGCCTGCAATGCCGTATCGACTTGCGCGCGCACATAGCTCGCGAAATCCAGCGCCTGCTGTGTGGCGCGGTACTGGGCCGCGAGCTTCTGCCAGTCAAGGCCCAGGCTGGCTTGGCTCACGCTGTTGGCTCTGGGGAGCAGGGTTTTGTAGAACACGTCCAGCGCCAGCCAGGTCTTGCCTGTCGCGTCAAGCACGATGCCGCGGTAGTTGGTGTAGGGCACGCGCACCGTCACCCAGGTGTGTTCGACGCGCACCAGCGTTACACGACCGCCCTGGATGACAGGGGAATACGCAATGCCGGCCTTGGCCAGGAGATCGGGCACGAGACTGGCATCTGCAAGGCCAGCGGCGCTGGCAATAGTGTCCACGCCAACCTCTACCACCCCTTGTACGTAGCGTGCTGGCGCGCCAGCGGCGCGCATCATGGCAACGAGCAGCGCGGCTTGGTCTGCGGCATTGCCGGCACCGGTGCGCAAGGTACCCAGGGCTCCTTTGGCGCTACCGGTGTACCACTCGCTGCGTACGTTGTTACGCACGTATTCGTAGATGCGCACGTAGTCGTAGCCAAGCTCCTGGGTTTTGGCGAGGATTTCTTCGCTCAAGGGTGCTTCGGGGGCGTCGGCCACATCTTCCGGCGTGGAAGCGATGTCTTGCTCTGCTTCATAGCTCGGGCGGATGGCGGGGCTGGTCGCGGGTGCGCGGGTGGCCAAAGCCAGGGGACGCACGGGGAGCAAGCTGGCACGCAGCGCCGGGGCATCGCCCTGCCCCTGGGTCGTGGCCTTGAGCACGGCGCGCAGCGCCGCCATGGCTGCCGCCTGCTGCTGGGCATCGCCACTGAGGCCGGCCGCCGCAGCGGACAGTTGCTGCATCAACTGGCTGAGCTGGCTTTGCACCGTGGCGCGGCGTGATTCAAAGCTGGCGGGCAAGGACGGATCGGCAATCTTGGCCTTCAGATCCTCACTGTCGTCCTGCACCAGCAGGGCACTGGCGCGTACTTGTTCATAGGTTTGCTGGACAAGCTTTACATCTCCGGCATTCACTGCACTGGCCATGGCCGTCAAGGCTTCTGCCAGTTGCTTGCCCGTCGTGTTGCGTGCCGCGATGCCGCCACCCATCCGGTTGTCCAGGCCTTGCAGCAGGGCCGAGGCATCGCGGCCCGCCGAAATGGCGCTGATAACGTCTTCTTGCGTAGCGGGTTCCGCCGCATGGACAGGTGCTGCGATGGCGAGCGCGGCTATCAGCATCATGGCTACCAAGGAAGCACGCAGCAAAAACCATTGCGTGACGCGTATGCGGAGAAGAACTTGAAACATCATCTTTTTTGTGTTTTTCCGTAGATGGTGCGGGCAACGAGGACGATGGCCAGGTACATCAAGGCCAGCGCGGCCTTGTTCATGGGCCACAGAGGAATTTGCACGGGTTCCTGCAAAGCGGCGGTGGCCACAAAAGCAAGGATCTGCTGCGTTTCGTTGCCAGCCTGGTCGCGTGCGGTGATATGCAATTGGTGCGGCCCTGTGCTGATCAAGCGCTGGCCCTGGCTGAAGGTCTGTCCATCGAGGGTACTCACGACACTCTGCAAATGCGCGTCAGTGACCTGGAAGGCAATGACATGCCCTATCGGATAGTGCCCGCCATTGAGCACACTGAGCTGGTCGATGACTGGCGGGGTGTTGTCCACGGTAAGGACATGCGCCACAGCGGGATGGCTGACGCCGCCGACATCGACCGCACGAACCCGCAGCGTGACAGGACCATCGGCCTGATAGGGGACAGGTATGTCATAAACGCCGCTGCCACGCGGCTGCATGCTGGTGTAGGTGGTGCTGGCACCGATAGCCATTTCCAGACGACTGACATTGCCGAAAGGCTGGACGGAAGCAACGAGGAGTACGCCAGACTTGACGATGGCGTTGGCTGACGGCGCCGTGATGGCGACCGACGGCCCATTGGCACCTGCGGAGGTCACCTCGAATGCGACGGACACGATGGTTTCATTGCCCGCGATATCGCGCGCAGCGACAGTCAACGTGTAGAGGCCCGGCACGGCGATGGGGCGGCCAGAGACGTAAGGGCTGCCATTGAGCATGCTGGAGCTGCTACTCAGGTGGAGGTCGCTGATGGCGATGGAGGCACTGGCCGAGCCTGGGTATTTGCCATCGTTGGCAATGCCGCTGACTTGAACGCTGGGGGCGGTGTTGTCCACCGTGAAGTGGCGCACTTGCACGTCGGAGGTGTTGCCTGCGCTGTCGGTGGCACGCACGGATGCGGCATGCAAGCCATCAGGCAGGCTACCCACCTCCAGGGTGTATTTTCCGGTGGTGACGGAAACGCCCATGTCTGCCCATTGCGGCTGGGCATCGAGTTTTTGTTCAACTCTGGCGACCCCTGAGCCGGTGTCTGTGGCGGAGACCGCAAGCAATGCGCCACGGCGAATGTGCGCCCCCTCGAAGGGCTGCTCGATGAAGACGGCAGGTGGCGTGCCATCGACCATGGGCAGACGCATGGAGAATTGGAGCGTGGCTGTTGCAGTATTGCCGGCCTTATCCACGGCACTGACGCTCAAGTTGTAGTCGCCATTGATGGAAATGGGTGTGCCGCTGGCATAGACGGCGCCGTTGAGGGTGGCCGAGCTACCGAGCAGCGCGGCATCCGTCACGGTGATGACGGGAGTGACTGCTGCACTGTATTGCCCTGCCGCGACACCTGTGATGGTGATCACGGGCGGCGTGTTGTCAACCGTGAAGCTGTGCGCGCCGGTGCTGGCTTCATTGCCCTGGGTGTCGCGGGCACGCACCACGACACTGTGCGCACCATCAGCCAGCGTATCCAGCGAGGCCGCGTACAGGTTGGCAATGTTTTGGCTGGTATCGATAGCCATCGGGGCGAATACCCCACCGTCAATGCCGAACTCTGCGGCTGCTATGGCGGACTCTGCGTCCACGACCGTGGCGGTCAGCCCGCCGGTGCCACGCCGTAGGTAGGCTCCTGCCAGCGGCGTTTTGATGTCGATCACAGGCGGCGTGGTGTCGGCGGAATTCGCTGAAATGCTGAAACGGACCATTTGGCCGGCGGTGTTGCCAGCCAAGTCGATGGCGTCCACTTGCAACACATAGGCCCCGGCCTGGCTGATCTGGGTACCAGACACATAGGGCGAGCCGTTAAGGCGTATCTGGGTGACGGACAGGTTCTGGTCGGTCACGGCAACGATAGGAGTCACGGCATTCGTATAGGCAGCTTCGGCAACGCCGGTCACAGTGATGACGGGGGCTACGCTGTCCACGACAAAATTGCTGTGTACGGGCTGGGACACATTGCCGGATTTGTCGGTGGCACGCACCGCGATCCTGTGCATGCCATCGGACAGCTGCGGCAGGACACCTGCATAGTTGGAGTTGACGGGGTCGGCCAGCGCCGTACTCCGCCAAGCGCTGCCATCGACCTGGAATTCAACTTGGCGCACGCCAGACAGCAGGTCGGTCGCAGCGGCGAGTACCGATTGCGCGGCACGCAGATAGGCGCCCTCCACAGGCTGCTTGATGACCACCGTCGGTGGATCCAGTTCGAACAGGGCGATTTCCCGTTGTTTGAGCAGGTTGGGGTTCAAACCGCTCTTGGCTGCGATGCGCTTGAGCACAAGCGAAGTGCGCAACTGGATCCACAGCGTGCCGATAGGCATGCCCACGGCGGGGAAGCTGAAGGTCGCGCGCGTTTCGGTACCGTGCGCCAGGGAGGCAACGTCGTTCACCCAGCGGGCCAATACCGTGCCGGAACGAGGGTCGATCACGTCCACCTCGTACTCGAAGCTGCCCAGATCGGTTTCGCCAATATTGGTCAAGATGACCGTGCCGGAGATATCCCCCGTGTAGGGCGTACTGGAGCGGTCCAGCACGATGTCGCCCGCCAATGCGGCAACCGGGCTGGCTGCCGCGACGATGTCAAATGCGGTGCTGGCATGCGCGACGTCTTGCCCCCCTACCTTGCCACTCAACTCAACCCAATAGGTGCCCAGGGCCAGGCCACGGGTGTCCAGCGTCTTGGCCAGTTGTGCGGGTGAGAGCAGCCCGACGGTATCCGTCGTTTCAAGCACGGAGATCCCCACAGCATTGCGCACCCGAATAGAGGCTTGCATCGTGCTGGTGGTTGGAGAGGTTCCTGCCGGGTCGATCTGCGCGACGATGCGCGCCATGCTCCCCAACGCATAAGAAGAGCTGTCACTGCTGACCTTCGCATTGACCTGCACATGGGGTTGCACCAGGAATGCCGCTGTGGACTGGGCCAGCATGGTGTTGCCATGGGTCCAGACGGCCCGCACCTTGTAGGGGGCATCGAAAATGGCCGGAACGGTCCAGCTGAAATCCACGGTACGGCTTTGCCCATAGGGCAGCAGCGACTGGTTTTGCACCGGCAGCGTGGCCACGCTATAACCTTGCTCGTCTTCGATGCTGAGGTTGAGCTGTCCCGCAATATCGGCCTGCCCGTTGAAAAGCATCGCGCTTGCGCCCAAGGTGGCGCCGACCGGGTACGTGGCCTTGTCGAGGCTGACAGCCACAGTCCGGGCAGCATCCGCATCGACAACATGCACGTGCAGAGCAAGGAAGTTGTTGTCTTCGGAGACTTCATCCACCTCGTCAGCTGCGTCCACGGCAACACTCAGTTGCCAATCCCCAACGGCAGCGAACGTTGTATCGGCCCTGAAGACCTGACTGCCGCCGGCTGCGATTACCGCCGACCGGGTGTTCAGCAGTTCGATGCGTGTCCCGCCGGGCGCAATCGCGAGCATGCGAACGCCCACGGCCGGAGCATCGGCCGCGCCCTGGTTGTTGACAACCAGCGTGATACGCGCTGGCACTCCGACCTTGGGAACCTGGGGCACCACCGAGAGGTCCGCTGCCTGTACGGAGAAGTCGGGCTTAGCGCTCTGCTGCGTGCTATAGGTCACGCTGATGGCTTTCGACTTCGGCCCGATATTGCCTGCAGCGTCGGAGGCATGCGCGGAAAGCAAGTTCTCTCCGGCCTTCAACTGCACAGGCGGAAATATGGCCGTTCCTGGGAGCAGGTTGGACGTGATGCTCCCCCCCCCTTCGATGAAGAGCACTCCAGATTTTGCCCACTGAAGCCGGTAGGCAGATAAACCGATATCACCCTCTATCGCAACCGTATTGGTTCCATCCCAGACATGCAATTGATCTCCGGAAACAAACGCCAGCGCTCCGGCAGGCGAGATTGCATAGTCATCCACGCCATTGGCCTTGGACGTTACTGCAATAGGCGGGCCATTTCCTATCTTTACGCGATAAACCTGTCTGTCCCATGAGGCGGAATCGTAACCTGTGAAATACAGGGACTTCCCGTCCAGTGTCCATGTCAGCGGTCCTTGGCAAACAAGGTCGGGCGCCACAACCGGATTCGAAGTGCCATCACTCAGTGACAGTACTTTGAGTTCACTGCCATCAACGACGGCAACATATTGCCCGTCAGGAGAAACCGCGTATGCGGAAAACCTGTGGGACGCCGTGGCGATAGAGCGGCTCGCACCTGAGTCGGCTTGAATATCCAACAGTTCCGCCCCATAGTGAGCCAGGGCAATTAGCCGCTTTCCATCAGCGTGCCAAGCCAGCGTATCAATAGGTGCGTCAGAGACGCGATCGAAGACGCTGCCATCTCCCACCCTTACGATCTTGAAACTTTCGTAACCGTTGGACAGTGCGATCTGCTCGGCGTCTGGCGACCAAGCCAGCGATGACCATTCATCGATTTGAGAAACAGCCCGCTCGATCGTGGAAGAAATTTTTCCGTCCAAACCCACCATCAATCGCTTAATGACCAGTGCGCCGTCTGACAGGTATGCGAGCCGATCCCCATGCGGGGCATTCATCCAGTTTCTGTAGACGCTGGCGACGGGGGTGGATTGGGTCGCTGTCAGGGCAGTGACCATGGACAAGGTGTTTCCATCCCGGCTCAGCGTAACCTGCGCGCCCGGTTCGGCAAATGCACGTACCGATGTACTGTTGTGATCGACGGAAACGGGATGGTCACTGTCGGTCGGATAGAAGATGGCCGGCGCCGGGGGAGCAACACGGTCAAGCGCCGCTCCACTGACCTCATTAGAGGATGCCCCCTCATTGCCAACTACATCACGCGCACGCACCACATAGTAGTAGCGGACTCCATTGATCACCGTGGTATCCGCATATGTCAGCACTTCGAACCCCGTCTCGTCCAGCAAGAGGTAGGGCCCACTCACAGTTTCGGCTCGATAGAGGGCATAGGAGACCGCCGTGCCGCCGGAAGACGGTGGCGCCCAATGCAAGCGAAGTTCCCCCCCTGCCAGCGGTACTTCCAGTGTCAATTGCAATGGAGCGCCAGGCACGGTCGAGGCAATGGATGCGACTGCATCGTTCGAGAGCTGCCCCACGTTGCCGGACCGATCGATGGGCCTGACGGTGTAGGTGTACAGGCTGTTGGCCAATGGACCATCCACATGCTCTCGCGGTTCGCTGGCAAGCACCGAGGCGATGACGGCACCATCACGCAGAACTTCATACTTCTCCACATCAGTAGCCTCGCTTTCGCTCCAGCTCACCGTCGCTCGCGCACCGCTCACGCTGACGCTGGCCTCCACGGGCGGCGGGGGCGTGTAGTCACCAATGCCACTCGGACTGGAACTGGCCGCAGTACCCAACAGACCAAGGGTACTCAGGGCCCGCACAGAGACCGTGTGAATGCCATCGCCAACGGACATGTTCTGCGAATTGCCCACGACAACCGGCAGTGACTTGCCTTTCACATTGCTGATCGTCGGAGCCTGGTAGCGATACTCACTGGTTCCGATGGAAATGCGAATGCGATCGGTGTAATAAGGCGGATCCAGCAGCAGTTGCAAGCTGTTCTCAGAATTCGCTTGCTCCTCCTTCAGCGGTACCCATACGAATCCATCCCAAGCTTCGATGCTGAAACGCATTGGACTCTGGTACACATAAGAATTCCAGAGGATTGATAAATCTGTAATGAGCTCCTTGCCAGCAGCTCGCAACTCAATACTCGCGTGATTATCTTCGTATGCTGGCTCCCAATATGTGTAATCGTACGAGTCAATCGCTCGATCTGCACTTGCATACCCGCCTGCGCTCGAACTTGCCGTGGCACCGACAAAGTTGAACGGCATTGGCATTAATTTACCGTCGAGCTGAACCACATATCCGGCAAGGTCCGTGCTGCTGCTCGGGGTCCAGTTGACCAGATACGCACCGCCAGAGGCTGCGGCAGTGACCTGATCAGGCGGTGCAGGCAGATCGCCTCGCGCTACACGCACACTCGCGGCTTTGCTGCGATTGCCTTGCGCATCGGTTTGCCAGGCTGATATTCCGTTACCACCCTTTGCCAGCGGCACGGCATCGCTGCTGAACTCACCACTGGCGTCGGGATCGACCGACTGAGAAACCGAGGCTCCGCTCTCTGGAACGACCGTTATCGCAACTGCATCTGTGGCATTTGGAGAGTTGCCCTTCAATAGAGAAGAAACAGATGCCACCGGCGTGTATGGTTGCTTCAAATAGACCGAATAAACCACTGCGACGGCTGGAGAGGACGGATCCGACGCGTTGTCATCGTTGCTGACCGACAGCACTTGGTATCGATAGTTGCCATCAGGCCGATCTATATCCACAAAGGTCGTGCTAGCTACCGGCGTGGTAGTCAAGCGGATCGAGCCGGAATTAGCATCCATCGCGTCCGAGCGCTGCACGTGATAACCACGCACGTTGCTGCTGCCGCTGGCAGTCCAATTTAGGGTCACGGTCCCACCATCAACCAGCGCGGTTAATTCGGAAGGCGCTAATGGCCGCTGAAGGTTTTTCCGGGTCACCGCAATGGCAGGCGGCGCAGGATCGGTATGCCCAGCCAAATCCGTGGCCACCGCGTGAAGCTGGTAACCACCATCCACCAGCCCATTGGTATCCCAATTGGTACTGTAGGGCGCCTTGTTACTGGTGCCGATAGGGGTCCAAGTGGAAGCGGATACCGGCTTGTACTCGAAGCGAACGGTGGCAATGTCCTTGTCCGGACTAACCGCTCGCACGTACACCACCCCATCGACCTTTGCCCCGTCGGCAGGTTGAACGATGGTCGCTTGCGGTGCACGGTTGTCAACCAGCACGCTGGCGGGATCGGAGCGGCTACTCTGGTTGTCCGCATGGTCGACGGCGACCACGGTGTAGACGAACGTACCGTCCGGTAGTGCTTTATCCAGATAGGTCGTCGCGTTAAGCAGGTAGGGCCGAATGGAGTTATCACTCGGATCAATCTGGTTCACCAGGTGTCTGTCACGGTAGAGCAGATAACCGGCGAGATCCGATTCTGTGTTGGCCGTCCAACTCAAAAACACGTCGTTGGCGCCAGAAAGCTGCGCCTGCAAACCCATAGGCTTGGCAGGAGCCAGGTTGTCAATCGAAACCACCACTACGGCAGTAGACACTCCTCCCTGGATGTCTTCAGCCGTGAGCCGGATACTGTAGATTGCTCCCTCCGGGAGGCCCACGGTAGACCAGTTTGATAACACTCCACCCTGGATCGGAAGTGCCGATGTTCGCAGAACGGTCCAGGTGGCGGGTGTCTCTCCTGCCCCGACCGCAACCTCGTATGCACGGAAATTGGTCGATGCGAAGGCACTGCCCTCAATGGACACCACTCCACTCACTGAAACCTGGTGCGCAGGCTTGGTGATTTGTGCGATCGGCCCGCTCTCCTTGATATTGATGGTGACGGTATTGGAGCGTGGGCTCTCTAGACCGGTATGCGATAGCGCGGTAACCGCGTAGGCGTAACTTCCATCGAGCAACCGCGCGTCCAGATATTCCATTCCGGAAAGCGGTGCCGCGTTGACCCGGATATCGTTCCGGTAGAGGTTGTAGCCGCTGATGCGGCTGGACTCGTTTGTCGCCGTCCAGTTCAACCGCGCGTCGCTGCGTTGCTCACGCCGCCCGGACAGAACGGGCGCATTCGGAGGCGTCGTGTCGATTTGCAATGGCACGTCGAAGATCGACGTATTGCCACCTTTGTCGAGTACAGTGAGCCGCAATGTGGCAGGGCCATCTGGGGGCAGACCGATCAGCGAACCCAATTCGCCATTCTGTATCCCACCCGTTCCTCTGTTGATGACGGTCAAGCTATCCAGGCTCGGTCCCACTCCGCTACCGATCTCAAGCTTCCAGCTTTCCATGTTGGCATCACTGGCGGTGCCAATCGCCGCAATCCTGGTCCCAATGGCAGCATTGGCCGCTGGTACCGTGATGACTGCAGTTGGCGGGGTGTTGTCAACATTGATCAATGTATTGGCCGCGCCGACATTGCCTGCCCTGTCCGTTCCGATCAACCGTGCCGCATAACTTCCATCCGGAAAAATCGAGCCGTCGAAGGGGAACAACACAGTGGCAGGAGATACCGTCACAGGCGTCGCAAGGAGACGCTGATCCTTGATCATCAACTCCACACTGAGAAGATTAATGTCATCGGCGACGCCGCTGATATCGGCCGGCCTGGCCCGGCTGACGAAAGTTCCCGGAACTGGATTCGAGAACGAAACAACAGGTGTTCTCGAATCGATCTCAAACTCAGCCGATTGAAAATTAGTGTAGTTCTCGGCTTCATCGTTCGCAACCACACGAATCCGATATCGCGCATCATCCAACCCCAGCTGATCCAGGCTCCCCAGCAATGTATTCGCGAAGGTTTGTGATCCTTCCGCAAGCTGCAGTTGCTTCGTACCAGGCAATGGGCCAACGATATAGACTTGATAGCTGTTCAGCGTCAGGTCCGCGATAGAGCCTATGAACGCGGCGTCGCCAGGCAGGAACGGGCGCAATTCAGACTTAAGGGTGAACTGCGGCGCAGTGGTATCCAGCAACACCGAGGTCTCTTCTGTTTGAATATTGGTCGGATCAGCACTGGATATTGCCTTGATTTCCAGGATGTATTCCCCATCCAATGCAGGGACAAGGGCCGAATTCTTACCATCCCACGTAACAGTACGCTCGCCCGGTGCTGTAAAGACCTGCGACAGGAGTTTTCGCACCACGACACCGCCCCGCTTGACGGTTAGATTAATTTCTACGGGTTGGAATACGTCATAAACGATCCGCAAGGTGTCCAGTCGGCCATCGCCATTCGGTGAGAACGGGTAGGGAGATGCTTCGAACTTGCGAATCAAAGCAATGGGATCCTGAGTCCGAAGCACACGCACAGCCTCTGAACTCAACTCAACCTTATCGCTTGCCCTCAAACGCAACGTGATAGTGCCTCTTGGCATGGTGGCATCGAGCACTGCAAGCTTTTGCAGATCGACTGCCTTGGTTCTGGATGCAATGATGGTCCAAATGTCTGGCTCCTTGTCAGTGCTGTATTCAAGAACCCATTGCAGCAGGTTTTTATCCTTGATGCTGCCAATGACATCCAGGAACGAACTGGTAACGTTCCCGGCCGCTGGCTTATTGATTTGCAAATCAGGCGGCGTCCTGTCCACCTGGACGATCAAGCTGCGGCGGACAGTATCGAGATCGGGACCAGCGCTGGGTACTTTCTTGTTGCCGCAGCCATCCTCATAGCTGATATCGAAGGTGTATTCACCATCGAGCACGTAATGACCAGCGTCATCCTTACCGTCCCAAACAATCTCCCTCTGGCCTGCCAGCACGGGCAATTTGTTGACGATTCGGCGAATGATGCCATCCGCGAGAGAGCGCCGATCATCTACCACAACGACACGGCGGACATCCACGGTCACACTTACCGGTTCCATCGGATTTATCGCCAGCGATACGCTGCTCAGGCTGCTGGTCGTGCCTGGCGAGAAAAGCCGCAGATCGATACTCGGTGCATCGACATCAACGGTACCATCAAGGTAAAAATTGACCTGTCGGCAAGAGCGCGATCCAGACCAGTCATATACCACCACCCGGGCCGCGACAGGGCCCGAAATATTGACAATTGGCCCTAGCTCTCCAGCTATACGCCGTCCGGTCATGTAAGAACGATCTTTTTCCCCCTTAGAACTCCGCAGAAATTCTCTTGTCTCGTAGGGAAGCTGGCTATCGTTCCAATCCGGTGGATCCGTAGGATCAGGCCCATAAATACTCGGCAGACGGCCCTTCACAGGCTGCCAGGACTGATCATCGTCAGGTAGTCCGAAATTCAATTCGTAATCGAAACCTGCGGCATCATCTATTTCAGCAATCGGCCGCAGCACGTTGGTGAAAACCTCACCTATACCGGCTCCTACCCTATGCGACTCAGGAACTCCACAGACACGCTGATTCTCTTGCGGATAGGCAATTCTCAGCGACGCAGGCGTATGGTCGATAGGAACTGCAAGACGGCTGCTACGCTGCACCCCATCCCGATCCGTAGTTATCCCGAGCAGCGCAACATCACCTTCAGAAAATGGACCGTGATCAAACGTGAATTCATATTCCTGATATTTTGGATCAACCACATTAAAGATCAACTGACGACTACCATCAGGCCTCTCCACATAGACCTCGAATGTCACTAGCGGCACACCTCCTGTATATCCAGGCTCCGGAGTCGCAAATACATGCCATTGGTGCATGGCTGGCTCATCACAAGCCGAAAAATTTGGACGGACCTTGAACTGAACTCCGCCGCAGCCTAGCGCTACCGTGGTGTCTTCGATTTTTCTGCGATTATCATCAAGAATAACTTCCGCGCGCAATTTATATCTCGCACAAGAAACATATCGTCCCTCACGAGAGAAATAAAATTCAGAAAGAGGAACAATGGAGTTTAATGATTGACTATGTATCTTACGCTCAATCGCAAAATTAGGATCATCATCGCTAGAAGCAAATATCTCAAGAGAACGCGCGACACCAGCTGTTTTCAGAATCAAAACGCCGCCAAGCGATCCAGCATTAGCAACCCCTCTCTTAAACTTTATATAATTATTATCATAGACATTAACTGCATCTGTGAAATATTGCAAACCGCTCCGACCAACAAGTTTGAGCCGGATGAGCACACCCAGCTCCACAGGAATGTTTTTATTGAAGAACGCGACCATCCCGTAGTTCTGCGGAATAGCGCCACTCCCGTCCAGAACCGAGTCCTCTACAGTCTCGGAATGGGGAATCGATTTTCCTGCATCATTTAAATAATAGATACCCATCCCATCATAGATGGGATAAACCTGAACATTGGGCTGTTCCAACCATTCCCCTTTTCCCGCGAGAGCCAGCTCATTGAACTGAATGGAAACGGAAACAATGGGATCATTCAATGTCTCCGCAAACACTAATGCAATGCCTGCAGCAGGTCGCAGTTGCTTTGCTTTTGAGTTATAAAGAATGCGAAGACTATCCGCAGGATTCGGATGGATTTCCCCATCGGACAAATCACTCTCCATAATTTGTCCAATAAGGAGAATTTTAGCATCCTCCAATGATGGTTCAAATTGCTGTACCGTCCGATTGCCAGCGAGATCAACCACGACCAACCTGAACCGCCTATCCACATAGTCCACAAGCGGAAGGTGAACGGAAAATTCTTTATTTATCTTATTTGCATTATCGATAACACCCAAAGCAGTGCCATACGATCGCCATTTCGCTGGGAAAACTCCATCACCGATCTCCAACCGCACTGACTTGAAATTAACATCGCTGACGGATCCCCGTAGAACCGTAGTGCGGATCATTGAACCATTAACAACATCAAACGGCTTCGAATTACTCAATGCATTTATTATAGGAGCAGAATTATCGACAGTCACAAAAAAATCAAAACCAACAACGCTTATTCTATACTCTCCGTCAGGAACGATCTGACCATTATCGTCTCGGCCATCCCACAGGATATTTGCATCGATAGCACCAACGGGGTGATCACGAGAGATCGTCCGCACCAAAACGCCTTGCCGATTAAAGATGCTGAATTCCAGATGGACAGGTTCCAGCACTCTATAGCTCAACCTCATCTCATCTTTACTGCCATCACCATTAGGCGAAATATAGGCTGGCTCCCGAAGAACATTCGTAATTGGTGGCCCCGCATCGGCGATAGTGATCCTCCGAAGCTTCTGCTTCTTATTACCAGCTAGATCTTCCGCTGTCATGCGGAGGGCATACCTTCCCACGCCTGGCGCAGCCCAAGTAGTGAGATCTTTGTTCCAGACGGCATTTGATTCGGCAGCGAGGATAGGGTGCCATACGTCTGGAGCGTCATCATTCGCATACTCCAACCAATATCGTGCGAAATTTTTATCGGCCACACCACCATGTACTTTTACCGAGTTGCCATCTGCTCTACGCGACAGAACCAGATCAATTTGGAGGTTGGCCAGCGAACGGAAAACGTAAGCATCCTCACGGGGAGACGCTTCATCCACGCTACAGGAAGAACCGTCCACAGAGCTTAACGAGGCTCTATAGATCAGCCCCCGCCCATATTCAATGAAATCGCTTTCATTCCACGCATGATCCATAGCAGATCCGGCCCTTATAACCGGAGGTGCATCTCCAAATACAACACCCGTCACTTCAACAGGATCTCTGAGACTAATTACACGGTAACCGAAATTACCATCATCAAATACAGTCGCCTTGGATATTTTTTCTCCCGAGTACCTGTGTTCTATGGACACTGGATAACTATGGGCAAGCACTTCATTTCGCCCAGGAATGGCCGTCAAGTCAACATAAAGCCTATCGCCCATCGACTCGATCTGGTGTGTGAATGCAGCGAGATCGGCAACATGCCCCGACAGGATATTGATACGCCGGATAATGACCGGACACTCCCTAAATATGTCATTTACTTTACGGCATTCTTGCACCATGGGAACATAAAGCTCGGAAGAGTCATCCGCCCATGCCTCACTTCCACTTTGGAACGGAATTTCAATTTCCCTATAGAAATCACCAACCCTATCAAGCAGAATAAATTTACCATGGAGATTAGCAACCAAAAAATCACCGCTGGGCGTCCAATAATATCCCCCATCCAAAACCCGGCGATTTCCATCGATCAGATCAATGAGCACGTCGCCATCAGCAGCAGATTTAGCAACAAGCCTACTTCCATCTGAAGATATCTGCACGGCATTAACGCTGGAAACCCCTAGATCACGCTGAGCACCGGTCGTGATATTTATTGCATTTAAACCACCATCATCGACAGTAAAAATGACTTCCTTATCTCCATTGGCAAGGCCTGCAAGTATTTGAATGCTCTTGTTAAAAATAACTCTTCTTTCCTCGCCTTCGCCCCCCGCAGATACGAGTTGGTGCTTTGCACGGTTGTACGCTACGACACGAGTACCTTGGTTATTCGTGACAAATGAATCCCACTTTGAAGGCACATCGCTGTCAGCCTGCTCCAGCAAGCCACCCAATACTTTCCGAAGCCCCCGTCCCCAATCATCGATTCGATAGATGCCCGCGGGTAAATCTTCCCAGACATCCCGTGCGGTGGGAACATTAATATAGAAACCTGCACCGTCTGGAATCGATGTAGTTCGCGAAGCCGAAGGAAAATTACATGTCAGACGGGTATTAATACCGTACGAAGAACCTATCGCTGACAACAGCCCACTACGGTTGGTATCCACCTCCACTGTGGCACCCCCCATGACTACCCCTTCCATATTGCTTACGGTCAAATCGTATCTACCATCTTGCACAAGCCTGCCATCATCGTCTAATCCGTCCCACTGCCATGAACCAGAAGATTTGGAGGATTTCAACGCGGCGGAACGTACTAATCTGCCAGATGCATCTCGTACCTGAATGCCCACCGGCATGGCTGCCGGCAGTCGGTAGCTTAAAACCGTACTATCCTTGACTCCATCGCCATTCGGAGAAATATAGGCCTCAGAAAGAGCAAAGTTTCCCTCTTGCGTTCCGAAGGGAATTTTCGCGCTGTTGTTGGTACGAATACGTTCCTTGACGGTAAATGAGGGGTTAACCACTACCGTGATGAAACCGAGGCCCGAGGTAGCGAGAGCATTAAATTCAAAATGTGCGATGGAATTGGCCTTGCCTTCTACTGAGGGCAACACTACGTCAGGTGCCAACTTGACTCCGCTATCGTCCCCACCAATGAATGCACTCACCACGACATTACTTGCGGCCTGCTCGCCCAGATTGGAAACTACTACGGACAAGGTAGAGTGCTCACCGGGCTTGGGTATAGATGGCGTGAGGGTAATGGCTCCTGGGGAAATAGCGAAATCCGGTAAGGTTAGTACCTTTATATTCTTGAATGCAATATTGTCTTCCAGCGTTATTTCACCGGTTTGGACATGTTCCGGATCTACCGATACGAAAACAAGACGTTCTGCGGCCGTCGGAACTTCCCAGTTGACAGTCGCTGTTGCCTCGCTGCCTGGCGGTACGGCAGTGATGCGAGCCATGCCGATAGATACACCTCCAGCCTCTGGATCTCCGTCATGGAACTGGACATTGAAACTGGATGAAGGGGTATCACCCACATTACGCACAACAGCGCTGACTGCGACGCTATAGCCTTCCAGCGCTGGGGTAGGCGCAAAACTTAGGTCTTTGTAGCTCACTGCCAAGTTCAAGCCGGATGTGGCAGCTACGTCGAAATCCACTATCGCGACGTTATCAGCAGTGTTTTCGTCACCACTCTTCTTTTCAGGGTCCATCTCCACGACGAAGCTATAGCCCCCGCCTTGCCCTGCCCGCCAAGCAACCTGCTGTTCGGCGGCTGCCCCCGCGGCGATCTGCACCACATTGGTCAGTATGGGAGTCGTGCCCGACTGGGAGCGGATGCTGTAGCGAACATTGAAGGACGTCGAATCCAATGTACCGGCGTTTAGCAGCCGCACGTTAAATACTACATCAGCCCCCGGACGCGGCTTCTCCGGGGATATAGTGATGTCCGACTTGTTTACTGACAGTGAAACGCCTCCCGTAGTCTTGAGCGTAACGGAAGCGCTGTTGTTGGATCGAGTGGCCTCATTAACAAGCCCTTCGGGATCCAACTCAACGGTATAGACCGTAGCACCGGCCTCGGAGAGTACTGTCTGGAATTGCAGTCCGGTTGTTGCGCGTCCCGCCACATCGAAAACAGCATCGGCAACCCGGATCCGAGACTCCCCAGAACCACGCCACAAGACAGCTTTCGCGTTGCTCACGGCCGCGACGCCGGCATTGCTAACGAGAGCGCTGATCTGGATGTTTGTGGGGAGTGTTGATATCGTCGATGGTGTTGCCCATACATCGCCGTCCGCTACCAGCAGGTCGGCGAGTTGATTGGCATCTTGCACTATCAACTGCAGCGATGTGATGTTGTCCTGCCGATTCAAATCGGCGATGGCTTGCTCAAGGTCCACAACGGCAAATACCGTACGCGGTCCAGCCCGAGAAGTGGTATTCCAGATGACTTGAACCGTTTTGCTGTCACCGCCTACCAACGCTGGGATTGCAACAGGCTCACCAATGGGTATGCCTCCAATGGCAGGATCACCATCGAAGAAGCGCACGGTGCTCGCTGTGGATTGAATCGTTCCCAAATTGATGACCTTCGCCGAAAGGGTCACCCTTTGTCCGTCGAAAACCTGCAGAGGAAAAGCCCGAAGGCTCTCAACAGCAAGATTTGCGGAAGATGCATTGTCCAGCAACTGCAAAGCCAGAACCGTACTGTAGACGCTCCCCTGCCAACTTCCGTCTAGGCGCTGACTTTCGGCAACGAAGCGCTCCGCAGTCGATATATTGATATCCGACCTGAATCCAGCCTCGGACATTGCCAATACCACATTAGCGGTATCATGAATTGAACTGACGCCATCCCCAAACCCCCCGTCAGTATTTTGATGCTCCTTAAGAAAATGCCGTGATTTTACAAGATTTGGATTCCCGTCAACAAGGCCGGCCAATGCCTTGAGCGATTGCGATGTAACAGTCACTCGACTAGGACTATTTGGCGCATTACCCCAACCTCCATCGGCGTTTTGCCACGAAAGCAAGATGTCCATCGCGGGTTTGAGGAGGATTTCATCGGCATTGACCTTGCGCAACGCCTGTAGGGCAAGTGCCGTATCGAGAGGGTTGCTTCGCAAACCATCACCCAGGCCCCAGCCACCGTCAGGATTACGTCCCCCCAGCAACATGGAAACATCATCAACGCTGCGTTCAGAGGCAGTGCTCTCGATTAATCTCCTGGCAAGAAAATCGATGTTTCTTGCCTCTTGGCTGGCAAGCCAGAGTCGAGCGGAATTTAACCCGCCATATACAGGATCGGCTGCACGGAGGTAGGAGCGAGCGAGGAGCGTATCCCGGGAAGCGAGTCCTGCGGCATCCATGAAAGAACCATCAGGCTTCTGCTGCATTTTCAGCCAGGCAAGACCGGCTGCATTATTCCCTGGATTTGCAGAACCAGGTGTACCTGGCGGCAAGGTGGTGATAGGGAGGGCCGGTTTTGCCGTATGCACTGGCTCTGAAAATACATTAGCATTCCCCATCCCATGGGTCAACGCATTATAACGCAAACCGACTTGCCGACGTGCTTGGGCTACAACATTCACCTGTGCCGGGTCAATTGCTTCGCCAGGTCGAACAAGATAGATAAACGCAAAACGGAAAGATTTCTGCGATGCATCTGCACTTGGGATACGATGTCCTTCGACAGAGATGATATCATCAACAGTAACGGTGCGTTTTATTCCACGAATAGTTGTACCAACTGGCGGCGGCAAGGCTGTCGCATCAACACCAGCCGCTTCGACAAAAACAAAAGGTGGAACCCTCGATTTATCTATCATTCCAGCCAGATAAAGATCTAGCGGACTATAAATACTCCTAATTTCCGTATTGGTGAATGAACCATCACCGTTATCTCGCCAATTTGCCCCATACATGACGGACCCTTGAGAATCCAAGGGGTAACTCCAGTGAGAGCCACTCTCACCAATTAGGGCTTCGCTTACGCTACCATTCCAGTCGCGAAATCTGACATACGACCCCCAACGGTGCTGTACCTCATGGGCAAACGTGGACAGCATTGAATCATAGTTTGGACTTGACATGGAGGTAGCCATGCGGCTAATGGCCGCCATATCAAGATAACCTTGCAAAACCCCCTCACTGCCAAATGCACGCGAATTATCGGATATCTTTAGACCAATACCTTCCACATCATTGCGAACATGATTATAAAAAGCTCGCGCATCCGTTCCATCGCTTGAAATGGTAGGAAATTCAAAACTTGTAAATACCACCAAGAAATCATAAACATCGGCATGCGTGCGAAAGAACTCCCGTCCAATTGTCTTGCGAGGATTATAAAACCCCCTATCATAATCACCGGAAAATTCTATAATGCTTATATTATTCTCATCGCGAACAAATCTAGCAACGCCAGGCAAATCATTCTGAAGCGTATTTTCATTTATTAAAATAGATTTATTTTGCGATGATGCAAGCAAATTTTGCGGAAAGCAAAAAAGCAAAAATAAAGCAAGCAACGCACCAAAAACACTACCCCATCTTCCACTGCAAACAGATAATTTAAACCCAAAAATTCTCGGGAACTTGCGCTTTACATAAGAAATATTTCCCAACATCAGATGAGTCACAATGCCGACAGCCATTTCTCCGAGATTTTTTTCCATAATCACGGCAGAATCACCCATCCGCCTTTAGATGATTGCGCCGGGGGCTGTAAGCGCGCAATGCTTGTAATCTGACTCCCATTGAGCAATGTTATACTGATGCGATCGACTTTTTCTTGACCTGCGGTTGATATAGGTTGAAATACTGCTGTACCACCAGAGACTCCTGCCAGATAAACTGAAAATCCAGGAATTGCAGCGCCACGCTTTATAACAATGAGACGCCCGCCATCGATCTTAATAACAACCTGCTGACGCTTGGCATCTAGCGCAATGACACTCAAAGATTTCTGGTCACTTTTTGCCCATCGCCAAAAATCCACCGATGAAGTAGATTCGCCACGCTCAGTAACTTCAGCTAGCGAAGGCGATGGTGAAATCACAAATAGAGACAAAGCAAGTACCAATATAACGCCTCGCCATAACATGGCACATTTTGAGCAAACGCGGCGTAGAAATTTCCCCTGGTACATACCCCCCCTTTTTTTACAGCACTTCGGCCATTAAAAATATAGCGATCAGCAACATGCGGAGCCAAAGATGCCCCAGTTTACTTCTCTTAGTAGACGATCAAACCATCGTAGGAATATTGACTTTGCGCAACCTTTGCGTGTCCATTGCATTTTTCCGCTCAATGCTTTGGAAGCAGATCCAAGCTGAGATGTCGGGTCCCGTGTGATTGACTACCCGCTTGGAGAACAGATCCGGGAGTGAGGTCTGTGGACTGCCCCTGGTCCGGTAGACGACCCCCGCCTATCCTTTGAGCATAGGAGGGAGTGCGATGAGCACCCAGAGGTTTACACCGGAATTCAAGGAAGAAGCAGTCAAACAGGTTGTCGAGCGCGGGTATACCGTGCCCGATGTTGCAGGTCGTTTGGGCGTCTCAGCGCATAGCCTTTACAAGTGGGTCAAGGCGGTTTCTCCCGACAGGTCCGAGCAATAATCCAAAGAACTGCTTGAAGCCAAGAGCGAGATTCTTCGGTTGCGGGCCCAGATGCGCCGAGTTGAAGAGGAGCGCGACCTGCTAAAAAAAGCCGCGCGGTACTTTGCCAGGGAGCCCGAGTGAAGTACCGCTTCATCGACGTCCCCCCGTTTTGAGTAGCACAGGGCTTTGGAGTCCGGGGTTAATTTAACGGGTTTTGCGCCAGCCTTTGGGCATAGTCCGCCGGGGTCAATCCACCCAGGGACTTCTTCGGACGCTCCTCGTTGTATTCGCGGCGCCATGCCTCGACGATCACACGGGCATGAGCCAGGCTGGTGAACCAGTGCTCGTTCAGGCATTCTTCTCTGAAGCGGCCGTTGAACGATTCGATGTAGGCGTTCTGGTTGGGCTTGCCAGGTTCGATGAGGAACAACTGAACGCCCCTGTGTTGGCGCCGATCTAAATTTGACCCACCCTGCCGATTGAACTTTGACCCAGGGCTTGGGGCCGGCATCGGCTGATGCCGACTGTGGACAACTGTAGCGCAGAGCTTGTTCAGCCCGCCTCGTCGC
>Ga0222428_100293_pt1 | contig 27306 bp, 25 predicted proteins | sample 2B5Ametagenome_FD_182471 | JGI IMG/M metagenome (GOLD analysis project Ga0222428, IMG submission 182471) | Enriched microbial communities from leaf-cutter ant dump, University of Wisconsin, Madison, United States - 2B5A (version 2) | ecosystem: Environmental > Terrestrial > Nest > Insects nest >...
TCGCCCTGGGGCACCCACCTGTCGAGCGAAGAGTACGAACCCGATGCCTTCAGCATCGCCAGCAACGCCATGTTCCAGGCCTACAGCCAGAACCTGTATGGCGACGCCACCAAGGCCAACCCCTACCACTATGGCCACATGCCTGAAGTCGTCGTCAACCCCGACGGCACGGGCAGCATCAAGAAGCACTTCTGCATGGGCCGCATTTCGCACGAGCTGGTGCAGGTGATGCCCGACCAGCGCACTGCGCTGATGGGTGACGACGCCACCAACAGCGCCTACTTCGTGTTCGTGGCCGACCGGGAAAAAGACCTGTCCTCCGGCACCCTGTACGCCGCCAAGGTGGGTGCAGGCTTCTCGATCGATCCCGCAGCCACCGGCGCAGCAGCGCTCACCTGGATCAAGCTCGGCTCCGCCACCAGCGCCGAAATCGAGCAACTGGCCAACACGCTCAAGCCCACTGACATCATGACCGTGGTGAAGGCCGACCCGAACGACGCCAGCTTCACCAAGATCGTCGCCAACGGTAAGACCGAGTGGATCAAGATCAACCCCGGCATGGACAAGGCCGCCGCCTTCCTCGAAACCCACCGCTACGCCGCCTACCGCGGCGCCAGCATGGGCTTCTCGAAGATGGAAGGCACGACCGTCAACATCCAGGACAAGGTGGCCTACTCCGCCCTGCAGAACTGCCAGGACTCCATGGTGGCCGGCAACGCCGCCAACGTGCCGGGCAACGGTGTCTCCATCCCCAAGACGCTGAAGGCAGGCGCCGTGATGGCGCTCAACCTCCGCGGTGGCCTGAAAGACACGGCCGGCGGCGCCATCAACAGCGACTGGATGCCCGTGGACCTGAAGGCGCTGCTGGTCGGCGAAGACATCGGCGCCGATGCCCTGGGCAACACGGCCAACCCCAACAAGGTGGCCAACCCGGACAACCTGAAGTTCTCGGAAAAGATGCGCACCCTGTTCATCGGCGAGGACAGCAGCCAGCACGTCAACAACTTCCTGTGGGCCTACCACATCGACACCAAGCAGCTGTCGCGCGTCATGTCGATCCCCGCGGGCGGCGAATCCACCGGCCTGCACGCCGTGGACGAGATCAACGGCTGGACCTACATCATGAGCAACTTCCAGCACGCTGGTGACTGGGGTGGCATCCACAACGTGGTCAAGAACACGCTGGATCCGCTGGTCAAGGCCAACTATCGTGACAAGGCCGGCGCGGCCGTGGGCTATCTCACCGGCACGCCTACACAGATGAACCTGGCAAAGTCGTAAGACGCAGCGGCCACATGGCCTGCTAGCACCACGGGGCCTTAGGGCCCCGTTCTTTTTGGGTCTCTGGCAGTGCTCTCAGCGTTCCCGACTGCGGTGGGCATGCAAATGCACCCGGTCATCCACGCTGGAGAACACCATGGCCGCCACGATGCCCAGGGCCGCACCAAGGATGGTGTCGAGCACGCGCTCAACCGGCATGCTGGCGCTGGTCGCAGGCGCGGCCAGGGAGGTCATCAGCAAGGCCATGGGCGTCACCGTGATCTGGCCCAGCGCGTAGTTGAAGCCGATCACCACCACGGTGAGGAACTGAAACACCACGATGGCCGCCACCACCGCCCAGAACGGCGGGTGCTGCGCCAGCACGGCCCAAACCACGAACGCCCCCACCACCGTGCCCGCCATGCGCTGCAGCGCGCGGTTCATGGTGACATGCAGGTGCCCGCCCTGCATCACGGCCGTGGCGCCAATGGCGGCCCATGCCGGGTGCTGCCAGCTGGCGGCGTGGGCGATCAGCGCCGCCAGGCCCGCCACCAAGGCGATGCGGGCGCCCGCAATTGCCACGTGGTGGAGCGACGGCACATGGGCTGGCGGCAGGCGCAGGCCGGCGAGGCTAGGTGCGAGCAAAGGGTCCGTGAGCCAGCAAGTTGCCCAGGCCAGGGCACCGCCTGCGGCGGTGGCCAGCGTGCGCAGGAGCACGGCCTCCAGCGTCGGTGCCGGCGATAGCGCAGCCCCTGCCGCGAACACGCTGATCACGGCCCCAGGGCAGCCCAGTTGCCAGTGCGCCACCGCCACGGTCGAGCCCCCAGCCACCAGCGCCAACACGAGCACCAGCACCACCGGGGACGCGCCGAGCAGCGACGCCAGCGACGGCAAAAGCACCGCCAACGTCAGCAACGCGGCGCAGATGGCCACGATGCGCATGCGCTGGCGCCCCACGGGCGCGAAACGCCCGAACAACGCGGCCAGTGCCCCCAGGGCCGGAAAGCCCACCAAGTGCGGCCAGGACGAGAAATGCACCGCCACGATGGCGACCAGCACCGCCAGCGCCGACTGCAGCCCTGCCACGCAGGCGATGTGCAAGGACACAGGCGGAGCAATGGCCAGGCTCTCTTGCCACTGCGCCGGGCTCAGCAAATGCCGCGCCGCATGCTTGCGCGTGGGGCGCAGAGCCGGTGCCGCTGCGGCAGTTGGCCGACGCCGCGCCGAGGACCGACGCGCGGCAGAGGATGGCCCGGATTTTCTACGTTGCCCCCGTCATTGACCGATCTCCCGCACAAGCCTGCCACGCAGGCCACGATTCCATACGCCCAGCGCAGGCGCCGCGCCGTGGCGGCCCTACTCCACCACCGTCAGCTTGGCCACCGACAGGGCCAGCCACTTGGTGCCGTGGCGCGGGAAGTGCACCTGCGCGCGCGCGTCATCCCCCTGGCCCTCGATGGCCAGCACCTTGCCTTCGCCAAACTTGGTGTGGAACACGGCGAGCCCCGCGCGCAGGCCGTGCGAGGTGGCCTTGGATGGCGGCGGCGGCGCGCTGGCGTAGCTGTCGGATTTGAAGCCAAATCGGCCTCCAGCGCTTGCCCCGTAAGCGCTACCAGCTCCTGAATTGGGAGCAAAAGAACCAAAACCCTGCTGTTTGGGCGTGATCCACTTGAGCGCTTCCTCAGGGAGTTCGTCGAAGAAACGGCTCTTGACGTTGTAGCGCGTCTGGCCGTGCAGCAGGCGCGTTTGCGCGTGGCTCAGGTACAGGCGCTTGCGCGCGCGGGTGATGGCCACGTACATCAGGCGGCGCTCTTCCTCCAGACCATCGCGGTCTCTGGAGGCGTTGTCGTGCGGGAACAGGCCTTCTTCCAGCCCGCCGATGAACACGGCGTCAAACTCCAGCCCCTTGCTGGCGTGCACGGTCATGAGCTGCACGGCGTCCTGCCCGGCCTGGGCCTGGTTGTCGCCCGCCTCCAGCGCGGCATGGGTGAGGAAAGCGACCAGGGGCGAGAGGGTCTCGCCGGTGTCGGCGTCGATGATGCCGGCGGGGCGCAGCGGTTCCTCGAGCCGCGGCGCGTCCAGGTCCAGGCCCTGGCTGACGGGGCTTTGCGTGAGCGGCTGGCCGTGCTCGTCCAGCGGCAGGGCCACGGCGTCGCGGCCAAAGCCTTCCTGGGTGACGAAGCTCTCGGCGGCGTTGACCAGTTCCTGCAGGTTTTCGATGCGGTCGGCGCCCTCCTTCTCGGTGCGGAAGTGCTCCACCAGCCCGCTGGATTCGAGCATCTGCTCGATGATGCCGCGCAGCGACAGGCCCTGAGTCTGCTCGCGCAGCACGTCAACCAGCGCCACGAACGCGCCCAGGTTCGCCCCCGCCTTGCCGGGCACGGCGCTCACCGCGTCGTGCAGCGAACAGCCGACCTGGCGCGCGGCGTCCTGCAGCACCTCCAGCGTGCGCGCGCCGATGCCGCGCGGCGGGAAGTTGACCACGCGCAAAAAGCTGGTGTCGTCGTGCGGGTTCTCCAGCAGGCGCAGGTAGGCCAGCGCGTGCTTGATTTCGGCGCGCTCGAAGAAGCGCAGGCCGCCGTACACACGGTAAGGCACGCTGGCGTTGAAGAGCTGTGACTCGATCACCCGGCTCTGCGCGTTGCTGCGGTAGAGCACGGCGATTTCCTTGCGCGCAAAACCGTCGTTCTTCACCAGTTGCCGGATTTCATCGACCATCCACTGCGCCTCGGCCAGGTCGGTGGCGGCTTCGTACACGCGCACGGGCTCGCCTGCGCCCTGCGTGGTGCGCAGGTTCTTGCCCAGGCGGCGGCTGTTGTGGCTGATGAGGTGGTTGGCCGAATCGAGGATATTGCTGTAGCTGCGGTAGTTCTGCTCCAGCTTGATCTGGTGCTGCACGGCGAACTCGCGCACGAAGTCCGCCATGTTGCCCACGCGCGCGCCGCGAAAGGCGTAGATGCTCTGGTCGTCGTCGCCCACGGCCATCACGCAGCCCTGGGTGTGCAAGCGGCCGTCGACCTCGTCGCCCGCCATCTGCTTGAGCCACAGGTACTGCAGGCGGTTGGTGTCCTGGAACTCATCCACCAGGATGTGGCGAAAGCGCCGCTGGTAGTGCGCGCGGATCGGGTCGTTGTCGCGCAGCAGTTCGTAGCTGCGCAGCATCAGCTCGCCGAAATCGACCACGCCCTCGCGCTGGCATTGCGCCTCGTAGAGCGCATAGATCTCCACCTTCTTGCGGCTGTCGGCATCGTGCGCGGGCACGTCGCGCGGGCGCAGGCCCTCTTCCTTGCAGTTGGCGATGAAGTAGGCCAGTTGCTTGGGCGGAAAGCGCTCCTCGTCCACGTTGAACTGCTTGCACAGGCGCTTGATGGCCGAGAGCTGGTCCTGCGTGTCGAGAATCTGGAACGCCTGCGGCAGGTTCGCCGCCTTGTGGTGCGCGCGCAGCAGGCGGTTGCACAGGCCGTGGAAGGTACCGATCCACATGCCGCGCACGTTCACCGGCAGCATGGCCGTGAGGCGCGCCACCATCTCCTTGGCGGCCTTGTTGGTGAAGGTCACGGCCAGGATGCCCCCCGGCGTGGCGTGGCCGTTTTGCAGCAGCCAGGCGATACGCGTAGTGAGCACGCGCGTCTTGCCCGAGCCCGCACCGGCCAGGATGAGCGCATGGCCCGAAGGCAGGGTGACGGCGGCGAGCTGCTCAGGGTTGAGGCCCTGCAGCAGCGGCGCGGCAGGGGCGGAAAGCGGATCAGGGGAATACATGCGGGGATTGTAGAAACCCCCTCGCACCCCGCAGGGGCGGGCAGGTATAGAATCAATCACCGGGCCCAAGTTTCTTGACGCCCGGTTTTTTTGTGCCTGTGCAACCAGGGTTCGGTGCCAGCTTGTACGCTGCCACCCACAAAGCCGGTCCCAAGCCAAGCGCCCCACGCTGCCGAAATGGTTCGGCCGCGCCTTTTCAAAGGAGCTTGGAATCTCATGGAAATCTTCGACTACGACAACATCCTGCTGCTGCCGCGCAAGTGCCGCGTGGAGAGCCGCTCGGAGTGCGACACCAGCGTGGAGCTGGGCGGACGCAGTTTTCGCATCCCGGCCGTGCCCGCCAACATGAAAACGGTGGTGGACGAGCGCATCTGCACCTGGCTGGCACAAAACGGCTACTTCTACGTGATGCACCGCTTTGATCTGGACAACGTGCAGTTCGTCAAGGACATGCACGCTAAGGACTGCTTCGCCTCGATCTCGCTGGGCGTGAAGCAGCCCGACTACGAGACCGTGGACCGCTTCGTGGCCGAGGGCATCACGCCCGAATACATCACCATCGACATTGCCCACGGCCACTCGGACAACGTGAAGAACATGATCCAGTACCTCAAGGCCAAGCTGCCCAAGGCGTTCGTCATCGCCGGCAACGTGGGCACGCCCGAGGCGGTGATCGACCTGGAGAACTGGGGCGCCGACGCCACCAAGGTGGGTATCGGGCCCGGCAAGGTCTGCATCACCAAGCTCAAGACCGGCTTCGGCACCGGCGGCTGGCAGTTGTCGGCCGTGAAATGGTGCGCGCGCGTGGCGACCAAGCCCATCATCGCCGACGGCGGCATCCGCAGCCACGGCGACATCGCCAAGAGCATCCGCTTCGGCGCCACCATGATCATGGTGGGCTCGCTGTTCGCGGGCCACGAGGAGTCGCCGGGCAAGACCGTCGAGGTCGATGGCGAGCTGTTCAAGGAGTACTACGGCTCGGCCTCCGACTTCAACAAGGGCGAATACAAGCACGTGGAAGGCAAGCGCATCCTGGAGCCCATCAAGGGCAAGCTGGCCGAGACACTGGTGGAGATGCAGCAGGACATCCAGAGCTCGATCAGCTACGCCGGGGGCAAGAAGCTCATGGACATCCGCAAGGTGAACTACGTCATCCTGGGCGGCGACAACGCGGGCGAGCACCTGCTGATGTAAACGTGGGCGGCAGCCCTACGAACGGGCGCCGACCACTCTGGGCGGGCTCTTGGATTCATACAAAAAATGGCCTCCAGCGCGCACCCATAAAGCGCTAACAGCTATATAAAAAGGAGCAAACATGGACATCGCCATGCTCGGCACCGGGCGCATGGGGTTTCCCATGGCGCGGCGGCTGTGCCAGGCCGGGTACACCGTGCACGTCTGGAACCGCGACGCGGACAAGGCCCACCCCCTGGCCGCCGATGGCGCCGTGCCGCATGCCAGCGCCGCCAGCGCAGCGGCGGCCGGTGAAATCGTCATAAGCATGCTGCTGGACGGCCCCGCCGTGGCCAGCGTGCTGTTCGAGCACGGTGCCGCAGCCGCCACGCGGCCCGGCACGCTGTTCGTGGACATGGCCTCGATCCAGCCTGCACAAGCGCGTACGCACGCGGACCGGCTGGCGCAACGCGGTATTGGTGCGCTCGACGCGCCGGTGTCCGGCGGCACCGTCGGCGCCGAGGCGGGTACGCTGGCCATCATGGTCGGCGGCAGCGCGACCGACTTCGCGCGTGCCCAGCCGCTGTTGCAGGTGCTGGGCCGTGCCACGCACGTCGGACCGCATGGTGCCGGGCAGCTCGCCAAGCTGGCCAACCAGATGATCGTGGGCATCACCATCGGCGCAGTCGCCGAGGCGCTCTTGCTTGCTGCCAAAGGTGGCGCCGACATGGCCAAGGTGCGCGAGGCCATTACTGGCGGCTTCGCCGACAGCCGCATCCTGCAGTTGCACGGCCAGCGCATGGTGGAGCGCGACTTCGCGCCGCGCGGGCGCATGACGGTGCAGCTCAAGGACATGCGCAACGCCCTGGCAACGGCGCACGAGCTGGGCTTCGAGGCCCCGGTGACCCAACTCTTTGAATCGCTCTACGCCGACGCCGTAGCGCACGGCCTGGACGACCTGGACCACAGCGGCCTGTTCGTCGAGCTGGCCCGCCGCAACGCGATGGCATAATTTTTTCGGGCACTTTTTGCTGCTGCCGCAAAAATTCGTGCATAATTCGTGGCTCTGCTGCAGTGCAACTGCAGCAAAGGGCTCTTAGCTCAGTTGGTAGAGCAGCGGACTCTTAATCCGTTGGTCGAAGGTTCGAATCCTTCAGGGCCCACCAAAATAACCGAAGATAAAGCACTTGCCGAGAAGTCGGCAGGTGCTTTTTTCTTTTCCCCTCTCAAGCATGCATCCCCAAGCCCAAGCACTGTGGCGCGGCCCGCGCTGGATCCTTGCCATCTTGCTGGCCCTGCTGGGCATGGTGGGGCCGTTCTCGATCGACACCTACCTGCCGGCCTTCCCGGCCATCACCCAAGCGCTGCAGGCCACCCCGGTGGAAATGCAGCAAACGCTGTCGGCCTACCTGTTCGCCTTCGCGTTCATGGCGCTGTTCCATGGCGCGCTGTCGGACAGCCTGGGACGCCGGCCCGTGGTGCTATGGGGCCTGGCAGTGTTCACCCTGGCCTCGGCGGGCTGCGCGCTATCGGACAGCATTGGGGCGCTGGTGCTGTTCCGTGCGCTGCAGGGCCTGTCCGCCGGCGCAGGCATTGTGGTGTCGCGCGCCGTCATCCGCGACATGTTCCCACCGGCCCAGGCGCAGCAGGTGATGAGCCAGGTCACCATTTTCTTCGGCGTGGCACCGGCCATCGCTCCCATCGTCGGCGGCTGGTTGGCGGTGCACCTGGGCTGGCACAGCGTCTTCTGGTTTCTCACCGGTGTAGGCGTGTGCTTGTGGCTGGCCAATTACCGCTGGCTGCCCGAGTCGCTCCCCCCCAGCGAGCGCCAGCCCATCCATTTCGGCCATCTGCTGCGTGGCTACTGGGAACTGGGGACCAGCCCGCGCTTCATGCTGTTGGCGCTGGCCAGCGGCATTCCGTTCAACGGCATGTTCCTGTACGTGCTGTCGGCCCCGGCCTTCCTCGGCGGCGTGCTGGGGCTGGAGCCCACGCAGTTCTTCTGGTTCTTCCTGGTCACCATCTCGGGCATCATGGGCGGCGCCTGGATGAGTGGCCGCCTGGCAGGTCGCATCGCGCCAAAGCGCCAGATCCGCCACGGTTTTCTCATCATGCTGTTGATCGCGGCACTGAACCTCGTGGCCAACCTGCTGCTGGCACCACATGTGCTCTGGGCCCTGCTGCCCATCGGCATCTTCTCGTTCGGCTGGGCGCTGATGGTGCCCGTGGTCACGCTGCTGGTGCTGGACCTGCACCCGCAGCGCCGTGGCATGGCGTCGTCACTGCAGGCCTTCGTCGGCTCCACGGCCAACGGCATCGTGGCGGGCATGGTGGCGCCGCTGGTGATGTATTCCGCCGTGGCACTGGCCAGCGTCTCGCTGCTGCTGATGCTCATTGGCCTTGGGGCGTGGATTTACCTGCACCACCGCTGGCCGGACATCGGCCGCCATTCCACGCATTGAGGGTACGCGTGGACGGCTGCCTGCGTCAGCACCGCGGGTGGCGGCGGTCGATCTCGCGCTCCTGGTAGTAGCGCGCCTTTTCGGCATACATGGCCTGGTCGGCACGGTGCACGGCGGCCTCGATCGACTCCCCCTCCTGGCAGCAGGCAATACCCATGGACAAGCCAACCGCCTGCCCCGGGTAGAACTGGTTGTTCAGCTCCAGCAAGGACAGGATGCGCTCCTGCACAGCCAGTGCCCCACGTTCATCGGTAGCGGGCAGCAGCACCATGAATTCATCACCGCCAATGCGTGCAGCACAGGCCGGCGCGTCGACCGCCTTGGCCAGCACCTCGCCCACGCGGCGCAGCATGGCATCGCCCGCGCCATGGCCGTGTTCGTCGTTCGCTTCCTTCAGGCCGTTCATGTCCATGGCCAGAATCGCCACCGGCCAGGGGCCCTTGCGCGCGAGACGGTTGAGCTCCTCCATGTAATAGGCCCGGTTGCGCAGCTGCGTCAGCACATCGTGCTTGCCCAGATACTCTAGGTAAGACTCTGCCTTCTTGCGCGCCGTGATGTCGACGAGCGAGATCAGCACCAGCCCCCAATCCTGCGCATGGCTGTCGAGCACGGCAAACTGCATGTGAATGTTGAGCAGATCCCCGGACAGTGCGTAGTTGACCACCTCGCGCTGCTGCACCAGCTTGCCGTCCCACAGATCCTGCAGCTGCTCGGCAAAGGACTCGCGCATCTCGCCGCGGAAAATGTGGTTGATCCGCCCGAGCAGTTCGGCCTTGTCGGCGGCGCCAAACATGGCGAGGGTCTGCCGGTTGACGTCGATGACGCGGATCTCCTGAAGGCAGCGCGTGACGAACTCCGGATGCACCTTGAGGAAAGTGGCAAAGTCGCGAATGCCCTGGGCGCGCACTTCATCCAGCAGGTGCCGGATATGGCTGAAGTCCTCGACCCACAGCGACACCGGAGAGTGCTCGAAAAGGTCACGCGCATAACGCTCGCTGCGGCGCAGGCGCTCGGCACCCTGCACTTCGGCGGTGACATCCTCCAACGACACCAGCACCCGCCCCCAGTGCTCTTCGTGGCCTGGCAGGATGCGCGCATGGATTTGCACGTCCAGGCGCCGCCCGTCGAGGGTGTAGTTCACCGTGCGGTTGGAAAACTCCAGCGCTCCGTGCCACAGCGCCGCCAGCTCATCGATCAGGCGCGCATGCATATCCCCCCGGAACACCTCGTCGAGCCGGTCTATCAGCGTGGCCTGATCGGGCGCTGCGAAAAGCGCCAGGGTGCGTTGGTTGACCCGCAGCACCTTCAGTGCGGCGCTGCAGGCGCCCAGCCGCTCCGGATGCCCCGTCAAGTGCGCGCGAATGTCGCTCACACCCTCACCCCGCCAGCGCACGAACAGCTGCCGCAAGGCGCTGTAATCCTCAAGCCAGAGCGAGACAGGGGCAAGCTCGAACATGTGTTCGTAGTCCACGCTGGATACAGGGAAAGAAGTCACCGGGCACCTCCGCCGCACATTATCGTGAGCCACCGTGAGCAGCAGCGCGCTCCGCAGGGGAATGAGCCAAAAAAAACCGGCCTCGAAGGCCGGTCTCCCTGCGCTGCGCCCGCAGGCGCTCAGCGTGCCGAATGCGGCGTGCGCTTGCGTGCGTCGTGGGGCACGAAGGGCTTGGCACCACCCGCCTGCTTGTTAAAAGCCGGCTTGCCGCGCCCACCACCCCAGTCACCGCGCGGTGCGGCCGCCTCGGGGCGACCAAAGCCGCCGCGCGCGCCTTCACCAAATCCGCCCTTGCGGCCATAGCCCTCGTTGTCACGGCGGCCACCACCGAACCCGGCACGGTCACCACCAAATCCAGGGCGGTCCCCAAAGCCACGCGGCGCGCCCTGGCCGTCTGACATGCGCGGACCGCGCGCTGCACGGTCGCCAAAGGCCGGACGGCCTTCACCACGGCCAAAGCGGCGGTCGCGGCTGTGGTTCTCACGGCCTTCACGTCCCCGGCCGTTACCCTCTGGGCGGCCTTGCGGGAAGCGCTGGGTGGGCTCCATGCCCGGGATCACCTCCGCCTTGAACGGCTGGCGGCTGTAACCCTCGATGTCGAAGATCTTGCGGCGGTCGCGGAACTCGGCGAACGTGACGGCCAAGCCGTCGCGGCCGGCGCGGCCTGTGCGGCCAATGCGGTGGGTGTAGTCCTCGGCCTTCATGGGCAGACCGAAGTTGAACACGTGGGTGATGGTGGGCACGTCGATGCCGCGCGCCGCCACGTCCGTGGCCACCAGAATCTGCACCTGGCCGTTGCGCAGCGCCATCAGGCGGCGGTTACGCAGGCCCTGGCTCAGGGCGCCGTGCAGCGCCACGGCCGAGAAGCCGTCCTGCTGCAAGTCATTGGCAAGGCCATCGCACTCCATTTGGGTACTGGCGAACACGATAGCCTGGTCGATGGAGGCGTCGCGCAGCCAGTGGTCAAGCATCTTGCGCTTGTGTTGCGCGTTGTCGGCCCAGAACAGCACTTGCTTGATGTTGGCATGCTTTTCCTGGGGCGAGTCGATGGTGACTTTCTGCACGGCAGAGCCGTTGTCATGCATCACGCGCATGGCAAGCTGCTGGATGCGCGGCGCAAAGGTGGCGCTGAACATCATGGTCTGCTTGCGCTGTGCGGTGAGCTGGTTGATTTCGGCCAGATCGTCGGAGAAGCCCAGGTCGAGCATGCGGTCGGCCTCGTCCACCACCAGGAACTGCACCTGGTCGAGCTTGATTTGCATCGAGCGCTGCAGATCCAGCAGGCGACCCGGCGTGGCAACGACGAGGTTGGCGTTTTGCAGCTTGGCAATCTGCAGCTGGTAAGGCATGCCGCCCACCACGTTGGCCACACGCAGGCCCTTGCAATGGCGCACCAGATCGATGGCGTCGTGCGCCACCTGTTGTGCAAGTTCGCGTGTCGGGCACAGGATCAGCGCGCCCGGCACGGCGGCCTTGAAGTGGCGCGGATTGGTCGGGTCCTTGCGACGCGCACGCTTCGGCGCAGCTTCGCCGCGGGCAGCGGCCTCGGCGCACAGGCGCTCGTATTCGGCACGTTCGTTCGCCTGCTGCTCTGCCTGCTGGCGCACCAGGGTGTGCAGCACGGGCAGCAAGAAAGCGGCGGTCTTGCCGCTGCCGGTTTGGCTAGAGACCATCAGGTCGATGAAGTTGTCGCCTTCCACACCCATGGCCATGGGAATGGCTTTTTCCTGGACGGCGGTGGGCTGGGTGTAGCCCAGATCGCGGACGGCCTGCACCAGTTCGGGGGCAAGACCCAAACGCACGAAGCCCTCGGGCAACGCGGCGGGAGCGGGAGCAGCCTCGGGGGCCAGGTTTTCAAGAGGCAAAGAGGTATCGGCAGGCGCGGCGTCGCCCTGCATAGCAAGCATGTCGGTCATGGTTTCTCACGCAAAACGGGCAACCGCAGGCGCTACCTGCGGCGGCTTCGTTTAATGGTTCAACAACATCAACCATCAAACGAAACCACAGGGCCGCAGCGGACGGCCAGGGTGGGCAATGATTGCTACATGCGACAGCGTGTGCGTCGCAGGCAAGGCCCGGTGAGTGAAGGGAGATGCACAAAAAAATTGCACCACCTACGGCGGTGCAATCTCGCAATTATGGCACGACTGGGGTTTTCCCGCAAATCATGCAGGGCGACCCCTCAATATCAATAGCTGGCAAGCGGCTTGGCCTTGCCGCCTTCAAACGTCATCACAACCACGGGGGCCTTGATGCGGTTGCCCTTGTCGTCGTAGGCATATTCACCCATCACGCCCTTGTGGGCGTTTTGGTGGATGTACGCGCCCACCTTGGCAGGGTCGATAGAGCCGCTCTTTTGCATGGCCTCGCCGATGTTGATGACCTGGTCGTAGTAGAACGGGCTGTACACGTCGGGGTTCTGGCCGAAGCGCTTGGCGAACTTTTCCTGGAACGCTTTGGCACCGGCATCGCTGTCCATCAGCATGCCGGCGTAGGCGCAGTACACCACGTCGTTCACGGCGTCGCCGCCGAGCTTACCCATCTCGGGGCTGCACAGGGTGTCGCCGCCGAGCAGCTTGGCACGCACGCCCAGCTGCTTCATCTGGCGTGCCATGGGCGCTGCCTGGGGCGCGTAGCCGCCGTAGAAGATGGCCTCGGGCTGCTTGGCCTTGAACGTGGTCAGGATGGCCATGAAGTCCGTGGCTTTGTCATTGGTGAACTCGCGCCCCGCAACCGTCATGCCAAGCTTCTGCGCTTCCTTGGCGAACTCGTCGGCCAGCCCCTGGCCGAAAGCGGTGCGGTCGTCGATGACGCCCACCTTCTTGGCCTTGAGCACGTTGGCCGCGTAGGCCGCCATGCTGGCACCGGCCTGCACGTCGCTGGCGACGATGCGGAACAGGTTCTTGTAGCCCGACTGCGTGATCTTGGGGTTGGTGCCCACCGTGGAGACCAGGGTGCCGCCGTTGTCATACACGCGCGAAGCGGGAATGGTCACACCCGAGCAGTACGGGCCCATGACGTAGCGCACGCCAGAGTCGACAAACTTCTGCGCAACGGCCACACCGGTCTTGGCGTCGCACTGGTCATCCTCGGAGACCAGTTCGAACTTCAGCGTCTTGCCACCCACGCTGATCTTGCGCGCGTTCAGTTCCTCGATGGCCAGGCGCACGCCGTTGTCGTTGTCGCGGCCGGCGAAGGTGTTCGGGCCCGAGAGGGGGCCGCTGTGGCCGATCTTGACCACCTGCTCCTGGGCCGAAGCGCCGGCCGCGCAGGCCAGGGCCGCGGCGGCGGCGAGGAGGGATTTGAACGAAAGCGATTGCATGGCGTGTCTCCGGTAAAAGAATGCGCGAAAAAACCAAGGCGCCAGGCAGGTCGCCAGCGCCTCGGGAATGGTGTCTGGATACAGACAGCGGCGGATTATCGCCGCACGTGCCACTGCCGCGGCGTGCCTCTCACACCGACAGCAGGTGTGTGCGGTAGTGCGCCAGCTCGTCGATGGACTCGTGCACATCGGCCAGCGCCGTGTGTTTCTGGGCCTTCTTGAAGCTGCTGTAGGCCTCGGGCTTCCAGCGCTTGGCCAGCTCCTTGAGCGTGCTCACATCGAGGTTGCGGTAATGGAAAAAGGCTTCCAGCCGCGGCATGTACTTGACGAGAAAGCGCCGGTCCTGGCCAATGCTGTTGCCACACATGGGCGCCGTGCCCTTGGGCACGTACTGGCTCAGAAAGTCGATGATCTGCTGCTCGGCCTCGGCCTCGGTGATGGTGGAGGCGCGCACCTTGTCGATCAGGCCGCTTTTGCCGTGGGTGCCCTTGTTCCAGGCATCCATCTGGTCGAGCTGGGCATCGCTCTGGTGAATGGCAAACACCGGGCCTTCGACACGCGGCTCCAGGTTCGGGCCGGTGACGATGACGGCGATCTCCAGCAGGCGGTCGGTCTCGGGCTCAAGGCCGGTCATTTCGCAATCGAGCCAGACCAGGTTCTGCTCGGATTTGGGCAACACAGGGGTGGGGGTAGAGGGTTCAGACATGGCCGGCATTGTCGCCCATCCCCTACACTCCCCGCGCATGCCCCCACGTGATACCTTGCCGCCCTCGCTGGCGCTGTCCCTGCTGTTTGCCCTGGCGCTGTGCGCCGGGCTGATGATCAAGTTCTGGCTCGCCTCGCGCCAGATCCGCCACGTGGCGCGGCACCGCGCCCAGGTTCCGGCACCCTTTGCCGAGCGCATTCCCCTGGCGGCCCACCAAAAGGCCGCTGACTACACCCTGGCCAAGGCGCGCCTGGGCCTGCTTGACATGGCGCTGGGCGCCGCCGTGCTCGTAGGCTGGACGCTGATGGGCGGGCTGGATCTGCTGAACCAGGCCCTGCTGAGCTGGCTGGGCGGCGGCATGGCGCAGCAGTTGGCGCTGCTGGCGGCCTTCGCGCTCATCAGCGGGCTGATCGACCTGCCGCTGTCGCTGGCGCAAACCTTCGGTGTGGAGCAACGCTTCGGCTTCAATCAAATGACGTGGAGGCTCTGGCTCTCCGACCTGCTCAAGTCCGCACTGGTAGGCACCCTCATCGGGCTGCCCATCGCCGCGCTGATCCTGTGGCTGATGGGTGCCGCCGGCCCCCTGTGGTGGCTCTGGGCCTGGGGCGCCTGGATGGGGTTCAACGTGCTGCTGATGTGGATCTACCCCAGCTTCATCGCGCCACTTTTCAACCGGTTCCAGCCGTTGCAGGACGAGGCGCTCAAAGCCCGTGTCACGGCCCTCATGCAACGCTGCGGCTTTGCCGCCAAAGGCCTGTTCGTGATGGACGGCAGCCGCCGCAGCGCACATGCCAATGCCTACTTCACCGGCTTCGGCGCCGCCAAGCGCGTGGTGTTCTACGACACGCTGCTGCAGCAGCTCACCCCGGCCGAGGTCGAGGCCGTCCTGGCGCACGAGCTGGGCCACTTCAAGCACCGCCACATCGCCCAGCGCATGGCGGGACTGTTCGCGCTCAGCCTGGCGGGCTTCGCGCTGCTGGGCTGGCTGTCCACACGCGGCTGGTTCTACACCGGCCTGGGCGTGGTACCCAACCTCTCACTCGACGGCGCTGCGCCGAACGACGCACTGGCGCTGCTGCTGTTCCTGCTGGCCGTGCCCGTGTTCAGCTTCTTCATCGCCCCGCTGATGGCCCAATGGTCGCGCCGCCATGAGTTCCAGGCCGACGCCTACGCCATGGCCCAGGCCGACGGCGGCGCCCTCGCTTCGGCGCTGCTCAAGCTCTACCAGGACAACGCCTCCACGCTCACGCCCGACCCGCTGTACGTGAAGTACTACTACTCGCACCCGCCGGCCACCGAGCGGCTGGCGCGCCTCCCCTCCCCTGTACACGCATGACTACCATGTTCCCGAAAAAAGACTGGTCAACCCAGGAACGGCGAGCGCTGACAGCTATCGAAATTGAAGCAAACCTGGCACAGCATCCGGGCTGGCAACTGCACGCAGGCGCCCTTGAGAAAACCTACCGCTTCGCCAACTACCACGAGACCATGGCGTTCGTGAATGCGGTGGCCTTCATCGCCCACGCGCAGGACCACCACCCCGACCTGTCGGTGCACTACGGCCGCTGCGTGGTGCGCCTCAACACGCACGATGTGCAGGGCATCTCGGGCACCGATTTCGAGTGTGCGGCGCGCATCGACGCGCTGCTGGCCGCTCCATGAGCGCGCGTGAAGGCCTGGTGGTGGCCAGCCACGGGCGCCACTGCGTGGTCGAAACGCCCGACGGCGAACGCCGCATCTGCCACCCGCGCGGCAAGAAAAGCCAGGCCGTGGTGGGCGACCAGGTACGCTGGCTCGCGCCGCCACCCGGCCAGGGCGACGAAGGCACCATCGAAAAAGTGCTGCCGCGGCGCAACCTGTTCTACCGCCAGGACGAAATCCGCACCAAGTCATTCGCCGCCAACCTGGACCAGGTGCTGATCCTGATCGCTGCAGAGCCGGTGTTCTCGGAGAGCCAGCTCGCACGCGCCCTGATTGCCGCCGAGGCCGAAGGCATCACGCCACTGATCGCACTGAACAAAAGCGACCTGGCCGAGCCCTTCGCGCGCGCCTGGGAACGGCTGTTGCCCTACCGCCAAATGGCCGGCAAGGCGGGGCCAGGCAGCCACCACTACAACGTGGTGCCGCTGTCCCTGGCGCAATCGGGCGAAGCGGACCGCGCCGCGCTGCTGCAGCACCTGCAAGGCAAGGCCACGCTGGTGCTGGGCCCATCGGGCGCGGGCAAGAGCACGCTCATCAACCTGCTGGTGCCGGGGGCTTCGGTGCTCACGGGCGAAATTTCGCAGGCGCTCAACTCCGGCAAGCACACCACCACAAGTACCGCCTGGTACTGGGTGGACCAGGCGCGCACCACCGCGCTCATCGACTCGCCCGGCTTCCAGGAATTCGGCCTGCGCCACCTCGCGCCCACCGATCTGGCACGCTGCATGCCCGACATCGGCGCACACGCGAACGCGTGCAAGTTCTACAACTGCACGCATCTGCATGAGCCCGGGTGCGCGGTGCAATTACAGGTTGAATCGGCCTCCAGGCCAGGCACGATAAGCGCTAACCGCTACAAAATTTATAAAGAACTATTCGCGGAGTTGAGCGAGGCGCCGCGCTACTGAAGAGAGGTACTGCCATGGCGCGAGCCGCCCCGATGTTGTCCTTCCGTCCGCGCTTGCTGGACGCGCTGCGCGGTTACGACCGCGCCCGCTTCGTACAGGACTTCGGCGCGGGCCTGACGGTCGCCGTCGTCGCGCTGCCGCTGGCCATGGCTTTCGCCATCGCCTCCGGCCTGCCGCCCGAGGCAGGGCTGTTCACCGCCATCATCGCGGGTTTCCTGATCTCCGCGCTCGGCGGCAGCCGGGTGCAGATCGGCGGGCCAGCGGGGGCGTTCATCGTCATCGTCTACGGCATCGTGCAGCAGTACGGCGTGGCCAACCTCATCCTCGCCACCGCGCTGTCGGGCGTACTGCTGTTCCTCATGGGGGTGCTGCAGCTGGGCACGCTGGTGCGCTTCATCCCCGTGGCCGTGGTCATCGGCTTCACCAACGGCATCGCCGTGCTGATCGCGCTGTCGCAGGTCAAAGACTTCCTGGGCCTCTCCATCGTGAAGATGCCGGGCGACTTCTTCGGCATGCTGGGTGCGCTGTACCAGCACCTGTCTACCCTCAACCCCTGGGCCACAGGGGTGGCCGCGGTGTCGCTGGCAGTGGTCGTGGGCTGGCAACGCTGGCTGCCCGCATGGCGCCGCCCCTGGACCAGCGCGCTCGCGCGCGTGCCCGGCTCCATCGTCGCGCTGGTGCTGGCGACCGCCGTGGTCGCGCTGTCGGGCATGCCGGTCGAGACCATCGGCAGCCGCTTCGGCGGCATCCCGGCCGGACTGCCGGCCTTCACCCTGCCCGACTTCAGCTGGGAGTCAGCGCGCCACCTGCTCATGCCGACGATCACGCTGGCGCTGCTGGGCGCGATCGAGTCGCTGCTGTGCGCGCGCGTGGCCGACGGCATGGTCAATGACCGCCACGACCCGAACCAGGAGCTGATGGCGCAAGGCGTTGCCAACTTCGTCACGCCGTTCTTCGGCGGCATGCCGGCCACGGGCACCATTGCGCGCACCGTGACCAACGTGAAAAGCGGTGCCACCAGCCCCGTCGCGGGCATGGTGCACGCGCTGGCACTGCTGCTGGTGATGCTGGTGGCCGCGCCGCTGGCCGGGTCCATCCCGCTGGCCACGCTGGCGGCAATTCTGATGTTCGTCGCCTGGAACATGGGCGAATGGCGCGAATTCGCACGGCTGAAAACCTACCGCCTGCCCTACCGGGTGACGCTGGTGTCCGTGTTCCTGCTGACGGTGGTTTTCGACCTGACGGTGGCGGTGGAGTTCGGCATCTTCGCCGCCTGCCTGACCTTCATCTACCGCATCTCCAGCCTGTCGCGGGCCGAGCCGATCGGCTCCGACGACCTGCCTGTACTGGCCGGGCACGACGCGCGTGTCCAGGTCTGGCGGCTGTATGGCGCGCTCTTCTTCGGTGCCACCAAGCTGCTCGAGGCGATGGAAGACCACCTCCCCGCCCAGGCGCTGGTGCTGGATTTGAAGAACGTCATCTACGTCGATTCGACCGGCGCCGAGGCGCTGGAGAACCTGGCCCATGCCTGCGCAACGCACGGTGTGCGCCTGATCGTCTCGGGCCTGATGGGCCAACCGCTCGACATCCTGCGCCGTACCGGACTGTACGAGCAGCTGCAGCCCGAGCTGCAGCCCGACGTCGCCCGTGCAGCGGCGGCCGCGGTGGCGTGAGCGCCGCTACACCAGCTCCCGCAGCGCCTGCACCAGCGCATCGCACTGTGCGGGCGTCCCGACGCTGATGCGCAGGTACTGTGCGATGCGCTCAGGCCGGGCGAAATGGCGCACCAGCACAGCGCGCTCGCGCAGCTGCGCCGCCAGCGTGGCCGCATCATGGCCCGGGTGGCGCACGAAGAGGAAGTTGGCCTGCGAGGGCAGCACCACAAAGCCCAGATCTTCCAGCGCCAGCAGCAGCCCCTCGCGGCTCTGCGCCACGGCACGGCAAGTTTGCTCGAAATACGCTTCGTCCTCGTAGGCGGCGCGTGCGCCAGCCTGGGCCAGACGGTCCAGCGGATAGGAATTGAAGCTGTCCTTGACGCGCTCCAGTGCATCAATCAGCGGCCGCTGGCCGAATGCCACGCCCACGCGCAGCCCGGCGAGCGAGCGCGACTTGGACAGCGTGTGTACCACCAGAAGGTTGGGGTAGCGCGCCACCAGGCCCACGGCGCTCTCGCCGCCGAAGTCCACATAGGCTTCATCGACCAGCACCACGCGCTGCGGGCAGGACTGCAGCAGTTGCTCGATCCGCGCCAGGGGCAGGCCGATGCCGGTCGGCGCATTCGGATTGGCCAGCACGACGCCGGCACACGCCCCCTGCGCGGCGCGCGCGGCCAACTGGTCCACGTCGATGCCCAGGCCGGCATCCAGCGGCTGCAGCTCGGCGGCGATACCCCACAGGCCGCAATACACGCGGTAGAAGCTGTAGGTGATGTCAGGCATCAGCAGCGGGGCGCCCGCATGCTGGAAGAACGCGAAGAAGGCATGCGCCAGTACTTCATCCGAGCCATTGCCCACAAACACCTGCCCCACGTCCAAGCCATGCCGTGCCGCAATGGTTTCGCGCAAGGCCAGCGACTGCGGGTCGGGGTAGAGCTGCAGCCCCTGCTGCGCGGCCTGCGCAATGGCAGCCAGCGCGCGCGGCGATGGCGGATAGGGGTTCTCGTTGGTGTTGAGCTTGACCAGGCCGGGAATGCGGGGCTGCTCGCCCGGCACATAGGGCTGCAACCCGGCCACCACGGGGCTGCAGAGCGAAGAAACAGACATGCGCGGAACTCCTGATTTCATAGCTGCCAGCGCTTACCCCAAAAGGGCTGGAGCCCGATTTAACTCAAAAAAGGCAAGCTCAGCCAAGCAGGCGGGCCAGCGTCAACAGCGCCAGCAGCAGCATCCACACCACCACCGAGCGCCAGACCAGACCGACCACGCTGCGCAGGTGGCCTACCTCGGGCTCGCGCCCGGGGGTGATGCCGCTGTCGCCCTCGCTGGCAGCGGCGCCATCGGCCTCGACACGCGAACGCAGGGCCTCGCCGCCCAGGCGCACGTTGATGGCACCCGAGGTGGCGGCGAGCAGTACGCCGTCGTTGTCGTTGGGGAAGTTCTGGGCATGGAAGCGCCAGCCTTCAATGGCCTCCTCGAAATTGCCGACCACGGCAAAGCTCAGCGCTGTCAGCCGCGCGGGCAGCCAGTCGATCACCGTCCAGGCCCGGGCCGCCGACTGCTGCAGGGCGGTGCTGCCTTTGTCGGCCTTGTCTTCGTCGTAATAGCGCGCGGCAAACTCGGCCAGACGGTAAAGCACCGCTCCGGTGGGCCCCATGCCCAGTGCCGCCAGAATGGAGAACCAGCCCAACACGCCAAACACATGGCGGTGCGCGGCAATGACCGAGTACTCGATCACATGGCGCACGATCTCGCTGCGCGGCAGTTGCCCCACTTCGACCTGCTGCCAGTGCGCCAACGCGGCACGTGCAGCGTCTTCATCGGCCGACTCCAGGGCATCGCGGATGCGCGTGAAATGGTGGCTGAACTGGCGAAAACCCAGCGTGATATAGAGCACCGCGACGTTCCACAGCACCGCCAGGGGCCAGCCCACGCCCCACAGCAACAGCCAATGGATGCCCAGCGCCACCAGTGCCGGCAGCACCACCGTCAGGCCCCAGGCCACCCAGCCATGGTGCTGGCGACCCGCGTCGAAATTACGGCGCACCGAAAACGCCCAAGCACGCACACCGGCGTGAATGGGATTGATGCGGGACAGGGGGCGCGCCTGCTCGATCAGCAGAGCGAACAGGATGGCGAAGAAACTCATGGGCGCCAATCATACTGGCGCCGCCCGCACGGCCTGCCAAGCGCTCCTACATACGGGTTTGCATTCCATCAGATACCTAGGCGGGAAGCCACAGACAGTGCTGTCGCACGGCAAGGCGAACCAACGACGTTAGTAAAGGCCAACCCCTATCAGGCGCGCATGAAACGGTAGAAATTACGCAGCATGCCCGCCGTAGCGCCCCAGATGAAGCGGTTCTTGTCCCCGTCTTGGTAGGGCATGGAGAACCATTCGCGCCGCACGCCGCCCCACTCCACCACATGGTGGCGGTGGTGTGCCGGGTCGAGCAGAAAGGCCAGCGGCACCTCGAAAACGTCAGCCACCTCGTGCGGGTTGGCCTGCAGCGCGGCATCGGGCCGCACCAGGCCCACGATGGGCGTAATGATGAAGGACGAGCCCGTGACGTAGGTGGACAGCGGCCCCAGCACTTCAACGCAGCCCGGGTCGAGCCCAACCTCTTCCTGCGCCTCGCGCAGCGCCGTGGCGGCGGGGCTGGCATCTTCGGGGTCGGCGCGCCCCCCCGGAAAGGCGATCTGCCCGGAATGGGTGGACAGGTGCACCGTGCGCTCGGTCAGCAGCACCATGGGCTGGGCGCGTAGCACGATGGGCACCAGCACCGAAGCCTGCGCGGGCTCGCGCTGCATGAATTTCTTCTCCAGCACCACTTCGGGCTGCCAAGCGGGCGGCGCAGCAAAGCGCTGGCGCAGGGCCGCAGGCGTCTGGTCCTGCAGTGGCACGGCGGGCAGATCCCCATCGATGCGCGCCACAGGCACGGTGCGCGGATCGAACGCGGGCAGAGGAGTGAAGGCGGGGGCAGGCTGGGTCACGCTCAGACAATAAAAAAGCCGCTACAGGGGCACTGTAGCGGCTGTGCAGGAAGACTGCAGACGCGGTGCTTATGCAGCAGCCACGGGCGCGGCCTTGCGGGCCGGCAGCTTTTCCTTGATACGGGCCGACTTGCCGCTGCGCTCGCGCAGGTAGTACAGCTTGGCGCGGCGCACATCGCCACGGCGCTTGACTTCGATCTTGGCGATCAGCGGGCTGTAGGTCTGGAACGTACGCTCCACGCCTTCGCCGCTGGAGATCTTGCGCACGGTGAAGCCGCTGTTGAGGCCACGGTTGCGCTTGGCGATCACCACGCCTTCATAGGCCTGCACCCGCTTGCGGTTGCCTTCCACCACGTTCACGCTCACGATGACGGTGTCGCCGGGCGCGAATTCGGGGATTTCCTTGTTCAAGCGGGCGATTTCTTCCTGCTCGAGAGTCTGGATCAGATTCATGGTTGCATCCAACGATCTTGTCCGCGCCAGGATTGGCATGCGTCGGGATTGACGGTGTGTGGCTGCGAGCACCTTGAAAGAGCACTTTGCAGCGGCCGGCCAGAGGATCGAAAAGCCTTTGATTATAGCTTGCCGGGCAAATTTGCCAAAACGGCTTCATCCTGGCGCGACAGCCGCCCTTGCGCGCGGGCCGCAGCAATCAGATCGGGCCGGTGGCTGGCTGTGGCCTGCAGGCTCTGCGCACGGCGCCAGCGTTCGATCTCAGCATGGTGGCCCGACAGCAGCGCGGGCGGCACTGCCTGGCCGCGCCAAACCTCCGGGCGGGTGTAGTGCGGGCAGTCGAGCAGCCCATCAAGCTCTGGATTAAAGCTGTCAAACTGGTGGCTGCCAGCGTCGTGCAACACGCCGGGCTGCAGCCGCGTCACAGCGTCCAGCAGCGCCATCGCCGGAATTTCGCCACCGGACAGCACGAAATCGCCCAGGCTGATCTGCCGCTGCACCTCGGCGTCGATAAAGCGCTGGTCCACCCCTTCGTAGCGCCCGCACAGGAGGATGGCGCCCGGGCCCTGCGCCCACTGCGCCACGCCCTCGTGGTTCAGGCGCTCGCCTATGGGCGAGAACAGCACCAGCGGCGCCTGCGCGTCCAGCGCTTCCGCCCGGTCGGCCCGAATGGCGGCCAGGCAGCGCGCCAGCGGCTCGGCCAGCATCACCATGCCAGGGCCGCCGCCGAAAGGACGGTCGTCGACGCGGCGGTAGTTGCCCTCGGCGAAGTCGCGCGGGTTCCACAGGTGCACCGCCACCTGGCCACTGGCATAGGCGCGTCGCGTCACGCCGCTGGCCAGGAACGGCGCGAACAACTCGGGAAACAGGGTGATGAGGTCAAAGCGCATGGGTGCGCTGGCTCAGTAATCGGGCTGCCAATCGACGGTGATCGACTTGCCGGGCAGATCCACCTTGTCCACAAAGGCAGAGACGAAGGGAATCATGCGCTCGCGCGCCTTGCCGTCCTCTTCATAGGCGAGTACCAGCACGGTCTGCGGCCCCGTCGACAGCAGTTCACGCACCCGGCCCAGGGCCACGCCCTCGCGGTTGACCACGTCCAGGCCGATCAGATCCACCCAGTAGTACTCGTCCTCGGCGGTCTGCGGAAAAAAGGCACGCGAGACAAAAATGCGTGCCCCACGCAACGCCTCGGCGGCATTGCGGTCCTCCACCCCCTGGGCGCTGGCGACGATGGCATCCGAGTGCGTGCGCGTCTGGCGCGGCTCCAGCAGCACGGTGCCGCTGAAGGTCTTGGCGCCCTTTTCGGACGGCTGCAGATACCACTGGGGGGCTGCGAACAGCGCTTCGGGGCTGGCGCTGTGTGCCTGCACCTTGAACCAGCCCTTGACGCCCCAGGCGTCGGCAATGCGGCCCACCTCTACCGCATCAGCGGGGAGTTCGGCCGGCTTGAGTGGAGGAAAGGAAGACATGACGCTCTGCAAAAAGAAAAAGGCGGGGCCGCCAGTATCTACTGACGGCACCCGCCCCTGGAGGGCCTGAAAAAAGAATCAGGCGGCTGCCTTCTTGGCGGCTTGCTTGGCCAGGCGCTCGACGGTGTCGGACGCTTGGGCGCCCACGCCGAGCCAGTAGGCCAGACGATCTTGAGCAATGCGCAGGCCTTCCTCGCCATCCTTGGCCAGGGGGTTGTAGAAGCCCAGACGCTCGATGAAGCGGCCGTCACGGCGCACGCGCTTGTCGGCGACGACGATGTTGTAGAACGGACGGGCCTTGGAGCCGCCGCGGGAGAGTCGAATGACGACCATGATTTATCCTTCGGGTGGAGAACATGCAGCACCTGCTGCCGTTCCATATTTTTGCGGCGTTTGAGACACGCGACTTGGCCACCCGGCCAGCGACACGCAGCAAAGCCGCCAATTATAGCCAGTTCGTTTTTCGATGCCACATATCCGCGCCAGCCGCGACGCAGACGTCGCCGCCATCACAGCCATCTACGCCCACCACGTGCTGCACGGCACCGGCACGTTCGAAACCGAGCCGCCCAGCGCCACCGACATGGCCGCGCGCCGCGCCGATGTGCTGGGCAAGGGCCTGCCCTACCTCGTGGCCGAGCACGACGGACAGGTACTCGGCTTCGCCTACTGCAACTGGTTCAAGCCACGCCCGGCCTACCGCTACTCGGCCGAAGACTCGGTGTATATCCTCGATTCAGCGCGGGGCCAGGGCCTGGGCCGGCTGCTGCTCAGCGCGCTGTGCGAGGCCGCGCAGGCTGCGGGCGTGCGCAAGATGCTGGCGGTGGTGGGCGACTCGGCCAATGCCGGCTCCATCGGCCTGCACCGCACCTGCGGCTTCACCCACGCAGGCACGCTGCGTTCGGTGGGCTGGAAGTTCGGCACCTGGCTGGACGTGGTGTTGATGGAAAAGCCCCTGGGTGAAGGCGACGCCAGCCCGCCTGCGGCGCCATGAAGAGCAAGACCCTGGCCACCTGGCTGGCCTTCCTCGGCGGGCCGCTGGGCCTGCACCGCTTCTACCTGCATGGCGCGCGCGATCTGCTCGGCTGGCTGCTGCCCCTGGTAACGGGGTTGGGCATGTACGGCATCGCGCGTGTACAGGCGCTGGGGCATGACGACCCGCTGAGCTGGCTGCTGGTGCCGCTGCTGGGTTTCACGGTGGCGGGGTGTGCACTGCGCGCCATCCTCTACGGCCTGACGCCGCCCGCGCGCTGGAACGCACGCTTCAACCCTGAGCACCCGGCCAATGAAGCCGCTGGCGCCACGCACTGGCTCACCGTGATGGGTATCGCGCTGTCACTGATGGTCGGCGCCGGCATGCTCATGGCGAGCCTGGCGTTCAGTTTTCAGCACTATTTCGAGTACCAGATCGAGGAAGCGCGCAAGATTTCACAATGAAATCAGGCCCCAGCGCTTGCCTGGCAAGCGCTGGAAGCTATCAAAACCGCAGCAATCAATACAGCTGCAGGCTGACCCAATAAGCAATCGCCGCGACAAACGCGCTGGCCGGAATGGTCAGAATCCAGGCCCAGACGATGTTGCCCGCCACGCCCCAGCGCACGGCGCTGGCGCGCTGGGTGGAGCCCACACCAACAATGGCGCCGGTGATGGTATGGGTGGTGGACACGGGAATACCCAGCATGGTGGCCAGGAACAGCGTCATGGCACCGCCGGTTTCGGCGCAGAACCCACCCACGGGTTTGAGCTTGGTGATCTTCTGGCCCATGGTCTTGACGATGCGCCAGCCGCCGAACATGGTGCCTAGGCCGATGGCCGCATAGCAGGACACGATGGTCCAGGTCGGCGGCGAGGCGTCGCTGGCCGAGGCATAGCCCGTGGCGATGAGCAGCAGCCAGATGATGCCGATGGTCTTCTGCGCGTCGTTGCCACCGTGGCCCAGGCTGTAGGCGCCGGCCGAGAGCAGTTGCAGGCGACGGAACCACTTGTCCACCTTGTTCGGGCGGGTGCGGCGGAAGATCCAGGCCACGATCACCATCATGGCCGAGCCCAGCACGAAGCCGAGCAGCGGCGACACGAAGATGAAGGCCACGGTCTTGAGGATGCCACCCGCCACCAGGGCGCTGGCGCCCGACTTGGCAATGACGGCACCGACGATGCCACCGATCAGCGCGTGCGAGGAGCTGCTCGGAATGCCGTAGTACCAGGTGATGACGTTCCAGGTAATGGCGCCGACCAGCGCCCCGAACACCACATGCGTATCAACCACCCCGGGCTGGACGATGCCCTTGCCGATGGTGGCGGCCACGCTCAGGTGGAAGATGAAGATGGCGACGAAGTTGAAGAAGGCCGCAAACAACACGGCCTGCGTGGGCCGCAGCACGCCCGTGGAGACCACGGTGGCGATGGAGTTGGCGGCGTCGTGGAAGCCGTTCATGAAGTCGAACACGATGGCCAGCGCCACCAGCACGACCACGACCCATAGCGCGGTTTGTACCGTTTCCATGGTGAAAAGAGCCTTTACGCGCGAGGCGTCAGGAGTTTTCGAGGATCACGCCCTCGATGAGGTTGGCCACGTCCTCACACTTGTCGGTGATGGTCTCGAGCAGCTCGTAGATGGCTTTGAGCTTGATGAGCTCGCGCACGTCGGTTTCCTCGCGGAACAGCTTGCTCATGGCGCTGCGCAGCACGCGGTCGGCATCGCCTTCGAGGCGGTCGATTTCCTCGCAGGTCTTGAGGGCGGCTTCGGCCACGGCGGGGTCGGCGATCTTGTCGAGCAGCTTGACGGCGTCGCGCAGGCGTTCGCTGCAGCGCAGGCACAGGTCGGTCAGGCGCGCAATCTCATCGGTCATGGCGCGGATGTCGTACAGCGCCATGGCCTCGGCCGAGTCCTGGAACAGGTCGGCCACGTCGTCCATGGTGTTGATGAGCGAGTGGATCTGCTCGCGGTCGATGGGCGTGATGAAGGTCTTGTGCAGCAGGCGGTTGACCTCGTGCGTCACGCGGTCGGCGGCGCCTTCGGCGCTGTCCACGGCCTGGTGGTACTTTTCACGCAGATCCAGGTCGCCGTAGTTGGACACCAGCAGAGAGAACGCCTGCGCCGCTTCGACGATGCGCTCGGCATGCTGGTTGAACATTTCAAAAAAATTGCCTTCGCGCGGCAACAGCTTGCCAAACAGCATGAGGGTTCCTGGTGGGTGTGGTCGGAAGGGGTAGTCAGAGACCAGCGCAATTTGTGTCATTCGTATGACAAATGCACCAAGCCTGCGAGTTTAACCGGGCGGCCGCGCCCCTCTGGGTGGGTAGCCGTCAGGCGTTGCGGAAAATGAAATACACCGCCCCCACCATGCACAGCCCGGCCCAGAGGTAGTCCCACTTGAGCGGCTGCCCCAGATAGACCACCGAAAAAGGCACGAAAACCGCCAGGGTAATGACCTCTTGCAGGATCTTCAGCTGCCCTACGTTGAACTGCGTGAACCCAATGCGATTGGCCGGCACCTGCAGCAGGTACTCGAACAGGGCGATGCCCCAGCTCACCAGCGCCGCCACGTACCAGGGCGCGCTGGCGAGGTTGCGCAGGTGGCCGTACCAGGCGAAGGTCATGAAAATGTTGCTCAAGAGCAACAAAAAAACCGTCTGGACCGATACGGGCAGGGATTGCAGAAAAGTCATGGCGACCGGTATTTTAGGCGCCAAAAAGGCATCCAACCCAATACCATCAAGCGCAAGCAGCTATCAATTAAGAAGCAAATCCCTTCACTCGCCCAGGTACGCCGCGCGCACGCGCGGATCGCTCAGCAGCTCCTGCCCCGGCCCGGTCATGGTGATCACGCCCGACTCCATCACGTAGCCGCGGTCGGCAATGGCCAGGGCCCGGCTGGCGTTCTGCTCCACCAGCACGATGGTCACGCCCAGCGCGTACACGTCGCGCACCACCTCGAAAATCTTG
>Ga0222428_100298_pt1 | contig 26373 bp, 23 predicted proteins | sample 2B5Ametagenome_FD_182471 | JGI IMG/M metagenome (GOLD analysis project Ga0222428, IMG submission 182471) | Enriched microbial communities from leaf-cutter ant dump, University of Wisconsin, Madison, United States - 2B5A (version 2) | ecosystem: Environmental > Terrestrial > Nest > Insects nest >...
GGTGCGCTTCGGCCACCCCTCCGGCACCCTGCGCGTGGGCGCCGAGGCGAAACAGGACAACGGCCAGTGGACGGTCACCAAGGCCGTGATGAGCCGCAGCGCCCGCATCCTCATGGAAGGCTGGGTGCGCGTGCCTGGCTAGCACCGTGTTTCTTCTGCAGGAGCGCTCTCCCTCGGAGGCATGGCAAAAACTCCTGTTTTCATAGCTGCCAGCGCTTGCCAGATAAGGGCTGGCAGCTATTTTTTTATCAAAAATTGGAGCAACGGATGTCCACCCGCAAGCAACTCAAGCAACTCGTCGAGGCCCGCAACGGCCTGCTCGTTCCGGGCGCGTTCAACGCGCTGTCGGCCAAGGTGATCGCCGACCTGGGCTTCCAGGCCATCTACGTGACCGGCGCGGGCGTGACCAATATGTGGTTCGGCATGCCGGACCAGGGCTTCATGGGCCTGCACGAAATCGCCGACCACACGGCGCGCATCCGCGACGCCGTGGACGTGCCGCTCATCGTCGATGCCGACACGGGCTTTGGCAACGCGCTGAACGTGGTCCACACCGTGCGCACGCTGGAGCGCGCCGGGGCCGACTGCATCCAGCTCGAAGACCAGGTGGCGCCCAAGCGCTGCGGCCACTTCAGCGGCAAGGAAGTGATTTCCACCGAGGAAGCGGTGAGCAAGATCAAGGCCGCCGTCGATGCGCGGCGCGACCCCGATTTCCTCATCATGGCGCGCACCGACGCCGCCGCCACGCACGGCTTCGAGGCCGCCGTGGAGCGCGCGCAGAAGTTCGCCGAGGCGGGCGCAGACATCCTCTTCGTCGAGGCCGTGACCAAGCCAGAGGAAGTGCGCGCGCTGCCGCAGCGCCTGGCCAAGCCCCAGCTGATGAACATGGTGATTGGCGGCAAGACGCCGATCTTCAACGCCGAGCAGCTGGGCGAACTGGGCTTCGGCATCGTGCTGTACGCCAACGCCGCGCTGCAAGGCGCGGTGATGGGCATGCAAAAGGCGCTGACCACGCTGCGCGACGCCAAGGAAGTGCAGGAATCGAGCGGCCTTGTCACCCCGTTCGCCGAGCGCCAGCGCTTGGTCAGCAAGCACGAATGGGACGCGCTGGAAAAGCGCTACACCTGATCTCCCCGCGGCACAGGCTCCGGCACGCCCTGGGGGGAGCTGTTTTGCATGAAAACCGGCAAAAACCCTTTGCAGGCAAGCGCAAGCAGCTACGGAAAACGGAGCGTGGAGCGGCGCTTCAGACCGGCTTGCGGGCTTGGGAAATGAAGTCCTGCACGTAGTCGATGGCCAGGTCGGCCTCGCGCATGCCCAGGTGGATCTGCTTGGCGATGCCCTTGGGGCCCAGGCGCACGGGCACCACGTCCATGCGCGTGGCGTACTCCTGCACCAGCCAGCGCGGCAGCGCCGCCACGCCGCGGCCGCTGGCCACCATCTGCAGCATGATGTCGGTGGTCTCGATGGTCTTGTGGCGCCGCGGCGTGATGCCCGCGGGCAGTAGAAACTGGGTGTAGATGTCGAGCCGGTCGGTGGCCACGGGGTAGGTGATGAGCACCTCCTGCGCTAGCTGCCCGGGCTTGGCGTACGGGGCCTGGGCCAGCGCGTGGCCGCGCGCCACCACCAGCACCTGCTCGTAGTCGAACACGGGCTCGAAGCGCAGGCCGGGCTTGTGTAGCGGGTCGGGCGTAACCAGCACGTCGATCTCGTAGCCCAGTAGCGCGCCGATGCCGCCGAACTGGAATTTCTGCTTCACGTCCACGTCCACGTCGGGCCACGCGGCGAGGTAGGGCGACACCACCTTGAGCAGCCATTGGTAGCACGGATGGCACTCCATGCCAATGCGCAGGCTGCCGCGCTCGCCCTGGGCGAACTGGCGCAGGCGTTCCTCGGCCAGGTCGAGCTGCGGCAGCACGCGGCCTGCCACCGCCAAAAGGTACTGGCCGGCCTGCGTCAGGCGCAGGCTGCGGCCCTCGCGCAGCCAGATGTCGGTGCCGAGCTGCTGCTCCAGCTTCTTCATGCTGTGGCTCAGGGCCGACTGGGTGACGCACAGCTTGTCGGCCGCCGCCGTGAGCGAGCCTTGCTTCTCGACCTCCTGCAGCACGGCGAGATGGATACGTTCCAGCATAAATTATGAATAAAACTAATTGATTGTTGAAATAAGACCATTTTACTTCATTGAATCCAGTGCCTACGATGCGCCCGATTCCTTCGTTTCCCTTCTATTCACTGCTTTGGTCAACCCCGACATGACGACAATCCATAACCTTGGCTTTCCCCGCATCGGCGCCCGCCGCGAACTGAAGTTCGCGCTGGAGTCCTACTGGAAGGGCGCCTCCTCGCGCGATGAACTCACGGCTCTGGGCGCCCAGTTGCGCCAGCGGCACTGGCAGAACCAGGCGGGCCTGGACCTCGTGCCCGTGGGCGATTTTTCGTTCTACGACCAGGTGCTGGACATGAGCTTCTTGCTCGGCAACCTGCCCGAGCGCGTACAGGGCTTTCACGGCGACGTGCTGGACAACTACTTCCGCGTGGCACGTGGCCGCTCGGCCCAGGGCACCGAGGACCACAGCGCCTGCTGCGGCGGCGTGGCGGCGGGCGAGATGACGAAATGGTTCGACACCAACTACCACTACATCGTCCCCGAGTTCAACGCCGCCACCCCGTTCAAGCTCGACGCCGCACGCTTGTTGGCGCAGCTGGCCGAGGCCCAGGCCCAGGGGGTGAAGGCCAAGCCGGTCATCATCGGCCCGATTACCTACCTCGCCATCGGCAAGGCCAAGGACGGCTCGAACAAGCTGGCGCTGCTGGAGCGCCTGTTGCCGGTCTACGCCGAACTGCTCGACACCCTGGCCGGGCAGGGCGTGGAGTGGGTGCAGATCGACGAACCCATTCTGGTGACGGAGCTGGATGCCGATTGGCAGCACGCCTTCAACACCGCCTACCACCACCTCAAGGCGGTGAAGATCAAGATCTTGCTGGCGACCTATTTCGGCCCGTTGCAAGAGAACGCCTACCTGGCAGCCAACCTGCCGGTGGCGGGCCTGCACGTGGATGCCATCAACGACCGGGAGGGCGTGCAGCCGCTGATTAACCTGCTGCCCACGCACAAGGTGCTGTCGCTGGGCGTCATCAATGGCCGCAATATCTGGAAGACCGACCTCACTGCGGTGCTCGACTGGATCGAACCACTGGCCCAGCGCCTGGGCGAGCGTCTGTGGATCGCGCCCTCGTGCTCGCTGCTGCACGTGCCGGTGGACCTGGCCAGCGAGAAGAAGCTCGACCCCGAGGTCAAGTCCTGGCTCGCCTTCGCGCTGCAAAAGCTCGACGAACTGCGCGTGCTCGGCAAGGCGCTGCGTGACGGGCGCGACGCGGTCAAGGCCGAGCTGGCCGCCAATGCCGCCGCGCTGGCCGCGCGCCGCGCCTCGCCGCGCGTGCACAACCCAGCGGTGCTGGCGGCTGTGGCGCGTAGCGCTGCCGGCCTGGGCCAGCGCGAGAGCGCCTACGCCCAGCGCGCGGCCAAGCAAGCGGCGCTCCTGAGGCTGCCCGCCTATCCCACCACGACCATTGGCTCCTTCCCGCAGACGGCCGAAATCCGCCATGCGCGCAGCGAGTTCAAGGCCGGTCGCCTGGACTACCCCGGCTACCAGGCGGCGATGCGTGCCGAAATCGCGCGCTGCGTGCGCGAGCAGGAAGCGCTGGGGCTGGACGTGCTGGTGCACGGTGAGGCCGAGCGCAACGACATGGTGGAATACTTCGGCGAGCAGCTCGACGGCTATGCGTTCAGCCAGTTCGGCTGGGTGCAGTCCTATGGCTCGCGCTGCGTGAAGCCGCCGATCCTGTTCGGCGACATCAGCCGTCCTCAACCGATGACGGTGGAGTGGATCACCTATGCCCAGTCGCTCACCCCCAAGCTAGTGAAGGGCATGCTCACCGGCCCGGTGACCCTCCTCAACTGGTCCTTCGTACGCGACGACCAGCCGCGCTCGGCGTCGTGCAAACAACTGGCACTGGCGATCCGGGAGGAAGTGCTGGACCTGGAAAGGGCCGGTGTGCGCGTTATTCAGATCGACGAGGCCGCGTTGCGTGAGGGCCTGCCGCTGCGCAAGGCGCAATGGCCCGAGTACCTGGACTGGGCCGTGGAGAGTTTCCGCATCACCGCCAATGGCGTGCGCGACGAGACGCAAATCCACACCCATATGTGCTACTCGGAGTTCAACGACATCATCGCGTCGATCGCCGCGATGGATGCGGATGTGATCACCATCGAGACCTCGCGCTCGGACATGGAGCTGCTCGACGCCTTCGATAGCTTTCAGTACCCCAACGAGATCGGCCCCGGCGTGTACGACATCCATTCGCCCAACATCCCGACGCAGGAGCGCATCGTGCAGCTCATGCAGAGGGCGGCCGAGCGCATACCTGCTGCACGCCTGTGGATCAACCCCGACTGCGGCCTCAAGACGCGCCAGTGGGCGGAGGTGATTCCTGCGCTGCGCGAGATGGTCGCCGCAGCCAAGACGCTGCGCGCCTGCATGGCCTGATCCCGCACGATGCTGCTTCGGCAGGTTTCGGCATGTCGATGTCGGGGTGGTGCGCCGCACCTATAATGCAACCCTTCTGCGGGTGTAGTTCAATGGTAGAACGGCAGCTTCCCAAGCTTCATACGAGGGTTCGATTCCCTTCACCCGCTCCAAATTTGCCTTCCACAGCCTCTCAAAACCCGCATGTTCCGTATGGAGTGCGGGTTTTTTCTTGTCTCACTCCGTTCTACGGTGTGGCATGACATGCCCGCCAAACGGGCGGCATTCTTGGACAGTATCCCGTACGGCGCTGCTATGGCGTTGAATGACCGAACCCCGCAAGCGCTCAAGCCGCAATATCATTCAACGCCCCATCTGGTCTGCCGCGCAGGAATGCAAGGTTCGCAAAGACCGGGCAGGTCGACCCAGTGTGGTGCTTCTCCTTCATTCAACTGTTTTCACCATGCCTTTTCTTCGCCTTTCCAGCGCTCCCATCGTGGGTGCTTTGTTGACTTTGGCAGCCAGTGCCCACGCGCAGGACAGCGCCTGGCAGCCCTTTGTGTCAGTCAGCCCGGTGTACCAGGGCTACAGCGATATTGATGATGGCGGGCGCTTCAAAGTCAGCGGCGCGATTGTGCGCGGCGGGGCGTTTTACGCCATGGGGGCCGGTAGCCGTGTGGGGGTCACGCTGAACTATGACCAGTACGACTATTCCTTCGACAACGCAGGCGCCTTTGGCACGCAGGCGCCATGGGGTACGGTGCGTCGCTACGGCATTTCGGTACCAGTGTCGTGGGCCGTGTCGGATGGCTGGAGCATGAGCGTGGCGCCCTCGGTCGACTGGTTTGGCGAAAAAGGCGCCAGCAGCAGCGATTCCCGCGTGTGGGGCGCCATGCTCTCGGGTGTCAAACAGTTCGAGGGCGGCAATCGCCTGGGTGTTGGCGTTGGTGTGTACAGGCAAATTGAAAAAACCAGTGCCTTTCCCTTTGTGGTGGTGGACTGGCGCTTGAACGAGCGCTGGCGCCTGGTGAACCCGCTGCCCAGTGGCCCGACTGGGCCGGCAGGCCTGGAATTGGACTACCGCTTGGATGGTGGCTGGACGCTAGGGGGCGGATTCTCGTACCGCAGCGTGCGTTTTCGCTTGGCCGACCGTCCGCTGGCACGCGGCGGGGTGGGTGAGGAAACCGGTGTACCGCTGTTTTTGCGGGTAACGCGCCAATTCAGTCCCCAGATGGCCCTGCATGTGTATGGCGGTGCTGTCGTGGGAGGCAAGCTGCGCCTGGAAAATGCCTCAGGCGACTTGGTGGAGAAACAAAGCTTCAAAGCGGCGCCGCTGCTGGGCGTTTCGCTGGTGGGGCGTTTTTAAGACCCAGGGGCCCCAGTCCAGTTGCAGTGTGCGCGGTTGCTGCCTGCTTGTTTGGTCTGGGGCCTGGCCATATTGGCTTGGCGGAGCAAGGCGTTGGAGAAGTCGCTCCGCAAATCTGAACTGGTGAGATAGAGCAGACTCCAAAGTAGTTGATGGCGCACGCGCCGTTCCCACCGTTCCGTGTTCAAGGCCAAGGTGATGTTGGCTGCTTGGGCGCGCAGCGCGAGGAAAAAACCATGGCCGTCGGCCGATTCGTCGCAAGCGCCGCCCGCTGTCCAGGCAAGCGGCGCCACTTCACTCTCCCACAAGGGCAAAAGCCCACGTGTCGAAAGGCGGCGTGGGCTTTTTTCTAGGTATAGGGGACGTGATTATTTTGCGATGTCACCCACGCACAGGTATTTGGTCTCCAGGTACTCCGTGATGCCGTGGTGTGAGCCCTCGCGCCCCAGGCCCGACTGCTTGACGCCGCCAAAGGGTACGTGCTCGGTGGAGATGATGCCGGTGTTCACACCCACCATGCCGTATTCCAGCGCTTCGCCCACACGGAAGATGCGCCCGATGTCGCGGCTGTAAAAGTAGCTGGCCAGGCCAAACTCGGTGGCATTGGCGGCGTCCACTGCCTCTTGCTCGGTCTCGAAACGGAAGATGGGCGCAAACGGGCCAAAGGTTTCCTCGCGCGCACACAGCATGGCGGGCGTGGCGTCGGCCACTACGGTGGGTTCAAAAAACTGGCCGCTGCCCAAGCCGGACAGGCGCTGGCCACCCGCGACCACCCGGCCGCCTTTGGCCACGGCGTCATCAAGGTGGCGTTGCACCTTGTCAAGCGCCGCTTCTTCGATCAGCGGGCCTTGGTTCACCCCGGGCTCGAAGCCATTGCCCACCTTGGCAGTGCGTACCTTGGCGGCGAAGCGGGCCACGAATTCCTCGTACACGCCCGCCTGCACGTAAAAACGGTTGGAACACACGCAAGTCTGGCCCGCGTTGCGGTACTTGCTGGCGAAAGCGCCTTCCACGGCGCTGTCGATGTCGGCATCGTCGAACACGATGAAGGGGGCATTGCCGCCCAGTTCCAGGGAGAGCTTTTTCACCGTGGGTGCGCACTGGGCCATCAGGATGCGTCCCACCTCGGTCGAGCCTGTGAACGACAGGTGGCGCACCACGTCGCTGGCGCACAGTGCCTTGCCCACGGCCACGGACTGCGCGCTGTCTGCCGTGACGACGTTGAGCACCCCAGGGGGCATGCCGGCGCGCTGCGCCAGCTCGGCGGCGGCCAGGGCGGTGAGCGGGGTCAGCTCGGCAGGTTTGATGACCACGGGGCAGCCTGCCGCAAGTGCTGGTGCCACCTTGCGGGTGATCATGGCCAGGGGGAAGTTCCACGGCGTGATGGCTGCGCACACGCCAATAGGCTGTTGCAGCACCAGAAGCCGCTTGTTGTTGTCGAAGGTGGGCAGGGTTTCACCGTCGATGCGCTTGGCCTGCTCGGCGAACCATTCGACGAAGCTGGCGCCGTAGGCCACTTCGCCTTGGGCCTCGGGCAGGGGCTTGCCCTGTTCGGCGGTCATGAGCCGGGCCAGGTCGTCCTGGTTCGCCATGAGCAGGTCGTACCACTTGCGCAAGATGGCGCTGCGCTCCTTGACGGTCTTGGCGCGCCAGGCAGGCCACGCGGCGTTGGCGGCGGCGATGGCCGCTTCGGTCTCCTGCGGGCCGAGATTCGCCACATCGGCCAATCGCTGCCCTGTGGCAGGGTCGTGGACGGCGAAGCGGCTGCTGCCTGCAACCCATTGCCCGTTGATGAGGCCATCGGTCTTGAGCAGGCTGGGGTCTTTCAACAATGAGAGCGGCGAGGCAGACGGTTGCATGGTGCGGCGGCAGTGAGGTGGAAAACGCGCAGGATACGGCAAGGCGGGGCCCACTGGCATGCGCGCGTTGTCGCCCATGTTGCGCCTGCATGCGTGCGAGGGGCGAAACCTATAATGGCGGGTTCGCCCTGCGCGACCTCACCAACGCACACACCATGAGCACACCCACTTTCTCCGTTGCCGACATCCGCAAGACCTTCCTGGACTTCTTTGCCGCCAAAGGCCATGCCGTGGTGGCGTCGAGCCCGCTGGTGCCGGGCAATGATCCGACGCTGATGTTCACCAACTCCGGCATGGTGCAGTTCAAGGACGTGTTCCTGGGCACCGACAAGCGCCCCTACAACCGCGCCACGTCCGTGCAGGCCTGTCTGCGCGCGGGCGGCAAGCACAACGACCTGGAAAACGTGGGCTACACCGCGCGTCACCACACCTTCTTTGAGATGCTGGGCAACTGGTCGTTTGGCGATTATTTCAAGCGCGAGTCGCTCAAGTGGGCCTGGGAGCTGCTGACAGAGGTCTACAAGCTGCCCAAGGAGCGCCTGCTGGCCACGGTCTATGAAGAGGACGATGAGGCCTACGACATCTGGACCAAGGAAATTGGCCTGCCGCCCGAGCGTGTCATCCGTATCGGCGACAACAAGGGCGGGCGCTACAAGAGCGACAACTTCTGGATGATGGCCGACACCGGTCCTTGCGGCCCCTGCTCGGAAATCTTCTACGACCACGGCCCCGAGATCCCCGGCGGCCCCCCGGGCAGCCCCGACGAGGACGGCGACCGTTTCATCGAGATCTGGAACAACGTGTTCATGCAGTTCGACATGAAGGAGGATGGCTCGGTCACGCCGCTGCCCGCGCCCTGCGTGGACACCGGCATGGGCCTGGAGCGCTTGGCCGCCATCCTGCAGCACGTGCACAGCAACTACGAGATCGACCTGTTCGACGCGCTGATCAAGGCCGCGGCGCGCGAAACCGGCGTGGACGACCTGGGCAACCCCTCCTTGAAGGTGATTGCCGACCACATCCGCGCCACTTCGTTCCTCGTGAGCGATGGCGTGATTCCCAGCAACGAAGGCCGTGGCTACGTGCAGCGCCGCATCGTGCGCCGCGCGATTCGCCATGGTTACAAGCTGGGCCGCAAGACGCCGTTCTTCCACAAGCTGGTGCACGATTTGGTGCAGCAGATGGGCGACGCCTACCCCCAGCTGCGCGCGCAGGAAGCACGCATCACCGAGGTGCTGCGGGTGGAAGAAGAGCGTTTCTTCGAGACGCTGGCCCATGGCATGGAAATCCTGGACGCGGCGCTTGCTGGCGGCGAGAAGGTGCTGGCGGGCGACGTGGCCTTCAAACTGCACGACACCTACGGTTTCCCGCTTGACCTGACCAATGACGTGTGCCGCGAGCGTGGCGTCAGTGTCGACGAGGCCGGCTTCAATGCCGCCATGGACGCGCAAAAGAACAAGGCCCGTGCCGCCGGCAAGTTCAAGATGGACCGTGCGCTGGAGTACAGCGGCGACGCCAATGCCTTTACGGGCTACGAACACTTGGCCGAGGCTGCGAAGATCGTAGCGCTCTACGCCGACGGCACCAGCGTGGCTGCGCTGAAGGAGGGCCAGAGCGGCGTGGTGGTGCTCGACCGTACGCCGTTCTATGCCGAAAGTGGCGGCCAGGTGGGTGACCAGGGCGAGATCAGCGCTGGCTCGGCATGTTTTGCCGTCGCCGATACACAAAAGATCAAGGCCGACGTGTTCGGCCACCACGGCGTGCTCACCAGCGGTACGCTCAACGTGGGTGATGCAGTGCAGGCACAGGTGGATACGGCGTTGCGCGCCGCAACCATGCGCAACCACTCGGTCACGCACATCATGCACAAGGCGTTGCGCGAGGTGTTGGGCGCGCACGTTCAGCAAAAAGGCTCGCTGGTGAATGCCGAGCGCACGCGTTTTGACTTTGCGCACAACGCACCGGTGACGGACGCGCAGATCCGTGAGATCGAAGCCCGTGTGAACGCGGAGATTCTGGCCAACACAGCGACCGATGCCCGTGTGATGGACATTGAATCGGCCCAGAAGACCGGCGCCATGATGCTGTTTGGCGAGAAGTACGGCGAAACTGTGCGCGTGCTCGACATCGGCAGCAGCCGCGAGCTGTGCGGCGGCACGCATGTGCAGCGCACAGGCGATATCGGCCTGTTCAAGGTTGTGGGCGAGTCGGGGGTGGCGGCTGGCGTGCGCCGCATCGAGGCCGTGACTGGCGCCAATGCGTTGGCCTACCTGCAGCAGCTCGAAGACACCGTGAACCAAGCCGCTGGTGTTCTCAAGAGCCCTGCAGCCGAACTCACGGTGCGTATTGGCGGTGCGCTTGACCAGATCAAGGCCCTGGAAAAGGAACTGGCTGCGCTCAAGGGCAAGCTTGCTTCGAGCCAGGGGGATGAGCTGGCGGGCCAGGCCGTGGAGGTCAAGGGCCTGAAAGTGCTGGCCGCGCGCCTGGAGGGCGCTGACGCCAAGACGCTGCGCGACACCATGGACAAGCTCAAGGACAAGCTCAAGAGCGCCGCCATCGTGCTGGCCGCCGTCGAAGGCGACAAGGTGCAGCTGGCTGCAGGCGTCACGCCTGACGCCGTGGGCCGCATCAAGGCCGGCGAGCTGGTGAACTTCGTTGCCAGCCAGGTGGGAGGCAAGGGCGGTGGCAAGCCGGACATGGCCATGGCGGGCGGCACCAACGCCGCCGCGCTGCCGCAGGCGCTGGCGGCGGTGCAGGGCTGGGTGGCCGAGCGCGTGTAAAGCCAGCCCGCTGTGCCCGCGAGCCCGCCCCTTGCCGGGGTGGGCTTTTTTATATGTGCGCTCCTGAAATGAGAGCTGCTAGCGCTTTTTAGGTAAGGGTTTGAGGCCTATTTGCCTAGAAAAGCTCGACGTCGTCGTGGGCCATCTTGGTTTGCAGCTGGCCGGCGGCCACCAGGTCGTCGTAGTAGTGCACCTGGTTGCGGCCATGCTCCTTGGCGAAGTACAGCGCCTGGTCCGCCTGGCCGAGGATTTCCACCGGCGAACCGGTGGAGGTGCCGACGAAGCCAATGCTCACCGACACGTGGCCCACCTGCGGAAAGGTGTGCGTCTGCACGGTTTCGCGAAAGCGCTCGAACGCCTTGCGTGCCGTTTCCAGGGTGGCGTTGCGTAGCAGCACCACGAATTCCTCGCCGCCGAAACGAAAGATACGGTCGTGGCTGCGGAACGAGCTGCGCAGCAGGTTGGCCATGAGGATCAGCACTTCGTCGCCGTACAGGTGGCCAAAGCGGTCATTGACTTGCTTGAAGTGGTCGATATCGACGACGGCCAGCCACTGCTGGCGTGGCCCATGCTGTTCGTCGGCGCACGGAGTGCCGGGCTCTGTGCCCTGCGCCAGCGCGGCAGAGGCTGCGTGGCGGGCGAACTGCTCGTCGAAGGTCTTGCGGTTGAAGAGGCCGGTGAGCGCATCGCGCTCGCTGTAGTCCAGCAGGCTTTGGTAGTTCTTGTAGACCTGAAAAATGCCCAGGATCACATCCAGGCGGTGCTGGGAGAAAGCGCGCGACTGGGTGATCTCCAGGCAGGTGCTGACCTTGTCATTCATCCACACCGGCAGCCACAGCACGTAGCGCCCCCGCCGTGGCACATGCACCACGCTGGCACTTTGCGAGGCAATGCATGCTTGCAGGTCGGGGTGGCGCTCCAGTGGCTCACGGCGCGGATCTTGGGCAGCTTCGGCGTCGTTGGAAAGCAGTTGCCCCTGCTCCAGCCAGGTGCGCGGCCGCACGAAGGTCTGCCCTTCGCGCGTGAACAGCTCCAGCGCCCGGATGTCGACAATGCCCGTCAGTGCCTGCAGCGTGGACAGCACAGACAACTCGAGCCGCAGGTGGTCGCGCAGGCCCGTCATTTCCACCAGGTTCTGGAGAATGGGTTTTCTCATCGTGCTGTCGGCTCCGGGGGCGGAATGCTGTCTTCGAGGTCGCGGCGCATGAAGACCAGATCCCACACGCCATGGCCGAGCCGCAGGCCGCGGTTTTCGAACTTGGTCAGGGGGCGGTAGGCAGGCTGTGGCGCGTAGCCATCGGCCGTGTTGGCCAGCAGGGGCTCGCCGCCAAGCACTTCCAGCATTTGCTCGGCATAGGGTTGCCAGTCGGTGGCGCAGTGCAGGTAGCCGCCGGGCTTGAGCCGTGCCGCCAGCTTGGCCACCAGTGGCGGCTGGATCAGGCGGCGCTTGTTGTGTTTCTTTTTGTGCCAGGGGTCGGGAAAGAAGATGTGCACGCCATCCAGGCTGCCGGGGGACAGCATGTGGTCGAGCACCTCCACGGCGTCGTGCTGCAGGATGCGGATGTTCTCGATGCCGTGCTCGCCGATGCGCTTGAGCAGCGCGCCCACGCCGGGCTCGTGCACCTCGCAACACAGGAAGTTGTCGCCAGGACGCACGCGCGCGATGTGCGCCGTGGCCTCTCCCATGCCGAAGCCGATCTCCAGGATCAGCGGTGCCTTACGTCCGAACGCGGCCGTGGCGTCCAGTGGCGCGGCGCTGTAGGGCAGCAGGAAGCGCGGCCCCTGGTCGGCAAAGGCCTTGGCCTGGGCCGTGGTGGTGCGGCCAGCACGGCGCACAAAGCTCTTGATGGCCTTGGGGTAGGGGATGCCCGCAGGGGCCTGGCCCGCAGGCGCGGTGTCCTGGGGGAGCGTGGGGCCGCAGGCGGCCTGGGAAGCAAACGATGGAGTCACGGGGCCCGATTGTAAATATCTGCCCACACACGAATCCAGTGCGCGAGCGCATCGCTCAGGTTCGCGGCGCCGGACGGCGCCGGGGCCAGGCCCAGCGCCTGGGCGGCGGCGCCCAGGGCCGCGAGCGGTGCTTGCGGCGCGTGCAGCGCCAGCGCCGGGGCGCCGTGCTGCTTGGAGAGTTTTTCGCCATCGGCCGTGCGCACCAGCGGGGTGTGCAGGTAGCGCGGCGTGGGCGCGTCCAGGGCGTGCTGCAGCAGCAGCTGGCGCGGGGTGTTGTCCGCCAGGTCTTCGCCGCGCACGATGTGGGTCACGCCCTGCTGCGCATCGTCCACCACCACCGCCAACTGGTAGGCCCAGAGGCCGTCAGCGCGGCGCAGCACGAAGTCGCCCACGCTGTGCGCAACGTTCTGTTGCTGCGCACCAAGCCGGCGGTCATGCCAGTGCAGGTGGTCATCCGCTATGTAAAAAGGAGCTGCTTGCGCTTGCTGTGTAAGGGCTTGAGCCACTTTTTTCTGATAGGCGGCTGTATGGAAGCGCCAGGCGCGCGCGCTGCGCCCGCGCAGCCCTGTGCGGCAGGTGCCGGGGTAGGGGCGTTCCACGTGGCGTTCATGCACCAGGCCCTGGGTCGCCCAGGCCGCCTCGATCTCCTTGCGCGTGCAGGCGCAGGGGTAGGCCCAGCCCGCCGCCTGCAGCCGTGCCAGCGCCGCCTGGTACTGTGTGCCGCGCTGTGACTGCCACAGGGGCGGGGCGTCGGGGTGCAGACCGCAGGTGGCCAGTTGCACCAGGATGTGTTCGCCCGCGCCGGGCACGCAGCGCGGTGTGTCCACGTCCTCAATGCGCACCAACCAGCGGCCGCCGTGCGCGCGCGCGTCCAGCCAGCTGGCCAGCGCGGCGACGAGAGAGCCCGCGTGCAGTGGCCCGGTGGGTGAGGGAGCGAAGCGGCCGGTGTAGCCGCCGTGTGCCGTCAAGCCACCGCCAGGGCCAGTTCCAGCCCTGAGATGAAGGCATCTTCGACGCGCTGGCCCAGGCACCAGTCGCCGCAGGCGCCCAGAGCGGCATCACTGTCCCACAGGTAGCTGCGGCCCAGCGGGGCCAGGGTGCGGGCGTGGCGCCAGCGGCGCACGTCGCTCCACGCCGGTTCGGCATGGATGCCGGTGACCTCGGAAAACGCCCGCTGCAGCTTGGCTTGTACGCGCTGCGGGGTGTCGTCGAAGTGCTCTTGCGACCACTCGGGGCTGGCCTGCACGGTCCAGCGCTCGACCTGGCCACGCCCGGGCTTGCTTGATTCACGCGCCAGCCAGCCGATGCGGTGGTGCGTGCTGCGCGCGGCGTTCCACTGCGGGCCCAGGGTGGTCAGGCCGGGCTGCACGGCCTGGGGAAAGGCCAGCATCAGGGTCCAGCACGGGTCGATGGTCACGCTGTGCAGCGGTGCCTGGAGCGTGCTGTCGATGCCGCTGGATTGCAGCAGGGCATGGGCCATGGGGGCGGGCAGGGCCAGCAGCACGGCGTCGAAGCCTGCGTACACGGCGGTGCTGCCGTCGCTGGCTTCGCAGGCCAACTGCCAGCCTTGTGGGTGCAGGCGGTCGCGCTCCAGGCGCACAGCCTGGGTGTCGGTGTGCAGGCAGCCCGCCTGGGCGATGGGCTCGGCCCAAGTGGTCAAAAGCGACTGCATGCCCGGCTGGGCCACCCAATGCGGCTCGGGTGCGGGGGCCGCCGCCACCATTTGCCCCGTGGCGTCGAGCACGCGCAGGCTGGTGGCGCTCCAGGGGCGGCACAGGCCATTCACGGTCTGCAGGGCGCGTTCAAAGCGGGCGTCGCGCACGGTGAAGAACTGCGCGCCGGCGTCGAAGCTGCCGAACGGGGTTTCCTGCGTCGCCATGCGGCCACCGGGGCGTTCCTGGCGCTCGAACACGCTGGCGGAATGCCCTGCCTGCATGAGCGTACGCGCGCAGGCCACGCCGGCCATGCCGGCACCGATGACGGCGAAGCGGCGCGCTGGCGGGCGCTGTGGGGAGGGAGAGCGGGAAGCGGTTGTGGTCATTCCAGGCCTTTCGTCGGGCACATAAAGGGATGCGTTGCAATCTGCCACTCTACACGCGCCACGGCCAACCGGGCCGCAGTTGCATCAGGGAGTGGCTGCGCGGGCCTGGGGCATTGCCCCTGCTGCCTGGCTGTGCGCAGGCGGCGGCTACAGTGTGCGCAGGCGGCAGCCGGGTGCCGCTGCTTTTGCCGGAGGACTTCCCATGACCATTGAATTGCGCCGCATTGGCGCCACCCCCATGGCCCAGACGCTGACCATCCGCAGCCATGCCTTGCGCGTGGACGGCACGGCCGCCGAGGGCGGCGACGACAGCGGCCCCAACCCGCATGACCTGTACGACGCGGCCCTGGGCGCCTGCAAGGCGCTGACGCTGCTGTGGTACGCGCGCCGAAAGGGGCTGCCGGTGGACGATGTACACACCGTGGTGGAGCGTGATGCCTCGGCCGAGCGAAGCGGGACCTACCGCCTGGCAACGCGGCTGGAGGTCAGCGGAGATCTGAGCGATGCGCAGCTGGCCGAGTTGGAGGCAGTGGCGCAGAAGTGCCCAGTGCACAAACTCATGACCCAGGTGACGACCGAGATCAGCACCACGGTGCAGCGCCTGCCATGAGCGCCGTGCTGCAGCTTGGCGGCCATGCCAAGGATCTGGGTGGCGGCTTCACGGTGCGCCGCCTGCTGCCCTCTGTGCCGCGCCAGTCGGTGGGGCCGTTCGTGTTCTTCGACCATTTTGGTCCGGTCACGGTGCAGCCGCAGGACCAGCACGATGTGCGGCCGCACCCGCACATCGGTCTGGCCACCGTGACGTATTTGTTCGAGGGGGCCATCCTGCACCGTGACAGCCTGGGCTCGCTGCAGGAAATCACGCCGGGGGCGGTCAATTGGATGACGGCCGGGCGCGGCATCGTGCATTCAGAGCGCCGTCCACCCGCCTTGGCGCAGCGCAGCTATGTCAACCATGGCCTGCAACTGTGGGTGGCGCTGCCGCGCGCGCATGAGGAGGCAGCGCCGGCGTTCGTGCACACGCCCGCCGAGGCCATTCCCGAGCTGCATCTGGGCGCAGCGCAGGTGCGCGTGCTGGTGGGCACGGCCTGGGGCCAGCGCTCGCCCGTGCAGACCATGGCCCCGACGCTGTACCTGGACGTGCGCATGCCCGCGGGGGAAGCCTTGGTGCTGCCCGCGCTGGCGCCTGAAATGGCTCTGTACTGCGTTGACGCCGACCTGGAGCTGCAGTTGGACGATGGCGCAGCGCAGACGCTTCCTGCGCGTACCATGGGCGTGCTGCCTGTGGGGCAGGGCGTGCAGGTGCGGGCACAGACGCCCGCGCGCTGGGTGGTGGTGGGTGGCGCACCGCTGGATGGGCCGCGCCACATCTGGTGGAACTTCGTCTCCAGCCGCAAGGAGCGCATCGTGCAGGCAGCGCAGGACTGGGAGGCCCAGGCCATGGGCCAGGTGCCGGGTGAGACGGAGTGGATTGCCTTGCCACCGCGGCGCTTCAAGCCCTGAGGGCCAAATTTTGGTATAAAAATAGCTGCCAGCCCTTGTCTATCAAGCGCTGGCAGCTATTTTTTTGAGAGTAAATTCAGCTCAGCAGCGTGGCCTGAATCTTGTTGGCCAGCTGTGCCACGGCGAGTGAAGCCGGGCTGCCCGGCGCACCCTGCAGCAGCAGCTGGCGGCGCATCACGGCCTCGCGCACGGCGTTGTCGGCAGGAATGTCGCCCAGGTGCAGCAGCCGTACCGGGCGGCCCGAGTCGGTGGTAACGAAGCGGTTGAGCACCTGCTGCAGCTGGCTGGTGATGGCGCGGCCATCGCCGGCGCGCGCGGCCTGGTTGACCACCAGGCGCAGGTGCTGGCGCTTTTGCTGCGTGGCCAGCACCTTGATGGCCGCGTAGGCGTCGGTCAGCGAGGTGGGCTCCGGCGTGGCCACGATCAGCACCTCGGCCGCCAGCGATACGGAGAACAGCACCACGTCGGAAATACCCGCGCCGGTGTCGAGCAGCACCACGTCGAAGCGCGGCGTGAGCGTCTGCAGTACGTTGATGAACTGGTTGCGCACCTCGGGCGTGAGGCGCGAGTACTCGACCATGCCCGAGCCTGCCAGCAGCACGGAGAAGCCGCCAGGCGCCTCGATCACGGCTTCCTCCAGCGAGGCGCGGCCGGTGAACACGTCGTGCAGCGTGATCTTGGGGTGCAGATTCAGCACCACGTCGAGGTTGGCCAGGCCCAGGTCGGCGTCAAGCACCAGCACCTTGAGGCCATGGCGCGTCAGCGCCGCCGCGAGGTTGGCGGAAATGAAGGTCTTGCCAACGCCGCCTTTGCCGCTGGTGACGGCAATGACATGCGCGCCAGCCGCCGTGCCCAGGGCCAAGGGCTCTTGCGCGGATTGGGTGGTGGGGGTGGATGGTGCGTCGCTCATCTCGGTCGCTTTCATTTGACGCTACCTGGGGGGTCAAGCGGGGGCAGTTCGCCCCAGCCTGAAGGGGTGAAAACGGGGGCGAACAGCATATTCTTCTCTTCGGCGCTCACGGTGCTGTCGGGCTGATCCTCGATGCTCATGCGGTTGCGCCCGGCCTGCTTGGCTACGTACAGCTGCTGGTCCGCGCGCTCCACCCACAGCTGCTTGGTGCTGCGGATCCACTGCAGCGCGAAGGCGCCACCGATGCTGACGGTGATATGCACCTGCTCGATGGGGGAGATGCGAATGGGCGTCGACTCAATGGCGCGGCGTACGCGCTCGCCCACCACACGAGCGAAATTGGCCTGGCACGACGGCAGCACGATGGCGAATTCCTCGCCGCCATAGCGCGCGATGGTGTCCATGGGCCGCACGCAGGCGTTGAGCGTGCGCGCCACCGACTGCAGCACCAGGTCGCCCGCCAGGTGGCCATGGGCGTCGTTGATCTGCTTGAAGTGGTCGATGTCCAGCATCAGCAGCAGGGCGGAATCGCCGGCGCGGGTCACGCGGTCGATCTCGCGGTCCAGCGTGGCGTAAAGATAGCGGCGGTTGGCCAGCCCGGTCAGTGGATCCTTGAGGGACAGCTCGCACAGCCCGTCGATCAGGGCCTGCAGGTACTGCGTCGGGGGCTCGCTGGGCAGTGCGGGCATGTCGCCACCCGCCTGCGCTACCAAGGCATGGGCCGTGGCAAGGCGCAGGTCGTGCAAGAACACATGGGGGCGGACTGCAGGTGGGGTCACAAAGTGCAACAAAAGTACGAAACTTGAGTTTAGCAGCCTTGCGCTGGCATCCCGGGCTCGGCACCAGCCTGTAGTGCGGCGATGGCTTGGGGGTCGGCGCGGTACAGCGCCAGGTCAGGCCCCGGGGTAAGCGCGCCAGCGCGCTCCAGCGTTTGTTGTGCCGGCAACTTCAGTCCGCTGACGTGCAGCGTGCCGGCACGTGCACGCAGCAAGCTGCGCAGGCGCGCGAACACCTCCACCCCTGTGATGTCGATGCGGTTGATTGGCTGGGCGAACAGGCACAGGTGACGCACGTCGGGGTGCGCGGCAAGGTGCTCGGCCACGTGGCGCTCCAGGCTGCTGGCCGAGGCGAAGTCCAACTCCGCGTCCATGCGCAGTGCCAGCAGGCGCGGCGCTAGCGGTGGCAATTGCCACAGGTGGCGGTCGCGCAGGCTGCCGTCGGGGTGCAGGCCCACCTCGATGATGCGCGGGTGCAGGCGCTGGTACAGAAAGTGGCTCAGGTTCATCACCAGACCGGTGAGCACCCCCCAATACAGGCGCGGCGCCGTGGCTAGCGTGAGGGCGAACGTGACGCCACCGATGACGGCTTCGACACGCGAGACACGCCACAGCCGCAGCAGCGCGCCGGGCTGCAGCAGCCCGGCCACGGCCACGATCACCAGGGCCGCCAGCGCCGACTGCGGCACGTAGTACAGCAGCGGCGTGAGCCACAGCAACGTGACCAGCACCAGGGCACAGGAAAACAGCGTGGCCCAGCCGCTTTGCGCGCCCGCGTAGAGGTTGATGGCCGAGCGCGAGAACGAGGCACTGGTGGCGAAGCTGCCGCACAGGCCAGAACTCATCTTGGCCAAGCCGTGGCCGATCAGGTCCTGGTTCTCGTTCCAGCGCGTGCCGCTGCGCTGGTGGTCCACCTTGGCGCTGGAGGCGGTTTCCAAAAAGCTCACCAGCGTGATGACGAGCACCGGCATGACCAGGCTGCCAAGTTCGTCCCAGCTCAGCCAGCCAGGCCAATACAGTGCCGGCAGCCCCGCGGGCAGCGTGCCCACCACCGCACCGCCGCGGTCGGCGAAGCCCGTGGCCCAGGCCAAAACGCCCGCCAGCGCCAGCACCACGAGTGCGCTGGGAAAGTCCGGGCGCAGGCGCCGTGCGCCCCACAACAGCGCCAGACAGCCCAAACCGAGGCCCGCCGCGAGTGGGTCGAAGTGGTGCAGCGACGGGCTTGCGGCCAGCGCATGCCAGGTGGTGCGCAGCCCGAGCAGCGCCGGCAGCTGCGAGGCCAGTATGAGCAGCGCCGCTGCCTGCGTGAAGCCAGTGAGCACCGGCGATGTCACCAGGTTCAGCAGCCAGCCGAAACGCACTGCGCCCAACACCAGCTGCAGCAGGCCAGACAGCAGCGCGATCCACACCGCCAGTGCCACCCAGTGCGCGCTGCCGGGTGCAGCCAGACCGGCGAGCGAGGTGCCGATGAGCAGGCTGCTCAGCGCCGTGGGCCCTACGCCCAGGCGTGTGGAGGAACTCCACAGCACGGCCACCAGCGTGGGCACGAGCGAGGCGTAGATGCCCGTCACCAGCGGCATACCCGCGAGCTGTGCGTAGGCCACTCCCTGTGGCACCAGCATCAGCCCCACGGTGATGCCGGCCCAAAACTCGCCCCGCAGCAGGGCGCGGCTCGGCCGAGGCCAGGCCAGGAAGGGAAACCAGCGGGTCAGCGATGCATGCGCCATGCCGCGATTGTCGGGGCCTTTGCCGCGATCGCCTGTGCGGGGCGATGCGGCGCCGTCCTACAACCGATTCGGCGGCGTCCGACCGCCCCCAGCCGCACGGGGCCGTACAGTGCGAACCATTGATTTCCATTGCAACCAGCACCAAGGAGTAACGCACATGAATTACCGCCAACCGACCCAACGCATGGTGAGCTTCCTGGCCATCAGTGCCCTGGCCCTGGGCTTGGCCGCCTGTGGCAAGAAAGACGAGGAACAGACCGTCGGCCAAAAGCTCGATGCTGCCGTTGCCAAGACGGAGCAAGCCGCTGCGGATGCCCAGCGCAAGGCGGAGCAAGTGGCCGAGGACGCGCAGCGCAAGACCGAGCAGGCCATGGAGACCACCTCGGCCAAGGTGGAAGATGGCGCTGCCAAGGCCGAGGCTGCCCTGAAGGACGCAGGCGATGCGGCCAAGGAAGCCGCCGGCAAGGCGCTGGGCGTGGCGGATGACGCCGCAATCACTGCCCAAGTGGCCGCAGGCCTGGCCAAGGATCCCGAGCTGAGCGCGTTGAAAATCAACGTGGACACTAAAGGCGGCGTGGTCACCCTTAGCGGCCCCGCGCCTACGGCCCAGGCCAAGGAGCGCGCCACCGGCATTGCCAAGGGTGTGAAGGGCGTGGGCGGGGTGAACAACCAGCTCACCGTGCACGCGGGCTGATGCCGCCGCTGCGCGCCCGCCCTGGCGGGCGCGCTACGATGCGGGCATGAACGATTCCACGCCCGACATTCGTACCCGCATCGTCCACCACCCCTACCAGCCACCCGAAGGCTTCGTGGCGCCCCAGCCCGGGATTTTCAAGGCGTCCACCGTCATTTTTCCCAATGTCGCCGCCATGCGCGAGCGCGAGTGGAAGGACAAAACAGGCTACACCTACGGCCTACACGGCACCCCCACCACCTACCTCCTGGAAGAACGTTTGGCCACCTTGGAGGGCGGGCGGCAGTGCCTGTTGGTGCCCAGCGGCTTGGCCGCACTGGCGACCGTGGCGCTGGCGCTGCTGCGCTCGGGTGATGAGGTGCTGATTCCCGACAACGCCTACGGCCCGAACAAGGCGCTGGCCGAGGTGGAGCTGGCGCATTACGGCATCCGCCACGTGCTGTACGACGCCATGGACCCGCAGGATCTGGCCGCCAAGATCACGCCCGCCACCCGCCTGGTATGGCTGGAGGCGCCGGGCTCGGTCACGCTGGAGTTTCCTGACCTGCCCGAGCTGGTGCGCATCTGCCGCGCGCGCGGCGTGTGCACGGCGCTGGACAACACCTGGGGCGCGGGCCTGGCCTTTGCCCCCTTTGACCTGTGTGGCGACGGTAGCCTGGGCGTGGACGTATCGGCGCACGCGCTGACCAAATATCCGAGTGGCGGCGGCGACGTGCTCATGGGCAGCATCGTCACGCGCGATGAGGCGCTGCACCTGAAAATCAAACTCACCCACATGCGCCTGGGCCTGGGCGTGGGCGCCAACGACGTCGAGGCCGTGCTGCGCGCGCTGCCCAGCATGGCGCTGCGCTACCGTGCGCACGACCAGGTCGCACGCGAACTGGCGCGCTGGCTGGCTACGCAGGCCGCCGTGGCGCAGGTGCTGCACCCGGCGTTGCCGGGGGCGCCTGGGCATGCCCATTGGCAGGCGCTGTGCGGCCAGGCCGACGCTGCGGCAGGCTTGTTCAGCGTGGTTATCGACGCCCGCCATTCGCAGGCACAGGTGGACCGTTTTTGCGACAGCCTGCAGCTGTTCAAGATCGGCTACAGCTGGGGTGGCCCCATCAGTCTGGTGATGCCCTACGAGTTGGCCAGCATGCGCCAGCGGCCCACGCCGCACCTGCGCGCGGGCACGGTCGTGCGCTTTTCCATTGGTCTGGAAGCGCAGGAGGATTTGCGCCGCGACCTCGCTCAGGCGCTGGCAGCAGCGTTCTGAATCCGAGGGGGGCGGCCCGACCCGAAGGGAGCAGGGTGGTAGTTTCCTTGATGGCTATCAATACGCAACGCGGCTAAGGTGCGTATGTCGCCACAGCTGCCGCGCCGCCGGTTTCCGCCATGACCGCCCCTGCCGCACAACCTCCCGCACCACGGAGCTCGCAAGTGGTGCTGCGTCCCCTGGGCCTGGGGGCGCCGCTGCGCTGGCTTACCCTGGGCCTGCGTGACCTGGCCCGAGCCCCTGCCGTGGGGCTGTTCTACGGCGCATGCTTTTGGCTCATGGCTGCTGTGCTGGGCTGGGTGTTCCGCACCCAGCCCGAATACACCATGTCGCTGGCCAGTGGCTGCCTGCTGCTGGGGCCTTTCCTGGCCTTGGGCCTGTATGACGTCAGCCGCCGCCACGAAGTGGGCCAGGCGGCGCACCTGGGCCAGTCGCTGGTGTGCTGGCGCAGCCACATGGGCAGCATGGGCATGCTGGTGCTGGTGTTGATCGTGCTCGAGTTGTTGTGGGGGCGTGCCTCTTTGGTGGTGTTCGCGGTGTTCTTCAATACCGGGCTGCCTTCCACCACCGGCGTCATGCAGGCGGTGTTCAACCCTGAAAACTGGGAGTTCGTGGCGGTCTACACCCTGGTGGGTGGCGTGTTCGCGGCGCTGGTGTTTGCCAGCACGGTGGTATCGATCCCGATGATCCTGGATCGGGACACCGACGCCATGACCGCTGCCATCACCAGCATGCGCGTGGTGGTGGAAAACCCCAGCGTCATGTTTTGGTGGGGTGCGCTCATCACGCTCTTGGTGGGGTTGTCGCTGTGGCCCTGGGGCGCGGGCCTGCTGGTGACGGGGCCGCTGCTGGGCCACGCGAGCTGGCACGCCTACCGCGCGGCGCTGGAGCCCCAGGAGCCCGTGCCGTCAGAGTAATTTCTTCAAGGCCGGCCAGACGTTCTCCAGCATTGTCGGCTGCGCCTGCGCCGTGGGGTGAATGCGGTCGGCCTGGAACAGCTTGGTCGGCTCCGGCCCGTCGGCCACGCCTTGCAGCAGAAAAGGCACCAGCGCCGCCTTTTGCGCCTGGGCCACGGTGTGGAACAGCGCGGCGAAGCGGCGCGTGTAGTCAGCGCCATAGTTTGGCGGCACCTGCATGCCTACCAGCAGCACGCGCGCCCCGGCCTTTCGCGCGGCCTGGGCCATGGCGGTCAGGTTGGCCTCGGTGGATTGCAGCGGCAGGCCGCGCAGTGCGTCGTTGCCGCCGAGTTCGATCACCACAACGGAGGGCCGGTGCTGCGCCAGCAGCGCGGGCAGGCGCGCGCGCCCGCCGGCCGTGGTGTCGCCGCTGATGCTGGCGTTGACCACCTCGGCCGCAATTTTCTGCTGCGCCAGCCGCTGCGCCAGCAGCGCGACCCAGCCGGTGCCGCGCGCCAGCCCGTACTCGGCGCTCATCGAGTCGCCCAGCACCAGGATGGTGGTGCCGGGTGCGCTTTGGGCAGCGGCATGTCCCCCGGCGGAGATGGCTGCCAGGCTCAGGATAAAGTCACGCCGATCCACCGTTCCCATCACCACGTTAGGCCTTTCATGTCTGATTTCACTTCCCCGCCGCTGGTCGCGGTCGAGCATGTTTTCAAGTCGGTGTCGGACTCCACCGGCACGCTCGACATTCTGCGGGATATCGATTTCCGGCTGGCGGCACGGGAAACCGCCGCCATCGTCGGCGCATCGGGTTCGGGCAAGAGCACGCTGCTGTCCATCATCGCCGGGCTGGATACGCCCACGCGCGGTACCGTGCGGCTGAACGGGCAGGACCTGTTCGCGCTGGATGAAGACGCGCGCGCCGCGCTGCGTGCGCGCCAGGTCGGCTTCGTGTTCCAGAGCTTTCAGCTCATGGGCAACCTTACGGCGCTGGAGAACGTGATGCTGCCGCTGGAGCTCGCCGGGCAGCGCGACGCCCGCAAGCAGGCCACCGAGATGCTGGGCCGCGTGGGCCTGGGCCAGCGCCTGGGGCACTACCCCAAGGTGCTGTCGGGCGGCGAGCAGCAGCGCGTGGCGCTGGCGCGCGCCTTCGTCGTGCAGCCCGCGCTGCTGCTGGCCGACGAACCCACGGGCAGCCTGGACTTTGCCACTGGCGAGGCCGTGATGCGCCTGATGTTCGACCTGAACCGCGAGCGTGGCACGACGCTGGTGCTGGTAACGCACGACCGCGCCATCGCCGCGCAGTGCGAGCGCTGCATCACCATCGAGGCAGGGCGCGTTGCGCGCGATGAAACACTCGCTGCTGCTTGATACTCCCCCTGGGTACCATAACTCTTGCGCTTGATTAAAAAGCGCTAGAGCATCTATACTCCCCCTGGGTATCCCGTGCAGTGGATACCGGAGCGCCTGCCATGCCCCATTCCGCCGAAGAAAAGAAGCGCGTTGTCGCGCGCCTGCGCCGCATCCAGGGGCAGGCCGCCGCGCTGGAGCGCGCGGTGCAGGCCGGCACCGAGTGCGGCGCGTTGCTGCAGCAGTTGGCCGCACTGCGCGGCGCCGCCACCAGCCTGATGGCCGAGGTGTTCGAAAGCCACCTGCGCGAGACCTTCGGCCAGGCCGGGGCACCGGACGAACTCGACCGTCTCTCGCGCCTGGCGCGCTCCTTCCTCAAGTAACTTTTTTCAGGAGATCCACCCATGAAATCCCGCGCCGCCGTCGCCTTCAGGGCCGGAGAACCGCTGCAAATCGTCGAGATCGACGTGGCACCGCCGCAAAAGGGCGAGGTGCTGGTGCGCATCACCCACACCGGCGTGTGCCACACCGACGCCTTCACCCTGAGCGGCGATGATCCCGAGGGCATCTTCCCCGCCGTGCTGGGCCACGAGGGCGCGGGCATCGTCGTCGAGGTGGGCGAGGGCGTGACCAGCGTCAAGCCTGGCGACCATGTCATTCCGCTCTACACCGCCGAGTGCGGCGAGTGCCTGTTCTGCAAGTCGGGCAAGACCAACCTGTGCGTGGCCGTGCGCGCCACCCAGGGCAAGGGGGTGATGCCCGACGGCACCACGCGCTTTTCGTACAACGGCCAGCCGGTCTACCACTACATGGGCTGCAGCACGTTCAGCGAATACACGGTGGTGGCCGAAGTGTCGCTGGCCAAGGTGCACCCCGATGCCAACCCCGAGCAGGTGTGCCTGCTGGGCTGCGGCGTGACCACAGGCCTGGGCGCGGTGAAGAACACCGCCAAGGTGCAGGAGGGCGATACGGTGGCCGTGTTCGGCCTGGGGGGCATCGGCCTGGCGGTGATCCAGGGCGCCAAGCTGGCCAAGGCCGGGCGCATCATTGCCATCGACACCAATCCGGGCAAGTTCGACCTGGCGCGCACCTTCGGCGCGACCGACTGCGTGAACCCCAAGGACTTCGACAAGCCGATCCAGCAGGTGATTGTGGAGATGACGGGCTGGGGCGTCGATCACTCGTTCGAGTGCATTGGCAATGTCAACGTGATGCGCGCCGCCCTGGAGTGCGCGCACCGTGGCTGGGGCCAGAGCGTCATCATCGGCGTGGCAGGAGCAGGGCAGGAGATTTCCACGCGCCCGTTCCAGCTGGTGACGGGCCGCAAGTGGCTGGGCTCCGCGTTTGGCGGCGTCAAGGGGCGCTCGCAACTGCCAGGCATGGTGGAAGACGCCATGGCTGGGCGTATCCAGCTCGAACCCTTCGTGACCCACACCATGGGCCTGCAGGACATCAACAAAGCCTTCGACCTGATGCACGAAGGCAAGTCGATCCGCAGCGTGGTGCACTACGCCTGAGCGTTGCCTCGGTTTCAAGCAAAAAATGGCTCCAGCGCTTTCGAGGAAAGCGCTGGCAGCTATTCAATCAGGAGCAAATTAGCCATGGAACGCATTGAACACCATGCCAGCTTCGGCGGCCGCCAGGAGGTGTGGAAGCACGCCAGCCGTGTCCTGGGCTGCGAAATGCGGCTGGGCGTGTACCTGCCGCCCGCAGCCCTGGCAGGCGAGCGCTGCCCGGTGCTGTACTGGCTCTCGGGCCTGACCTGCACCGAGCAGAACTTCATCACCAAGGCCGGTGCGCAGCAGCACGCAGCGCAGCATGGGCTGATCCTGGTGGCGCCGGACACCAGCCCGCGTGGCGCCGCTGTGGCCGACGACCCGGGCTACGACCTGGGGCAGGGCGCGGGCTTCTACCTTGATGCCACGCAGGCCCCCTGGGCGCCGCACTTTCGCATGGAGGACTACGTGGTGAACGAGCTGCCCGCGCTGGTGGAGCAGCACTTTCCCGCCACGGAAAAAAGAGCCATCTTCGGCCACAGCATGGGCGGGCACGGCGCGCTGACGCTGGCGCTGCGCCACCCGGGGCGCTACGCCAGCGTGTCGGCCTTTGCGCCCATCGTGGCACCCTCGCAGGTGCCGTGGGGGCAGAAAGTGTTTGCTGCGTACCTGGGAGACGATCGCGCCACCTGGGCTGCGCACGATGCAGTGGCGCTGATCCCCACGGCGCGCGAGCGCCTGCCGCTGCTCGTGGACCAGGGCGAGGACGATGAATTCCTGCCGCAACTGCAGCCCGAGCTGCTGCGCGCCGCCTGCAGTCAGGCTGGCCACCCGCTGACGCTGCGCCTGTGGCCGGGCTACGACCACAGCTACTACTTCATCGCCAGCTTCATCGGTGAGCATGTGGCGCACCACGCGCGGGCGCTGCGCGCTTGAAGGCTTAAAGCGTCAGGCTTGCGCCGGCAGAATCGCCACCGCCGCCTCGGCCGTCAGCAGGCGGAAGGTGAGCGTCTCCTCCAGGTACAGCTTCACGTGCGTCTCGCTGTGGCTCAGGTAGCCGATCGCAAGGTCGCTGCCCAGGTGCAGCTCGAAGTCGCCGCCGCGCGTGGAGAGAACGTAGGCGCCTTCGATGGCCGGGGCCCAGAGGATGTTCTCGCTGCCGATCAGGCGCTGGATGTGGTTGATGACCGGGTAGCCCCTGTCGTTGGCCTCCTGCAGCGCGGTGTACACGTCGGCGCCGA
>Ga0222428_100299_pt1 | contig 26242 bp, 28 predicted proteins | sample 2B5Ametagenome_FD_182471 | JGI IMG/M metagenome (GOLD analysis project Ga0222428, IMG submission 182471) | Enriched microbial communities from leaf-cutter ant dump, University of Wisconsin, Madison, United States - 2B5A (version 2) | ecosystem: Environmental > Terrestrial > Nest > Insects nest >...
GAAGTGATGACGGCATTTGCGCAGTGTGCAAGACACTTGCAAAACCGTCATCCCACTATTCCCCGGTACGGCCCCAAAAATCCCATTTATCGCGCCGCCCACTCTTTCTTTATCTCACCTCCGGTCAAACTGCCGGGCGCAGGCTGTGCAGGCTGCCGCCCCAAGCCAGCCCCCGCGTCAACCCGCCATGGGCAGCACATGCAGCTGCCGGGTCTGCGGATCGAGTACCCAGCGCGTGGTGTGAAAGGCGCGCACGCTGTCGCGGTGCGCCACCGACACCAGCGCCCCGCCCTCAGCCTGCGCCAGCTGCACCAGCTGCTGGTACAGGTGGGCTTCGGCCGCCTTGTCCAGCGCGCTGGAAGCCTCGTCGGCAAACACCCAGGCCGGGCGTTTGAGCAGCACCCGTGCCACCGCCAGACGCTGCTGCTCCCCGCCCGACAGGGTGCTGGCCCAGACGGCATGGGTGTCAAGCGCATCGACCAGCCCCGGCAGCAGTGCATCCTGCAGCGCCTGGCGCAGCTGTGCGTCGCTATAGCGATCGGCTGCATCCGGGTAGGCCAGCGCATCGCGCAGGGGCCCTTCGGGCAGATACGGGCGCTGGGCAATGAACATGGCGTTGGCCGGGCGCTGCACCTGCCCCTGGGCATGCGGCCAGATGCCGGCCAGCACGCGCAGCAGCGTCGATTTGCCGCTGCCCGAGGGCCCCTCCAGCAGCACGCGCTCGTGCGGCAGCACCTGCAGCTGCGCATGCTGCAGCACCGCCCGGCCACCGGGCAGCGCCACCTGCTGCAGCTGTGCCTGCAGCGCGCTGGCCTGCCCCCCTTCCGCCGCACCAGCGCCCGATCCACCAGCGGGCGGCGTTGTCAGCGTCGTCACCAGCGCACTGTCGCAGGCGCCACTGCGGGTGGCGGCGTCATGCGCCAGCGCCCGTTCAAAGCCGTGCAGACGCTGCACCGTGGCACGCCACACCGCCAGCTGCTGGTAGTTGTCCACCAGCCAGCTCAGCGCCCCCTGCACGGCGGCAAACGCCATGGAGGTCGAGATCAGCACCCCCATTTCGATCTCGCCGCGGAAGTAGCGCGGCGCCAGCAGCAGATCGGTGAACACCATGGCCGTCACCATGTAGAAGGTGGAAAACCAGATCAGGTTCTTTTGCTTGTGGATCAGCGTACGGGTGGTGTCCAGCAGCGCGTCAAAGCGCGCGCCCAGCTGGGCACGCTCAATGCGTTCGCCGCCATCAAGGGCAATCGCCTCGGCGTTGTCGCGCACGCGCACCAGATGGTGGCGAAAGTTGGCCTCCAGGCGCTGCTTGTCGAAGTTGAGCTGGCGCTGCGGCCGGCCAATGATGAAGGTGATCCAGGTGCCCAGGCCGCAGTACAGCAGCGCAATCCAGACCATGAAGCCCGGAATGTCCAGCGCCGCACCACCCAGCGCCTGGGGCAGCGTGATGTCCGCGCCCTCCGAGACACCCCACAGCATGCCGGTGAACAGGCACAGCGTCAGCAGCGAGCGCAGCAGCCCCGAGGCCAGCACCAGGGTCATCTCGGTAAAGACATTGACGTCTTCCTGAATACGCTGATCCGGGTTGTCAGGCACCTGCACTCCGGGGGCGTTGCGCGCCAGCTCCAGCCGGTAAAACGCCTGCTGCCCCAGCCAGCGCTGCAGGTAGTGCTGCGTCAGCCAGCGGCGCCAGCGCAGCTGCAGCATCTGCACGACGTAAAACAGCACCACCGCCGCCACAATGATGGCGCCCCCCAGCAGCGGAAACCAGCCCAGCAGGCGCCAGAAGCTGTCGGCATCGCGCTGCTGCAGCGCCGTGGACAAGGCGCCGGCCCATTCCGCGTTGGCGCGTGTCAGCGCCGTGGCGGTGATGGTCAACACCGCCATCAGCACCAGCATGCCCAGCGCTCGCCAGCGCTCGTCCGAGCGCAGATACGGCAGCACCAGACTCCAGGCCTCTTGCAGCGCCTGCCGTGCCGCTTGGACTTTCCCCATGTCAACGCTCCTTGGTAACCCAAAGCGCCATCGTAGGTGCGCAGCTGCCGCACACACCAGAAAAATCTTGCGCCGCCTGCGGTGGCCAGTGCCGCCCCACCGCCCTGTCTGCGGGGCGGCGCTGTCGCGTCAGGGCAGCAAATCCAGCGCCTGCATGTACGCCGGCTGCAGCATCAGTTCATCCCACGGCGTGGGCAGGGTCTGCGGCAGCAAGGCCAGGCGGCGCGCCTCGCTGTCCGGGCTGGGCTGCCAGCGCCCCTGCGCCTGGGCCTGGGCCAGCCCGGCGATGAGGTCATCCACCGCGCTGCCATCGCCCAGGCTCTGGTTGCACAGCAACACCAGGTCGCAGCCCGCTTCCAGTGCGGCCAGCGCGCCCTCGGTGTAGCTGACGAGCTGGCCGTCGAGGCGGCGCGCGCCTTCCATGCTCAGGTCATCGCTGAAGATGGCGCCCTCAAAGCGCAAGCGGCCGCGCAGAATGTCCTGCAGCCACTTGGCCGAGAAGCCGGCCGGGCGGCTGTCCACCTTGGGGTAGATGACATGCGCGGGCATGACGCTGGTGAGGGTGCGCGCGAGCCAGTCGTACGGCGCGGCGTCGTCGTGCAGGATGGCCGTGAGGCTGCGCCGGTCGACCGGGATCTCGGTGTGCGAGTCGGCCTGGACGAAGCCGTGCCCCGGAAAATGCTTGCCGCAATGCGCCATGCCCGCCTGCAGCAGCCCGTGCGCCAAGCCCTGCGCCAGCACGCTGACCACACGCGGGTCTCGCGCGAACGCACGGTCGCCAATCACGCCGCTGGCACCGTAGTCAAGATCGAGCACCGGGGTGAAGGAAAAGTCCACCCCGCAGGCGCGCAGCTCGGCGCCAAGCACGTAGCCTGCCGCGGTGGCCGCGCGCAAGGCGCGCAGCGCGCCACTGCCTTCGCGCTGCCGGGTGCCCTGGCCGTCGTCCAGCCACATCTGGCCAAACGCCGCCATGGGCGGCAGGTGGGTGAAACCATCGGTCTTGAAGCGCTGCACGCGCCCGCCCTCGTGGTCCACGCAGATGAGCAGATCGTCGCGCACGGCCTTGATCTCGGCCGTGAGGGCCAGCAGCTGGGCACGGTCTTGCCAGTTGCGCGCGAACAGGATCATGCCGCCCACCAGCGGGTGCGCCAGGCGCGCGCGGTCGGCCGCCGTGAGGCGGGTGCCGGCAATGTCGATGATCAGGGGGGAGTGCTCGGTCATGTCTTTTTTGCTCTCATTGAAATAGCTGCCAGCGCTTTCCCAGTAAGGGCTGGAGGCTGATTTGGCTCAAATTTTCTCGACCACGCAGAAGCTGGCTGCGTAGTCGGCCTCGTCGGTCACGGTGATATGGCTGCGCAGGCCGCGTGCGGCAAACCACTCCTGCAATGCGCCGTGCAGCACGATGGCGGGCTGGCCACTTTCAAGGTTGGCGATTTCGCAGGCGCGCCAGGTCATGGGCATGCGCATGCCCAGGCCGATGGCCTTGCTGAACGCCTCCTTGGCGGAAAACCGCGTGGCCAGGTAGCGCACGCCACGCTCAGGCCAGCGTGCACCGCGCGCGCGCCAGGTGCGCAGCTCGGCATCGCACAGCACCTTCTCGGCGAAGCGGTCGCCGTGGCGCGCCAGGCTGGCGGCAATGCGGCGGATGTCGCAGATGTCGGTGCCAATGCCGTAAATCATGGAATATGGGTCAAATCGGGCGCTAGCCCTTACTGGGAAAGCGCTGACAGCTATTGAATCAGGAGTTTCGCTCCAGCATGCCCTGGTCGATGCAGCGCTGGTAGGCCACCACAGTGTCGCCATAGCCCAGCTCCAGCGCGTCGGCAATCAGCGCGTGGCCGATGGACACTTCCAGCACGCCGGGCACGCCGGCCAGGAAGTCGGCCAGGTTGTCGCGGTTCAGGTCATGGCCGGCGTTCACGCCCAGCCCCACGTCGAGCGCCGCCTGGGCGGCGGCGCGGTAGCGCTCCAGCTGCACGGCCTGCTGTGGCGTGCCCCAGGCGGCGGCGTAAGGCTCGGTGTAGAGCTCGATGCGGTCGGCACCCACGCTGCGCGCAGCGGCCATCTGCGCCGGTTCGGCATCCATGAACAGGCTGACACGCACGCCGAGCTGGCGGCATTCGGCGATCAGTGGCTTGAGCCGCTCGGCATCCTGCGGAAAACGCCAGCCATGGTCGCTGGTGAACTGGTCTTCGGCGTCGGGCACGAAGGTGGCCTGGTGCGGGCGCACCTGGCGGATGAACGCCATCAGGTTCTGCGTGGGATTGCCCTCGATGTTGAACTCGGCCTGCGGCCAGTCCTTGAGCAGCACCGCGAGCTCGGTCACGTCCTGGGCGCGGATGTGGCGCTCGTCCGGGCGCGGGTGCACGGTGATGCCCTGCGCACCGGCCTCCAGGCACAGTTGGGCGGCGCGTGTGACGCTGGGAATGCCCAGGTGGCGCGTGTTGCGCACCAGGGCGACTTTGTTGACGTTGACCGACAGGGCGGTGCGCGGGTGGGAGGTGGTCATAGCGATTGCAGATCCATCATGAGCTGGCGCGTGCGCAGCACAGGGCTGCCGCAATGGTATTGGAGCAGCTGGCGCAGCAGAGGTTTCAGCTCCGCCGCCACGCCAACACAGGCGCGCAGCACCGCAGGATAGCCCGCGGGCGCCTCCAGCGCCTGCTGCAGCGCGCACCACGCATCGCCCGCGAGCGTGGCGCGGTCGCCGGTCTGCGCCGGGCGCAGGCCGCCTTCGGGCACCAGCGCGTAGCGCGCCTGGGGCCGCAGCGCGGCCAGGGTGGCCGAGTCGGCGTCGAGCGCGGGCAACAGGCCCAGCGCGCGCAGCAGCAGCAGCTCGAAGGCGCGCAGCACGGGCTCCAGCGCATCGCCGTGCGCGCCGGCCAGCACGCGCACCACGCCCGCGTACAGGTCGAACAGCTCGGCGTGCGGGTCGTCGCGCGCCAGCAGGCGCAGCAGCAGCTCGTTGAGGTACAGGCCCGCGAGCAGCGCGTCGCCCGTGGGCATGACGTGGCCGCCAGCCCACTCCGCCCCCTTGAGCGGGTGGATTTCGTCGCGCACCTCCTGCGACACGGTGTAGCCCAGGCGCAGCGGCTGCAGCGGCAGCAGCACGGGGCGGAAGTTGGAGGTGGGCTTTTTCGCGCCCTTGGCCACCAGCGCCACACGGCCGTGGTGGCGGGTGAACACTTCGAGGATCAGGCTCGACTCGCTCCAGTCGTAGCTGTGCAGCACGAAGGCGGGTTCTTCCTGGATGCGGCGCGCGCGCATGGATTGCTATTGCATCAATAGCTGCCAGCGCTTGCTGGGCAAGGGCTGGAGCCCAATTCTGCCAAGAAGATCACTCGTAGCCGAAGGCGCGCACGCGCGCCTCGTCGTCGGCCCAGCCCGAGCGCACTTTGACCCAGACTTCGAGGAACACCTTGGCGTCCATGAGCTTTTCCAGCTCCTGGCGCGCCTCGGTGCTGATGCGCTTCAAGCGCTCGCCCTTCTCGCCGATGACCATGGCCTTGTGGCCGTCGCGCTCGACCACGATGGTGGCAGCGATGCGCAGGAAGCGCTTGTGCTGCTTGCTCTTTTCCTCGTCAAACTTGTCGATGACCACGGTGGAGGTGTAAGGCAGCTCGTCGCCGGTGAAGCGGAACAATTTTTCGCGCACAGTTTCGCTGGCCAGGAACTTCTCGCTGCGGTCGGTCAGCTCGTCCTCGGCGTACCACCAGGGCTGCTCGGGCAGGTACTTTTCGCAGATGCCGAACAGGCGCTCGATGTCGCCCTTGTTCTTGGCCGACATGGGCACGAACTCAGCGAAGGGGTGGCGCTCCTGCATATCGCGCAACCACGGCGCGATCTCGGCGCGGCGGTGCACGGTGTCCAGCTTGTTGGCGATCAGCAGCGTAGGGATGCCGGGTTTGAACAGGCTCAGCACCTTGGCGTCGGCCAGGGTAAAGCTGCCGGCTTCGACGACGAACAAGATCAAGTCCACGTCGCCAATGGCGCCCATCACCGTCTTGTTCAGCGACTTGTTCAAGGCCGTGCTGTGCTTGGTCTGGAAACCCGGCGTATCGACGAACACGAACTGCGTCGCACCCTGGGTACGAATACCCGTAATGCGGTGGCGCGTGGTTTGCGCCTTGCGGCTGGTGATGGAGATCTTCTGCCCCACCAACGCGTTCATCAGCGTGGATTTGCCCACGTTGGGCTTGCCCACGATGGCGATCAGACCGCAGCGTTGGTTCGTCGCGCCTGGCGCGCCCGCCCCCGCGGGGCGTGCCGCGGCAAGCATGGATTCAAGGTCATTGGGGCCGCCAGCACTTGCATCGCTAGCGCCAGCAGCTACGTTTTCAGTAGCATCGTTCATCGGTTCTTGGCTTTCAAAGTGACCAGCATGGCGGCGGCAGCGGCCTGTTCTCCCGCACGGCGTGAGCCCCCCGTGCCACGTTCGGCCAAGCCCAGGGGGGGAATGGCGCACTCCACCTCAAAGGTCTGGCGGTGCGCCTCGCCCAAGGTGGCCACCACACGGTATGCGGGCAGCTTCATTTTGCGGCCCTGCAGCCACTCCTGCAATGCGGTCTTGGCGTCCTTGGAGGCGGCCTGCATATGCGGACTAATGGCCACGCCCTCAAACAGGCGGTGCACCAGGGCCTCGGCCTGGGCGTAGCCCGCATCAAGGTATACCGCGCCGATCAGCGCCTCAAGCGCATCAGCAAGGATCGAGGGGCGCTGCGTGCCGCCGGACTTGGCCTCACCCTCGCCCAGGCGCAGCACGCCGGGCAGTTGCAGGCGCAGCGCGAGCTGGTGCAGCGTGTCCTGCTTGACGAGGTTGGCACGCACACGCGACAGGTCGCCCTCGGGGAGCGTGCGCAGGCGCTCATACAGCAGGCTGGAAACCGCGAGGTTCAGCACGGAATCGCCAAGAAATTCCAGGCGTTCGTTGTGGTCCGCGCTGAAGCTGCGGTGCGTGACGGCGCGCTGCAGCAGGGCCGGATCAGAAAAGACATGCTGCAGTCGCTGCTGCAGCGCGAGAAGGCTGGCTTGCACCGATCGGGTTGCTTACTTGGCTTCGTCATTGAAGCGATAGACGAGATACGCCGGACCAGCCAGGGCGATCTCACGCGCGTACTGGTACGACACGACGATCTTGTCGCCGCGCTTGGTGACTTCGAGGTCAGCACCCTTGATGGAGCTGATGTCGTCGATCTGCGCTGCCTTGTCGAAGATGGTGCGCACTTCCGCCACGGTCGAGCCCTCCTTGGCGGCCTTGGCGGCGGCCTTGCGGATGGCCTGGTGCTCCAGGAACACCGGAATCGACTGGCCACCGATAGCGAAGGCCGCCACGGCGAACAGGCCGATGAAGATGACCCCGAAAAAGGACAGGCCGCGCTGGTGCGAACGGCGAGCAAGGCGGTATGCGTGCATGTTTTTCCCTCTGGATCAGTTGAAAGAGCCGATGCGCTTGAGGTTGCCGAAGTTCATCCAGACAAAGAACGCCTTGCCCACGATGTTGGCTTCGGGCACGAAACCCCAGTAGCGCGAATCGAGCGAATTATCGCGGTTGTCACCCATCATGAAATAGTGCCCCTCGGGCACCTTGCACGTCACGCCCTCGACGCTGTAGCGGCAGCCCTCGCGCCCGGCAAAATTGCTGGCCCCCTGCACGAAGGCCGGCGAATCGGGGTTGACGATGATGCGGTGGCGCTGCGCGCCGAGCTGTTCGTCAAACTGCTTGAAGTAGCGCATGGCATCGGCATCGAAAAAGTCGGGCAGTGCCGTGGTGTCGACCGGCTTGCCGTTCACCGTGAGGCGCTTGTTCAGGTAGGCGATTTCGTCGCCCGGCACGCCTACCACGCGCTTGATGTAGTCCATGCTGGGCTGCGGCGGGTAGCGGAACACCATCACGTCACCACGCTGCACCGGGTTGCCCTCGGTGATCTTCTTGTTGATCACGGGCAAACGGATGCCGTAGGTGAACTTGTTCACCAGGATCAGGTCGCCCACGAGCAGCGTGGGGATCATGGAGCCCGAGGGAATCTTGAAGGGCTCGAACAGGAAAGAGCGCAGCAAGAAAACGGCGCAGATCACCGGGAACAGCCCTGCCGTCCAATCGAGCCACCAGGGCTGCATGAGCAGGCGCTCACGCGCCTCGGCCACGTCGCCATCCACCTTCTGAATGCCCATACGGTCCAGCTCGGCACGGCGCTGGGTGTCCGCATCAAGCAGGGCCTGTGCCGCCCGGCGGCGCTGTGGCAGGAAGTAGAAGCGCTCGGCCAGCCAATAGGCCCCGGTGACCACGGTGGCCAGGAACAACAGCAGCGCGAAGTTGCCCTCGATGGCACCGGTGTACCAGGCGCCGATGTAGCCGACAAAGGCCGCGAGCACTACGGCGGTGATGGTTTGCATGGCTTGCATATCGAATCAGTCCTCCACTTGCAAGATCGCCAGGAAGGCCTCTTGCGGCACTTCCACCGAGCCGATCTGCTTCATGCGCTTCTTGCCCGCCTTCTGCTTCTCGAGCAGCTTGCGCTTACGCGTGATGTCGCCGCCGTAGCACTTGGCCAGCACGTTCTTGCGCAGCGCCTTGATGGTCTCGCGCGCGATGATGTTGGCGCCAATCGCGGCCTGGATGGCCACGTCGAACATTTGGCGCGAGATGATCTCGCGCATCTTGGCGGCCACGGCGCGACCGCGGTACTGACTCTGGCTACGGTGCACGATGATGGACAGCGCATCCACCTTCTCGCCGTTGAGCAGGATGTCCACCTTCACCACGTCGGATGGGCGGTACTCCTTGAACTCGTAGTCCATGGACGCATAGCCGCGGCTGACCGATTTGAGCTTGTCGAAAAAGTCCAGCACGATCTCGCCCAGCGGTAGCTCATAGGTCAGCATGACCTGGCGCCCGTGGTACTGCATGTTCATTTGCACACCGCGCTTCTGGTTGGCCAGCGTCATCACCGGGCCGACGTAGTCCTGGGGCATGTACAAATGCACCGTGACGATGGGCTCGCGGATCTCCTGAATGCGGCCCTGCTCCGGCATCTTGGAAGGGTTCTCCACCATGATGACCTCGCCGTCGCCCTTGACCACCTCGTAGACCACGCTGGGCGCGGTGGTGATCAAATCCTGGTCAAACTCGCGTTCCAGGCGCTCCTGCACGATCTCCATGTGCAGCAGACCCAGGAAGCCACAGCGAAAGCCAAAGCCCAGCGCCTGCGACACCTCGGGCTCGAAGTGCAGCGAGGCGTCGTTGAGCTGGAGCTTTTCCAGCGCGTCGCGCAGTGCGTCGTACTGGTTCGCCTCGGTCGGGTACAGGCCGGCAAACACCTGGGGCTGGATTTCCTTGAAGCCGGGCAGCGCCTCCGTGGCCGGACCTGCGTTGTTGGGGAGCTTCTTCTCCAGCGTGATGGTGTCGCCCACCTTGGCCGCCTTGAGCTCCTTGATACCAGCAATGATGTAGCCTACCTCGCCCGCGCGCAGCATGTCACGCGGCTGGTTGGCAGGGGTGAACACGCCAAGCTGGTTGGCCTCATAGGCTGCGCCCGTGGCCATCATCTTGAAACGCTCGCCCTTCTTCAGCTCGCCATCGACGACCCGCACCAGCATCACCACACCAACGTAGCTGTCAAACCAGCTATCGATGATCATGGCGCGCAGCGGGCCATCGGCCTGGCCTTTGGGCGGTGGCACTTTGGCCACCACGGCCTCCAGGATTTCGTCGATCCCCATGCCCGACTTGGCCGAACACGGAATGGCTTCGCTCGCATCGATGCCGATCACGTCCTCAATTTCGGACTTGGCGTTCTCCGGGTCGGCCTGGGGCAAGTCCATCTTGTTGAGCACCGGCAGGACTTCAACACCCAGGTCGAGTGCAGTGTAGCAATTGGCCACCGTCTGCGCCTCGACCCCCTGGGACGCATCGACCACCAGCAGCGCGCCCTCACATGCGGAGAGCGAACGGCTCACCTCGTACGAAAAATCGACGTGGCCGGGTGTGTCAATCAGATTCAGGTTGTAGACCTTGCCGTCACGGGCCTTGTACTGCAGGGCAGCAGTCTGCGCCTTGATGGTGATGCCGCGCTCTTTTTCGATATCCATCGAGTCGAGCACCTGGGCCTCCATCTCGCGCTCGGCCAAGCCGCCGCAGCGCTGGATCAGGCGGTCCGCAAGGGTGGACTTGCCGTGGTCGATGTGCGCAATGATGGAAAAGTTACGGATGTGGTTCATCAACGGAAAACGTCAGACAGTGGAAAGCGGCTAAGGCACGCAAGAAAAAAGGGCGCGTCGAATGGCGACGCGCCCTGAACCAACAATCTATGGCACCTGCGCTGGTTGGAGCTTCCATTGTAGGCAAAAAGGCCCCGAACCCCGCACCCGCACGGCCAGGGACTGCGGTGCTGCAGCCCGGGATTTTATCCGTTGCGCCATCGCTCCTTGGTTTCAGCGCGCGGGACGGATCAGCACGTACTGCGCCCATTCACCACGGCGCACCAGCAGGTTGATGGGTTTGGCCTTGTCCACCTTGGCCAGCACGGCATCGAAGTCCTTGACGCTGGCGATCTCGGTGTTGGCCACGGCCAGGATCACATCGTCTTCGCGCAGGCCAGCACGCGCTGCCGCGTCAGCTGCCGCGACGATGCGAACGCCACCCTTGAGCTTCAGTTCTTTCTTCTGCGCTGCCGTCAGGTCTGCCACCGTCAAGCCGAACTGCTGGGCGGCCGCGGACGGCTTGGCCTTCGCAGTCGCCGCAGCAACCTTTTCATCCGGCTCAACCTCGGCAATGGTTAGGGTCAGGTCCTTGTGAGCACCTCGGCGGAACACGGTCAACACGCTCTTGCTGCCCGGCTTGGTATTGCCCACCAGGCGCGGCAGATCAGCCACCTTCTCAATCGCCTTACCGTCGAAGCGCGTGATCACATCACCCGGCTCAACACCGGCCTTCTCAGCGGGCGAATCAGCCTCAACGGCGGACACCAAAGCACCCTGCGGCTTACCCAGGCCGATGGATTCGGCCACGTCCTTGGTCACAGGCCCGATCTGCACGCCGATGCGCCCGCGCGTCACGCGGCCTGTAGCACGCAGCTGATCGCTGACGCGGATAGCCTCATCCATTGGAATGGCGAACGAAATCCCCATGAAGCCACCCGAACGCGAGTAGATTTGGCTGTTGATACCCACCACCTCACCGCGCATATTAATCAGCGGCCCCCCCGAATTGCCGGGATTGATGGCCACGTCCGTTTGGATAAACGGCAGGTAGTCACCCGTATCGCGCTGCTTGGCGCTGACGATACCTGCGGTGACGGTGTTCTCTAATCCAAATGGCGAGCCGATGGCCATGACCCATTCGCCCACCTTCAGGCGGCTGACGTCACCAACCTTCACTGCGGGCAAGCCAGAGGCCTCGATCTTCACCACAGCCACGTCGGTGCGCTTGTCTGCACCGATGATCTTGGCCTTGAACTCACGCTTGTCGGTCAGGGTGACCACTACCTCGTCGGCACCCTCGACCACGTGGGCGTTTGTCATCACATAACCATCGGGCGTCAGGATGAACCCCGAGCCCACGCCGCGCGGCTGCTCCTCGTCGGGCTGTGGGCGCTGGGGCCGCTGCTGGCGCGGCATATTGGGCATGGGCAGACCGAAACGCTTGAAAAACTCGAGCATTTCCTCGTCCATACCTGCCGCTCCCATGCGGCCAGACGTCTTTTCCAAGGTGCGGATATTGACCACCGAAGGCCCCACTTGCTCCACCAGCTCCGTGAAATCGGGCAGGCCGCGCACGGCAACGCCTTGCGCATGGGCAGGCGCCGCCAATGCGACCAAGCCGCCCGCGCCGCCCATCAAGAGCGCAGCGGAAAAGGCACAGGAATGCAGCAGCTTCCAATCGAACTTGGGCATCGTCTTCCTTTCAGAGTCAATTCAACAGCAAGCGGCCTGTCTGAATGGCCGCTTGGGACGTGAGAGCACGTGACGTCAATACGCCATAGGCTCAGCGCTGTGCGGATTTCGGTGTATCAAAAGTGGCGTTGCGCAGAAAACCTGCCGGCATTTGCAGGTTCGTGGCGCCGTGGTACTGCCGGTGCGCCGCCACCAGCTCATCCAGCCGTGGGTCGCGCAGCATCACCTGTGCGCCAGGCTGTGTGCCATCCCCCTCGGCAGCAACTGCCACCATGGGAGCAGGAACGGCGGCGGGGGCAGACTGCGCCGGCGCCGCTGCCGCCAGCTGCCCATCCAGCGCCGCATCATCACGCAACCCCATGGCCGCGTTCCAACCAATGGCCGACACTGCTGCCAGCGAGGCGAAGCCGGCAACCATTTTCCAGCGAAACACCGAAACATTGGCAGCTGGTATTTGTTCGTGCCGTACCACCTGCTGCTGCGGCGCGGGCTGGGGTTGCGGCAACGGCTCCTGGGCTATGCGTGCGCGCACGGCAGACAACAGGTCGTTGCGGCCATGGTGAACCATCTCAGGGGAGCGCAGCACATCACCCACGAGGTGGTACATGGCCCAGGTCGCATGGCCCTCAGGGGTGGCAGCAGCGGCTATGGCCTGGGCGAACTCTTCGCCCTGCAATTGCCCGTCGGCCAGGGCCGACAGTTGTTCGCGTTGTTTCAGTTCATCGTTCATGGCATACACCTCAGCGTAACGCCCTACCAGCGCTTGCCGGACTGCTTGTCCAGCAAAGGCTTGACACGTTGCGAAATGGCCTCGCGGGCCCGAAAAATCCGAGAACGCACGGTTCCAATGGGGCAGTCCATGGCTGCAGCAATTTCGTCATAGCTCAGGCCCTCGATTTCGCGCAGCGTGACCGCTTGGCGCAATTCTTCGGGCAAGGCCTCCATCGCAGCATTCACCGCCGCTGCAATTTCCTGGGCTGCCAGTACCGTTTCCGGCGTTTCGTCGCTGGTTAGTTCCACGCCGAGGCTGGAAGTTTCATCGTCATCATCACTGCCGCCACGCAATGCACTTTCCGTAATGACCGGATTGCGGCGCAAGTCCACCAACGCTTTCTTGGCCGTGTTCACGGCAATGCGGTAGAGCCAGGTGTAAAACTGCGCCTCACCACGGAACTGGTGCAACGCCCGGTAGGCACGGATGAAAGTTTCCTGGGCGATGTCCTGCACCAAGTCGGTGTCACGCACCATGCGTGCAATCAGACGTTCGATGCGGCGTTGGTATTTGAGCACCAGCAACTCGAAAGCCCGCTGGTCACCGGCCACGGTGCGCTCCACCAGTTGCAGATCGCTGTCAGGGCTGGCCGGCGTGGGGGGAGAAGCTGTCATGAAAAGGCTGTCGAGTCAGGAGGTATCGGTGGGTTGGGCTGGCCCGGCATCCAGTCTGGGGCGGGAATATACCGCACGGCGTAAATCCATCCAGCACGCGCTATGCGTGTGGCGCTCCACCCAGATCCAATGCACCGCATACCCCTCACCGCACAGCGAGAGCAACATGCGGGCCTGGGCATCCATGTGCACCCGCAAGAGCCCAGCAAACGGCGGCTGACCGGGAATTTCAAGGAACCACGTGGCGCCATCCCACACCAAGACGCCCTGCGGCAATTGGTACACGAAGTGCAGCGCCACACCCGTACATGCCAGCCACAACAACACAGCGCCCGCCAGCGCGAAAGCCGAGGGCGGTGCACCTGCGCGCGACCAACCGAGCAGAGCCAAACCTCCGGCCACCGCCACGCCGAGCACGCCACACCACAAGAAGCGGCTGCGCCGGACCTGAAAACGCAGGGCGGGAGCGTTGTACGAGGGCATCCAGCGCGGCGGCTACGCGCAATGCGCTTGGATTTGCTTAGACCCGCTTGAAGACCAGCGAGCCGTTGGTTCCGCCGAAGCCGAAATTGTTCTTCAGCGCCACGTCAATCTGCAGATCACGTGCAGTGTTAGCGCAGTAGTCCAGGTCACACTCCGGATCCTGGTTGAACAGGTTGATCGTTGGCGGCACCTTCTGGTGGTGCAGGGCCAACACGGTGAACACACTTTCGATGCCACCGGCACCACCCAGCAGGTGGCCGGTCATCGACTTGGTGGAACTTACCACCGTCTTATGGGCATGGTCGCCCAGCGCTGCCTTGATGGCATTGGTCTCGTTCACATCGCCCAGCGGCGTGGACGTCCCATGCGCATTCAGGTAGTCAATCTGGTCGGCATTGATACCGGCATTACGCATCGCACTCAGCATGGCACGGCGCGGACCATCCATGCTCGGCGCTGTCATATGGCCAGCATCTGCGCTCATGCCATAACCTGCCAATTCGGCATAGATTCTGGCGCCGCGCGCCTTGGCATGCTCGTATTCCTCCAGAACCACTACGCCCGCACCCTCACCAAGGACGAATCCGTCACGGTCCTTGTCCCACGGGCGCGAAGCCGTCTTGGGGTCGTCATTGCGCGTGGACAGGGCACGCATGGCAGCAAAGCCACCAACGCCCAGGGGAGACACCGTGGACTCCGTGCCTCCGGCGACGACGACGTCCGCATCGCCGTACTCAATCATGCGCCCCGCCTCGCCGATGCAATGCAGGCCTGTGGTGCACGCCGTCACCACCGAAAGGTTGGGGCCCTTGAAGCCAAAGCGCATGGAAACATGTCCCGCCACCATGTTGATGATGGAGGCAGGGACGAAGAACGGTGTAATGCGGCGGGGGCCGCGCGACACCAGTTCCGCATGGGTATTCTCGATCAGGGGCAAGCCCCCGATGCCCGAGCCGATCACGCAGCCGATGCGTACGGCCTGCTCTTCCGAAAGCGACTCCCCAGTGGGCAGCCCCGCATCCTGCACCGCCTGGGCGGCTGCTGCGATGCCGAAATGGATGAACGCATCCATCGCGCGCGCATCTTTGGCGCTGATGTACGACTCCAGATCGAACCCCTTGACCTCGCCCGCGATCTTGCAAGCGAAGTTCGACGCATCGAACTTGGTGATAAGGTCAATGCCGGACTGGCCGGCAAGGAGGTTGGCCCAGGCGCTCTCCACGGTGTTACCCACGGGACTGATGCAACCCAGGCCGGTCACGACAACGCGACGACGGCTCATGCGTTCAAAACCTTCTGATGATCGCTCGGGACGGCAAAAGGCCGCCTCAGGCCTTCTGGTGGGTGTTGGCGTAGTCGATGGCGTTCTGCACCGTGGTGATCTTCTCGGCGTCCTCATCAGGGATTTCGATGCCGAACTCGTCTTCCAGGGCCATCACCAGCTCCACGGTGTCGAGAGAGTCGGCGCCGAGGTCAGCCACGAAAGCCTTCTCATTCGTCACTTGGGACTCTTCCACACCGAGTTGCTCGGCAATGATCTTTTTGACACGTGCTTCGATATCGCTCATAGGTTTCCCTCTGGGGGTTGTGAATGAATCCGCGATTCTAGCCGCATAGGGAGAAAGCCCCTCGCAGCTCGCCGCTCGGATGATTCGGCGTTAACTTGTGCTAATTACATGTACATGCCGCCATTGACATGCAACTCCTGCCCTGTCACGTAGCCTGCACCCTCCGATGCCAGGTACGCGACGGCGTGCGCGATGTCCGATGGCTTGCCCATATGGCCCAGTGGGATCTGGGCATTCAGTGCTTTTTGCTGCTCTTCGGGCAACTGCGCGGTCATGTCAGTGGCGATAAAGCCGGGCGCCACACAGTTCACCGTGATCCCGCGGCTGCCCAACTCGCGCGCCAGAGCGCGCGTCATCCCCGCAACGCCGGCCTTGGCGGCAGCGTAGTTGGCTTGCCCCGGATTACCCGAAGCACCCACAACGCTGGTGATACTGATGATGCGACCAAAGCGCTGCTTCATCATCGGCCGGATGGCGGCGCGGCTGGTGCGAAACACCGCCTTGAGGTTGGTGTCGAGCACGGCATCCCAGTCGTCGTCTTTCATGCGCATGGCGAGCGTGTCCCGTGTGATGCCCGCATTGTTCACAAGCACATGCAGACCGCCCTGGGTCTTGACGACCTCGTCGATCAACGCCTCGGTGGCAGCACTATCGTTCACATCGAGTCTGGCGCCACGGCAACCGGCGTAGCCGGCGAGCGCCTCAGAAATGCCAGCGGCACCGGCGTCGGTGGTGGCCGTACCGACCACCTGGTAGCCTTGTCGCGCCAGCTCCAGTGCGATGGCGGCGCCAATGCCGCGCGAGGCGCCGGTGACCAGCGCAACCTTGGATGCAGAATTCGTCATGCGAGCAACTCCTGGACTTCGGCCAACGTGGCCGGATCGTACAGCGCGGCACCAACCAGGCCCGCGTCAATGCGCTTGGTCAGGCCTGCCAGCACCTTGCCAGGGCCACACTCGACGAGATGGGTCACACCACGCGCCTGCAGCGCCTGCACGCACTCGACCCAGCGCACCGGGCCGAAGGCCTGGCGGTACAGCGCGTCGCGAATGGCTTCAGGCTCCTGCACCACGGCCACATCCACGTTATTCACCACCGGGATCTGCGGCGCACCCAGGGCCACCTGGGCCAGCGCCGCGCGCAGCTTCTCGGCCGCGGGCTTCATCAGGCTGGAATGGAAAGGCGCAGACACGGGCAGGGGCAGCGCGCGCTTGGCACCTGCCGCCTTGAGGACTTCACAAGCTTTGTCGACACCGGCCTTGGTACCCGCAATCACGGTCTGAATGGGGTCGTTGAAGTTCACCGCCTCAACCACTTCGGCAGAGCCCGCGCCAAACGATGCGGTCGCCTCAGCACAACCGGCAATGACCTTGGAGGACTCCAGCCCGAGGATGGCGGCCATGGCACCAGCGCCCACGGGCACGGCCTCCTGCATGGCGGCGGCACGCAAGCGCACCAGCGGCGCGGCCTGGGCCAACGTCAGCACACCCGAGGCCACCAGCGCGGAATACTCACCCAGCGAATGCCCTGCCACCGCCGCAGGCAGCGCCCCCCCCTGGGCACACCACACACGCCATGCAGCGACGCCGGCCACCAGCATCACCGGCTGGGTGTTGGTGGTCAGCGCCAGGGCCTCCTTGGGGCCGTCATGGATCAGGCGGCCGACATCTTCGCCCAGGGCATCGGATGCCTCGCGCAGCGTCTCGGCCACCACAGGATGATCACCCCAAGCGTCCAGCATGCCCACGGACTGCGAGCCCTGCCCCGGAAACACGAATGCAAAGGATTTAGCCATTGTCTCTTCTAAGAATATGAAAGAAATCAGTCTCTAGCGCTTACCTGTCAAGCGCCAGCAGCTACATTTTCAGTAGCACCGCTCCCCACGTGAAACCACCGCCCACGCCTTCGAGCATGACATGCTGGCCAGGACGCACCTGCCCGCTGCGCACCGCATGGTCCAACGCCAGGGGAATCGAGGCCGCCGAGGTGTTGCCGTGCTGGTCCACAGTGACTACCAGCTTCTCCAGCGGCAGCTTCAGCTTCTTGGCCGTGCCCTGCATGATGCGGATGTTGGCCTGGTGCGGGATCAGCCAGTCGATATCGACATCCTGCAGTCCGGCCTTGTCGAGTGCTGCGCGTGCGGCCTTTTCCAGCACGCCCACGGCCAGCTTGAATACCGCCTGGCCATCCATCTTGAGCAGCGGATCACCCAGCACCCGGCCGCCCGACACGGTACCGGGCACGCAGAGAATGTCGACGTACTTGCCATCGGCATGCAAATCGCTGGCCAGAATGCCAGGCGTCTCAGAAGCCTCCAGCACTACGGCACCCGCCCCGTCACCAAACAGCACACAGGTGGTACGGTCGTTGAAGTCCAGAATGCGGCTGAACACTTCAGCACCCACCACCAGGGCGCGGCGTGCCGAGCCGGCACGAATCATGGCGTCGGCCACCGTCAGTGCATACACGAAACCACTGCACACAGCCTGCACATCAAAAGCGGGGCAGCCATTGGCACCCAGCTTGTTCTGGAGAATGCACGCCGCCGAGGGGAACACCATGTCCGGCGTAGACGTGGCGAAGATGATCAAATCCAGATCCTGCGCCTGGCAGCCTGCGGCCTCCAGGGCACAGCGGGAGGCTTCCAGCGCCAGATCGCTGCTCGTCACCTGGGGATCGGCGAAATGGCGCGCATGAATGCCCGTACGCTCGACGATCCAGGCATCGGAGGTTTCAATGCCGCGCTGCGCCAGCTCGTTTGCAAGGTCTTGGTTGGTGACGCGGCGTGGCGGCAGATAACTGCCAGTGCCGGTGATGCGGGAATAGCGTTTGTTCAAGGCAGGGGGGCCGCCGTTGCCAGGGCAGGCTGCGCCGTGGAGGACGCCAGCAGGGGCGCCGCATGCGCAATCCGCGACCGGACACGGTCGAGCAGGTTGTTGCGGGCCGCATCATACGCGCGGTTCAGCGCCTGTTCAAAAGCCAGCGCGTCGGCCGATCCATGGCTCTTGAACACCAGTCCACGCAGCCCAAGCAGCGCCGCACCGTTGTAACGACGGTAATCCATACGCTTCATCAGCGCAGATAGAACCGGATAAGCCACGATGGCAGCAATTTTCGTAAAGATGTTGCGCTTGAATTCCTGCTTGAGCCCACCAACGATCATCGCTGCGACGCCCTCGCTGGCCTTCAGTGCCACGTTGCCGACGAAACCGTCACACACCACGATATCCACGGTGCCTTTGAAGATGTCGTTGCCTTCCACGTTGCCATGGAAATTCAGATCGCCCGACCGGGCAGCTGCGCGCAACAGCTCGCCCGCCTTCTTAATGACCTCGTTGCCCTTGATAACTTCCTCACCAATATTGAGCAACCCCACGCTGGCGGAAGAGTCCTCCTGAAGCACGGACACCAGTGCTGCGCCCATCACAGCGAACTGCAGCAGGTGCTCGGCCGAGCAATCAACGTTGGCCCCCAAATCGAGCACCGTGGTGGCGCGCCCCTTGTCATTGGGCATTTGGGTTGCAATCGCCGGGCGGTCGATGCCATCCAGCGTTTTCAGCAGGTAGCGCGCAATGGCCATCAGCGCACCCGTATTCCCCGCCGACACAGCTGCCGCAGCCGTGCCATCTTTGACCTGCTGAATGGCCACGCGCATGGAGGAATCCTTCTTCCTGCGCAGCGCCACTTCCACGGGATCGTCCATGCCGACGACCTCGCTGGCCGCGACCACGATCGCGCGTTCGTGCGCGAACGCCTTCAAACTCTCTGGCTGCCCCACGAGCAGCAAATGGGCGTCGGAATGGGTATCGAGAAACTGGCGGCACGCCGCCAACGTGACGCGGGGGCCGTGGTCGCCCCCCATGCAGTCAACTGCCAAGGTGATCATGGGTGGCCTGGAAACTTGCCAATGCAGCGGTCAAAACAAAGGCCCGTGCTACATATTTCGGTAGCCACGGGCCTCGGACGGGCAGAGAACAGGTCAGGCTTCGGACTTGTTCTTCAGCACCTGACGGCCACGGTACACGCCGTTGGGGCTGATGTGGTGGCGCAGATGCGTTTCACCGGTGGTGGGCTCCACGGCGATGCCAGGCACCGTCAGGGCATTGTGCGAACGGTGCATGCCGCGCTTGGAAGGAGATTTTTTGTTTTGCTGAACAGCCATGATGGCTCCTGGGTCTTAAAGGGTTGGTAAAAACGCGATTCAGCCCATTAAAGACACGAGGGGGATTCGCGCGAAGCCTTCGATTATAGCCGAATCGATTTCAGCGCTGCATCAACGGTCCGAATCCTTGCCAGTGCGCAAAGCCGCCAGCGCAGCGAAGGGGTTGGGCTTTTGCGCATTGGCGTCCTCGAAATCCTCGCTTTCGGACTCCATGGGCACCGCCTCCGGACAGTGCTCATGCATGGGCACCATGGGCAGCGCCATCAGCAGCTCGTCCTCGATCAGGGCGTGCAAGTCAAACTCGCGGCTGAGCACCAACAGGTCTTCCTCACATTCATCGTCCAATGCTTCAGCGGTGCTTTCATCGGCCACGAAGCGGAACGAGCGATCCACATCAAGCGGCACATCCACCGTACCCAGGCAGCGCTGGCAGTGCATGGGGAACATGCCATGCGCACGCAGGTGCAACCAGATTTGACTGGTACCGCCCGCTGGCGCCACCAGCGCGCCCACAGCCTCCCAGTCCACACGCAGATCGGGGTGCAGCCCTTGCGCCTCCTGGGCCAAACGCTCGTAGGCGAGCAGCGATTCATGCCCTTCCAGCCGCGCACCCGCCTGGGCGAAGGCCTTAACGTCGAGCCGACGGGGGGAAAACTCCTTGGTCATCGCGGCAGTGTAAGAGAATCCCGCCCATGCTTGAATCACCCTCCCCGCAACGCCTGTTGGTACTCGGCTCCACCTCGCCCTACCGGCGCGAACTGCTGCAGCGCCTGCGCCTGCCCTTTGAGACCGCCGCCCCCGCTGTAGATGAGACCCCGCAACCCGGCGAAGCACCGCGTGCGCTGGCCCTGCGGCTGGCGCTCGCCAAGGCGCACGCCGTCGCTGCGCTGCACCCGCAGGCCGTGGTGATCGGTTCCGACCAAGTCGCCGACCTGGCTGGCCAGCCTCTGGGCAAGCCAGGTACACACGAACGCGCCACCGCCCAGTTGCGCCAAATGCGCGGCCAGACCGTGGTCTTCCAAACCGCCGTGGCCGTGGTATGCCAGGCCACGGGCTTTGCACAGGTCGATCTGGCGGCCGTGGAAGTGCGCTTTCGCGACCTGACGGATGCAGAAATCGAGCGTTACCTGCGCGCCGAAACCCCTTACGACTGCGCCGGCAGCGCCAAGAGCGAGGGCCTGGGCATCAGCCTGCTCGACGCCATCGTCAGCGATGACCCGACGGCCCTGGTCGGTCTGCCCTTGATCCGCACCTGCCGCATGCTGCGCGCCGCGGGCCTGACGCTGCCATGAACACCGCAACCCGAATCGGCATACTCTATCTGGTGCCCGCGCCGCTGGACTTTGGCTGCGACACGCAAACACCCTTGCAGGACGTGCTGCCCGAAGGCACGCTGCGTAGTGCCGCACGCCTCACCCACTGGGTCTGCGAGAACGCCAAGAGCTGCCGTGCCTACCTCAAGCGCATCGACGCCCTGCACCCGCTGGCTGCGCCGCTGCAGCAGCAGCACATCACCGAACTGCCGCGCGAAGTGCACAAGAAGGGCGACCACACAGGCCTGTTCAACGCCACGCCGCTCATCGCGCCGCTGTTGGCGGGCCACGACATGGGCCTGGTCAGCGAAGCCGGCATGCCCGCCGTGGCCGATCCCGGCAGCTCCGTGGTACGTGCCGCGCACGACGCAGGCGCCCGGGTGGAGCCACTGACAGGCCCGGTATCGCTGCTGCTGGCACTGGCCGCCAGCGGCCTGAATGGGCAGAACTTCGCCTTCACCGGCTACCTGCCACAAGACGCGGGCGAACGCGCCCAGCGCATCCGCCAACTGGAAGTGCTGGCACTCCAGCAGGGCCAGACGCAGCTGTTCATCGAGACGCCGTACCGCAACGCCGCGCTATGGCAAGCGTTGCTGCAGCACCTACAGCCAACCACCCGGCTGGCCCTTGCGGCCGGACTGACGCTGCCCCAGGCCCGCATGGAAAGCCGCGCCGTACGCGATTGGCGCAAGGGCGGCACAGCGCCCGATAACCGCACCCCGGTGGTGTACGCCATTGGCCGCTGAGGCCCTATCACTTCATTTTTGATAGCTGCCAGCGCTTGCCTGGAAAGGGCCAGAGGCCAATTTAACCTTAAACTCAGCGCACATTGGGCAGTGCGCTGCGCATGGCATGCACCGCCCCTGCGCCCACCGCTGCGCCAAAGCGCTTGGCCAGGCGCTCGGCCACGTTGTCGCGGCGCGTGTAGTCGATCACATCTTCGGCCTTGACGACCTCGCGTGCCACGTAGTCAAGATTGCCAAAGCGGTCGGCCAACCCCATCTCCACCGCCTGCTGACCGGTCCAGAACAGGCCACTGAACGTCTCGGGCGTGACCTTGAGTCGCTCGCCGCGGCCTTTCTTCACCACCTCGATGAACTGTTGGTGGATCTGGTCGAGCATCTGCAACGCGAACTGGCGTTGCTTCTCGCTCTGCGGGCTGAACGGATCAAGGAAGCCCTTGTTCTCACCCGCTGTCAGCAGGCGCCGCTCGATGCCAAGCTTTTCCATGGTGCCGGTGAAGCCAAAACCGTCCATCAGCACGCCAATGCTGCCAACGATGCTGGCCTTGTCGACGAAGATATCGTCGGCCGCCGCCGCGATGTAGTACGCCGCAGAGGCGCAGGTTTCCTCGACCACCGCGTACACCGGCTTGTCGTACTTGGCGCGCAGGCGCACGATTTCGTCGTTGATGATGCCGGCCTGCACCGGGCTGCCGCCAGGTGAGTTGATGAGCAGCACCACGGCCTGTGAGCCTTCATCCTCAAACGCGCTGCGCATGGCAGCCACCACCAGTTCGGCACTGGCCTCGGCACCGCCAGCAATTTCGCCCTTGATATCCACCACGGCCGTATGCGGCGCACTCTTGCTGGGCGTACCGCCTTCGTACACGAAGAGGGCCCAGGCCACTGCCCCCAGGAACGCCAGCCAGGTAAAGCGCCAAAAGATGCGCCAACGGCGCGCGGCACGTTGCTCGTTGACCGTGGCAAACACCAGCCTTTCCAGCACCTCGCGCTCCCAGCCAGGTGGCGTCTGGGAAGCCGCCGGTTTGCCTGCGGCGGGACGGGCCGTAGCAGCAGCCGCCCACAAATCAGGGGCAGCGGGGGCTTGGCCCCCGGTATCCGTGGATCCGGGGCGTTGGGGGTCGGTCATGGTTCAAAACTCTACAGGTTGCATGTGGGGGGCAGTATGCCAGCGCACCCGGCCCTCGACTTCGGACACAGCGATCTTCACCAGGCTGGCGCCACGGCACGGCCCCTCAATGCAGCGCCCGGTACCTGGCTCGTAGACCGCGCCGTGGGTGGCGCAGAGCAGCCAGCGACCGCTGTCATCGAAGAAGCGACCCTCCTGGTAATCCATCTCCATCGGCACATGGGCACAGCGGTTGAGATAGGCCTGCGGCTGGCCCTGAAAACGCACAGCAAAGGCCCTGCAGCGCTGGCCGGCGTAGACCACATCAAAGCCCACCGCCAGCCCACCTTCCTGCAGTTCCGTGCTGGCGCACAACGCAATGACTTCTTCTTCAAACGCTGTCATGGCCACATCCTCATGCGTTGCTTTCAAGCCACGCATGCAAATCCGCGACGGAATCTGCAACGAACAGTGGCGCATAGCGGGCGAACTCATCGGTCGGGTGCGCACCGTAGCCCACGCCCACGCTGGCACAGCCAGCGGCCTGCGCCATCTGCAAATCGTGGGTGGTGTCGCCGATCATCAGTACGCGCTCCGGCGCTACGTCGAACTCGGCCATCAGCTCGTGCAGCATCAGGGGGTGGGGCTTGCCCGCCGTCTCGTCGGCGGTGCGCGAGCCGTCGAACATGCCGCGCAGCTGGGCCGTGTGCAGCGCCTCATTCAGCCCGCGCCGGCTCTTGCCCGTGGCCACCGTCAGCAGGTGCCCCCGGTCGCGCAGCGCGCCCAGCAACGGCATGACGCCGGCAAACAGACTCAGATCGTTCTGGTGCTGCAGGTAATGGTAGCGGTAGCGGTTGCCCAGCTCGGTATAGCGCTCACGCGGCACATCGGGGGCCGCATGGGCCAGTGCCTGCATCAGCCCCATGCCGATGACATAGGAGGCGGCCTCGTCGCTGGGCATGGCACCACCCACATCGCACACTGCGGCCTGGATGCAGCGCACGATGATGGCCGTGGAGTCGCACAGCGTGCCATCCCAGTCGAATGCGATCAAGTCAAAGCGGCGTGGTCGGTCGGTGGGCATGGTGAATTTCCAAGAGCGTTGGGGGCGATGAAATCTGCCAGCTCGGGCGGCAGCTCGGCGTGCAATGTCACGCGCTCGCCGCTGGCGGGGTGGTTGAACTGCAGGCGCCAGGCATGCAGAAACATGCGCTTGAGCCCTTGCCGTGGCAGGCGCTTGTTGAGGTCAAAGTCGCCGTACTTGTCGTCCCCCGCAATCGGGTGCCCCTGGCTTGCCAGATGCACGCGGATCTGGTGGGTCCGGCCGGTCTTGATCGTCACCTCAAGCAGCGTCATGGCCGGCAGGCCCTGCAAGGGCCGAGGCGCCAGGTGAGCACGCACTTTCACCAACGTGACCGAGCGCATGCCGTCCGGATCGTCGGGCGTCGTAACGCGCACGCGCCGCTCGCCGTCAGGGAGCAAGTACTTGTGCAAGGGCAAGTCGATCACCTTGTTGGCGGCCGGCCAGGTGCCCTGCACCAGCGCAAGGTAGGTCTTGCCTGTTGCGCGCTCGCGAAACTGGTCCTGCAACTGGTTCAGCGCTGAGCGCTTCTTGGCCACCAGCAAAATGCCCGAGGTCTCTCGGTCCAGCCGGTGCACAAGCTCCAAGAACTTCGCTTGCGGGCGTGCCTGGCGCAGTTGCTCGATCACACCAAAGCTGACGCCGCTGCCACCATGCACGGCCACCCCTGAGGGCTTGTCGATGGCGATCAGATGCTCATCTTCCAGCAGCAGCGGGAACTCGCGCGCTGGCGCCGGATGCCCCGCCTTGAGTGCCACCTTCTCTGAGACGCGCACGGGCGGCAGGCGCACCTGATCGCCCTCGGCCACGCGCGTGTCGGCGCTGGCGCGGCCCTTGTTCACCCGCACCTCACCGCTGCGGATGATGCGGTAAACATGGGTCTTGGGAACGCCCTTGAGCTGGCGCAACAGGAAGTTATCCAAGCGCTGGCCGCTCGACTCTGCGTCCACCGCGACAAGGCGGGCCGCCGGGGCTGGGCTTGGTTTGCCCTCTATAATGTGTTTCACCTGCGCACGTTGAATGTAAGTGGTTGATTTCTCTGGAGTTTAGTCCAGCGGACATTTTCCTGGGTTTCCCCCGGCGCAGGCAGGTCGATGCCAACGGGCTTCGTGCATGCACCGCGGCAGGCGTTTGAAGAGCCTGCGGCCCTTGCTGCGCGCCGCACGGCAGGCTGACGCATTGAAACACACGGAATACTGGCCTGCAGCATGTGCGCTGCTGGCGGATCAAAGCGAACATGTGGGTTGTCTGGGCATGGATGGAGTCACTCTGGCGGAGGCTTGCGCCCCCGGCGGTGGCCATTGGCATGCCGGGAAACGCCCATTTGCCTGCCCTGCGCGCCGAGCCCTGCGTGACAGCGCCGCGCGCCGCGCGCCTCGCCCCCATCCACGCGCCCCCGCCCCCCTGGCTCACATAGCGTCTGGCCTGCGGCCAGCGCTGGCGTTTGCGCGCGTTCCTTTGTTTCAAGGCGTCAGCCTCGGCATCTCGGCTCTGCGTAAGAGCCTGTGAGAACGAGTGAACATGCCGGTGTCCCGTGTGCCCCTGGTACACGGCACCCTTAAAACAAACAAAGGAATCGCATCATGAAGCGGATGCTCATCAACGCCACGCAGCCCGAGGAACGGCGCCTGGCCATCGTGGACGGCCAAAAGCTGCTGGACTACGAAATCGAGATCGAAGGACGCGAACAACGCAAGGGCAACATCTACAAAGCCGTGGTCACACGCGTCGAGCCCTCGCTCGAGGCCTGCTTCGTCGATTACGGCGAGGACCGCCATGGCTTCCTGCCGTTCAAGGAAATCTCCAAGCAGTACTTCGCCGAGGGCGTCTCGCCCAGCCAGGCGCGCATCAACGAGGTGATCCGCGAAGGCCAGGAACTGCTGGTGCAGGTCGAAAAGGAAGAGCGCGGCAACAAGGGCGCCGCCCTGACGACGTTCATCAGCCTGGCTGGCCGCTACGTGGTGCTGATGCCCAACAACCCGCGCGGCGGCGGCGTCTCGCGCCGCATCGAGGGCGAGGACCGCGCCGAGCTCAAGGAGGCGATGGACCAGCTCGAATACCCCAAGGGCATGAGCATCATCGCGCGCACCGCCGGCATCGGCCGCAGCGCACCCGAGCTGCAGTGGGACCTGAACTACCTGCTCAAGCTCTGGACGGCCATCGACGGTGCCGCCAAGGCGGGCAAAGGCGCCTTCCTGATTTACCAGGAGTCGAGCCTGGTGATCCGCGCCATCCGCGACTACTTCAACAGCGACATCGGCGACATCCTGATCGACACCGACGACATCTACGAGCAAGCGCAGCAGTTCATGTCGCACGTGATGCCCGAGCACTCTGCGCGCGTGAAGCGCTACCGCGACGATGCACCGCTGTTCAGCCGCTTCCAGATCGAGCACCAGATCGAGTCGGCCTACTCGCGCACCGTCACCCTGCCCTCGGGCGGCGCCATCGTGATCGACCACACGGAAGCGCTGGTGTCCGTGGACGTGAACTCGGCCCGCGCCATCAAGGG
>Ga0222428_100300_pt1 | contig 26192 bp, 24 predicted proteins | sample 2B5Ametagenome_FD_182471 | JGI IMG/M metagenome (GOLD analysis project Ga0222428, IMG submission 182471) | Enriched microbial communities from leaf-cutter ant dump, University of Wisconsin, Madison, United States - 2B5A (version 2) | ecosystem: Environmental > Terrestrial > Nest > Insects nest >...
ACATCGGTGCCCACATGCGCGGCCAAGCTACCGATGTAGAGTTCCGCGAACTTGCGCGCGGTGTCGTCATGGGGACCACTAGCTGCGTTCTGAGCCAGCGAGGCTACCTGCACCTTGGTTTCACCGATCAAGCGCAAATGTGGAAGGAAGGTCGAGAATTCGGTAAGCGGCTCGACCGTAAGAACCTTCGCGGCAAGATCGTGAAGTCCTGCCGCGCTACGCAGGATGTCAACTTGGCCAGTCCCCGAAGCGAGGGACGGGTCCTTCATCACCGCCACGCCACGAGTTGGGTGAGGGAAAGAAGCTCATCCTCCAGACTGGAGCCAACTGTCGGCTGAATGCCACTTCGCTGCAACAGGCTCAAAAAGCGGTCACCGATGTCATCGGCAGCTTGAAACGGTACCAATAACATAGTGAAAATTGAGTGGTAGGCCGTGTTGGACTTGAACCAACGACCAAAGGATTATGCTTACCACTTCGGCTTTCGCCGCCCGTTTCCGGTTCGTGGTCTGGACTCTGTCTTGCCTTTCGGCCTTCCCGTCGAGTCTCTACACGTTCCCCCTTGAGAGGGCTTCGCTCGGCATTGACATAGCGCACGCGCGCCTTAGTGTTCACCGAATTTGAGAAGTTCTACTTCAAGGCAGAGTGAACTTACCCTGAGCAACCCGTGATGGATCATCCCGTGCCCTGGCTCCGACAGCCACGGTGTAGGAACTCACCCGCCAAGTCCTCTGCTCTAACCAACTGAGCTAACGGCCCACAACCGTTGATTATCGCATGCTGAAAGCAGAGCAAGCTGGTCTAGGGAAATCACCGCTTGTCGCCTGAGCTGACGGACAAGGTCGCACGCGCGTACTGCGTAGGGAAGGTCACGATATGCCCCTCCAACGCAAAGAAATTATTAGTTACTCGCTAGACTCCTTGGAGCGACTTCTGGGGAACACATGCAGATTGCACAGGTCATGGTCGAGAACTTCCGCGGGATCGAATCCGGCATCGTCACTCTGTCCGGCCACAGCGTACTTCTCGGCGACAACAACGTCGGAAAGTCCACGCTCTTGGAGGCCATTCGGCTTCAATCTACTCACGCCTTCGCGCTTGTGGCTCTGCGCTTGCCTCCAGGGGAAAGCCCGCGGGCTATCCCCGCCGCGCGATGCTTGGCGCCCCTGCGATACCGCCGAACCGGCTGAGCCGGATCGGCCAGAGGCCTGTGCCTCGCCGCATGGGCCGTGCCCGGTGGGCACGCCGAGGCTTGCTGCGACAGGTTGTACGAATGCGTGCCGTCCGCGACGCTATGGCAGTTCGTAGCCTGTGTGTCGCGAAGGATGGTTCACGGATGGCCGCCCGGCCTTGCTTGGGATTCCACACCGCGCTGCTAGCATGGCGGCCCGCATGGGAGAGGGCGTTCCCGTCAGTCGTTGGGGAATGGCCTTGCCTGGGTCAAGGAGGCGTGCCGCTGAAACCGTCGTGCGGGGACGCCGAACTGGCCATGGCTCCTTACGAGATGTGGTTCGGCCCAAGGCGTCCTTGTGTTGTTGTGAATCCTGGCGGTGGCGCGGGCTTCATGTCTGCAACCTTCCAGCCCCAATAATTTCCCCTGCTTTGTCACTGCGTTCGGCGCATTCCTCGCGGGACAAATTGTTGGGTCTTCCAGGTGCTCCACTGCGTTGCGCCCGCAAGCGGTGCAGCCAGCCCTTCCCCCGCCGGTCGGATCACAACAAGGACGCGATGGGCGCGAACCTTGTTCAACCGTAAGGGGATTCATCATGGCAACCATCGGCACCTTCACCGCGGACAAAGACGGCTTCACCGGCACGCTGCGCACCCTGACGCTCAACGTCAAGGCCAAGCTGGTTCCCAACGACAAGGGGGACAACGAACACGCCCCCGACTTCCGCGTGCAGGCGGCAGGCTTCGACATCGGCGCCGCGTGGCGCAAAGTCAGCAAGGCCGAAAGAGCGTACATCTCGGTGGCCTTGGCCGTGATGGCGAAGTCGGCACGGGGCGCAGCCCGGAAAGCCCGGCGGCGCTTGCGCCGACACGCTCAATCATTCTCCTGCGACACAGCAGAAAGAACCCCCAGAGTTGCAGAACGTCTGGTGAGGGATGGCTGCAGGACCATCCACCTCAACAGCGCCCCACTTGACATCCCAAAAAAGGATGTCGACAATACATCCCCAAAAGGGATATTCATGCGACTCTTCGGTACATCCAGGCTTGAGAGCTTCGTGCGAGAGCACGAAGATTCCCGTGCGCCTTTGAGCGCCTGGCAATTGGAAGCCGAGGAAGCGCAGTGGACCGGCCCTGACGATGTGCGCGCACGATACGCCAATGCCATTGTTCACCCGGATCGGGTCGTGTTCGACATCAAAAGCCTCTACAAGATTGACGTGAAAGCCAGATTCAAGCAAGGAGTCCTGCTGGTTGAACGGGTATGGACTACCACCGCATCCAAGCAGGTTCGCAGTTCCGCCAAGAGCGGAGCCCTCAGGAGCAAGGCATGACGCACATCGTTCGCGTACTGAAGAGCGGCCAGGAGCTTGAAGCTGCACTGCAGCGCATGGCGGTGCTGATGGATCAGGATCTGCCACCAGGCTCGGAGGACGAAGCTGAGTTCGAACTGCTGCAATTGGTCATCCGCGACTATGAATCCAAGCGCGTTGCTCGACCGGTCGTCACGCCTTTGCAAGCCATGGAATTCCGCATGGAGCAGCAGCGCTTGACCCGCAAAGACCTGGAGCCGTACATCGGCTCCCAGTCCAAGGTTTCGGAGGTACTCTCCGGAAAGCGCCCTCTGAGCCTCCAGATGATCCGCCGCCTGCATGAAGGCCTTGGCATCCCCGCTCAAGCCCTGTTGCTTCCTACGGAGGATGCAGGGAGCGATGTCATCGACGAAGAGGCTTACACCTACGAAAAATTCCCTCTGAAGGAAATGCGTCAGCGTGGCTTGCTGGACAGTGACGCCAAGGACAAGGCCAAGGAACAAGTGCAGGCATTTCTGCAGCGCATTGCCCACCTGGATGTTGAGCCCGCGCTGTTGCGCGCCCCTTTGCATCAAAGCGGCGCCCGTACCATGGATACCTACGCGCTGCTGATCTGGCGCGCGGTCGTGGTCGATAAGGCACATCGCAACCCGCCGCTGGGCATCTATCGGACGGGCTCCATCACCCCGACCTGGCTGCGTGATCTGGCCAAACTGTCGCGCTTTGAGCGCGGCCCACTGCTGGCCCAGGAATATCTGAGCCAGCACGGCATCTGCCTGGTGATCGAGCCCCCTTTCAAGAAAACCTATCTTGATGGCTGTGCCATGCTGGATGGAGATCGCCCCATCGTCGGCCTGACCCTGCGCCATGACCGGATCGACAACTTCTGGTTCGCACTGCTGCACGAGATGGTGCATGTGCAAAAGCACCTCACTCCGGACTGCCGCTTCATAGCAGACAACCTGGATGACAAAAGCCGCATTGGGCAGAAGCAGGAAGATGAGGCAGATGCTGGTGCTACTGATGCACTGATCCCTCCAGAGCTCTGGGCTGCGGCTGCGGTGCGGGATACCCATGATGCCGAAGACGCGAAGGCCCTGGCCAGCCAGGCAGGCGTACATCCATGCATCGTGGCCGGACGCGTGCGCTACGAAACGGGCAACTGGCGCTTGCTCAGCAACCTTATTACCGAGGCTGGTTCCGTGAAGGCTTGCTTTTCGGAGCAACCGTCATGAGCCCCGCAATGTTTAATCCAACAAATAAGTGAGGGCCGAATGACGAGCCAGAAATAGAAAGCGGCCGAATGCTGAAGCACCCGGCCGCGGGGTGACGAGTTTTGTGACTCGCCGGATTGGCGTCTGCGATTGTCCACAGCTCGTTACCTCCCGTCAAGTGTGCGTTCGGCCGCCGGCCAAGGTCAGCCGGCCCGATTAGCTGCGGCATGCCACCGGCCTGCCGTCGCATATCTCAACGCCCATTCATAGGAAAAATCATGGGTAACGAAAATTTGAACCAACACGGCCGCGAAGAAGATAAAGGCGGCAAGGACAAGGACGACAAGTTCGTCACCATCTACGTTGAGACCAAGCCGCATCAGTGGCCCAAGAACGAGCCCATCTCGTTCGTGCAGGTCGTACAGCTAGAAGTACCGGGCTACACCCCGCAGTCCAATATCACCTACTCGGTGAAATGGACCCGTGGCAATGGCGACAAGCCTGAGGGCATCCTGGCTCCTGGCGCTTCCGTGAAGGTGAAAGATGGCATCCGTTTCACAGTTTCGGAAACTGGTCAGTCGTAACCAGGACCTCGCCAAACTGGTCGACAAGGGTTATGCAATCACTTTCGACAGTGGCTGGATGATCCTGCGGGACATCCCGTATCTCGACCAGCAGGGCGCCCTGCACTGGGGCGCCATTGCCACGAAACTGGTGCCTGTCGATGCGACGGGCTTGGTGACCCAGGAGGACCACACCATCACGTTCGCAGGGGCCCATCCCTGCGGTTTGGATGGTCAACCGATTCCAGCCATTGATGCTGGTTCGCACCAACTGCAACTGTCCAGCGCGTGCGCTGACGTTGTCGTACAACGGCGCTTCTCGAACAAGCCTCGCGTGGCAGGTGTCCTGCAGGGCTTCAACAACTTCTTCGACAAGATCGAGAGCTACGTGGGCATCATCGCCGGCCCGGCGATGGCAGCCCACGGAGCGAACCCTCTGACGTTCAAGTCGGTTGAAGATGCGCCGGAGCCCTCTGTGCTCCGCTACCAAGACAGCCTGACATCCAAGGCAGAGATTTCGGATCTTTCCCGCAAGCTGAGTGATGACGTGATTGCCATCATCGGCCTGGGGGGAACCGGCGCCTACACCTTGGATTTCATGGCCAAGACACCGGTGCGCGAAATCCGAGGCTTTGATGGAGATGCCTTCCACATCCACAACGCTTACCGCTCACCCGGCAAGCTGGAGGAAGCGGAGTTCGGCCAATCCAAGGCTGCCGTCTACCAGGGACGCTACGCAAGTTTTCGCGATGGCGTGCAGTTGGTGCCGCGCTATGTTGATTCCGAGTCAGGCGATGCATTCGCAGGCGTCACCTTCGCCTTTGTTTGCGTTGATAAGGGGTCGTCCAGAGCAGCGATTTTCGATCTTCTGATCGGCCTCGGCATTCCATTCATCGACGTCGGCATGGGGTTGAAGCGAGCCGGAGGTCCGCTGAGTGGCATGTTGCGCGCTACCTACTTCGCCCCGGAACGGGCGCAGGAGATGCGCGGAAAGGGGTTGGCGGAGATGCATGACGGTCCGGACAATCTCTACCGCACCAACGTGCAGATAGCCGAACTCAATGCGTTTAACGCGGCCCTGGCCGTGATCCGCTACAAGCAGCTGCGCGGCTTCTACACCGAGGCGGATCCCTTGTGCCATATGCTCTTCGACTTGGCTGACCTGAAAATCGTGGGACAGACCGACCATGAGATTTGAGGTACAGCATGTCGAGACCATGCCGCAAAGCCTGCAGCCAGGCATCCTGTATGTCTCGCTGGAGTTTGGAACGGCACACCATCTCTGCGCATGTGGATGTGGACACAAGGTTCGCACCCCCTTGAGCCCGGTCGAATGGCAAGTGGAAGAAACCCCGCAAGGGGTGACACTGCGCCCTTCGATCGGCAGTTGGCAACTGCCTTGTCGGTCCCACTACCTGATCCAGCAAGGTCAGGTAGTGTGGGCCGAACAGTGGAGCGATGCGCAGATTGCCAAGGGCAGAGCCCGAGACCAGCGACGGCTTCAGGCCTATCTGGACAGCCAGCGTCACAAGCGTCCTGGTTGGTGGGGCAGGCTCCTGCAGTGGCTGGGCATTCGCAGCTTGTGATGCGATGCGCACTGCTGCCGCCTAAGCCCCAGCTCGCCCTGCTCCATCGCCAGCAGCGCGGCGAACAGTTCGGCGCTGTCCTCGGGCAGCTTGCCGCCCCACGCTTCTTGCAGCTCGCGCAGCGCCACGGCAGCGGGCGATTCCGGCCAGTCCGGAGCCATGCCTTCGAGCCGGTCTTGCACCGTGAGGCGAACCCCCAGCGGCATGGAACCATTGCTGGGGCCGTAGTAGCGGCCCTGCAAGACGGTCTGCACCATGCCATGCACCAGCGCTGCCAGCGCGACTTGCGGATGCCGCGCCAACTCGATCTGCAGCGCCGCCGTGCGGTGGGCGCTCAAGCGCTGGGCCAGCCGGTCGGAAATCGCTGCGGCCTTGGGCGCTTCGCCTTCCTCGCCTTCGCCATCGTTGGCGGCATCCCCGCCGCTGAAACCCTGTTGCAGCTTTTCGAGCGTGCGCAGCGCCTTGGCCTCGGCCTCGCGCAGCAGCCCGCGATGGATCACGACCTCCCCGTTGCGGTCGATGGTGACAATGGCACCGGCTGCGGCCTTCACGCTCGGGCTGTAGTGCAGCAGGCCATCTTCCAGCGCCTGCAGCTGCTTGCCCAGCCGCAGCATGTGCTTGGTGAAGTCGCGGCGGTCTTCGCGGCGCACGCGCGTCTGGCACACCATGAAGGGTTGAAACCCTTCCTTGCGCAACTCCGACAAGACTGTGGCCGTGGGGATGTAGCTGTACCGCTCGGAGCGGCTTTCATGCGGAGCGTCCGCGAAGATGGACGGGGCCACCCTGCGAATCTGGTCATCGGACAGCGGGGTGTCACTGCGCAATGCGGGGGAATGGGAAGCGAAACGGGTAGCAAGCATGTCGTTCTCCTGAACAAAAAGGCTGTTGAAGAAAACCGCACACCGGATTCCTAGATTCGGAGCCCAGCCTTGCGGCTGTTCGGTGCGGTCGGCACGAGGAACCCGGTTGGCCTCGTTGCCACCGTCTTTCCTGAGTTCATCGCCCGCGACGGTCAGGAGCGCGCGGCCCGGTGCCGCCAAGGAGACAAGCGCAGGGTGGGTGCGGCCCGCAGGCGCAGCCGAGGACACGGCCCTGCGCGCCTTGACGGCACCGGGCCGCGGGCTACAGTCGCGGACAAGGTGATGAAGTCAGGGAAGACGGCTGGACAAGGCAACGGCCCTCCCACACGCCGACCGCACGGCAAGCGCAAGCGCGCAGGCCCGAAGCTGGAAGCCGGGCCGGAGGCGTCAGCCGAGCGGAGGGAGGGGACGATGGAAGCCCGAAGGGGCGAAACCCCGCAGGGGGTTCGATGCGCAGCACGACAGCGCGACCGGCCATCTCCCAGGTGACCAGGGACGCCCTGCATTGGCTGCCTGACAAAGCAGGTGCACTGCGATCAACTGTCTGTCGTGACGTTAATCTGCCAACACGCGGTTGCAGAGCAGATTGGAGAAAACATGGCATCAGCCCGTAAAAATGCCCGCCAGAAGGTCGATGAAGCCGAGGCGTATGCGCACATGGAAGCGCTCGCCAAAAGCAGTCCAAGGGCCGATACCGAAGCTGCGGCAGATTTGTGGTTTGATGCAGAAGCGGTTGTGAAAACCTACATTGGCGCGGCGGAATCCCGCTCCGCCAACATGCCGGGCGCAAAGGAACTGGGCGAAGCCTGCTTTTGGCTTTTGTTCATGTCGGGGAGCCTGCGCGATGACGCCCACTCCCGTCTGGTCGTCGAGCTATTGACTCCTGGCCGTGGACAGGAGTTTTTTGCCCTGCTTCCCCGCGTGCGATCGCTCCGCGATGCTGTTTTCAACGTCATGGGACCCCGGCCCAAGGGGCCATCGGCCGATAGCCCGGCCGCACGTCAACCCTCCGAAGACGACGTTTTCTAGCCATCCCCCCGTAGACCATGGCCCTTCGGTGCATTGGCACAATGACGCCAGCCATGGACATACGAGAACTGCAAGACGACGATCTGCTTGCCCAGGCCCGAGCGTGGCTGCAACGGGCACTGCGCGGCGAGAAAGACGCCCGTGGGTTCGCGCACGAACTGGAATGCGAAGTACGCCGGCGCTTCCCCAGGAACGATGCGCCCCCAACACTGCCGCCGATGCGCCTGCTCGGCGCCATGCCACAGACAGCACAACGGCGCTGGAAGCCCTGGTGAGAGCCCAGGGCTGAGAGAACAAAAGGGGCATGACGCCCCACGGCAAGATCAGACGGCGATCCGCCCCGCCAGACGCGCATCGCGCGCATAGGCGCTCAGGCGTTTCTCGGCGCGAAAGTGCAGGTCGCGCTCGATCGGCAAACCCAGTCGCCCACGGACCGTTGCCAGTTCCGCAAAGCTGACCCAGCCCAGTTCGGGCATGCCCAGACCCTTGTCGCAAAGACCAAAAGCGTGATCATGATCGTCCGGATCGATCTCGGTCAGCAGCCAGGTCGCGCCAGCATCCGGCGTGAACAGCTTGACCACGGGTGCCGGATCGAAGTCCGGGTCCTGGAGAGATGCGCGGCCATTGGCCAGCAGCAGCGCACGCTGCTCGTCGGTGATGAATGCGTTCATGGTGAACTCTGAAGGATGCCGGGCGAAATTGCCCGCCACCTCCGGGTCACGGCGCAGCGCAAGCTGTCAAGGGTCGCGACGGCCGCCAGGACGCCAGCGCGCAAAGCGCGCGCAGCCCTTTACAGCGAGCACGCCGTGGCACGATGAAGGGAGCAGCAAGACCGCCCCCCGCGCATAACGACCAAAGAGCTCTCAGTGCGAGGCGCGCCATGGCCGCTGCAAAGGGCCTGACTAGTGCATCTTTGCCAACCACCTTTGCACGAGGGCGCCGTCTTTGTTCTTGCCTCGTTGATTCAACTTAACCGAAGCCTTTTTGGAGCAACGGAAAGCTCTTCAATCTGCCTCTCGACCTCAGCGCTTGGGGACATCAATGCTACGTTCACCCGGATGGGGAACGTCTTGCTGGTGGGATTGGTCAGGTTGGCCGCATGCACTGTGACCGTGAGGCTACCTGAATGCACACCAGCCTCCCTTGGAAAGCGAAGGCCTACGGTGAAGTCCTCTGGTTCGCGAGCGTGTCGCCACTGCTCGCATTCCAGCGAAAGGTAGGTGAGTGGACTCTCTTGCGCTACGTCTTTCCAATAGAAGCTGTTGGGGTCGCGACTGGCCGAGAAATTGCGCAGTGGTGGAACGGTATTGAGATAGTGTTTCCCGGCCGACACCGCGGCAAGTGCATCAGACGCGCCTGAAAAGGTGAAATGCGAAGGGCGTCTAACCCGCTTTCGACGTCCACTCGGAGCTGTTGGGGGTCGAGGGAATTTCGGCGCATCGTCCGACTCGGGTTCATCATCGTCATCCCGGCGACGTGGCCGCACAACGCGAATAGCCCCTTTGACCTCCAACTCCACCAGCGCATCGTCAGCGGGACGCGAGCCGATGTTTGAAATGCGAGTTGTAAGGGTCGGCCAATCCAAACGTTTGTTGAGCGCCTTATGGATGTCTTGCAGATAGCCTTTGCAAGCCTCTTTCCACTCAGCATAGCTTCGCTTGTAGTGTTCAATTTCTTCAGACGTGGCGGGCGTGAACACCTCTTTCTCCTCACCAAAGATTGATACGCCCATTGCGCTGCTCCTAACCACACTTTCTGATGGCTCAGAAGGCCCAAAGTCAGTTGCCTCGGGATATTGGGAAAGAACGCCAGCCAGGAGAGAGGCCATCTCGTCTTCAGTGAGAGACGAATATGTCGTGAACGACAGTTCAAGGGTCTGGCCGCTCGCCTCCAGAAGACCAATCTCGAACTTCGGCTCGCTTTTTTGGTACCGCTCCAACTCGCTTTTCAGAGCGCTTTCTCTGCGCGCTGCGTCGTCGGGCTCTGGCGGCAACAGCCATTCGTCGGGGATTTTTCTGAATGGAAGGCCCACCTCCCGAGCACTGAACATCGGGCCGTGATCATAGGTCAGCAACAAGGCAGAACCATCGGAGTTCGCCTTGTGGAAGGCCAGCGCGATTCCGACAAGTTGGTCGTCCCGCGAGTCATAGTTGAGCTCTTCAGCCGCAGCTGGGTCGGGTCGCATGGCTCGCGCCATTCGAAGGCGGACGGTTGGGTTCTGCTTGAGCACAAGACCTTCTTCCGGTGCGACTAGGAGCTCGGCGATGAGCGTAGCAGCCGAGCGCGATTTCGAGGCTTGGCGACTATTCCCCTTTGCTTTGAGCGCATCCAGTTCGGTCTGCACTGGCCGCGTGATGAGCAGTTCAATGTCACCTTCGTGGCCTAGAAGCGCCCAGTCCAGCTCCCTCAGGGGCTTGCACTGCAGAAATAGGTTCGTATCGGGGAACACCGAAAGGATGGCAGTCATACAGCAGAGATGGGGCTTCAGCGTCAGCGAGCGCTTGCTTGCTTTGCACCCTGAACGACGTCAGATGGCTTACATCATAAGTAAGGTTTTAGCACTGCTATAAATGCCGGCGGTTGGCGGTAAATTCCACAAACCCGACGAGGAAGAGCCGTGCCGCCAGCGGAGTGGCAGGCGACGTCAGGGCGATATTGCCGTACGCTTACCTGATTCGTTTCCAAAGTGCGCAACAGTGGGAACGGATGAAGCCCACAGGCAACGTGATCGCCTTTTGCGCCGCCCAGCCATTCATCAATGGCTCTCAAGCAGGTTTGGCTGAACAGACCAACAGACGGAACGCGTTATCTCTGCAGCTTGGCCAACGCCTCTCGCTTGTTCACTGGATCAAGTTGATGTGTCGGATGCAGAGTGAGCATCTGGCTCCGCGGGCCACCAGTCTGGCGGCCAAGTTTTCCACGACGGGACAGACAGGCAGTGCTGCAAGATCTCCTCCATCGGATTTCTGGCGGCCAGTTCCTTCGTGACCACCTGCACCCAGACCTTGGCTCGCTCATCGTAGGGTGGTCGAAGCCCGTCGGCCATCTGCTCGAGTTGAGCCAGAAATTCCTTCAGGCGCCGAACTCGCTCGTCGGCCTCCATCATCAGGAACGCCTGCTTGAGCTGCTCCGCCCTGGCCTCCTTCCGTCGGCGCTCCAACGCACGGACCTCTTCCTCGCGCTTGGCGACCGCAGCGGCGGCCTCGCGCTCCTTTCGCAGCTCCACCTGCAGCGGCACCAACTGAAAGGCGGTCCGCACAATCTCGTCAACCTGCCCCTGAAGCTTCTCTTGCGTGCCTTGCCATGTCTTGCTCGCGCGGTATTCGGTCCCCGAGATGCTGAAGGAGAGCTTTTCGGAGGGTCGATTCTCGTACTCGCTTGCCCAGGATTGTTCTTTTCTCTTCTTCGCCAGTTCGTCGGAGTCCAGGTAGACCCGCCGATAGCCTTGGGAGAATTGAATAGTGAAGGTTTCACCCTTGAACCGGGCCTCGATGGCCGGGCCTTCCGATCGGCCCGCCACGCGCACTGTCGATGCTTCTCGCCGGGCGATCACCATGCCGCCAGTCACAAGGCCTCGAAAGATCGAGGCGTGAAACCGCAGCACCCAGTCCATCGCCTCCAACGAAGCCGTGATGTTCAGCAGTCCATGATGAAGAAGGCTGTATCTGCCATGGTTGTCGCTTGGCGGACGGTCTTCCTCCTTCGTCAAGCGCCAAGCGTCGGCACCTCGACGCTTGTACTGCGCGATCATCTTGGGGATGCGGTCGCAGTACCGCTGGGTGGCTTTAACCAGCGGATGCGCATCATCCAGATGCTCCGAGAACTGGGCGGCGACGTTCTCCACCGCGGCGGCGGCCCCCGCCTTCAGCGCCTCGGAGCGCTTGCGTTCCATGACCTTCTGCCGCGCTCGCTCATCCGGATCACTCGTCACGAAATGCACGACAACATCCAGCTCGGGTGTGGGCAGCGGAGTTTGCAGAGGTTTCTGGCCCGCCTTGAGCTTGGCCCAATAGCCCCGAGGCGGGGCTGGCACCGCATGACGGCGGCAGGCCTTGGCCAAGCCCACATCCGAGATGCCCAGTTCGGCTGCCAACTGGGTCATCGGCTTCGCCCAGACCTTCACATACAGTTCGCTGCGCTTCATCTCCGGCTCCCTAATGGCAATCGGCCCATTTTGTCGCGCATTGCATTGGTGCCCAGGAAGATGTCGGCATGATGATGCCTATACACGTCAATAGACGTAGGTACGGGTAGCATGCGTAACCGAACGATCCAATATTACCTTTGCGGGCGTGCTCGTTTCGCCTGCGCCGCGAATGACACCTTTCTTTGACACCCGCGACACCGAGAGAATTCGGTTAGCTCACACGATCCTCAGCTATCCCCATGAATACTGCCTGAAGGAGCAGAACCTACAGCGCCTCGACCGCTTACTGCTTCCATCCGATGGCCGGAGACGCCCGGAATCAGCTACTGTTGTAGGCAATTCAACCCAACAACACGGAACCCCGGATGAGCACCATCCCAACGACAATGGAGACACGCGTGGCCGTCCTGGTCGACTGCGACAACGTGCCGCCCGACATCCTCGAACACGCGCTGCGCATGGTGGCCCAGTTCGGCCGCGTCGTACTGCGCCGGGGCTACGGCAACCAAGGTACGCTGGCCAACAAATGGCAGGACGCGCTGGTGTGCCTGGCCTTCACACCCTGCCTGCAGTATCAGTACGCCGCCGGCAAGAACACCGCCGACATCGCCCTGGCACTGGACGCGCTGGAAGCGCTCTTCGATCAACGGGCCGACACCTTCTGCCTGGTCACCAGCGATTCCGACTTTGCCTACCTGTGCCGCAAGCTGCGCGAGCGCGGCGCCACCGTCTGCATCGTCGGTGAGCCCAAGACGCCCGACGCCTTGCGCAACGCCAGCGACCAGTTCTTCGAATGGGTGCGCCCGGAGCCCCCCATCGAGGCCGCGCCAAAGACCGCAGCGAAGGCAGAGCCGGCCAAGCAGGAACTGCCTAAGCCGGCGCCGAAACGCCGCCCACGCTTCCTCATCGAGGCCGTGGCACTGCTGGCTAGCGACACATCCGAAGGCAAAGTTGGCCTGGGCGTGCTGGGCCAGTACCTCAAGCGCACCGACCCCGCCTTCTCGCCCCAGACCTACGGCCATTCGGGACTGCTGAACATGGTCAAGACCTACGACCTGCTGGCGCCCCAGCAGGAGGAAGGCGGCCACTGGTCGGTGAGCCTGCAGCCCAAGGCCGAGGGCTCGGCAGAGGCCGACATGCCGCGCGCATGAGGCACGCATCGACGCAAAGGCTCGAAGCTCAACGAGTAGGTGCGCCCAGGTTTGTGGACGCGCTGGCTTACGAGCAACGATACGATAAGGGTTTCGAACAAGACCTCACACTCGCACGCATTTCGCACTTCGAGGACAAGTCAGAACTCCAGAATGGTCACACTCTCTACTCCGACCCCGGTGTACCCGACACTCAAGCGCGTCGAGATCCTCGGCGTCTTCGGCGCGGGCAAGACGACCTTAGCGAAACGGATCGCCGCATCGGACGCGCACCATCTCGCTGAGGACCATGGCGCCAACCCGTACTGGGGGCTTCAGAAAACCTTGCAAGTCACCGGCTACCTTCCCTACGACCTGACCTTCCTCACGCAACATGCATTCTTGGCAGCCACCGCGCCGGAGGATGGCATTGCCGTTTGCGATTGGTCCTTTCCTACCGACAGGCTTTGGGCATCCATGCGACTCGAGAAGGGGGAACTCGCCGTCTATGACGCGGCCTATTCGGCCATCCTGTCTCGCCTGGGGCCGCCACTGCTATACCTCTACCTGCGCCAGCCGCCCGAGGTGATCCGGTACCGCCTCGCGAGTCGCGCGCGGCGAAGCGAAGAGGCGTTCCGCGAGCATGTGGACGACGCCTATGCGCGCATCGAGCAACTGGCCGCTAGCCTTCCCGCCGGACAATTGCGCGTAGTGGGCGACGGATTCGATGCGCAGGCCTTGCGGGCGTCGCTGTCTGGTTGAAGGAGTAGCCCGGCATGTCACAAGAGAATTCGACCGAAGCGGCCAAGTGTTTGCTGGGGGACTACCAAGTAGACGGTACCCGGCTGTATGTCGTGGGTGCCTTCGATACCGGAGTGACCGTCTATAGCCAGCAGATGCGAGCGCTGAACCTAGTGTGGGCTGGCGTCAGCTCCGGTGTCATCCCGTCATTGTCCGAAGGGCAGCATGCCGTACCTGGCGAGGAGGTCTCGATTGCGATCGTAGGCGCTGGATTCGCGGGACTGACCGTGGCCGCGGCGTTGTTGAAGAAGAGAGCCAATGCCAGGATCGTCCTGTTTGAGCAACGCGACGCGCTGCTTCCCTTGCAACAAGGAAGTGACTCACGCTGGTTGCATCCGCGCATCTACGATTGGCCGAAAGCTGGCAGCGAGGCAAGCGTTGCTATGCTGCCGTTGCTAAACTGGACTGCGGCAAGAGCGTCGGACGTGGTTGTCCAGGTCCTGTCCCAGTGGCGCACCATCGCTGAGTCGGGGAAGGACAGCATCGAGGTGTTTTGCAACGCGCGACATCTACAAATACACGAAACTCCAGAAAGTCCAGACAAGCTTCGCATCGAATGGGTGGGCGAGGCTCGTGATTCGTGCGACGGCACGGCCAGGGATGAGCAACAGCACGCGGGTGCCGGTACATCCCGCGACTTCGACCACGTGATCCTCACGACAGGCTTCGGCCTCGAGCGCGACGGGGCACTGTCCTACTGGCGAAACGAAACGATTGCCCAACCTAGCCTAGACGAGCCTCGAGCGGCGTACTTAGTCTCCGGCCAGGGAGATGGAGCAATGATCGACTTGCTCCGAATTCGTATTGCCCAATACAGACAGGACCGTATCCTCAGCGAGATATTCGCGAGCAAAAACCTGCTGATGCACCGCATCAGGACGCTGTACCTGCAAGAGGCGGACAATCCCGACCAGATCAACCACTTCAAGGAATTGGAACTCATCAGCAGGTCCGAGGGGATCCAGCAGGAGTTCGACAGCGCGATAGACGCGTTGCGCAAACGGTTGCGGCGGGACACCGAAGCCATTCTGCATCTGAAGGTGCGGCGCCTGTCGGAGCTTTTTGAGCCCGGCACCTCCCGCATTTCTTTTCAGAACAAGGTGCTTGTCTACCTGCTATACCGCTGTGGTGGGTTCGTCCCGTCGAACCTGAACGAGAAAGCACTAATCCAGCAGTACGGAATCTCCAGCAAGCGAGTCATCCGGCGGCATGGAACACTCCGGGATCCTCAGCTAAAAGCCATGATGTCCGACACGCTGTACAAGGCCATCGAGGCACACCGTGAGAATTCGGGAACGGCCAAGCTCCTGCAAGGGGTGAACGCCCGCTGGTCAGGTGGATTCTTCGATCAGCCAGGTGTGCCAAACAAGGCCACGGCCGTCAACGACAAGCTCAGGAGTGCCTGGCGCAGGGAATACCTGCCTGGGCCGACGCAGTTGATGGCGACGGCCTTTTGCGCTGCGCTGGCCGGCTACCTATCCCAGTTCCATCCCGCAAGCAATCGGCTGAGAGTCACGCTCCATCGAACAATGGTCTTCGGCACCGAGGAACTGCTGCAGCAGGCCTGCGAGTACCAGGGCACTAACATCGATCCCGCGGACCCGCCTGGCGCCAGCAGGACGTTTCCTGCCGGCAACGGCACCATCGGTTTAGCGTACAGCCACAAGAGGATCGTTCGATCGGTCCGGAGCGTGGAGGCTGCGAAGCTGAACGACACGATGCGCAACCTCAAACTCAATGAAGCCTCGCGTGCCATGTCCCCCGAAGTAGGTTTCGTGCTGGCTGTTCCGCTTATCGAGCGGTCAAAGGGTGTGGGTGGGCCCATCACCCGGGTCATCGGAGTGATCTATGTCGACAGCAAGGCGCCGGGCTTCTTTCTAGAGAATGATGCCCTAGAACCGTTGTTGCGAATGGCACAGACATTGCTCGCGAGCCTGTACCTGTCGGGGGACTCCCCGCCCGATAGAATTAGCAACATCCAAATGGACAGGCATCCTCCATTCCCGTCCGACGCACCGGCGCCCATAGCCGACATCGAGAACCGGCTGGAGATCGTTCAGGCGCTCGAGCCGCCGACCCTCGACGCGGAAATGCAGATCAACTTCGACTTCACTGATTTCCTTCCGGTCCGTCCCTGATATGAATGTTCACACGCTCAAGAGCTGGCCTCGATTCTTCGAGCCTATCTGCATGGGCACACGCACTCACGAGCTTCGGCGCAACGACCGAGGCTATGCAATCGGCGACATGCTGCACCTGCACGAGTTCGACCCACATGCGCAGAGCTATTCCGGGCGGGCTGTGCGAGCCGAGATCACTTCGATCACTTCAGTGGCTGAACCCTGTGCCGTTTCTGGAGAAGCCCTACATCCGGACTTCTGCATTCTGAGCATACGGCTGGTTGGCACTAAAACTTGAGCCTGTAGATCGGACAAAGAGAACGGCTCAACGCCCTCAGCGGCGGTGAGCCGTTCTCGCCGGCCAACATCGGACCAGCCCGTGACAGTGGATACCACCAGCTGGCAGGAATACCTGTGCAGTTACAAGGTGAAGGATAACGAACTGCCCCCCATAGGCCAGCTCCGCACACTACCACCCGCATCAGAAGCAACGCGCGAAAGGGCACAAGATCAGGTGGCCGCCGCTTCCCGCTGCTGGATGTATGTTTCAACAATCGACTCTATGTGCGCTGAATCTATCGCGTCAAGGATAGTCACGCCCCCGACCAAGACCAGATGCTTTGCCAGCGAGCGGACGTCGTCGCGCACATCGAACGGTTTGCCTTCCGTGTGTCTCTTGAGCAAAGGGCGGAGCACAGCCTGCATGAGCGCCTTGTTCTTCGAGAATGCCCGCTCCATGAAGGACGCATACACATCCTGCTTTGAGAAGAGTGGCTTTGCAAGGGCGAGACTCTGCCCGGGCTCTTGGCCTTCGATGTAGCACGTGTAGCCCGCCCACCAAAGTCGCGCGATTCCATGCCGCGTCACACCGCGCGATCGATCGCCCACCAAGAAGTATCGGTCAAGCACTGTGCCGAATCCCGGTTCAAGGTCCTCCCCCTTGGCACGCTTTTCTATCGGCCACCTTTTCCGCATGTAGCTCCAGAAAGTGACATGCGCGAGGTAAGTCCACAGCCTTGGATCGCTTGCCTGTATCAGCGTTAGGCCATGCAACGCCTCGTACAGCCGCTGCACATTCTCCAAATCATGATCGCCGGCCTCATCGGGAAGCAGAAGCAAGTCCTCTGGCAGCGCAGCGATCTTTGACGGCGCGGACCAAACACGTCCAGGAAAAACGTCGTCGATCCATGGCTTCTCGTTCTTGTACCTCGCCAGATTCGGACGAATGTCGCTGGTGAGCTGCCCCAGCGCGTTTTCTCGGAATACAGAGAGCTTTTGCATTTCAATCCTCCGCGCGCAACAGTACTTGCGTCAAGTCATCGAAGGCCCCAGACAGCGGGTCGCCGATCAGCTTGTTGCTGAGCACCAAGCTGCTTTCGCCGCCCTCCGCAAGACTGTCCGCATTTATGCCGATATCTTTGAGCTTCTTGGCCACGGTTCGGTACCACCGCAGGTCCACCAGCGTCTCGCGGTCCTCGGGACGCATCATCTTTTCCAGCGCAAGCACCAGCGCCGGGACCAACACCGACGCGGAAAGCGTGCTTCGAAGCAGCTCATCGCTGTTTAGCGAAGTGAACTTGTCATGCGTCAACGGCGAGAGATACACCGCAATGCGATCCCCCATAAGGTCCACGTTCAACGGCGGGGCGTCGCCCCCGCTCGCGCGCCTTATGGAGAAGATTGAGGGCAGCTTAGCCAACTCGTCCGACTTCTTGTCAGCGTAGAAGGTGATGTCCTCCGCGACAGCCAAGACATCGCCACGCATCAAATTGAAGCTTCTGCCAGTGAAGTCCGAATGGAACTCGTCGCTTGCATAGTTGTTGATCTCCTGGCTCGCGACGATCAGCCGGCACACCTCAACCTTCCCATCAATGTCAGCCACCGGGATGTCGATTTCGAAGGTCTGGTCGGTAGAGGTAAACAGTGCTCGATAACGTGTGGCAGGGCATTCGATATGCACCGCATAGGCAGCCTGCTTGTCCGCTACAAGCCTATTGAGCGACCGGCTCGATGTCCTGCAGGTCAACTGAATCTTGTAGAAGCCCTTGTTGCCAGAGACCTCGAATGCCGGCTGGAACATGGCAGAACGGTAGTCGTCGGAGAACCATGCCAGCACCGGATGGGGATAGAGGCGAGGTTTAATTTGCATGGACTGCCACCCCCAGAGCGCACCGTGCTGCGCCGCTCAGTTTGACTTCAATGCGCGTCTTCTGACCCGCTTGCATAGCAAAGGGACCGATTTGTCCCGCCCCCATGACGGGGACCGGCACATTGGTATCCACCAAACGCGCCTGCGATATCAGAACCTTCTCCTGGCCTACTTCGCCGATTGCATTGAGGAAGAGCGTCCCGTTGCCGCCGACTTCCGGCTCGAACGTGATCACATAACTGCCAGTCGAAGCATCAGAACTGAATACGCGCTGGGATTTCAGTTGCACCGGTACATACACGTGAGCGCTAGACTCGCCCTCTCCCGCTGCGGCGCCTCCCCCGCCCTCGCCGCCAGACGGCGCGTCGTCGCCCGTTGACACGTCGGAGTCGCTGCCATCGCCTTTTTGACCGTCACTGGGCTCGTCCTCGCCTACGGCATCATCGCCCTCGGCCTCTGCAGGCTCCACCGTCGCGGTGGTTCGCTCTTGAAATGCCTCGCGCGGCTTCACAACAAACCGTATTTCTTCGGCGGCCTCGTCGCGCTCTTCTGTGGGCTCGGCCTGTTTCTTTTTCGGCGCGTCGTCCACGTCGTCCGGCAGATACTTGCTTACCCCTTCAATTTCAGTCTCTTCCTCCACATCGGCCTCTGCAACTGACCGTACCTGTGTCCGAATCCAGTCATAAAGGCGCTTAAGTCGGGCTTTCGCCTCCGCAGGGGAGTCAGCCCGCTCGTGCTCGAAGGAGTCGTGTTGCGGCGGCTCAAGCGATTTAAGGAAGGAATCGATCTTCGGACCAACCGCATTAAAAACACCAGCAAATCGGAGAGGAGTGAGGAAATGCCCCTTATCAAAAATCTTCATTCCGCTGCCGCGAACCATGGCGACACGCTTGGGATAGCTCTTCCCAGGAATGATTTTCAAGCTAATCTGCCCATGCCCCTCGAAATCATTTTCTATAAACTCCCGAGCATCCGAAGACGTCAGGGCTTCCAAGTATGCAGAAGTTAAACTCGGCTGCTTTGGGTCTTTGTTGAACTCCTCGGCAATGCTCAGCAGCGATCCGCTGTTGATAGTCATGCCCCCGGCACGCACAACTAATTTCCCATCCCAAACAGCATAGAAGAAGCTGTCAATTACAGCCCTGATAATTTCTCGCTCCCATTGGTCGGAGCGCTTGAATCCAGCAATTAAGATATTGGTCCCAATGTCCTTGCGCACCAGAAAGGATGGAATCTGTGATCGATTCAAAATTGGACGATTCTTCTCCTTCACGCCAAAATAACCGGTGCCTCTGGTTTCAATGTTCTGGGCGGAGGTGTGCGTAACCAATCGCGCCACGCCCTGGAATGCGTGCTGGCCGTCAGTATTGAGCGTGCAGTAGAAGACCGTTCGCAGATCCGAGTTTGCATAGGGCGCAAACTTCCCGATGCCGAACGACCCGAGACCGCCACTTTTGTCGGAGCTTCCGACAGTTCGCGTGAGCTTGTACCAGTCGGTGCCCTTGGCGCCGTCGGCGCCTGTCAAACCGGTGGTGTGGAAATCGGAAATCAAAAGGCACGGGATCGCTTCTTGATTCGCGACCTCCTCTGCCTTTGTGAAGAACTGCTGGAACTTCTTGCTATCGGGCTTCACTGCCTTGCACCGTGCCAAAATGTCCCGGAAATCAGATATTTCGGGAAACTCCCCTGCCTGCAAATCTACGACAGCGAAATGGACCTCGACTGGGGCCAGGGCCTGAGGATGGCGGGCATCAAGACTGTTTTGACAAATCTCCCGCGCCAGTGACGTTAGCGGCGTATTCTTAAAACTTTCAATTCCAGGATTATTGAGGTCGTCATCCTCACCGTCCGCGTTTGGCGGAAAACTCCATCCAAGCATCTTCCCCTCCTTAGTTCAAGATCCGTCTGCATTCACGGGCGAGCAACCGAACCAGCGGTACAGTTACGGCATTTCCGACCTGGCGATAGCGCTGGGTTCTCGACATGTCCTCGGGAAATCTGAAGTCGTCCTTCTCGAAACCCTGCAGCCGCGCACACTCTTCTGGGGACAATTTTCTGATTCCCCATTCGTCCTTGATCGTCGGCACGTTGTGCCCGCCCTCGCCCATATTGGCAGTCAGCGTAAAGACGGCATCGCTTTTGTTCTCCCGAACGTAGTATCGCCTCAGCTGGTACACCCCGTCGGGGTTTCCCTCGCGCATCGACTCCTCGAAGAGCTTTCCCCACCGCGACTCGGGATCAAAATACAGCGAGTCGTCCGCCCGCTTGTCGAGTTCGAGGAACTCCCGCACCGGACGCGTATCAACCCCCTGGGGCTCTGGAAATTTGAATGCGAACTCGTCAAAGTAGTCCCAGGACAATGCAACCATAAAAAGCCTGTCCCGACTTTGAGGTATCCCAGTCAGCTTCATCGTGTTCAAAATCTCGTAGCAACTCGGCGGCATGAACCAGTAGCCGGCCGACTGAAGAGAATTGACCATCTTGGAAAATGTGGTGCCTTTGGCATGCGACAGCAAGCCAGGAACATTCTCAAGAACAACGACTTTGGGTCGCCGCGGGCCAAACTCCTTGAGTAGCCGGACGACCTCAAAGAAGACCTTGCCCCGGGGGTCTGCAAACCCTTTCTGCGCGCCCGCGACCGAGAAGGGCTGGCAGGGAAATCCCGCTGTGACCACGTCAACCGGCTGAAGTGCATCGTGGATCACCGAGAGCTCTTCAATCGACTTCTCGTACAGCTTTACATCAGCGTAGTTCGCCCGGTAGGTCGTTGCGGCGAACGAATCGAGTTCGTTCGCCCATACGACCTTGAACCCCTCCGAGGAGAACGCCTTGCAGAACCCCCCTATCCCAGCAAATAAACTTCCTACCGTCAGCATTCTTTATGCAGCTATCCATTCACGACTTCAGCAAACTCGCTCGCTGCGCCGTGCTGTATGAGCGCAGGAAAACATCTTTAATCCAAATGTATCATCGTGTGTACAGGGTGGCGGTTATTCGCCCGTCCTGCGGCGTTGAGGGCGAGCACGCTGCGCTCGAAAGGCGGCAACGAGCCTGAGCCGAGCAAGCCGCCGCTCGATCCTTGCAACGCAGTGGGTCAGGTCGCCCTCGACCTCGTGCTCCCACATGCGCAAGACGCCCCATCCGTCTTGCCTCAACGCCGCCTTGTGGCGTTGATCGCGGGCCAAATTGCCGGCTATCTTCTCCCGCCAGTACGGAGTCAGCTTGTCCGACCAGACTTCAAACCGCCAGCCGTGCCAGAAGTCGCCGTCGATGAACACAACGAGGCGAACCTTGGTGAACACGATGTCCGGCTTACCCGGAAGCCATCCGGCATTCACGCGATAGCGGTGGCCTCGGGCGTGCAGGGCGCAACGGACCATCATCTCCACCTTCGTGTCCCGCGACCGGATGCGAGACATCGTCAGGCTGCGTTGCTCAGGCGTGAGGTTGTCCGCCATGACCTATGGATGGGAGTGTTTCAGCACTGCCTGTCGACAGCGCGACGAAGCCAGCGCCTGAGGCTGGAGTGCGCAACATTTTCCAGGCATCACTGCAGGCTCCGGCGGGCAGTCACAGCTCCAGGATGAACTCAGCGACAGCCTTGGTCACGCTGGGGCACACCGCGTTCGCAAGCTGCTGCTGCTTGTGTACCAGCCCTCCATCTGGCGCACCATCCACCGAGCCTGCGAAGCGGAACCAGTCGGGAAACGTTTGCAGCCTCGAAGCCTCCCTGAGGGAAAGCCCGCGACTCTGCGACGGGTGAATGATCATGCTCTTGCGGTAGTGCCCCATCGTGATGGCAGGCTCGTTCCACGCCAATCGTCGATAGATGTTGCTGTGCGTTCTATCCACATCCGCATAGTTGGTCATAAGGTGGCGAACCGCCTCCCAGTTCTTGCCCTGCGGAATCAACTTGTACCGCTCAATGACATAGTCCGCATGCCGCGATGTGACGTGGTCCCAGATAACATCTGCAGGCGCGCCTGCACGCATCTGCCTCAGAAAGGCGTTCTGCTCCAGGAGGGCCGATTCAATGTCGTAGGAGCATTCGATTGCGTCATCACCGTTGGCAAGCCGTGGAAGATCCCGGATAGCATCACGCACAGTGACAAACTCATTGCCCGTTCCCGGCCCGTGGGTGGGCCTGGGAAATGGTCCCCACTCTCCGAAGTCCTCTACTCGATATCCCAAGTCTTGGTGCAGACCCAACAAGAAGAACCGGTTGCGGTTCTGAGGAGCCCCGTACCACACTGCGTCGAGCAGCTTGGGAAAAACCTGATACCCCATCCCCCTCAATCGATTCAAGACGTGAGAGGCGACGCTCGGACCGGAACCGCTTCCATCGCGGGGTGTCCACAAGATGCCCTGCACGTTCTCCATCAGCAGCACCTTCGGGTGAAGCAGGGAAACGCTGTCCATGAAAGCGTCGACAAGCCTGTTGTTGGGATTCGAACTCGACCAGCTGTTGCGGTTGGCGCTTGAGAAGCCCTGGCATGGGGGGCCGCCGATCACGATGTCCACATCATCCCGTACGGCTGCAATTTCAGCCACATGAGACCTTGCTGTTGGAGAGCACAGGTCCGTCGGAACACATTCCGTCGGCGTTGACCCGCGAGGGGTCAGCCCGGCGCTCTCCATATAGCGATGGTTCTGCTTCAGCGTCTGGGTGTAGATAGGGTGGATTTCGGCCGAGCCAGCGATGCGGTAGCCGCGGCCGTCGGCCGATCGTGCATTCAAGAATCCCAGACCCATCCCCCCCGCACCAGCAAAGAGCTCAACGATGTTGAGGGTCTTCTTGCCTTTGGTGAGCTGCCTCTTCAACTGGAGACTCGGCTCTTGCAGCAGCGACCGTTGCTGAGCGGCGCGAAGATCGAGCCCGGATGCAATGCGCCTGTTCGCACGAACTTTGATCACAGCCGCCCCGTCCGCAATGCTCTGGCCTATCTGTTCGCGCCCCCATCCAGCATGCTCATTAGTGCTTCGGACAGCGCGTCGGACGGCCACGCGGATCCATCGGGTCCATGCTAGCAGCTGCACCAGTTTTCTAAGCTTGTCATCAAGTGTTAGCGATGTGATGCCAACAAGGACGCCGCGCTGGTAACCGCTGATGCGGCCAAAGGACAATGCAAAGCAAGTCAAGCCGCTGAGGCTGCCTAGAGTTGCCGAGCCCAAGTTAGCGGCAAAGCAGTCGCAGGGACCCGCAGGCTGGTGCAACTTTACAGGCGCCCAGCTTGCATCCTCAGCTCTCACCTTCGGAGCTACGACCCGCACTCCTTTGCGAGCCCGATCGAATTCCAAGCTGCGGGCCGGGTCAACTTCGAGGACATAGTTCAGCCGGCCGTGCGCCTCCAACAGTTCGGCTAGCCGAGGAACTGCAGCCGCCCGGTAGCTGCAGACAACGACGCCTTCGGTAGCGCTGGCTTTATGAAGCATAGACATCACTGCATCGGGTCGCTTAACCTCTGGCGTTAAGTCGGCATAGTCGACCACTGTCAATACGTCGCCCCGCAGTCTATAGAGGCGCAATTGCGGGAGAGGTCCCTTCTTGCCCTGGGTCCGCAGATGTCCAGCCGCCTCTTCCACAATCCAGATGGGCCCCAAATCTTTAGTGGTATCACCAACACCCGACAGAAGCTGTGGCTGAAGTGCGACAGCATCGCGGTCGCCTTCCCTGTCCAAGGTCAGCGCATTCATACGACGACGCCCCAGGTCACTGCCAAGTCCCGCTTGCAGCAACTCGGCCACTGCGGCAAGTGCACCGCTATAACATCAGGTCCATACACCATAAGAAATCCTTTTTCTTCTATAACAGCCTTCAGCGTCCAGCCACCGCCGACTTGGCCAACGCAGACGCGCTCCCCTCTTCACGGCGGCGTCGTGTGCAAGCAAAGGTGCCCATCCCATGAGATAGGGATTCTTGACCACCTTTCGTTACTCCTTACCCCAGGGTAAGGCTCCACCAAAGGCGACCAAGGGAGTAGGAGTAGCGTGTGCCACGCTTCAATAGCCATCAGATGATGGCCTGCAACCCCTTGTCTGCGATGATGTTCAGCAGCTTGAGCGCCGGCCCGGCGGGGTGGGTGTCCCCTTGCTCCCACTTTCTCACCGTGGATGCCGTGGTGTGCAAATGCAGAGCGAACACCGGCTGACTGAACTTCAGTTCCTCGCGCAACCGCTTGATGTCGGTGGCGCTGAACTCCCGCACGGGCGGCGGGCAGATCGCATCGAACTCGCGCATCGTCACCTTGCCGATTGCGCCAGCATCGTGCAGCGCGGCCAGGTCGCCGCGCAGGGATTCAATGAGCTTGCTCGTCACAACACACCTCCAATAGAACGCCGATCTCCAGCGCCTTCGCCAAACCCTCTGCCGACAGCTCCAAAAAAACCTTGCCGGCGAACTGCAGCGCCTTCCTCTCGTCCTGCGTGATGTTCGCCTTGTCACTCTTGGGGAACCCGTGCAGGAATACATAGCGGCTGCCGATCCGCGCTGACAGCAGCGTCCGATAGCCGCCGCTCTTACCGCTGCCAGGACGGGCCACCCGCTTCTTGTAGAGGAAGCCGCCCAGGTCCGCATCGATCAGGCCGGCCTCCATTTCGTGAACCGCCTTGCACAAAGCGGCATCGGGCAGCTTCTCGCCTGCCTGCCACCGTGCGAAGTCCTTGCGCTTGAGGACATTCATGCCCGTCACTCCCCTAAGTATGCCCGAAACGGGTATGTTTTTCCAGTTCCACCGTTCTCTGCCGAAGGGCCCGTCCGCACCGAATCCAATCTGCATCCAACGTGGCTCAGTTTTCGGCCGTCGCCAGCACGCCATGCCTGGCCCGATGCCCGGATGAAGGTCAGGGCGCTCTCAGCGCGCTGGCGAGGGCATCCGCCCAGCTCTGCTCAAGCTACCGCTTCCATCGGTTCGCCGGCCTCGTCATTGCTGGCAGGTTGCCGCACCTGTTCCTGCAGATGCTGCTCCAGCCTGGTCAGTGCCTCCAGCAACTGCTCCCGCGTAGGCGGCGAATAGGACAGCGTCATCGAGCTGTTGGTGGAGTGCTTCATCAGGTGCGAGATGGTGAACGCATGTACGTTCAGCCGCGTCATCGCCGTGGTGAAAGTGCGCCGCAGATCGTGCATCGTCCAATGCTGCTCACAAGCCTCGCGCACCTGCTTGATGTGGTATTGAGGCGGGCAGACGACGTGGCCCTTCTTCGAGTCGGCATATCCGAATACGAAGTCGTTGACCTTCGCCTTGCGCCGCCGCTCCAGAATCGTGCGCACCAGCGGCGTCATCGGGAAGGTGTAATCCTGGCCATTCTTGGTGTCGCAGAACACCATGTCGCCCTTCTTGAAATCCACGTCGAACCAGCGCAGCGTCGCCGACTCAATCGAACGGCAAGCGGTCAGCAGCGTGAACAGGATGTAGTCACCCACAACAGTCTCCAGCGCCTCGCAGGCAAGCCACCACTTCACGAAATTGGGCTTGGTGGTGTCGAGGAAACTATGGCGGCGGTTGATGCGGCTCCATCGCCGCGTGGTCTTGAGGATGGAAACCGGATTGATGAAGCCGGCACGCGACAGCCTGTACTTGCTGATCGCGTAGTTGTAGGCCGCCTGCAGGTATTTGAAGTGCTGGTTGGACGTGCGCGTGATGGGCTTGAGGACACCTGCCCGCATGCGCTTTGGGATCATGCGCGACACCACATCGAAGCGCGCCAGCACTTCGTCCTGCGTGATCTCCCTGTAGGGTCGCTTGAGCCAATTCGGCAGCTTGACGTCCACGATCTCGACCTGCTCGTTCGAGCGACCATCCGGCTTGGTCTTGAACGCCTTGCCGGCCAGCTCGCCGAAGTAGCGCTTGGAGGCGTTGATGCTCTTCTTGCTGTTGGCCCGATGCGAAACCTCATCCCTGTACTCGTCGAACAGTTCTTCGAGCGTGGCATCGCTGGCCCCGTGATGGCGTTCCTCGTAAGGGTCTTTCCCTTCAAGCAACTGCGCTTTTACCAGCAGGGCGCTCTTGCGCGCCTGATCGACGGTCATGGGGCCGTATTCGCCGATCCTGCGCTTGAGCACCTTCCTGCCGATGCGCATCTGGAGATAAAAGACCTTCTTAGTCATGGAAAC
>Ga0222428_100301_pt1 | contig 26183 bp, 23 predicted proteins | sample 2B5Ametagenome_FD_182471 | JGI IMG/M metagenome (GOLD analysis project Ga0222428, IMG submission 182471) | Enriched microbial communities from leaf-cutter ant dump, University of Wisconsin, Madison, United States - 2B5A (version 2) | ecosystem: Environmental > Terrestrial > Nest > Insects nest >...
TGAGCTGTTCGTTCTCGGGGTGCAGCGGGCCCACGGGCAGGAAGCGGTCCTTGGAGAACTTGCAGCCCACGGCCAGGAACTTGCCGTCGGCGGCCTTGGTTTCGGACTGCGAGGCGTTGATGTGGCCAGGCTGGTAGTGCACGTCCAGGCGGTCCACCACGTACTTGGCGTTCTTGTCGCCCTTGTGGAAGGCGATGGCCTTCTCCACGTTCCACTTCACCACCTGGCTGTCCAGGAACAGCGTGGTGTAGGCGTTGCCGCGGCCGTCGAAGGCGGTGTGCAGCGGGCCCAGGCCAATCTCGACCTCGGCGACGATGGCGTCGTCGAGCTTCTCGAGTTTGCCGTCGAACCATTCCAGCACCTTGGCCAGCTCGATGGTGGTGGCCGTGGGCGAGAGCTTGCCGGCGCAGATGAAGTACTTGCCGTCGGGCGAGGCGTTCACGCCGTGGGGGTTCTTGGGCACGCTCACGTAGGCCACCAGCGCGGTCTTGGGGTCCTTGTTGGCTTCGTGGGAGCCGTCCACCACCGGCACCTTGGAGCTGCCAACGGTCTTGAACTTGCCGGCCTTCACGGCCTCCTCGATGCGTGCGATGTTGAAGAACAGACAGGCGTCACGCTCGGCGGACATCATGTCCTCGTAGTGGATGCCGTTCTCGGTGTTGTACTGGTTGGTGGCGGCCAGCTTGCCGTCATAGGACGTGGCCACCAGGTCGCAGTTGCCGTCGATCAGCACCTGCCAGCGCACTTCCATGGTCTCGGCGTCCACGCAGGTGAACATGGAGTGGTACTTGGTCGGGTCGTTCACGCCCTTGCCGTCGTTGGGCATGGGAATGGCGAACTCGCCACCGCAGAACACGCGCGTGGTGTAGTTGATGGCCGGGTCCACCGGGTCGGCCTTGTCGGGGAAGATGCCGTGGAAGCCCTGCACGTTGGGCAGTTCGGTGATCTTGTCGCAGACGAAGTAGTCGAGGCGGATGCGCGCCACGCGGCTGTTGATCTTGTCGTTGATCCAGGCGTAGCGGCCGTCGTAGTTGCCGTCTTTGTACGAGGCGTGCGTGTGGTGCGTGTCGGCGACGGTGTACTTCAGGTGGCCGTCGGCCTTGGTGCCCATGACCGCTTTGGATTCGTTGGTCACGCCCCAGCCCACCAGCGCGTCGGGCACGAAGCAGGGGATGCGGTGAATTTCACGCCCCGAGGGCAGGCCCAGCACGCGCATGTCGCCGGTATGGCCACCGCTCCACAGGCCGTAGTAGGTGTCCAGCTCGCCAGGCTTCAGGTGTACGTTGGCGCCGCCATGGCTGGCGGCCGGTGCCGCAGGGGCCGGTGCTGCAGGCGCAGCGGCGGGTGCGGCAGCGGGCTTGTCGTTGCACGCGGCAACGCCCACCGTCAGGCCCGCCAGCGCGGCGGTGTTGATGAAACGGCGGCGGCCAATGCCGGCGGTTTCGGTGCTCAGGTCTGCGCTCTTCTTACTCATGGTTAGCCTCTTTCTGATTGGCAAAGGGGAAACGGTGGTGCGCGTGCCGGGGGCGGTGCCCCCGAGGGCGCCAGGGCCATCAGGCCCGGCGGCATGGCGACGGATTCAGGGGCGGCCGGCTGCAGCGGCAGCCGTGCGCTCGGTTGCGATGGTGGGGCGCTGCCCAGCAGGCACAGCGGACAGTCCAGGCCGGGCTTGGCCAGGGGCGGGTGGCTGCCATCGGCATAGGACACCAGCGCCATGCCGCTGCTGGAACACACCAGCGCCAGCGCGTGCGGCTTGACCAGCGGGGTGGCAAGGGCGACCCCGTAGCACAGCGTGAACCACGCGAGCACGCACCAGCGCAGCCGGGTCATAGAGCGAAGCAGGTGCATGGGCATGGAGCGGGTGGGGTATCGGGGCGGGTGGGTTGCAAGCCTTCCGCCGAATGCGGTAGGGTGCGCAAATGGTCACCTGAAATGTTCATTTGTATATTGATTCATATCAAATGAATATTTTCAGGAAGATTACACACTGGCGCCAGCCGGATGGAAGCTGGGCAAGGGGCCTGCGCGGTGCGCGGTTTGGCCCGTCTTCCATCCTTTTTTGTTTGTTGCTCTGCTAGAAGAAAGGCATTCCCATGAAATCGATCTCCCTGTCCATGACCCTGACAGCGGCCGTCCTGCTGCTCGCTGCCTGTGGCAAGACCGATGCACCCGCGCCGGCCTCCGCCCCCGCACCCGTCGCTGCGGCGCCCGCGCCGGCCCCTGCCGCGCCCGCGGCGCCGGAGAACACCGTGGGCAAGAGCGTCTATGGCAAAACCTGTTCCATGTGCCACGCCGCGGGTGTGGCTGGTGCCCCCAAGCCCGGCGACAAGGCCGACTGGGGCCCGCGCATCGCCCAGGGCAAGGACACGCTGTACAAGCACGCGCTCGAGGGTTTCACCGGCAACAAGGGCATGATGCCGGCGCGTGGTGGCGCAGCCACGCTGGGCGACGATGAGGTGAAGGCTGCCGTGGACTTCATGGCCGACCAGTCCATCTGATGCCTGCGGAGCGTGCCATGACCAATGCACTGCAAAGTGGGCGGCTGTCGCGCCGGCGTTTCGCCCTGGCGCTGCCGCTGCTCGGGGCGCTGCCCTGGGCCGCGCACGGCAGCGCCGTGGCGGCAGGCCCCCTGCGCGCGAGCCGCAACCTCATGGGCACGCGCGTGGACATCGTGGTGGATGCGCCAGACGCCCGGCTGGCCCAGGCAGCCATCGCCAAAGCCTTTGCCGAGATGCAGCGCCTGGAAGCGCTGCTGAGCCGCTACCACGCCGACAGCGTGGTGCGCCGCATCGGCGCAGCGGCCGGGCATGCGCCCGTGCCCGTGGTGCCCGAGGTGCTGGCCGTGCTGCACAGCGCGGCACGCGTGTACCGCGAGAGCGCGGGCGCGTTTGACCCCACCGTGGGGGCGCTGGACGGCTGGCATTTCGAGCCCGGGCAGCAGGCCGTGCCCACGCCAGCCGCCATTGCACAGGCCCTGCGCCGCGTGGACGGGCAGGCGCTGCGGCTTGACGCCCAGACCGGCACGGCCTACCTGGCGCGGCCCGGGATGGCGCTGGATCTGGGCGGTATCGCCAAGCTGCCCATCCTGGCCGCAGGCCTGCGCGTGCTGCAGCACGAGGGCGTGGAAAACGCGCTGCTCAACGGTGGTGGCGATGTGCTCACGGCGGGCCGCCTGCAGGGTCGCCCATGGCGCGTGGGCGTGCGCGACCCGCGCGCGCCGGCCCAGCTGCTGGGTGCGATCGCGATCGAGGGCCGCGCCGTGGTGGCCTCGTCAGGCGATTACGAGCGCGGCTTCGTGCGCGGCGGGCGCCGCCTGCACCACGTGCTGGACCCGCACACTGGCTGGCCTACCACCGGCGTGCATGGTGTGGCGCTGTTCGCGCGCGATGTGGAGGCGGTCAACGGCTGGGGCACCGCGCTGATGGTGCAGGGCGCTGCCGCCGTGCCAGCCTGGAGCGCGCGCCACCCCGGTGTGGCCGTGCTGGCTGCGGCTGGCGATGGCACGCTGTGGCAGTCGCCAGACATGGCGGCGTTGCTGCAGGCCGTCTGATTCGTCAAAAACAGGAGCTGCTCGCGCTTGATGGATAAGGTTTTCGGCATGTTTTGATGCTGAAATCTTTGCCCATCAAGCGCTAGCAGCTCTTTTTTCAGGAGTAGATGGCGCTTCAGGAGTAAATGGCGCAGTGTTTCAGCCAGGCTGCTGTGCTTGTGGGCACTGCACCTGGCACAGCTCGCGTTCGGCCAGCGTGGCGCCGAAGCGCACGGCGCTCAAGCACCCGCCCCAGACGCAGCCGGTGTCCAGCGCCAGCAGGTGGGGCCGGTTCAGCCAGCCCAGGGTGGACCAGTGGCCGAAGGCGACCAGCGTGTCCGCGCTGCGCCGTCCCGGCACGTCGAACCAGGGCAGCAGGCCGGCGGGCGCCTGGGCCGCGCTCTCGGTGCTGTCGAAATCCATCACGCCCGCGGGCGAGCAAAAGCGCAGCCGCGTCAGGGCGTTGACGATGACGCGCAGGCGCTCCATGCCCTGCAGACCATCGTGCCAGCGGTCGGGCTGGTTGCCGTACATGGCCTGCAGGAACTGGGGCAGGCCCGGGCCACGCAGCACGGCCTGCACCTCCTCCGCCAGGGCCAGGGTGTCGTCCGCGCTCCAGGCGGGCAGCAGGCCGGCGTGCACCATCAGCAGCCGCTCGCCAGCGTGCTGGTGTGCGCGCGCCAGTGGCTGCTGGCATAGCCAGCCGAGCAGCGTGTTGCGGTCGGGCGCGTCGAGCACGCTGGTCAGCGTGTCGCGGCGCGAGGCGCGGCGCGTGCCGTGCGCGGCGGCGAGCAGGTGCAGGTCGTGGTTGCCCAGCAGCGGGCGCAGCGCGCCGTCCAGGCGCATGCAGCGGCGCAGCACGGCGGCCGAGTCGGGGCCACGGTTCACCAGGTCGCCCAGCAGGTACACGGTGTCGCGGCTGGGCGAGAAGCCAATGTGCGCCAGCAGCCGCTCAAGCGCGTCGCTGCAGCCCTGGATGTCGCCGATACAGTACAGTGCCATGGAAGGATTTCGTTACCAATAAAGCCATGGATTTTCTGCTGATCGCGCTGCTGACCCTGCTCAATGGCGTGTTCGCGATGTCGGAGCTGGCCCTGGCGTCGAGCCGCAAGCTGCGCCTGGCGGCGATGGCCGATGACGGCGACAAGGGTGCACGCGCGGCATTGCGGCTGCTGGACGACCCCACGCAGTTTCTCTCTTCGGTGCAGGTGGGCATTACCTCCATCGGCATGCTTAACGGCATTGTGGGCGAGGCCGCGTTCAGCGCCGACCTCGGCCTGTGGCTGCGCCAGCTTGGCATGCCCGAGGCGGCAGCGGGCATCACGGCCACGGCCGTGGTCGTCTCGGCCATCACGTTCACCACCATCGTGTTCGGCGAGCTGGTGCCCAAGCGCATCGGCCAGCTCTACCCCGAGGCCGTGGCGCGCCTCGTGGCGCGGCCCATGGCGGGCGTGGCGCGCGTGGCCAAGCCGTTCGTGCGCGCGCTGACGCTGTCCACCCAGGCGGTGCTCAAGCTGCTGCGTATCGACAACGCGGCGGGCCGTGCCGTGACCGAGGAGGAAATCGCCGCGAGCCTGGAAGAGGGCCGTGAGGCTGGCGTGATCGAGCACCACGAGCACCAGATGGTGCAGAACGTGTTCCGCCTGGATGACCGCCCGCTCACCTCGCTGATGGTGCCGCGCTCCGAGGTGCAGTGGCTTGAAGCCGGGCTCTCGGTGCACACGGCGTTGCGCCTGGCCAGTGCCGATGGCGGCAAGGGCGCGCACTCCTGGTACCCGGTGTGCCAGGGCTCGCTGGACGAGGTGGTGGGCGTGGTGGGCGTGGCGCAGCTGCTGGCCCTGCCCGCCGACGCGCCGGGCACGCTGCAGGACTATGCGCAGCCCGCCCATTTCCTGCCAGAAACCCTCAGCGGACTGGAATTGCTGGGCCAATTGCGCATTGGCTCGGGGCGGTTTGTGTTCGTGGTCGATGAATATGGCGTGGTGCAGGGCATCATGACGCCGCGCGATCTGCTGGAGGCCATCACCGGCGAATTGCTGCCGGGCAGCGACGACGATACCTGGGCCACGCTGCGCGAGGATGGCTCATGGCTGCTGGACGGTCAGATGCCCGTTTCAGAATTGAAGGCGCGACTTGATATACGCGATTTACCGGGCGAAGACCGGGGACGCTACAACACGGTTGCTGGCCTGCTGCTCTCCGTATCGGGGCATTTGCCGGCCGTGGGCGAACGTATTCCGTGCGCGGGCTGGGTATTTGAAGTCGTGGATTTGGATGGGCGGCGTATCGACAAGGTTTGGGCGCAGCCGGACAATCCGCAGCCAGTATCAGAGATGTAATCGCGCGGTGGGGATATTGTGGGAATTGCGTATGGGTAAATCCGCGTGAGGTTGTGCGCGGTGTTTTGAATATCCATATAATCGGGCCTTCATTTCATCACTATCCCTATATCACCATGACCATCTCTTACGATGAGCTGCTCAAACAGCGTGAAGCCCTGGACTTGCAAATCAGCGAAGCCCGTAAGGCCGCTTTGAACGACGCCATTTCCCAGGTTCGCGCACTCGTAGCCAAGTTCGAGCTGACGCCCCAGGACGTGTTTCCCGCTGGCCGTGCTGCACGCCCTGCCGCCACAACGGGCGCCAAGGTCGCTCCGAAATACCGTAACCCCGCCACCGGCCAAACCTGGACGGGCCGTGGCAAGCCACCGCGTTGGATCCAGAACGAAAATCGCGAGCAGTTCGCGATCTGATCGTTGCCACTTGGTACAAAAAAGCCCGCTTTTAGCGGGTTTTTTGTTTTGTGGGTATTCCAGGGGCTATTGCATGGGCGCGGGGTTTGTCGAGAATGAGGGCAGATACCCGCCCGTCATCCCAAGTCAGGAGTATTCCCATGGCCTCACCGTCGTCCATGGCCGCGCGCCATCCCTTCGCCTCCACGCGCAAGCCGTTCGAGACCGCATCGGGACACCGTGGCACGCTGTACTCGCTGTACTCGCTGCCCGCGCTGGCGCGCAAGTACCCGGGGATTCGGCGCCTGCCAGTGTCGTTGCGCATCGTGCTGGAAGCGGTGCTGCGCCATTGCGACGGCCGCAAAATTACCCCCGCGCACGTGGAGCAGTTGGCGCGCTGGCAGCCGCAGGCCGAGCGCAAGGACGAGATTCCCTTTGTCGTATCGCGCGTGGTGCTGCAGGATTTCACTGGCGTGCCATTGCTCGCCGATCTGGCCGCCATGCGCAGCGCGGCCACGCGCCTGGGCTGCGATCCGCGCAAAATCGAGCCACTCGTGCCGGTGGATCTGGTGGTGGACCATTCCATCATGGTTGACCATTACGGCAGCAAAAAGGCGCTGGACCTGAACATGAAGCTTGAATTCCAGCGCAACCGTGAGCGCTACGAATTCATGAAATGGGGCATGCAGGCCTTCGATACCTTTGGCGTGGTGCCGCCGGGATTTGGAATCGTGCACCAGGTCAATCTGGAATATCTGGCGCGCGGCGTGCACTGCGGCAAGGACGGCGTGTATTACCCCGATACCCTGGTGGGTACGGACAGCCATACCACCATGATCAACGGCATTGGTGTTGTGGGCTGGGGTGTCGGGGGAATCGAGGCCGAAGCCGCGATGCTCGGGCAGCCGGTGTATTTCCTCACGCCGGATGTGGTGGGCTTTGAATTGACCGGCCAATTGCGCGAGGGTGTGACGGCCACCGACCTGGTGCTCACCGTGACCGAATTGCTGCGCCAGCACAAGGTCGTGGGCAAATTCGTGGAATTCTTCGGTGCGGGCACGCGCTCGCTGTCGCTGCCCGACCGCGCCACTATCGCCAATATGGCGCCTGAGTATGGCGCCACCATGGGATTTTTCCCTGTGGACGAGAAAACCCTGGCCTATTTCAAAGGCACGGGCCGCAGCAAAAGCGAGATCGAAGCCTTCGAAGCATATTTCAAGGCGCAGGGCCTGTTTGGCGTGCCCGGCGCGGGCGACATTGATTATTCGCAGGTGGTGCGCCTGGACCTGGGCCAGGTCACGCCCAGCCTGGCCGGCCCCAAGCGCCCGCAGGACCGCATCGAGCTCGGGCAAGTGAAACAGCAGTTCAGCGCCCTGTTCAGCAAGCCGGTGGCAGAAAACGGCTTCAACCAGCCGGCCGGGCGCCTGGCCGAACGCCACCGCCTGGGCTGCGGCGAGGGCGCCCCGGCGCAGGAGGCGCCCGCGCCGCGCCCCGGCGCCGCGCGCGACGTGGTCGAAATGGTGGGCAACCGGCCCGCGCTGGCGGCGGCGCAGGCGGCCCCCGGCGCGGTGTGCGCGCTGCCCGCTGGTGGTGACAAGGTGCCCACCCTCGGCCATGGCGACGTGCTGATCGCCGCCATCACCAGCTGCACCAACACCTCCAACCCCAGCGTGCTGCTGGCGGCGGGCCTGTTGGCGAAGAAGGCGGTGGAGGCCGGCCTGAAGGTGCAGCCGCACATCAAAACCTCGCTGGCGCCGGGCTCGCGCATCGTCACCCAGTACCTGACCGAGACCGGGTTGCTGCCCTACCTGGAAAAGCTGGGCTTTGCCGTGGCGGGCTACGGGTGCACCACCTGCATCGGCAACGCGGGTGACCTGGCGCCCGAGCTGAACGACGCCATCACGCGCAACGACCTGGTGTGCGCCGCCGTGCTCTCGGGCAACCGCAACTTCGAGGCGCGCATCCACCCCAACATCAAGGCCAACTTTCTCGCCAGCCCGCCGCTGGTGGTGGCCTACGCCATTGCCGGCACCGTGCTGCGCGACCTGATGACCGAGCCCGTGGGCCAGGGGCGGCGCGGGCGCGACGTGTACCTGGGCGACATCTGGCCGAGCAGCGACGAAATCCATGCGCTGATGCGCCACGCCATGCAAGGCAAGGCCTTCCGCGCCAACTACGCGCAGGTGCGCAAGGCGCCGGGCAAGCTCTGGAGCGCCATCCGCGGCGTCGAGGGCGTCACCTACACCTGGCCGCGCAGCACCTACATTGCCGAGCCGCCGTTCTTCCACGGTTTTGCTCTCGATTCAGGAGCTGCCAGCGCGCACCAGGAGAGCGCTGGAGGCCAAAAAGGCACTGAATCCGTCATGGGTGCGCGCATCATGGCGCTGTTCGGCGACTCGATCACCACCGACCACATCTCGCCCGCTGGCTCCATCAAGGAAAGTTCGCCCGCCGGGCAGTGGCTGCTGGCGCATGGTGTGCAGAAGGCGGACTTCAACAGTTACGGCGCGCGGCGCGGCAACCACGACGTGATGGTGCGCGGCACCTTCGCCAACGTGCGTATCAAAAACCTGATGATCCCGCCCCGTGCCGACGGCGCGCGCGAGGAAGGCGGCGTCACCCTGTTCCAGGGCGAGGGGGCGCAGCGCGGGCACACGCTCAGCATCTTCGACGCGGCGCAGCAGTACATGGCGCAGGGCACGCCCACCGTGGTCTTCGCGGGCGAGGAATACGGCACCGGCTCCAGCCGCGACTGGGCGGCCAAGGGCACGCAGCTGCTGGGTATCAAGGCCGTGGTGGCGCGCAGCTTCGAGCGCATCCACCGCTCCAACCTCGTGGGCATGGGCGTGCTGCCGCTGCAGTTCCTCGGCAGCGATTCGTGGCAGTCGCTGGGCATCACGGGCAGCGAGCGCATCGACCTGCTGCTGGACGCATCCCTGGCGCCGCAGAGCCTGGCTCGCCTGGTCATTCACAGCGCCGACGGCACGCGGCGCGAGGCGACGCTGCGCCTGCGCATCGACACCCCCATCGAAGTGGACTACTACCGCGCGGGCGGCATCCTGCCCTACGTTTTGCGCCAGCTGCTGGGCACAACGATGTCTGCCTGAGCGTCCGCGTCGCTTCCCCCTTCTCTTGCACCACGCGCCGGGCGGGGGCAGCGCCATCGTGGGTGGGGCGGCCCTTGCGCCGCGTCTGTGGGCCTGGGGCGTGCCCGCTTCACAGGCCGCGTGGGGCGAGCAGAAAACGCAGCAGGTGCGGGCGCACAATTACGGGCATGAAGAAGCAGGTATTGATTGCTGGCGGTGGCATTGCAGGGCTGGCCGCCGGCATCGGCGCCGCGCGCGCCGGGTGGGAGGTGCGGCTGTTTGAACGCGCCGCGGTGTTCAGCGAAGTGGGGGCTGGCGTGCAGCTCGGGCCCAACGTGGTGCGCAGGCTCCAGTCCTGGGGGCTGCAGGGCGCGCTGCAGGCCGTGGCGGCGTTTCCGCCGCGCCTGGTGGTGCGCTGTGCGCTCAGCGGGGCGCAGCTCGGAAACCTGGCCCTGGGCGCAACGGCCGTGCAGCGCTATGGGGCGGCCTACGCGTCGATCCACCGGGCAGACTTGCACGGCCTGCTGCTCCAGGCGCTGCAGCAGCAGCCCGATGTGCACCTGAACCTGGAGCAAACCATTGAAGGCTACAGCGCATCAGACGATGCCGTCACCGTGCGCACGCATTGCAAGAAAGTCATCGAGGGCGATGCCCTGCTGGGTGCCGACGGTGTGCGCAGCCGCGTGCGGGCACAGCTGCTGGGCGACGGCCCGCCGCGTGTGACCGGGCACCTGGCCTACCGCGTGGTGGTGCCCCAGGCCGCGCTGCCACAGGCCCTGCGCACCAGCGAAGTCACGACCTGGCTGGGGCCGCGTTTGCACGTGGTGCAGTACCCGGTGCGCCGCGGCGAGCTGCAGAACCTGGTGGTCATCATCGAAGGCCCGGCGCCCGACGATCTCGACACCTGGGACCACAGCGCCAACGCCGCCGATCTGGAGTCGGCCCTGGCCGGCACCTGCACCGCGCTGCAGGACGTGGTGCGTGGCGTGCCCGCCGCCGGTGGCGGTTGGCGCCTGTGGCCCCTGGCTGACCGCCCGCCGCTGCGCGCGCCCGCGCAAATGGCGCAGGGCCTGGTGGCGCTGTGCGGCGACGCGGCCCACCCCATGCGCCCCTACCTGGCGCAAGGCGCGGGCATGGCCATCGAGGACGCGGCGGAGCTGGAGAGCGCGCTGTCCATGCACGATCTGGAGGTGCCGCTGCGCCTGCGGCGTTATGCGCTCAACCGCTGGCAGCGCGCCGCGCGCGTGCAGGCGCGCTCGCTGCGCAACGGGCGCATCTTCCACGCCACGGGCCTGATGCGCTGGGGGCGCGACCTGTCCATGCGGCTGCTGGGCGAACGCCTGCTCGACCAGCCCTGGCTGTACCGCTGAAAGTTTGCTTCTCTTTCAGTAGCTGCCAGCGCTTTCCAGGTAGGGGCTAGAGGCTTTTTTTGCCATTATCCGGCGCGGGCAGCAGGCGAAAGGCCAGCGCCCCCGCGCACAGCAGCGCCGTGATGGCCAGCAGCACGGCCACGTACGGGTCGGCCCCCTGGGCGCTGGCAAGCGATGCCACCAGGCCCGTGGCCCACTGCACCAGCGCCACGCCCAGGAACATGGCCATGGTGAACACGGCCATGGCGCGCCCCGTCATCGCGGCGGGGTAGGCCGTGCGCACGTCGGCGTACTGCAGCACCATGTAGCCCGACAGCAGGCCCAGGGCAATGGCGCCGCCCACGTCCACCCAGACGCTGTGCAGCAACGCCATGGCCAGGAACAGCACGGCCATGGTCAGCGTGCCCGTGATGATCCAGCGCCGCCGCCGCGCCGGGCCTGGGTCGAGCCGCCCGAACAGCGCCGGGCCGAACAGCGAGACCAGCGAGAACACCAGCGCCACGTTGCCGCTTTCCACCAGCGACAGGCCGTGCCGCGCGATCAGCAGCGGCCCCAGCCACAGCCCGCGCAGCGCCAGAAAGGCGGCGTAAGTCACCAGCGCCAGCAGCATGATGCCCCAGGTGTGCTGCAGCAGGAACAGGGCGCCAAAGCCACGCACTGCCTGGGCCAGCGACTCGTGCGCGTGCGTGTGGGCGGCCCGCGTGGGCTCGTGTACGCGCCAGAAGATCAGCAGCCAGGCCAGCACCCCCAGCCCTGCCAGCACGGTAAAACCCGTGCGCCACGACGAGTGCTCCACCAGCCAGGCCAGGGGCGTGCCAGTGAACAGCATGCCCAGGCCCCCCAGGCCCATGGCCACGCCCGACACCAGGGCAAAGCGCTGCGGGGCGAAATACCGCGCGATGAACACCGTGCACACCAGGAAAGCGGGTGCGCAGCCCACGCCGATCAGCACCTGCCCCAGCAGCACCAAACCCCATTGCGGCGCCCAGGCCGACAGCAGGGCGCCTGCCACCGTGAGCGGGAAGGCCGTGAGCAGCGTGCGCCGCACGCCGAACAGGTCGATGCCCACGCCCATGAACAGCTGCATGCAGCCGAACGCGAAAGCGAAGGCGCCTGCGAACACCCCCAGCGCCTGCGGCGACAGGCCGAACTCCGCCTGCAGCCCTGGCGCGATGATGGCGGTGATGGTGCGAAAGGCCTGGCTCAGCGCGAAGCCGCAGATCAGGGCCAGCAGCATGGTCCAGGCGGTGCGCGCGGGGAGGGCGGGAGAGGGTGTGGTGGCGGGCATGGCCCGCAAGGCTACCCGAGCCGTGCCGCCCGTGCTGCGCCGCAGGTGACCGCAGTGCTATCGTTAAAGGAGCTGCTAGCGCTTGTCAGTAAAGGGCTAGAGCCTGTTTTGACCTGGGTCCAGAAGCCGCCACGGGCACGCCTGCACGACTGCCGCCATGTTCTACGCCATACCCCGGGATGCCCGGCCCGCCTCCCTCTCGCAGGCCGTGCGCGGTGTGGCGAAGGGTCAGCTGTCGCCCAGCGGCGCCAGCCCATGGCGGCGCCGCGCGCGCTGGCAGGCATCGCTGCCGTCCTCGAACTCGCGGCAGGGCGAGGGGCGCCATTCGTAGATGCCGCAGGCCACCTGCTGGCCCAGGCGGCCGGTCAGGGCTGCGCAGCGCGGCGGGCTGTGGTCGGTGCCGCGCATGCGGCACAGGCTGGTGGTCAGTTCCACCACCAGCCCGTCAGGCACGCTGCCACCGCATGCTTGCGTTTCGTGGGCGGAGAAATCAACGCGAAAGCTCGCGCAACAGGCGCCGCAGGTCAGGCAAGGGTGGCTCATGGCAGGCAGGGCGGGAGAACGGGGTCGGGCCCGCATTGTGCGGCAACTGTGGCGGTGCTGATGCCTGTCAAAAGGCATTTCGGGTTTTGCATGATAATGAGAATAGGTTTTATTGATTGCGGTTACATCGCTACCACTGTGCATATGACTTCCCACGCCACCGGGGGGCCGGCAGGCCCGCATGCCACTTTGGGTCTGGACGCTTTGCCGAGTGCTACCACCGCGCACGTTGTGGCGCTGGCTGCGGCGCAGGACGCGCAGCAGCAGGAGCTGCTGCTGCGGCTCATGGAGATCGGTTTCCTGCCCGGCGAGCCGGTGCGCGTCATCGGGCGGGGCTTTCCCGGAGGCGACCCCCTGGCGGTGCGCGTTGGTCAGGCCACGTTCGCACTGCGCCGCCATGAAGCAGCTTTGGTGCAGGTGCAGGCGGAGGGCGCGGCATGAGCGTGGCACAGGCCCAGGGCGCGCTGCGTGTGGCGCTGCTGGGCAACCCCAACTGCGGCAAGACGGCGCTGTTCAACCTGATGACTGGCGCGCGCCAGAAAGTGGCCAACTACGCGGGCGTCACGGTGGAGCGCAAGGAAGGCATGCTGCAGACAGCTGGCGGGCGGCGCGTGCGCGTGCTCGATCTGCCTGGCACCTACAGCCTGCACGCGCACAGCCTGGATGAGGCCATCACGCGCGACATCGTCACGGGCCAGCACGCTGACGAGGCGCTGCCCGAGCTGCTGCTGTGCGTGACCGATGCCACCCACCTGCGCCTGAACCTGCGCCTGGTGCTGGAGGCGCGCGCGCTGGGTTTGCCCATGGCGCTGGTGCTCAACATGAGCGACATGGCGCAGCAGCGCGGCATCGCTATCGACCGCGAGGCACTGTCCCAGGCGCTGGGCGTGCCGGTGCTGGCCAGCGTGGGGGTGCGCCACGATGGCGCCCATGAGCTGCTGCAATGGCTCGACGGCGTAGCGCCCGAGGCGCCCCCGCCCATGGCCCTGCAGCTCAGCGCCGAGCCGCGCCAGCGCGTGCTGGATTTGCACCACGAGGTGCAGCGCATCATGCGCCTGGCGGTGCGCGAGGCGCCAGCGCACAAGCTGCTGGACGACCGCATCGACGCTGTGGTGCTGCACCCCGTGTGGGGCATGGCGCTGCTGGCAGTGCTGCTGTTCCTGATGTTCCAGGCGGTGTTCAGCTGGGCTGCGGGGCCCATGGAGGCGATCGAAGGCGGAACCAAGCTGCTGGCCGAATGGGTCAACGCGCACATGGCCGAGGGCGTGCTGCGCAGCCTCATTACCGACGGCATGCTGGCTGGCGCGGGCGGGGTGCTGGTGTTCCTGCCGCAGATCCTGATCCTGTTCCTGTTCATCCTGGCGCTTGAAGACTCGGGCTACCTGCCGCGCGCGGCCTTCTTGCTCGACCGCGTGATGGGCACCGTGGGGTTGTCGGGGCGCTCGTTCATCCCGCTGCTGTCGAGCTTCGCGTGCGCGGTGCCGGGCATCATGGCCACACGCTCTATCGAGAGCTGGCGTGACCGGCTGGTCACCATCCTGATCGCGCCGCTCATGACCTGCTCGGCGCGCCTGCCGGTGTATGCGCTGCTGATCGGCGCGTTTATCCCGGCGCGTACGGTGGCGGGTGTCTTCAACCTGCAGGGGTTGGTGCTGTTCGGCCTGTACGTGGGCGGCATTGTCAGCGCCATGGCCGTGGCCTGGGTGGCCAAGCTGGCGCGCCGCCAGGCAGGCCCTACGCCGCTGCTGATGGAGCTGCCCGCGTACCGCCGGCCGAGCGTGCGCAGCCTGGCCATCGGGCTGTACGAGCGCGCCATGATCTTCCTGCGCCGCGTTGGCGGCATCATTTTGGCGGTGACGGTGCTGCTGTGGTTTCTCTCCAGCTTTCCCGCCCCGCCGCAAGGGGCCGAGGGCCCGGCCATCGAGCACAGCTTCGCCGGCCGCATCGGCCAGGCGATCGAGCCTGTGGTGGCGCCCATCGGCTTTAACTGGCAAATCGCCATCGCCCTGGTGCCCGGCATGGCAGCGCGCGAGGTGGCGGTGGGTGCGCTGGGCACGGTGTATGCCCTGTCGGGCCGGGACGACGATGCAGTGGCCGAGCAGCTCGGCCCGCTGATTGCCGCCGACTGGTCGCTGGCCACGGCGCTGTCGCTGCTGGTGTGGTTCGTCTTCGCGCCGCAGTGCATTTCCACCATCGCCGCGGTGCGGCGCGAGACCAACAGCTGGCGCTGGCCGCTGGTGATGACGGCCTACCTGTTCGCGCTGGCCTACGGCGCGAGCTTCGTCACGTACCGCGTGGCCTTGGCGCTTGGAGGAGGTTGACCCATGACCCAGGAAATCATCGTTGGGCTGATCGTGGCCCTGGCCGCGGCCTACGTGGTGTGGCGTTTTGTGCCCGCGCGCTGGTGCAAGCCCTTGCAGCGCGTGCACCCGGCGCTGGCGCGCGAGAGCGGCTGTGGCGGCTGCAGCGGCTGCTCCAGCCCGTCCAGCGGCTGCGGCACGCACCGCCAGAAGGCGCAGTAAGCTCCTGATTTGAGAGCTTCTAGCGCTTGCCCACAAAGGGTTGGAGCCGTTTTTGACTCCAACCCTTGCAGGGCGGCTGGTGCCCCAGCCGTGGCGTCAGGCCGCGCTCAGCGCGCCGGCCTGGGTCAGGCGCTCGGCCACGAGGAGTTTTTGCATTTCCGCCTGGCCCATGATGCCCAGGCTTTCCGCCACCTCGGCAATCGGCCGGCCCGAGGCCATGGCCGCCTTGGCGATGGCGGCGGCCTTCTCGTAGCCGATCAGCGGGTTCAGTGCGGTGACCAGCGTGACCGAGGAGGCAATGCGTTCGTCCAGCAGGTGCTGGTTGGCCACGATGCCCTCGACGCAGTGCTTTTGCAGCGTGCCGCAGGCGTGCGCCAGGTGGTGCAGGCTCTTGTGCAGCGCCCAGGCCATCAGGGGCTCGAAGGCGTTGAGCTGCAGTTGGCCGGCCTCGGCGGCCATGGTGATGGCGGCGTCGTTGCCGATGACCTCGAAGCACACCTGGTTCATCACCTCGGGGATCACCGGGTTCACCTTGCCCGGCATGATGGACGAACCGGCCTGGCGCGCGGGCAGCTGGATGTCGCCCACCCCGGCCTGCGGGCCGGAGGACAGCAGGCGCAGGTCGTTGCTGATCTTGGACAGCTTGGCGGCGATGCGCTTGAGCACGCCGGAGATATCGACGAAGGCCCCGGTGTCCGATGTGGCGGCGATCAGGTTGCCGGCGGCCCTCACCGGCACGCCCGACAGCGCGGCCAGCGTGGGCACGACCACGTCCACATAGCCCACGGGCGCATTGATGCCGGTGCCGATGGCGGTGCCGCCCATGTTCACCTCGGTCATCAGGTAGGCGGATTCGCGCAGGCGCTTTTCGTCGTCGGCCACCATGGCGGCGAAGGCCGCGAACTCCTGTCCCAGCGTCATGGGCACGGCGTCCTGCAACTGGGTGCGGCCGATCTTCAGGATGGAGGCGAATTCCTCGGCCTTGGCTTCAAAGGCGCCGCGCAGCGCCGCCAGGGCTTCCAGCAGCGTCTGGATGCCTGCGTAGGTGGCGAGCTTGACGGCTGTGGGGTAGGCGTCGTTGGTGCTTTGCGACGCGTTGACGTGGTCGTTCGGGTGGATCACGTCGTAGCGGCCCTTGGGCAATCCCAGGTGCTCTAGGGCACGGTTGGCGATCACCTCATTGGCGTTCATGTTCGTGGAGGTGCCGGCGCCGCCCTGGATCACGTCCACGACGAACTGGTCGTGCAACTGGCCGGCGATCAGGTCGTCGCAGGCCTTGGCAATGGCGCGGGCAGTGGGTTCGCTGATCGTGCCCAGCTGCAGATTGGCATGGGCGGCGGCCTTCTTGACGAAGGCGAAGGCCCGGATCAGCGCGGGCATGGCGGCCACGGACTGGCCTGTGATGGGGAAATTCTCGACGGCGCGGGCGGTGTGGATGCCCCAGTAGGCGTCGGGAGGGATGGTCTTGATGCCGATGAAATCGTGTTCTTGGCGCATGGTGCGTTCCAGAAAAAAGAGGGGAAGGGAAAAAGACGGGCCCCATGGACAAACGCCGCCTGGGTGGCAGGCGGCGTTGTTGGGGGGAGGGCACACGGGGGTGCACATGTGCCAATGCCCTGCAGGCCAGGCGTCAGGGATGGCTGACGCACCGCCACGCAGGGCATTGGGGGCGCATTATGGCGCGGATAGGCGCGCGTGCATGGGAAACCGGCGTGGCCCAGGCCAGCAGACGCCGCGCAATGGCTTCAGCCGGCCGCGCCGCCCCGCCGCGCTGGCGTCGTCCCCCTTCCTGCGTGTAGCGCTAGGGAAGGGGGAAGCGACGAAGTCGCTCAGGGGGTTGTCCTTATGCAATACGGCCGAGCAGCAGGTATTCCATGAGCGCTTTTTGCACGTGCATGCGGTTTTCCGCCTCGTCCCAGACGACGGACTGGGGGCCGTCGATGACGTCGGCTTGCACTTCCTCGCCGCGGTGGGCCGGCAGGCAATGCATGAACAGGGCACCGGGCTTGGCGGCGGCCATCATCTCGGTGTCCACGCACCAGTCGGCAAAAGCCTTCTTGCGTGCCTCGTTCTCCGCTTCATAGCCCATGCTGGTCCACACGTCGGTGGTGACCAGGTCGGCACCGCGGCAGGCATCCATGGGGTTGCTGAAAAATTGATAGCTGCCAGCGCTTGCTCCAGCTGGTCCAACGGCCAATTTCTCATCAACCTCGTAGCCGCTGGGCGTACTCACGTGCACCTTGAATCCGAGGATTTCGGCCGCCTGCAGCCAGGTGTTGGCCATGTTGTTGCCGTCGCCCACCCAGGCCACGGTCTTGCCGGCGATGGAGCCGCGGTGCTCGATGTAGGTGAAGATGTCCGCCAAGATTTGGCAGGGGTGGAACTCGTTCGTCAGGCCGTTGATGACAGGCACGCGCGAGTATTCGGCAAAGCGTTCGATTTTGGCTTGCTCGAAGGTGCGGATCATCACGATGTCGGTCATGCGGCTGATGACGCGCGCCGAATCCTCGATGGGCTCGGCGCGTCCCAGCTGGCTGTCGCCCGTGGTCAGGTGCACCACGCTGCCGCCCAGCTGGTACATGCCGGCCTCAAAGCTCACGCGCGTGCGCGTGCTGGCCTTCTCAAAGATCATGGCCAGCGTGCGGTCCGCCAGCGGCTGGTACTTCTCGTAGGTCTTGAAGCGCTTCTTGATCAGCGCTGCGCGCTCGAACAGGTAGGCGTACTCATCGGCGCTGAAGTCCTTGAATTGCAGATAGTGTTTCATGGTGGCAGCCGGCATCATTGCGCCAGCAGGGCTTTGACCAGGGGAGTGAGGCGCGCCACGATCTCGTCGGCCTCGGCGGTGGTGAGGATCAGCGGCGGCACGATGCGGATCACGCTGTCGGCCGTTACGCTCAGCAGCAGCCCAGCCTCGGCCGCCTGGCCGATGAGCGCGCCGCAGGGGCGGTCCAGCTCCACGCCCAGCATTAGGCCCTGGCCGCGAATCTCCTTCACGCCGGGCAGGCTGCCCAGTGCACGCTCCAGGCTGGCCTTGAGGTGGGCGCCCACGGTGGCGGCGTTTTCCAGCAGGCCGTCTTCTTCCATGATGCGGATGGTTTCCACGCCCGCGCGCATGGCCAGCGGGTTGCCGCCGAAGGTGGTGCCGTGGTTGCCGGGCTGCAGCACGTCGGCGGCCTTCGGGCCTGCCACCACGGCGCCGATCGGCACGCCCGAGCCCAGGCCCTTGGCGAGCGGCATCACGTCGGGCACGATGCCGGCCCACTGGTGGGCGAACCACTTGCCGGTGCGGCCCATGCCGCACTGCACCTCGTCGATCATCATGAGCCAGCCGCGCTCGTCGCACAGCGTGCGCAGGTCGCGCAGGTATTCGGCGCGCGCGGGGTTGATGCCGCCCTCGCCCTGGATGGTCTCGAAGAACACCGCCACCACGTTGGGGTTGCCCTCGGTGGCCTGCTTGATGGCCTCAATGTCGTTCAGCGGCACACGGATGAAGCCTTCCACCAGCGGGCCGAAGCCGCTGCGGATCTTCGGGTTGCCCGTGGCCGACATGGTGGCGATGGAGCGGCCGTGGAAAGCCTTGTCGTAGACCACGATCTCGGGGCTGGCGATGCCCTTGTCCACGCCGAACTTGCGCGCGATCTTGATCGCGGCCTCGTTGGCTTCCAGGCCGGAGTTGCAGAAGAACACCTTGCTCATGCCCGACAACGCCACCAGCCTGGCGGCCAGCTGTTCCTGGCCGGGCACGTGGTAGTAGTTCGAGGTGTGGATCAGCTTGGCGATCTGCGCCTGCAGCGCGGGCACGAACCGGGGGTGGTTGTGGCCCAGCGTGTTCACGGCGATGCCGCCCAGCCCGTCGAGGTATTCCTTGCCGTTCACGTCCCACACGCGGCAGCCCTGGCCTCGCTCCAGCGCGATGGGCACGCGGCCATAGGTGTTCATCACGTGGGGTGAGGCAGCCTCGATGAAAGCGGACATGCGGACGATCTCCAAAGCGGTGGCGGGCCGGTGGGCCTTGCCGGTTCAAAAGGGAAGCGAGATTCTAGAGTGCGTAGCCCACCCGGTATACGGGTTCGCCCCGTTGCATGGCGATGTGTTGCTAAATACCGGACTACAGAGTCGACTCTTATATAAGAGTTAGAATCTTCGCGTTTTGCGCCAAGGTGGCGATCCCGCCGGCGCTGCCCCTCTCCACGATGCACGATGGCGACCTGAATGGCGATACAACCTGACACCCGAGAAGTCTTCATCCAGGGCATCACCCACGAGGGGCGTACCTTCCGCCCAAGCGACTGGGCGGAGCGGTTGGCCGGCGTGATGAGTCAGTTCCGCCCAGGAGGGACGCGCCCCGGCAGCCACCTGAGCTATTCCCCCTGGTGCATCCCCACCACGTTGAACGGCGTGAAGTGCGTGGTGGTGCACCGCGACCTGCAGGCGCACGAGCCCATGGCCTGGGATTTTGTGCTGAACTTCGCCAAGGACAACAACCTGCAGATCGCCGAAGCCTGCCTGCTGCCCGATGCGCCAACGCCCAAGGGCTGAGAGCTGGGTTCCACGGTTTCTTTTCCCCTTTCCGAACGCCCAGGGTGTTCATGCGCAGATGACCGCCTGACCGAAAGAACGGGATGGTGGTCCGGCGCAGGCGTGCTGCAATGAGCCGCGCTTAGCTGGCGGGGAAGTTGGCTATCAAGGGCATGTGGTCGCTCAGGGGCTGCCAAGTGTCTTGCTCCCCCACGGATAAAACGCCCGTCCGCCAGCCGGGAGCTGCAAACACGTAGTCGATGTGATACCCCTTGACAGGGTTGCGCTGCAGGAAAAAGGTCTTTTGACTCTCCTGGCCTTGGTCCTCCTCAAAATGCCGGTGGTACGCACTCACGAGCCCCAGCTTGCCAAGTTCGTTCACAACATCCGAGTGGTTCCACCATCGATCCCACTGATCCCAGCAGGCATTGCTATTGAGGTCGCCGGCCAGCATGGCGCGGGGGTGATCGAGAAACGCGCTGTGGGCCTGCAGAAGTTTCCAGAGCTGACCGATGTAGCTGAAAGTGGGAGAGTGGGCCTGCCTGGTCCAGGTGGCCAACAGTGGCCAGTCGTCGTTGACGCGGCACGGCAAAAATAGCTGCAGTGGCTGAATCTCCAAGGGGACAGGCGTTAAGGACACACCACGGCGGGCGAATACGCCGATGCCTTTGTTTTTGGTGGGGCCTGTCCAGAGGTAATGACCGGCCCATTCCAGGTAGGCGGCATCTTTGGCCAGCACAGGGTCTTCGCACTCTTGGACGATGAGTACGTCGGCATCGAACGCTTCCAGCTCCGACCACTTCCGGCGTAGCGCGCCGTTGCAGTTCCAAGTCAGAATTTTGATGCCGCTGCTGCTCAATGACTTACCTTGCCGCCCTCAAGGCCCCTGGGGAGCGTGTGCCCTTGCATTGCAGTGTACGGTAGGCCGTCTTTGCAGCTGCGCTAAAAAATGCTAAGGCTATGTTTCTATTGGATTTTTTACCTGCGCATGAATGCCGAGCACCCACAAAAAAACCGCCCGAAGGCGGTTTTTCCGTTTTGCTGACAGCGCACCCGTTACAAACGGCGGGTGGCCGGGGCCATCCGTGCGATTGCCTGAAAGGGTCAGGCGGCCAGTGCCAGGGCCTTGACCTTGGCGGACAGACGGCTCTTGTCGCGAGCAGCCTTGTTCTTGTGGAAGATGCCCTTGTCGGCGATGGTGTCGAGCACGGACTGGGCCTTGGCGAACAGTTCGGTGGCCTTGGTCTTGTCGCCGGCCAGGACGGCCTTCTCGACGTTCTTGACGGCGGTGCGGTACTTCGAGCGCAGCGAGGTGTTGGCTGCGTTCAGTTTGACGCCTTGGCGCGCGCGCTTGCGGCCCGATGCCAGGCGGGGGTTCTTTTTCTTCGGCTTAGCAGATGCCATGGTATGTGTTCCTTGTGTCTGAGGATGATGTCAGCAAAGCCTAGCATTATAACCCGGGCCTGTTCGGCGGGCAGGCGCCAGTCCTGCGCATACACTCCCGCCGGTGTCTCTGTTCAAAGCTGCCTCCACTGTTTCGCTGCTGACCCTCGCCTCCCGGGTGACGGGCCTGGCACGCGATCTCCTCATGGCGTCGATCTTCGGCGCCAATGCGCTCACCGACGCGTTCAACGTCGCTTTCCGCATTCCCAATCTGTTTCGGCGCCTGTTTGCCGAAGGCGCGTTCAGTCAGGCCTTCGTGCCTGTACTTGCAGCCTCCAAGGCACAGCATGGGGAGGAGGCCACCCGCCATCTCATTGACAGCGTGGCGACGGTATTGGCCTGGGTGCTGCTGCTGACCTGTGTGCTGGGCGTGGTGGGGGCGCCGGTGCTGGTGTGGCTGCTGGCGAGCGGCCTGCGCCAAAACCCCGAGAGCTACCAGGCCGCGGTACTCATGACGCGCTGGATGTTTCCTTATATCGGCTTCATGTCGCTGGTGGCGTTGGCCGCCGGGGTGCTGAACACCTGGAAGCGGTTCGCTGTGCCGGCGGCCACCCCGGTACTGCTCAACCTGTGCATGATCGCCGCGGCCTGGTTTGGTGCGCCGCAATTCGCCGCGCGTGGCATAGAGCCCATCTATGCCATGGCTGGAGGCGTGGTGCTGGGCGGGGTGCTGCAGCTGGCAGCGCAGCTGCCTGCGTTGTACCGCATGGGGCTGTTGCCGCGCATCGGCGTGACGTGGGCTGCAGTGCGTGCCGCATATGGCGATGAGGGCGTGCGCCGCATCCTCAAGCTGATGGCGCCTGCACTGCTCGGCGTGGGTGTGGCCCAGATTTCGCTGATGATCAATACCCAGATTGCCTCTTATCTGGTGCCGGGCAGCGTGACCTGGTTGTTCTACGCGGACCGGCTGATGGAGTTCCCGACGGCCCTGCTGGGTGTGGCGCTTGGCGTGGTGCTCACGCCCCAGTTGGCGGCAGCCAAGGCAGCGGGTGACGCCGCGCGCTATTCGGCCATGTTGGACTGGGGGCTGCGCATCGTCGTGCTGCTGGCGGTGCCCTGCGCCGTGGGGCTGCTGACACTGGCCGATCCGCTGGTGGCCACGCTGTTCCACTACGGTGCGCTGCGTGATGCCGATGTCGGCGAGATTGGCCGCGCTCTCGCGGGCTACGGCGTGGGCCTGCTCGGGCTCGTAGCGATCAAGGTGCTGGCACCGGGCTACTACGCGAGCCAGGACATCCGCACACCGGTGCGCATTGCCATGGCCGTGCTTGTCATCACGCAGGTGCTGAATTTGGCGCTTGTGCCCTGGGTGCAGCATGCCGGTCTGGCCTTGTCGATTGGCCTGGCGGCGCTGGTGAATGCTGTGTGGTTGCTCATCGGCCTGCTGCGGCGTGGCAGCTACCGGCCTCAGCCGGGCTGGGGGCGCTATGTGCTACAGGTCGTGGCGGCGAGTACGCTCATGGCGCTGCTGCTGGTGGCGGCGTCCCAGTCCTTCGACTGGATCGGCTTGCGCGCACATGCCGGCCAGCGCGTGGCCTTGCTCGCGGGCGTGCTGGCAGCTGCCGTGCTGCTGTATTTTGGTGCCCTGTGGGCCGCTGGGCTGAAATTGCGGCAGCTGCTGCGCCGCTGATCTTTTGGGGGGCTTGGCTTGACGCAGCCCCGCCGCCACCTTACAACCAAGCCATGACCTTGCGCTACAGCGCCCCCACGGCACTTGAGTATTTCGCCACCCTGGTGCAGAGCGACGAGCACTTCCCGCTGCTTGAGGCCGCTGCCTGCGTGGCCCATGATGAGTATCCAGAACTCGACGTGCAGCAGCTCCTGGGGGATGTTGACCAATTGCAGGCGCGCCTGCGCCGACGGCTCGCGCCGGATGCTGCGTCGCTGCAGCGCCTGCAGGTGCTGAACCAGTTCTTCTATGGAGACTTGGGCTTTGGCGGCAACGTCAACAACTACTACGATCCCGAGAACAGCTACCTCAACGCCGTGTTGCGCACGCGCCGGGGCATACCGGTTTCGCTGGCGGTGCTGTGGATGGAGCTGGCCCAGGGCCTAGGGTTGCAGGTGCGCGGCGTTGCGTTCCCGGGACATTTCATGGTGAAGGCGCTGCTACCCCAGGGGCAGGCCGTGCTGGATCCGCTCACGGGACAGTCGCTCTCACGCGAGGAACTGCTGGAGCGGCTTGCGCCCTACCAGCGCCGCGAAGGTGTGCTGGGCGATGAGGAGCCTCCGCTAGGCTTGTACTTGCAGGCGGCGACGCCGCGTGACATCTTGGCGCGCATGCTGCGTAACCTCAAGGAAATTCACCAGTCGCAGAAGGACTATCCGCGCTTGCTGTCGGTGCTTGACCGCCTGGTCATACTGCAGCCAGAGATGTGGGACGAGCGCCGCGACCGCGGTTTGGCGCATGCGGCCTGCGGGCATACCCAGCAGGCTGTCGCCGACCTGGAGGCCTACCTGGCCCATGCCGTGCGGCAGGGCACCGAGGCCGGGGAAATCGCGCAGCGCCTGGGGGCACTGCGCGGAAGCTGAAACTCAGCTTGCCTTGACGGCCAGCACCGGGCAGGGTGCAGTCATCAAAATTTCCTGGGCCATGCTGCCCAGCAGCAGCTTGCCTACGGCAGTGCGCTTTCGCAGGCCAATGACGAGCACAGACACCTGCTGCGACTCCACCAGCCCAATGATTTCGTCGATAGTGCTGTTGCCGCGCACGAACTGCTTGAACTCGGCCTGAACGGGCAGCTTCGCCAGGCGTTCTTCGACGCGCTCGACTTCGTAGCCGTTGACGATGGCTTCGTCCTGCCCGCCGCCCGGGCCGGCGTTGACGATCAGGAGCCGCTCATTGCGGCGGGTGGCGATTTCGATACCTTTGTCCAGCGCGGCCTGGCCTTCCGGGCGGGCCACATAGGCGACGAGAATGGTCATGCGTTGTCTTCCTTAACTTGTGTCTTGAAGGGGTCTGACGGAAATACAAAAGTGCCTGTGGCACCGCCAGCCAGCATAGCCCAATGCCAAGGGGTTTGCGAAGACCCGGCTGTCGCGGCCAGCGCAGCGCATCCACCGAAATAGTGCTTGGGCACCCATGCCGCCGCTAGGCATGGCGCTGTCGCACGGCGCCTATACGAGATGCGTCGCCTGCAGCTCTTTTTTGAGGTAGGCGTACATCAGCGGTGCGGCCACCAGCCCCGCCGGGCCGAAGACGGCCTCTGCCGTGAACATTACCGCCAGCAGCTCCCACACGCCCATGTGCGTACGCCGCCCCACTACCTTGGCATTGATGACGTACTCGGCCTTGTGAATCAGCACCAGGAAGCCCAGGCAGGCCAGCGCCGCCATGGGCGACACCGAGAGGCCAACGATGGTGATGACAACGTTGCACAGCAGGTTGCCCACGATGGGGATCAGCCCGGCCAGGAAAGTGAGCGTGATGAGCGCTGGCGTGTAGGGCAGCTCCAGTTTCCACAGCGGCAGCAGCACGAGCAGGAACAGTGCGGTGAGCGCGGTGTTGAAGGCAGCGATCCAGAACTGCGCCGCCACGATCTGGCGGAAGGCCTCGCCCAGCAAGCGGATGCGCTGCGACAGTGCCTGTGCTAGCGGCCTGCGCGCCAGACCCGGTTGGCGCACGGCAGCCAGTGCGCCGATGAGCAGGCCCACATAAGCGTGTAGCAGGCCGCCCAGCCAAGCTCGGCCAGCAGTGGCCAGTGCGCCGGACTTGGCAGCCAGGTAGCTGGCGATGCTGCGCTGGATGTCGGCTGCGCCCTCGGGCAGTTGTGTGGCGATGTCGGGCGGCAGCTTCAGCCGCAGCTCCAGCACGGTGCGTGCCATGAAGTCGAGCAGTTCGCGGTACTGCGCTGGCGCCGAGACAATGTAGGAGCGCGAGTGTGACAGCGCCAGTGCCATCAGCAGCAGTGGTGCGAGGATGACCAGCGTGGCTGCGGCGATTTGGCCAGCACGCGAGGCACCTTTGCTGCCGGGGAGCTTGCGTCGCAGCCGTGCCAGGCGCGGTGCCAGCCAGCGCGTGACCAGAAAGCCCAGGCAGGCGCACAACAGCCCGGGCAGCAAGCCGCGTTCCATGACCAGCAGCAGGGCTGCGGCCATCAGCAGGTAGCTGGCGATCTGCACGCCGCGCGCGTTGTGCGCGGTGTTCGGTGGCATGGTGCCGGGTCAGCCCACCGTAACGGCTGCGCCGGTGCCGCGTGCGGCGATGGTGCCGATGGTGTAGACACTCTCACCCAGGCCGCGCAGTGTGGCAGCCGTGGCCTCGGCGGCGTCAGCAGACACCACCACCACCATGCCGATGCCGTTGTTGAAAGTGCGGTTCATTTCGATGTCGTCGATACCCGCCGTCTTTTGCAGCCAGGCGAACAGCTCGGTCTGCGGCCAGCTACCGGCTTGCAGGTGCGCGGCCAGGCCCTCGGGCAGCACGCGTGGGATGTTCTCCAGCAGGCCGCCACCCGTGATGTGGGCCAGTGCCTTGATGGGATGGGTGGCCAGCGCAGCCAGCACGTTCTTCACGTACAGGCGGGTCGGCTCCATGATGGCTTGCTTGAACGGCTTGCCGTCCAGGGTGGCGGGCACGTCGGAACCTGCACGCTCAATGCACTTGCGCACCAGGCTGAAGCCGTTGGAGTGCACACCGCTGGAGGCCAGGCCCAGCACCACATCGCCCGCTTGCACATTAGCGCCTGTGAGAATCTTGGACTTTTCCACCGCCCCGACGGCAAAACCAGCCAGATCGTATTCGCCGGCGGGGTACATGCCGGGCATTTCAGCGGTTTCGCCGCCGATCAGCGCGCAGCCGCTCAGCTCGCAGCCTTTGGCAATGCCGCCCACCACCGCTGCTGCGGTGTCCACGTCCAGCTTGCCGCAGGCAAAGTAGTCCAGGAAAAACAGCGGCTCGGCGCCTTGCACCAGCACGTCGTTCACGCTCATGGCCACGAGGTCGATGCCCACGGTGTCGTGCATGTTCCACTCGAAGGCCAGCTTGAGTTTGGTGCCTACGCCGTCGGTGCCGCTCACCAGCACAGGCTCCTGGTAGCGCTTGGGCACCTCGAACAGCGCGCCGAAGCCGCCGATGCCGGCCATCACGCCTTCGCGCAGGGTCTTCTTGGCCAGCGGCTTGATGCGCTCGACCAGCGCGTCGCCCGCGTCGA
>Ga0222428_100303_pt1 | contig 25993 bp, 23 predicted proteins | sample 2B5Ametagenome_FD_182471 | JGI IMG/M metagenome (GOLD analysis project Ga0222428, IMG submission 182471) | Enriched microbial communities from leaf-cutter ant dump, University of Wisconsin, Madison, United States - 2B5A (version 2) | ecosystem: Environmental > Terrestrial > Nest > Insects nest >...
ACGCGGGCGCCGCGGGCGCGCGCAACCACACGCAGTGCGACTCGCTGCTCATCGGCCCGCACTGCGGCGCCCACACCTTCCCCTACGTGGACACGGCGCGCGCCGATGCCGTGGTGGAGCACGAGGCCACGACCACGCGCATCTCCGAGGAGCGGCTGTTCTATTGCCAGCAGCGCGGCATCGACCCGCAGGAGGCCACAGCGCTCATCGTCGGCGGCTTCTGCCAGGCGGTGCTGGAGGAACTGCCCATGGAATTCGCGCTGGAAGCCAAGGCGCTGCTCGCGGTGTCGCTCGAAGGCGCGGTGGGCTGACAGCGCCGCGATTTCAAGAAAACCGGCTCCAAGCCTTACCCAGAAAGCGCTAGCAGCTATCAAATTTGAAAGAAGGACCACCCATGACCACCCCTTCCCCCCTGCTGCAGGTGCGCGATCTGCACGTCGCCGTGGGCGAGCACAGCGTGCTGTGCGGCGTCTCGTGCGACGTACCACCCGGCAGCCTTGCCGTGCTGATGGGTGCCAACGGCAGCGGCAAGAGCACGCTGGGCATGGCGCTGGCCGGGCACCCGCGCTACCGCGTCACTGGCGGACAGGCGCTGCTCGCGGGCCAGGACCTGCTGGCACTGCCCACCCACGAACGTGCCCGCGCCGGGCTGTTCGTCTCCTTCCAGGCCCCGCCGGACGTGCCGGGCGTGAAGAACAACCTGTTCATCCGCACCGCACTCAACGCTGTGCACGAAGCGCGCGGCCAGTCGCCGCTCGATGCCTTCGACTTTCTCGCCAGCGCCAAGCAGGCTGCCGGCACCCTGGGCCTGCCCGAGACGCTGCTCGCCCGCCCGGTGAACGAAGGCTTTTCCGGCGGCGAGCGCAAGCGCAACGAGCTGCTGCAGCTGGCACTGCTGCAGCCACGCCTGGCGCTGCTCGACGAAATCGACTCCGGCCTGGACGTGGACGGCGTGCGCGCCGTGGTCGGCCTGGTGCAGCGCCTGCGCGCGCAGGGCACGGCGTTCATCGTGGTCTCGCACTACCTCACGCTGATCGAGCAGCTGCAGCCCGACGCCGTGCTGCGCTTGGACCAGGGCCGCATCGCCGAAGCAGGCGGACTGGGGCTGGCACGCACCATCGCCCGCGACGGCTTTGCCCGCCCAGCCACGGTGGCGGAGGCCCAGCCATGACCGCCGCCGTGGACGCCCTTGCGGCAGAGCGCCTGGCGGCACGCGCGCAGCTGCAGCGCCAGGGCTGGATCACGCGGCACAGCGAAGCCTTCCAGCACCTGCCGCCGCCCGCCCTGGAACATTGGCTGGGCAGCGCCGATGCACCGTCCGCCCCCTCCTCCAGCGGCTGGACGCTGCAGCCACTGGACGGCGACGCCGCCGCCCGCGTGCAGGCGCGCTGGCTCGACGCGCACGACCCAGCGCAGCGCGCCGAACTCCTGGCCGGGCTGCCTGCGCCCGGCGCCGACAGCGGCGACGCCGCCCCCTTAGTCTGGGCCCACCGCGCGCTGTGCCGCCACGGGCTGCGCCTGCACGTGGGCCCGCCAGCAGATACCTCGGCGGATGCCGTGCAGCGCACCGTCCGCCTCGCGCTGCACCACCAGCCGCAAGACGCCGCCGAAGCGCCGCTGCTGGTGCTGGACGTGGCGCCCGGCACGCACTGCCTGCTGCTGGAAAGGCATGAGCGCACCGCCCCCGATGCGCCCGCCACCGCGCAGAACCTGCACATTCACATCCACCTGGGCGCAGGCGCGCACCTGCAGCACCTGCGCGTGGCAGCGCCGCTGGCGCACGACCGGGTGGCGCACCACGTGCACGCCACGCTGGCGCCCCAGGCCCGCTACGCCCAGGCACTTGCCGCCACGGGCTGCGCCTACCACCTGCAGCGCAGCCACTTCGCACTGCAGGGTACGGGTGCCCACGCACGGCAGGCCGCGCTGCTGCTGGCAGGGGCGCAGCAAATCGACCACCAGGCGCACACCGACCTGCGGGCCCCGCAGGCCACGAGCCAGGTCGAATCCCTGGCACTGGCGCAGGGCGGCGCGCGCGCCGTGAGCAACGCTTACACCCGCATCGCCCCGGGTGCCGACGGCGCCGACGTGCGCCAGCGCCTGACCGGCATTCCCCTGGCCGGCCACCCGCGCCTGGTGCTGCGTCCGCACCTGGAGATCCTGCACGACAACGTGCAAGCCGCCCACGGCGCCACCTGGGGTGCGCTCCCCGAGGCCGCGCTGTTCTACGCCGCCCAGCGCGGCCTGGACGACGCCCGTGCCCGCGCCCTCATCACCGAAGGCATGGCGCGCGCCCTGCTGGAGCGTGCGCTGGGCGACAGCCCGCTGCTGGCCGAGTGGCTGGAGGGCGGCTGGCTGGGCCGGCAGCTGGAACGCCAGGCGCAGGCGCCCCTGGGAGACGCCACATGAACGCTCTATTTTTGATAGCTGCTAGCGCTTATCCAGAAAGGGCTATAGGCCAATTTTGCTTAAAACTCCAACAGGAGACGCAGCATGACCGATAACCCCATCGCTCCCCTGCCCGTCAAGGCCCTGCGCGCGCAGTTCCCGGTGCTGGCCCAGTCCATCCACGGCCAGCCCCTGGCCTACCTGGACAACGCCGCCACCACACAAACGCCGCTGGCCGTGCAGCAGGCCCAGCTCGACTTTGAGCGCCAAGACCGCGCCAACATCCACCGTGGCGTGCACACGCTGAGCCAGCGCGCCACCGACGCCTTCGAGCAGGCCCGCGCCACGCTCAAGCAGTTCATCGGCGCGCAGGCCGAGCACGAACTCGTCTTCACCTCGGGCACCACCGAGGCGCTCAACCTCGTGGCCCAGGGCCTGTGGGCCGCCGGGCAGGGCCGGGCCTGGCTGCGCCCGGGCGACCGCATCATCGTCAGCGGGCTGGAGCACCACGCCAACCTGCTGCCCTGGCAGCAGGCCGCGCGCCTGAGCGGCGCCGAGCTGGCCATCCTGCAACCCGACGGTGCGGGCCGCCTGCACGCCAGCGACCTGGCGGCCCTGCTCACGCCGCGCACGCGCGTGTTCGCGCTCACCGCCTGCGCCAACGCCAGCGGCGAGCGCCCGCCCTACGAGGCGCTGCTGGCCCAGGCCGCGCAGGCGGGCGCACTCACCGTGCTGGACGCGGCGCAGGCTGTGGCGCATGACACACCGGTGCTGGCAAGGCTTGACTGCGACTTTCTGGCCTTCTCGGGCCACAAGATGTACGGCCCCATGGGCATCGGCGTGCTGGCCGGGCGGCGCAGCGCGCTGGAGCGCCTGCAACCGCTGCGTCTGGGTGGCGACATGGTGGAGTCGGTGCAGTGGCACACGGCCCGCTACGCCGACCTGCCCGCGCGCCTGGAAGGCGGCACCCCCAACGTGGCAGGTGCCGTGGGGCTGGCGGCGGCGGCCCGGTTCATCGACGCCACCGGGCGCGCCGCCATTGACGCGCATGTCCGCAGGCTGCGCGCGCTGGCATTGCAGGGCCTGCAAGGCATTCCCGGCATCACCGTGCTGGCGCCGCACGCCACGCAAGCGGGGCTGGTGTCGTTCGTGGCCCGGGGCGTGCACCCGCACGACATTGGCACCCTGCTGGACGAGCGCGGCATCGCCGTGCGCACCGGCCACCATTGCGCCCAGCCGCTGCTGGCGCACCTGGGCCTGGGACCCACCACGCGCGCCTCGTTCGCGCTCTACAACACGGAAGACGACGTGCAACGGCTGGTGCAGGCCGTCGCCCACGCCATGGAGGTGCTGCAATGAGCCAGGCGGAACAGGACCTGTACCAGGAAGTGGTGCTGGAACACAAGCGCGCGCCGCGCAACTACGGCCACCTGGCGCACCCCACGCACCAGGCCGAGGGCACCAACCCGTCGTGCGGCGACCGCATCGCCGTCGAGCTGGCGCTGGAGCACGGCACGGTGCGCGACATCGCCTTCACCGGCCAGGGCTGCGCGATTTGCATGGCGTCCACTTCGATGATGACCGAGGCCGTGAAAGGCCGCGAGGTGGCCGCCACCCAGGCGCTGCAGCAGCACTTTCGCGCCGTGCTCACGGGCGAGGAAGCACCCGAGGTCGCGCCACTGGGCAAGCTCGTGAGTCTGGCGGGCGTGCGCCAGTACCCCAGCCGCATCAAGTGCGCGCTGCTGGGCTGGCATGCGCTGATGCACGCCATCGCCACCCCGCAAGGCGCCACGCCAGCGCCCACGCCCCCGGAGGAGCGGCCATGACGCACCGCCACACGCGCGAGGATGTGCTGGTGCGCCGCGGCGTGGCGGTGGAGGCCATTCCGAGTGGCGAACCCCTCACGCTTCAGGCGGGCCAGCTGGCGCAGATCACCCAGGCACTCGGCGGCTCGTTCACCCTCGCGGTGGAAGGCCAGTTGGTGCGCCTGAAAGGCCAGGATGCCGATGCCATCGGCAAGCAGCCGCCCGCCGCCCTGGACATCCCGGCAGATCTGCACATCGACGCACTGGAGCCGCTGGTGTGGGAGCAGCTGCGCACCTGCTACGACCCGGAAATCCCGGTCAACATCGTTGACCTGGGCCTGGTGTACCGCGTGGCCTTCGAGCCCATGGACGACGGCAGCGCTGACAAGGTACGCGCCGTGATCGACATGACGCTCACCGCCCCTGGCTGCGGCATGGGCGAATCCATCGCCAACGAGGTGTGCGACAAAGTGCTGGCGCTGCCGCGCGTGGGCGAAATCACCGTGAACCTGGTCTTCACACCGCCCTGGGACCGCTCCAGGATGTCCGAGGCCGCGCTGCTGGCGCTGGGGCTGTAGCCACCCGGTCCAGGACGTGAAAAAGCCCCGACGTGCCAGGGCACGCCGGGGCCCAAACTTTCAGCCGCCGCAGGAGCCGCAGCACGTGCCGGCGGCATGCGCCTTGTTACCCGCCGCGGCCTGCTTGCCAATTTCCACGCGCCACAGGTCTGGCCCGGCTTGCAGGTAGCTCCACTTGACCTGGCCGGGGGTGCGGCCCTCCAGCTGCATGTGCAGGGGCACCGGATTGTGGTCATTGACGATAACGAAGGCCTCGCCCACGTTCAAAGCGTCGAAGCGCGCGAAGATCTGCGCGTGACGCTCGTAGGGGGCGATGGTGCGCACGTCGATTTCAGCCAGGGTAGCATTCATGGAAACAACCTTTCAACAGAGGGAAACAACCAGGAGTAAGGGAAAAAAACTCAACCGTCCTTGCCGTCGAGCCGCGTGCGCGTCAGCCAGGGGGTGTAGATGAAGAGATAGATGGCAAAAGCCAGCGCCCACAGGCAGGCAGCTGCCTCCAGCGCATAGGCATACCAGCCAGGCTGCAGCGCCGGCACCAGCACGCGCAACACGGCCGCTGCGAGCACCAAGGCATACGCCGCCACCTCGCCCCGCCCCGCCTGCAGCGGTCGTCCGGTATGGCCGCGCGCCGTGCGCGTCACCATGCCGATGATCAGCCCGCCGATCACGCCAACGCCGAAGGCATGCACCGCCAGGGACAGCGGCACCCAGCCCCCCTGCGCGAGCGCCAGCAGCGCGAAGCCCAGCGGCAACCAGGCATAAGAGGCATGCAGCACCCACAGGATGGGGCGGCCCAGCGTCACCTGCGGGCGCCACATCCACAAGCGCACGGCATGAAGCGCCGCGGCTGCGGCGCTTGCCACGGCCACCAGCGCCGCCGGGGCAGCGAACACCCACAGCGCCAAGGCAACCGCCGTCACGCCCAGCACAGACAGTTCGAGCGAACGCGGCATCTGGATGACCAGCCCCGGCGTGACGTTCTTGGTGAACATGGGCACAACGCGCCCGGCCATCACGCACACCACCATCAGGATCAGCCCCAGTTCGGCATACAGCGCCGACATCGGCGGCACAGACACCCACTGCAACACCGAGAGATGGAACACCCCATTCGCCAGGGCCATCAGCAGCAGCAGTGAAATCAAGGGCATGTTGCGCTTGTTGCCAGCCTGCACGAGCACCCGCAGCAAAGCCATCGCAACGGCGGGAAGCAGCAGCACATCAATCACCGCAAACACCGGATAGGGCGCAACGAACAGCGCCACCCGCGCCGCCAGCCAAAGCAGCGCCAGACCGGCAAGCAGCGGCCCCCGGGGCGTAGGCAGGCCGGTCCAGGCCTTGACCGCAGTCAACAAAAAACCGGCCACCACGCCAGCGGCAAAGCCAAACAGCATCTCATGCCCATGCCACAGCACGCCCGGCATAGGCAAGGCAAAACGTACATGGCCGAGGAACATGGCGACCCAAAGCGGCACCGACAGACATGCCAGCAACGCCGTGCCCAGATAGAAGGGACGAAACCCCAGGCGGAACACGGGCCAGCCCTGCAGCGCGAAAGGGGACGGCGTTTTATCAAGGATCTGCATGAAGCGGCCCGGGAAAGGTGAGAAACCAGATGGCAAGCTGCAGGCAGAGACCTGCATATTTAATGTGCATTTTATATGAATGTTAAAAAACGCGATAGCTACGGGATTGCGCTGCCCCTGCAACGGCCGTGCGCGTGGCAGCATGGCGCACCACCACACGACATCGTTGCTGCCATGCATTTGACCTACCGCCGCATGCACTCCGCCCTTCTCGGGCTACTGCTCGTCTGCTGCCTGATCGCTTCCCCTGATACTTGGGCCAAGAAAAAGTCTGGCGACAACGCCCGCCACAAATCAGGGCATGCCAGCAGTGCCACGCAACGCAGCAGTTCCGAGGAAACACGCGCTGAACGCGAGCGCCGCCTCCTGCGCGAATGCCGTGGGCGCCCCAACGCTGGCGCCTGCCTGGGCTACGCCTCTTGATCTCGCGCCGATCATCCTGCCAAAGCTGCCTTCCGTCTTCGCCAAACCACCTGCAAGCGAAGGCAGGTTCAGTATGGCGAGATGACACCCATTCTCTGCATCACGCCAAGCCCACCGCGTAGTCACCAGCGGCAACACGGTTTCACAATCATCGAGTTGATGGTCGTTGTTGCAATACTGGCAGTATTGATGGCGCTAGCGGCACCCAGCTTCAGCCCCTTGATCAACAGCTGGCGCACCCGTCAAGCGGCGGAGACGCTGCAGTCCGCGATCTACTTCGCTCGCTCTGAGGCCATCAAGCGTGGCGGCAATGTCACCTTGCAAAAACTGCCCAACGGCACCAACGGTTGCCAGCTCGCCAGTGGTACCGACGACTGGGGTTGCGGTTGGTTTGTCTGCGCCGACACCAACGGCAATGGAAGTTGTGCCAGCACTGAACCCGTACTCCAACGCATCGACGCACCAAGCAAAACCGAAGTCACCCGCCGTAACGGAGGGGCAAGCATTCAGTTCAACCGTTGGGGCCTCGTAAGTGGCACTTGGCCCAGTTTTAGTCTGATGCCAGAAGGCAAGGGCATCAGCGACCCAGCCGCACGTGGTGTATGCATGAGTTCAGGCGGACGGATACGCATTGTTACTTCGGAGAACTTGCCATGCAACGGCTAGCCTTACGCACCCAGCGCCAGCAGGGCATCACACTGATTGAGTCGCTGATTGCACTCATCATTGCTGCACTGGGCATTCTCGGCATCATCGGCGTACAGATGCGTACCCTGACGGACACCTCCAGCACGGTGCGCCGTGCTCAAGCCATCCGGTTGATCGAGGATCTCAGCGAGCGCCTCAAGGTCAACCCAAACGCCATTGCCGTTCTTGGCAGCTACACCACCAGCTTCAGCAACACCCCCACGCAGCCATCATGCGGCACCGGCAGCTCCGGCTGTGACCGCACAGGCCAAGCGGAAAACGACATCTACCTTTGGAAGCAAGGCGTCAAGGCCTTGCCAATGGGCGCTGCACAAGTATTCATTCCACCCGCCGAAGCTGGCCTCGACGCCACCGAGAGGCGCCAGCTTGGCGTGCTGATTGCCTGGCGTGAAAACGAAAGTGCCGACCTTAGCGCCGACGACAAGAAAAACACCGATGCAACCCAAGTGCGTGACGCCGACGGCACCCTGCAAAGCACCGCCACCTGCCCTACTGGCTACACCTGCCACCTGCAATACATCCCCGTCTCCGCACGCTGCGCACCTTACAAAGCAGGTTCAGGGCCGCTTCAATACTTCTGCGCTGGAGCCTGAGATGCAAGCCACTATGAAAAAAAGAGCTGTTAGCGCTTTTCCCACAAGGGTCAAACCAGGGAAACTCCTAAAACCCGTACACCAACAAGGTGTCACCTTGATCGAACTGATGGTCGGCATCGCCATCGGCCTGCTGGTGGTAGCTGTGGCCTTGGGGGCACTGATGGTTTCGCGTGGCATTTCTGGCACTGTGAGCGACGCAAGCAATATCCAGCAGCAGGCGGCCTATGTAATGCGCGTGATAGGCACCCAAATGCGCCAAGCGGGTTCCCTGCGTGTCAACATGGATTACGAGGCAGCGACAGCCTCCGCCGTAGAGCCGTACCAAGCCAAAGTAGCCATTGAAACCTATGCCCCGGCCAGTGGTGCCAATAACCCCAACAGCTTTGACCCCGCCAAGGACACCATCAAAGGTGAGTCCGCCTCCGTCACTGTGGGCTATCGTCGCTACAAAGAAACCATCGGCAGCGGTACAGGCACCATCAGCTCCTCGCTGTCTCGCAATTGTCTAGGCGGCCCAGAGGACAGCAGCGAAGACCAGCGACTGGAGAGTACCTTCGTCTTCAACGCCTCAACCGCTACCCTGAGTTGTGGCGGCAATAACACCGCTACCAGCCCTCAACCCATCGCACAGAATGTTGCCGACTTCCGCATACGCTACCTGCTACAGGACAACACCACAGGCGGAAACAGCAAGATCAAAACCGCCTCAGCCTCCGCCGTCGGAAGCAGCTGGAGCCAAGTGCAGGGCGTAGAAGTGTGCCTGGAGCTCTACGGCAACGAAGCCATAGACATGCCCAGTGGCAGCAATTACGTGGACTGCAGTGGCACCACCCGGGATATGAGCACCCTCACTGGCGCACGCGCCAAGCGCATGCACATGGTGTTCCGCAACATCTTCCAATTGCGAAGCCAGGGACTGATGTGAAAGGCCAAACCATGCTCCCACCCCGCAAACACTCCCCCGCACTTGCCAAGCAGCGTGGCGTGGCACTGTTCGTGGTCATCGTGTTCGTACTACTGTCTATGCTACTGGCCGTGTGGGCCTCGCGCACCTCGCTGTTCAATGAGATGGTGGTGGGCAACGATGCAGACTACCAACGCGCCTTTGAGGCTGCTCAGACCCTGTTGCAAGACGCAGAAATGGACATCCGCAGCGCTGAACCTGGCCCCGACAACCGCACACTGGATGGCGTCAACTGTGCCCCAGGTGGCGATATCTGCCGCATCGGTCTGACGGATTACCAAATCCCCGGCTCCCGGGAAAACGAGAAAGTCGGCGCACTGATCGCTGAACTGGCCAACCAAACTTCCACAGATGGTTGCTACAAGGGACTTTGCATTAAACGCGCCGGCACGCAAGACTTTTGGAACGACAAAACGGCACTAGCAAGAATTTCTGTCAGCGGCATTGGCGCACGATACGGCGACTTCACTGGTGCGAAATTCGGTAGCAGCCAAACGTCTAACCCAATCTTGGCGGATCGCAGCGCCTGGAACCGGGGCGGCTGGTACTGGATCGAGGTACTGCCCTACATCAAACCAGGGACTGGCAGTAATCGCCTGATCGTGGACGCCACCTCCAGCAGCATCGGCGGTGCCAGCATCCTGCAGCCAAACCTTGATCCTAACGTGATCTACCGCATCACAGCAATTGCCTATGGGCGCAAGCTAGATAGCAGTGGTCATCCCCTAGCCATGGCTGTGCTACAGCAAACCTATGCCCAACAAAGGCGCAAGGACTAGATCTGTCCGCACGCACCGCCTCGTCTTTGTCTTTCGTTGATTCAAGGAGCACGCCATGCGCAGCTACCAAACCACGACTTTCCGCTTCCGCAAACACTGGCTCGCCTGGGCAGCTGGCGCTGCTTTGACTCCAACCCCACTATGGGCACTGGAATTAGTGCAGGCACCGCCGGGCACAGTACAGCCCTATGTAACGCCCAACGTAATCATCTCGATCGACGATTCGGGGAGTATGAATTACCGCCTCGATCAGGAAAACGCCACAAACGCCAGTAACCGCACAGAGCCAGATCTGGCAGGCGGAAAATGGTCATCCAACAGCCGCCGCATGAATGTCTTGAAGTACGCGCTCAAAGGCATATTCGACCCCAACGATCCAAATTACGACAATACCCTTTTGCCTGACAGCAAGATCCGCCTTGCCTGGCAATCAATGAATGGCAACAACAGCACGCCTAAAACGCTCAACTCCAGCAGCACTGCGGCAGTGGCACAAACCAACTCTATGAAAGTGCTGGACAGTTCTCACAGAACGAACTTCCTCAGTTTCATCACCAAACTATCCCCCAGCAGCTCAACGCCATCACATTCCATGTTCAAAAACGCGGACGAATATATGCGGCTGCCTCCGAACGAATATGGTCCCTGGGCGTCAAAACCGGGTACCAAAGGTGCTCCTTATCTTGGCTGTCGGCGCAACTACCACATCTTTATGACCGATGGACGCTGGAATGGTACGACATCGGGCGGATCACAGGATGACAATACCAAGAACACTTATGTACCAATGGACGGCACCACGGCTGGTACTGCCTTTGGCAGCACCAGCTCGACGAGCATTACACGCAGCAAGACTCAGCTGTATGCAGACACCTACAGCAACACCTTAGCGGACTGGACATTCTATAGCTGGGCTAAGCCTCTGCGCACCGACCTGAGTGGCAAGCCAGAACCCTCTGCCGATTACCGCAAAGCACCACAAACTGAGGACTTTGGCAAGGACGCGAACAACAAAACTGCCACCTTGGATCGTTTCTGGAACCCCAAATACAATCCAGCCGACTGGCCCCACATGGTGACATACACCATTGGCTTCAGTGCCATGGCCTATACGTGGCCCGGTTTCTCTTCTCCCCAAAACCCCAGCACATCCAACCCTTGCGTTAGAGGAGCGAACAGCATTTGCGCTCCATCTACCATGGTGCCATTTGGATATGACGGCAGCTTCCCGGACTTGGTCACTGGCGCCGTGAAATGGCCTCTACTGGACAATGAGAACAAGCGCTCACTCGACTTATGGCATGCGGCACTGAACGGCCGCGGCCGTTTTTATGCTGTCGAGAAAGGGGAAGACCTAGAAAAAGCGTTCCGCGAAATTTTTCAGCAAATCAATACTCAGACCGATCCGGACATGACGTCCACCGCCACCAGTGGCTCCAACACTTCTCGCAATGATGTGGGGAAATACACTGGCGCATACGAGCCTAAGAATGCCTGGAAAGGCTATGTAATGGCGGAGACGGTGAAAAAAGACGGAACCACCGAGCCTGCAGCTGGCTGGAGCGGAAAGAACACTGCTTACAAACTCGATGACAGCAGTTTTTCCGTTGCCGACCGCTTGGTTCTCTCATGGAGCGACGAATGGAAAACCAGCAAATACAAAGGTGGTGTGTCTTTTCAATGGAATGACAACCAAACCTATCTGAGCACTGGACAAAAGTACTGGCTTGGTCTTAACACGAATTCCACCGCCCCCGCTGTAACCGATAAAACCAACGGAAAAAATGTGCTCGACTTTATTCGTGGCGAGCGCGGAAAAGAAGGTTCAGAAATCACCGGCTACACCGCCACGAAGCCCTTCCGCGAGCGCCTCAGTCGTCAGGGCGACATCATCAACTCTGTGGTCTGGTACACCGGCGCCCCGGTCAGTGGCTACCCCCTTAAAGGCTACAGCGCCTTTACGCGAGCCCTCAAAAACCGCCTGCCCATGATCTACGTGGGCGGCAACGACGGAATGCTGCACGGCTTTTCTGCCCAAGACGGAACGGAAAAGATCGCCTACGTACCACGCGGCGTCATACCCAATCTGTCTTTGCTGACAGACCCTACCTACAACAATAAACATCGCTTTTTCGTCGATGGTTCGCCCATGACCGGCGATGTGGACATGGGTAGCGGCGTACAAGATCCCGACGACCCCGACTACACCCCTAGTTACACCCCTGACTGGCGCACCCTTCTGGTCGGCACCCTGGGCGCAGGCGGCAAAGGATATTTTGTACTGGATGTGACAAACCCCAGCAGCAGCACCAGCGTAACCGGCCCTGCCTTCGAACCCGGCCAGGCCGGCAGTCTCGTGGTCATGGATCGCACGCGCAGCAACACGGGCAACGTATCAGCCCCCATTTGCAGCACGCTCCCCAACACGGCACCAGCCAACGCACGTACAACCTGCGAGGAGTTAAGCAAGGCACTGCCCACCTGTAACCGCACCGGTATCAGTACGGCTGAAAAAGCAGCCTGCACCAATGAGACGACGGAAGACAGGGATATTGGCAACATTACGGCCCGTCCCGTCATTGACGAAACCAATGCCATGCGCACTACACAAATTACGCGGATGAACAACAACCGCTGGGCCGTGGTCATGGGTAACGGGTACAACAGCGCCAACCAGCGCCCTGTGTTGCTGATTCAATACCTGGATGGCAACAAAGAGCTGCTGCGCATTCCCACAGTAGGCACCGTCACATCCCCTCCGACGCCCGGCACTGGCCTGGCCAATGACAACGGTCTGATGCACCCACGCTTGGTGGACATCAACGGCGATGATCGTCCGGACGTCGCTTACGCCGGTGACAACCTTGGCAACCTTTGGAAGTTCGACCTCACCAATGTGAGCGATGCCGAGTGGAAGGTGGCCTTCGGCGGCACCCCCCTGTTCACAGCCAAGGGACCTAAAACGCTGAGCGCCACGACCCGTGGCGAAATACAACCCATCACCATCGCCCCCACGGTGCGCGAGAACGACCGCAAGAAAACAGTCGGCAGCGGCACCAACATCAAGGAAGTGGATGTGGGCGGCATGATGGTCATCTTCGGTACCGGTCGCAATGTGGCCGATCGTGTTGTGACAGGAGAAGCACCTAACGAGGTGGTTCTCTATGCAGGTGACGAAAACAACACAAATGTCCAAACCCTGTATTCGGTACTGGACAACACCCGCTACCGCACTGTTTCCACCAGCAAGGGCAAACGCCTAGAAGTTCACCCCGGCGGCGGCACTTGCACCCCCATTCCCGGACCTGACTGTGCCCCCACCCCCACGGCACTGGGCGAGGGCGTAGCTAATGCAAAGCTGGTCAAGCGCACGGTGGACGAGCTTTCTGGTGGCGCAGCCGGCAAAATCAACGCGGCTGACACCATCGATTGGAAAGAAAACAATGGTTGGTACATGGACTACCCAGCAGTGGGCGAGCGCCAGCTTAAACCGATTGAGTTCTATGACGGCAGTAACATCCTTGCGGTGTATTCGCAAGTGCCTGCCAAAGGCTCGAATGTTGACCCTAACGTGGAGACCTGCACTGCCACCACGGTGGATGAAGAGCGCCAATACCGAACATTCATCAACGCGATGGACGGCGCAGCACCCTCGGTACAGCTGGTCGACTTTAACGGTGACGGTGCTTTTGACTCCACGGCCGACCAGAACGTTTCGCGCGTGGCGGTGGCAAAGGGTGCACACAACCTCATCAACAACGGGGGCCAAAACGAGGACATCGATGTGAAAAACAACCGCGAAAAACTGGCCCGTATGCCCGAACAATCGCTACGTGCTACCTGGCGTCAACTCAAATAAAAGTCCTAAGGAATTCGCCATGCATCATCACACCCACCGTCCGCGCAGCCAAAGTGGCTTCACCCTCATTGAACTGATGATTACGGTGGCCATCGTCGGCATTCTCGGCGCCATTGCCTACCCCAGCTATACGGAGTACGTACGCCGGGGCCACCGCGCAGAGGCGCGTGCAGGCCTGCTCCAGGCGCAGCAATGGCTGGAACGTGCAGCAACCGCCACGGGTACCTACCCGCTGGCGGCGGCGTTCCCAGACAGCTTGACGAAAGTGCCAAACAACCGCTATGACATCAGCTACACCCCCAGCGGCACTCCCGTGAACAGTTTCACCCTCACGGCCGCACCCAAAGGGGCGCAATCGGGCGATAAATGCGGCAGCTATACACTCACCAATACCGGCTTGCGCGGCGCCAACGGAAGCACCAGCGGAAACATCGTCACGGAATGCTGGGGCAAGTAATTTGATTTGGTCTGTCTGCAAGGCGCTACCATCCCAGCCGCCATGACAGACCCCACCCCCTTCATCCACCAAGCGCTTGGGCTCGCCGCCCAGGCGCTTTTTCTTTCCAACCCGAACCCGCGCGTGGGCTGCGTCATCACGGCGGCCGATGGGCGGCTGCTGGGGCAAGGCTTTACTCAGCAGGCGGGCGGGCCACACGCTGAAATCATGGCGCTGCGCGATGCCGCAGCACGGGGCAACGACGTACGCGGTGCCACGGCCTATGTAACGCTGGAGCCCTGCGCCCACCAGGGCCGCACCGGCCCGTGCTGCGATGCACTGATCGGTGCGGGCATCGGCAAGGTGGTGGCTTCGCTGGCCGACCCGAACCCACTGGTGGCAGGCCAGGGGTTCGCACGGCTGCGCGCGGCCGGGGTGGCGGTGGAAGTAGGGCCGGGGGCAGAGGCGTCACGCGCCTTGAACGTGGGTTTTTTCAGCCGCATGGAGCGCGGCACGCCCTGGGTGCGCATGAAGGTGGCGGCCTCCCTTGACGGCTTTACCGCGCTGCCTAACGGTGCCAGCCAATGGATCACCTCGCCCGAAGCACGCGCCGACGGCCACGCCTGGCGCGCGCGCGCCTGTACGGTGCTGACCGGCATCGGCACCGTGCTCGCCGACAACCCGCGCCTGGACGTGCGTGAAGTCGCCACGCCGCGCCAGCCCCAGGTGGCCGTGGTGGACAGCCACTTGCGCACCCCCGCGGATGCTGCGCTTTTCCTAGCTGGCCGCGCATGCACCATCTACTGCGGCGGCGCAATGGATGCGGCGATGCAGGCACGCCGCAGCGCACTGCAGGCCCAAGGTGCCCGTGTGGTGCATCTACCCGCCCCTGATGGCCGCGTGGACCTGCGGGCCATGCTGCACGACCTGGGCGCGCAGGCCGTGAATGAACTGCACGTGGAGGCAGGCCAGCAGCTCAACGGCGCGCTGGCGCAGGCAGGGCTGGTGGATGAGTGGCTGCTCTACCTGGCCCCGCAACTGCTTGGCAGCGGGCGTGGCATGGCGCTCCTGCCACCGTTCAACACGCTGGCGCAGGCACTGCCGCTGGCGTTCGAATCGGTGCAGCAGGTGGGGCCGGATTTGCGCATCCTGGCGCGCAGCCGCACCGCAGCGGAGCTTCGCGCATGAGCGCCCGGCACCCGGTGCGGGTGGAGGACCGCCTGCGCTTCGACAGCATCATCGACGCCCGCTCGCCCGCCGAATACGCGCTCGACCACATCCCTGGCGCCATCAACTGCCCCGTGCTCAACGACGAGGAGCGTGCCATCGTCGGCACCCTGTACAAGCAGGTTGGCGCCTTCGAGGCCCGGCGCGTCGGCGGTGCCATGGTGGCGGCCAACCTGGCGCATCACCTGCGCACGCATTTTGCCGACCGGTCGGAGCGCTGGCGGCCACTGGTGTACTGCTGGCGCGGTGGCATGCGCAGCGGCGCCATGGTGAACTGGATGCGCCTGGTGGGTTGGGACGCACAGCAGCTCGCCGGCGGCTACAAATCCTGGCGCCGCCACGTCATCGCCCGCCTGAACGAGCATGCGCCGCAGCTACAGCTGCGCGTGCTGTGCGGCGCCACCGGCAGTGCCAAGACGCGCGTGCTGCAGGCCCTGGCGGCGCAAGGGCAACAGGTGCTGGACCTGGAGGGCTTCGCGCGCCACCGGGGCTCGGTGCTGGGTGCCTGGCCAGGCGTGGCCCAACCGTCGCAAACCGGCTTTGAGACGCAGATCGTCGATGCGCTGGACCGCCTGGACACGCAGCGCCCCATCTATATCGAGGCCGAGAGTGCGCGCATTGGCCGCCTGAACGTGCCGCAGCCGCTGGTGCAGCGCCTGCGTGCCAGCCCCTGCATCGAAATTTGCGCCGACACCGATACCCGACTGGCCTACCTGCTGCGCGACTACGCCAACCTGGCCGACGACCCGGCGCTCCTGGCACAGCAACTGGGCACGCTCAAGGAGCTGCACGGCCGCCAGGTGATCGCGCAATGGCAGGCCTGGGCGCAGGCGCGCGAGCTGGCGCCCCTGTTTGCCCAGCTGATGGCGCTGCACTACGACCCGCTGTACGAGCGCTCGCAAAGCCGCAACCTCTACCGCTGGGAGCAGCGCCAGCGCGTGCAGGCGCACGATTTGTCGGACGCGGCGATTACCGCGCTGGCGCAGACGATTGCAGCGCTGCCTGATCCTGTGGCTGCGTCTGCAGGCGATTCACCCAGTCCGTGACCGCACGGCAGTCGTTCAGGGTGCGCAGTTGGTCGAACGCCTGCTGCGCCTCGGGGTAGCGGCGGCGCAGCAGATTCAGCCATTGCTTGAGCCGCCCGGCGCGGTGGCGCGGCGTGACGCGCTCGCCCACCATCTGCCAAAACTGCACCAGATGCGGCACCAGCGCCTGCCAGGGCAATGCCTCAGCCGGGGCCGCAACGCCCTCTGCCGCGCGGATGGCCAGCGCCAGACCCGGGTCGGCCACCGCGCCACGCCCCAGCATGAGCGCGTCGCAGCCCGAGAGGACGCGGCAGCGCTGTGCATCCTGCACCGTCCAGATCTCGCCGTTGGCCACCACGGGGATGGACACCGCGGCACGGATGGCCGGAATGCGCTCCCAGTAGGCCGGCGGGCGGTAGCCGTCAGCCTTGGTGCGCGCATGCACCACCAGCTCGCCCGCGCCGCCAGAGGCCATGGCCTGGGCGCATTCGCGCGCCAGGGCGTCATCGTCGTAGCCCAAGCGCATCTTGGCCGAGACGGGCACGCCAGCCGGCACGGCGCGGCGCACGGCGGCCACCACGGCCTCGATCTGCGCAGGGTCGCGCAGCAACGCCGCACCGCCACCATGGCGGTTCACAACCTTGGCGGGGCAGCCAAAGTTCAGGTCCACCCCCTCGGCCCCCAGCTCGGCCAGGCGCGCGGCGTTCTCGGCCATGCACACGGGGTCGGAGCCCAGCAGCTGCGCGCGCACCGGCACGCCTGCCAGGGTGCGGCTGCCATGGCGCAGCTCGGGCATGGTGCGCAGGAATGCGCGTTCGGGCAGCAGCGTGCCGGTGACACGGATGAACTCCGACACACAGCGGTCCACGCCGCCCACGCGCGTGAGCAGGTCACGCAGTACGCAGTCGAGCAGGCCCTCCATCGGAGCAAGCAGTAGTTTCATGGTCAAAATGGCCTCTAGCGCTTATCCATCAAGCGCTAGTAGCTATTTAATTCATAGTGCACCAAGGCGCCACAGCGACGTCACCTCGGCTGCGCGGGCGGCGTGCAGCGGGTCCGTTGCATCCTGTGCCTTGCCGTGGCGCGGGCGGGTGTCGTGGCGCGCCAGCACGCGCAGGCCGGCGGCCTCGATCCACCCCTGCAGTTCGGCGCGGGTGCGCAGGCCCAGGTGTTCCGCGAGGTCTGACAAGATAAGCCAGCCCTCGCCCCCCGGCGCCAGGTGCGCGCGCAGGCCGTCCAGGTAGCCGCGCAGCATGCTGCTGCCTTCGTCGTACACGGCGCGCTCCAGCGGGCTGCTGGCGCGCGCGGGCAGCCACGGCGGGTTGCACACCACCAGGGCAGCCTGCCCGGGCGGGAACAGGTCGGCCTGCCGCAGTTCGACCCGCGGCAGCACGCCCAGACGCTGCAGGTTGTCCTGCGCGCAGGCCAGAGCGCGCGGATCCTGGTCAGTGGCCACCACACGCGCCACGCCCCGGCGCACCAGCACGGCCGAAAGCACGCCGGTGCCGACGCCGATGTCGAACGCCAGGGCGCAGCCACCCGGCACCTGCGGCAGCGGCGCCTGGGCCACCAGATCAACGTATTCGCCACGCACGGGCGAGAACACGCCGTAGTGCGGATAGATGCGGTTACCCGGCGGCGAACCCAGGGCGGGAATCTCCACGCCCTTCTTGCGCCACTCGTGCGCGCCCACCAAGCCGAGCAACTGGCGCAAAGGCGCCACCAGCGGCTCACAGGGGGCAGCACCCCAGGCTTCGGTGCAGGCGGCGCGCCAGTCGGGCGCGCGGCGCAGGGCAATGGTGTAGTCGCCCTCCAACGCAATCAGCAGCATGGCCAGCACGCGGGCGCGCTGGCCCTGGGCCTGGCGGTGCAGGTGGAATGCCTGCGCCGGCCCGGCGCCGGCTGCTGCGGGCTTGGCCGCCTTGCGGGGCTTGCGCTCCAGGCGCCGGGCCATGGCCTGCAGCAGCTGGCGCGCGTTGTGAAAGTCACCCCGCCACAGCAGCGCCGTGCCTTCGCAAGCCAGGCGGTAGGCGGTGTCAGCGGGCATGGTGTCGTCGGCGCACACCACCCGGCGCGGCAACGGCTGGCCGCCTTCGGAGCGCCACAGCGCGCAGCGCGCCTCGCCCTGTTCGCTCCAGTGGAGGGTGGCGTCGCCGCTGCGGCTCAATTCAGCGGCCTTTGCAGGCGCACTTCCTCGATCTTGACGCTGCCCAGGACCGAAGTCTTGGCCGTGGTCATCTCGCGCTTGAAGCCCGCCATTTCATGGAAGCGCAGCGCACGCTCGTTGCGCAGCGGCACCCAAGCGGTGACGGTGGTGCAGCCTTCTTCCTGCAGGCCGTCGCGTGCGGCGTCCCACAGGGCCAGGCCCACGCCCTGGTTCCAGTGCGTGGGTGCGGCATAGATGGCCCAGATTTCGCCTGTGGTAGGACGGGTCTTGGGGTCGCGCGAGCGGTCGAAGCCGACGAAGCCGACGATCTTGTCGCCGTCAACGGCCACTTGCACCTGGGGTTCACAAAACTCGATGGCTTCGCGCCAGTAGGCTTGGCGCTTCTCCACCGAGGACATGGATTTCAATTGATCGTCAGGCACCAGGCCACGATAGGCTTCCATCGCGGAAGTGGTGTGGACCTGTGCAATGGCCTTGGCGTCACGTAGGGTGGCCGGACGAACCTGGATACTAGACATGGGAGAACGAAACGGGAGGAGAACGAAAAACCCGGTATTTTCGCCATTTGCCTCAGGAAGTGCCAGCCCCCCAGGTGAACCGCCCCGCGCGCAGCCCGGCTAACCGGCCATTCTTGACAGTAGGAAAATATGCCCTGAGGCCTTGCGCAGCAAGCGCTGGCAGCTATCAAAAAAGATTTTTTCAACCCGACCGCATCAAGCCGCCGCCAGGGCCTGTTGCGCCAGGCGCTGCGCTGCCAGCGCCCGCTTGTTGCGCGGGCGGGGCACTGCAGCGGCGGGTGGCTTGCCGTTGATGGCCGCGAGCCCCAGCACCAGGGTGATGCTGTGCGCGCCCGCGTCGCGGTCTTCCGGGGCGTAGAGGCAGTAGCTGCCACTGCAGCCATCCAGCGCCCGCTGGGCCGCATGCAGCACCACGCGCACGCTCTTGCGACCGCCATCGGCAAACGGCAGCACGCGCAGCCGGGCCGCGCCATCCAGTGCCAGGCCGAGGTGGCCAGGACGGTTGACCAGGTCGGTGCGGATGCCGCGCCAGCTCGCTCCGCCATCAAGCGAATACTGCCAGGTACCCGCCTGGGCATCGAGGTATTCGACGATCACGCCCTGCGGCGCATGCAAGTCCGGGCAGTGCGTGCCGACCAGCGCGGCCACGCTGCAGCCGCCCAGGCCGGGGGCGCAGGAGCGGCCCTGGGCCGGCTGGAGACGCGCGGCCAGGGCATGCGCGGACGGCTGGGGCTGGGCATGGATCGGCAAGACGGCGGCAGGCATGAACCACTCCTTTCGTGCGGGGTCGGTGATCGGTGGAGAAAAGTCTAGAAAACGCGCCCTGCCGCGTCCATCGCACAAATGGACTAGTCGGCCCAGGCCGCTTGTGCGCAATACTCAGCCCATGCCTGCCCACCTGCTGCTTGTGGACGACCACACCCTTTTCCGCACCGGTCTGCGCCTGATCGTGCAAGACCACCCCGATGTGGGCGCGATTGCCGAGGCCGGCTCGGTGGCCGAGGCCTGCGCCCTGGCGCCCTGCGCGGTGGACTTGGTGCTGCTCGACATCCAGATGCCCGGCATGAACGGGCTGGACGGCCTGCGCCCGCTGCGCGAGGCGTTTCCGCAGGCACGCGTGGTGCTGGTATCGGCCAGCGTGGCGCCCGACGCGGTGCGCGAGGCGCGCACACGTGGCGCCGATGGTTTCCTGCCCAAGTCCGCCAGCGGCGCAGACATCCTGGACGCCATCACGCTCGCGCTGTCGGGCAAGCCCTGCTTCCCGGCCGCCAGCACCCCCGTGCCGCCACCTGCCGGGCACCCTGCACCGGCCCTGACAACGCGCCAGTCCGACGTGCTGCGGCTGCTGTGCACGGGCAAACCCAACAAGGTGATCGCGCGCGAACTGGGGCTGAGCGAGAACACCGTGCGCGTTCATGTCGCCGCTGTCTTCAGCCAGCTGGGCGTGAACAGCCGCAGCGCCGCGCTGCTGGCGGCGCAGCGCCTGGGCCTGGTGCAGTGGAGCGAGGCCTAGAGCGTGCACCACCACGCCCTGGCCCGCGCCGTCCGCAACTGGCGCAGTGCATGGCGCGAGGCGCTGCGCTGGGAGCGCGACGCCGTGCTGGCCGAGCAGGTCCTGCTGCTGCGGCGCAATTTCCCGGTCACGCTGTGGGCCTCGCTCATCACCTCGGTAGGCACGGTGTGGATCATGTCGCTGGGCATGTCCATGGCCCCCATGCTGTGGTGGCTGGCTTCGCATGTGACGGTGGTCACGCTGGTGTACCTGACCCTGCGCCCGCTGCCACGCCCAGGCCACGGCCCGCGCAGCGACGCGCGGCGCCTGCTGGCCTGCATGACAGGCATGGGGCTGACCTGGGGCTCGCTCGGCGGCGTGGCGCTGTGGCAAGGCCAGGACAGCGACGCCGTGGTCTACGCCATCGGCATTCTCAGCACCGTCTCGGCCGGGGCCCTGGGCCTGGGTGCCCCCCTGCTGCGCGGCTACATGATCTACCTGACGTGCACCATCAGCAGCGTGCTGGTCGCCCTGGCCGTGGTGGGTGGGCCCATCGCCCTGCCCGGCTGCGTGATGGTGGCGGTGTATTACCTGCTCACGGCGCTGCACGCACGCAACCTGGCACGCGCAGCGCGCGACAGCATTGAGCTGCGCTTCGACAACGAGCGCCTGGTGGCACAGCTGCGCGCGCAGACCGACCGTGCCGTGCAGGCCCTGGCAACCGCCGAGCAGGCCAACCAGGACAAGTCGCGCTTTCTCGCCGCAGCCAGCCACGACCTGCGCCAGCCGCTGCACGCCATGGGCCTGTTCCTCGACACCCTGGCGCGCAGCCCGCTGACGGCGCAGCAGGCCAGCGTGCTGGGCCACGCGCGCACAGCCTCGGGCGCCGCATCGGAAATGCTCACCACCCTGCTCGACTATTCACGCCTGGAGGCCGGCGTGGTGCAGGCGCACGACGCGCCGTTCGCCGTGCAGCCGCTGCTGAGTGCGCTGGAGCAGGAATTCGGCCCCCAGGCCGACGCCGCCGCGCTGGTTTACCGCACGCGCGAGACCACGGCGGCAGCGCTGGCGGACAAGGCGCTGGTCGATCTGGTGATGCGCAACTTCATCTCCAACGCGTTGCGCTACACACGCACGGGGGGCCTGCTCATCGCCTGCCGCGCACGCGGCGGCCGGCTGGCGCTGGAGGTGTGGGACACCGGTTGCGGCATTGCGCCCGAGCACCAGCAGGAGGTCTTCAAGGAGTTCCACCAGCTCGGCAACCCTGAGCGCGACCGCCGCAAGGGCCTGGGGCTGGGCCTGGCCATCGTGCAGCGCTTGGCGCAGGCCATGCACACGCAGGTGGAGGTACGTTCGCGCCTCGGGCGCGGCTCGGTCTTCCGGCTCTGGCTCACGCCCTGGCGCGGCGCGCTGGTCGATGAGGCCGTAGCCAGCGCGCACGACGGCGCCAGCCTGGTCGGCCGCCGCGTCCTGGTGGTGGACGACGATGAACCGGTGCGCCTGGGCATGCAGTCGCTGCTGGCCAGTTGGGGCTGCCATTGCGTGTGCGCGGAATCGGCGGCCGATGCGCTGGCGCGCCTGCACCAGATGCCACAACCCGACGTGGTGGTGACCGACTTCCGCCTGCGGCACGAGGAGACGGGCCGGCAGGTGCTCGACACGCTGCGCGCACACCTGCAGCGCAGCGTGCCCGCCATCATCATGACGGGCGACACCTCGCCCCAGCGCCTGCGCGACGCGCAGTCCACCGGCGCGCTGCTGCTGCACAAGCCGGTCTCGGCGGCGCAGTTGCGCGAGGCGCTAGTGGAAGTCTTGCAATGACTCCGTTTTTGATAGCTTCCAGCGCTTACCCAGAAAGGGCTGGAAGCCGATTTTGCTTGAAATAGCCCACGCGCCTGTTACAGCCAGCGCCGCAGCGCCTGCATCACGCGGTCGAAGCGCGCACCGTAAGGCGGGTAGAACAGCCAGCCCATGGCCCAGGGCGACTGCACCAGCACCGATTTTTGGTGCGAGAAGCGCACAAAGCCCTGCTCCCCGTGGTACGCGCCCCAGCCGCTGTCGCCCACGCCGCCGAAGGGCAGGTTGTCGTGCGCGATATGCATCAGCGTGTCGTTCACCGTGACGCCGCCGCTCACGGTGCGCGCGAGCACATCGTCGCGCACGCGCGCATCGTTGCCGAACCAGTACAGCGCCAGCGGGCGCGGGTTGGCGTTGATGTGGGTGATGGCGTCGTCGAGCCGCTCGTAGGTGATGACCGGCAGCACAGGGCCAAAGATTTCCTCCTGCATCAGCTGCATTGACGATGTGGCGCCAAACACCAGCACGGGCGCCATCTGGCGGCTGATGCCATCGCCCAGGCTGGCCTGGTGGTTGGGTGCAGGCGCCACGAGCGCGGGCTGCACGCTCACCACCTCGGCGCCCTGGGTCTGCGCCTGCTGCAGCATGGTGCGCAGACGCGCCAGGTGGCGCGCGGAAATGATGGATGCATAGTCCGGGTTACCCTCGATCTGCGGGAACAGCCGCGCCACGGCGGCGCGGTAGGCCTCAGTAAACGCAGCCTCGCTGCCCTGGGGCAACAGCACGTAGTCGGGCGCAATACAGGTCTGGCCTGCGTTCAGCAGCTTGCCGTGGGCGATCTTCAGCGCGGCTTCTTGCAGGTTGCAGTTGGCATCGATGATGCACGGCGACTTGCCGCCCAGCTCCAGCGTGGTCGGCGTGAGGTTGGCGGCTGCGGCCTGCGCCACCTTGCGGCCCACGGCGGTAGAGCCGGTGAACACCAGGTGGTCGAACGGCAGCGAGGCCACCAGTGCCGCCACCGAGGCGTCGCCCTGCACCACGCACAGCTCGTCGGGCGCGAAGAACTGGCCCACCACCTCGGCCAGCTTGGCCGAGAGGTGCGGCGTCAGTTCGCTGGGCTTGACCATGACCCGGTTGCCCGCCGCCAGCGCCGTGATGGCAGGCGCCAGCGCGAGCTGGATGGGGTAGTTCCACGGCGCGATCACGCCCACCACGCCCAGCGGCTGGCGCTGGATCCAGGCACGCGCAGGCTGCAGGTGCAGCGGCGTGCGCACCTTCTGCGGACGGCTCCAGCGTGCCAGGTGCGAAAGCGTGTGCGACAGCAGTGCGCGCAGCACGAAGAAGTCCGCCACCTCGGTCAGCCGGTGCGAGCGCATGCCGAAGTCCGCCTGCACGGCAGCGGCCAGTTCGGGCCCGCGCTCGTCGATGAGCTTGCGCATGCGCAGCAGGCGCTCACGGCGCAAAAGCAGCGGCACGTCGGGCTGGGCACGGCTGGCCTGGTACTGGACCTCGAAAAGGGCGCGAATGTCGTCGGTGGTCATGCCGGGCATGATAGGGCCAGGCATGCCATTCCGATTAGGGGTTCGCACTTCGCGTGCTAGCGAAGCGGTAACAGAATCCACAGCGCGGCGTTGGAAGCGGCGGCCTTTGCCAGGCCGACTCCTGCCGTTAACCTTGCACCGATGAATACCTTTACCACCATGCAGCTGCCTGCTGCGCCCACCACCGTGGCACCCGACGGCTCCGACGTTCGTGTGCTCCTCGGCCTGCCCAGAGGCAGCATGGCCCATTTCGAGCTCGGCGCGGGGAAAGTCTCGCAAGCGGTCGTACACCGCACCGTCGAAGAGGTCTGGTTTGTCGTGTCAGGCCTTGGCGAGATGTGGCGGCGGCAAGGAGACCATGAGGAAACCGTGGTGCTGCAGCCCGGCGTGTGCCTCACCATCCCGGTAGGTACGCACTTCCAGTTCCGCGCTTCCAGTTCAGCGGCCATCGCCGCGGTCGGTGTCACCATGCCGCCCTGGCCGGGCGAGGGCGAAGCAGTGCCGGTTGCGGGCCCCTGGCCAGCTTCAGGCGGGCAGGCAGCTTCGCAAGCATAATTCGCCGTCTTTTTTAGCTCCAGCCCTTACACGGCAAGCGCTGGCAGCTATTCATTTAGAAGCAGAAGTGCCATCCCCAGGCTCAGCGGATTTCGCGCGCAACCACGTCGGTCACATCGGTGCTGCCTTGCCCAGCGCGTGCGGCGGGGCGCGGGGTGGTCCAGCGCGCGGTGCTCCAGCCCTGGCGCGGGCTCATGCGCATGGCCCAGGGCATGACCGGGCGGCCGGTGAGGCGGGCCCACAGGGCGCGCACGCCCCAGACGAGCGCCAGCACGGCGGCGGCGGCCAGCAGGCTGAGGAAAAAGACCACGCCGGCGGCAACCACCACGAGGCGCAACGTCCACCGGATCACGCCGGCCACTATGTCGTTCAAACCATGTCCCTTTCTGGCTGGTGAAGCGGCGCAAGCGGGCCACACGGCCCGCTTGCGGCTTCGATGGTAGGGCTCAGCCCGCTGGGCGGGCCTCGCCGAATTGGAATACCCCCGGGTTCTTCACCGGATCGACGCCCACGGGAACCACGCTCTTAGGCTGGTAGCGCCCTTCCAGGAGCAGCTTGGACAGCGGGTTCTCGATGCGTTGCTGGATCGCGCGCTTGAGCGGGCGTGCGCCGAACACCGGGTCGAACCCGACCTTGGCCAGCTCTTCCAGCGCGGCGTCGGAGACATCGAGCGTCAGCTCCATGCGGGCCAGGCGCGCTTGCAGCATTTGCAGCTGGATGCGCGCGATGGCGGCAATGTGCCGGGCATCGAGGCCATGGAACACCACGGTTTCATCGATACGGTTGAGGAATTCGGGTCGGAAATGCTGCTTGAGTTCCCCCCACACCGCTTCCTTGATGTCGTCGCTGTCCTGCCCCACCATGGCCTGGATGAGGTGCGAGCCGATGTTGCTCGTCATCACGATCACGGTGTTCTTGAAGTCCACGGTGCGGCCCTGGCCATCGGTCAGGCGGCCGTCGTCCAGCACCTGCAGCAGCACGTTGAATACGTCGGGGTGGGCCTTTTCCACTTCGTCGAGCAGCAGCACGGAATAGGGCTTGCGGCGCACGGCCTCGGTCAGGTAGCCGCCCTCCTCGTAGCCCACGTAGCCCGGCGGCGCGCCGATCAGGCGCGCGACGCTGTGCTTTTCCATGAATTCGCTCATGTCGATGCGGATCAGGTGCTCCTCGCTGTCGAACAAAAAGCCCGCCAGCGCCTTGCACAGCTCGGTCTTGCCCACGCCCGTGGGGCCGAGAAACAGGAACGAGCCCGTGGGCCGGTTCGGGTCGGACAGGCCCGAGCGCGAGCGGCGGATGGCGTTGGCCACGGCGCTAATGGCTTCGTCCTGGCCCACCACGCGCTCGTGCAGCTTGTCCTCCATGTGCAGCAGCTTGTCCTTCTCGCCCTGCATCATCTTGCTGACGGGAATGCCGGTGGCACGCGAGACGACCTCGGCGATTTCTTCCGCGCCCACCTGGGTGCGCAGCAGCCGGTTGGCATGCACGGCGCCGCCCTGGCCTTCTTCCTGCGCCTGGGCTTCCTTGAGGCGCTTTTCCAGCTCGGGCA
>Ga0222428_100305_pt1 | contig 25712 bp, 23 predicted proteins | sample 2B5Ametagenome_FD_182471 | JGI IMG/M metagenome (GOLD analysis project Ga0222428, IMG submission 182471) | Enriched microbial communities from leaf-cutter ant dump, University of Wisconsin, Madison, United States - 2B5A (version 2) | ecosystem: Environmental > Terrestrial > Nest > Insects nest >...
CTCAATAACGCCATGTCGATCACTCCATAGCCCCCGCTGAAAACATGCGAGGGAAGGTTGGAACATGGGTCAATTCTCAATGGAAATATCAGGCCACGCCGGGTCAGTTCTCAGTGGCAATCAACACCGGTTGTCTTAGAAGATGGCTGTAACCTTCGTTTCAATGTTGATCTTGTCGGGCTTAGGTCGGACCAGGCAATAGGCCTTGCGACCGGCGACTCACTTCTCGTCCAAATCTCTGAAAATGGAAAGTGGCGCAGCCTCGTTTGCGTCACGAGCGGCGGTGGGATCGTTGGGACCCTGGCAGCCTTTCAGGGACTCGCCCAGTTGATCGCCTGCGTGGAAGCCGGAGTCCGTTACACCGCAGTGGTCGAATTTGCTTCAGCCACTCGTTGCTCGGTCGAGGTCATACGAGCATGATTATCGCTGGAGGTACATATCTTGAACGCTGTCAGTACCCGAAATGGGAGCGTTTATTCGGATCGGGAATTCGCGCAGCCATTGCGGCTAGTGGGCTATCAGAGGGCACGATACTCCACACTTATGTGCCGGACGTCTGGAAAAACGACGCCGAGGCGACCCTCTCCAGTTTCGGAATTGTCGGGAAGTTGGTGCCAACCAGACACGAGCTGATCTTCGAGTATCTCGATACGCTGCAGAAGTCCTTTATTCCAGTTGTGCCGGACGATACGGAGCAAGAGACGCCCCTTATTGCGGACGGCGACGTGGTTCTGCGTTTTGGGTTCATGGAAGGAACCGCCAAGGTCCAGGGCCGTACTGTTGTTTACGACCCGCAGAACTCTTACGCGAAATTCCACTCCAATGGCTCGACTGCTGATAGACTGGCGATGATTCTTTCAGAGGAGGAACTTCTCGGTTTCGGCGGCCTGGGGGATGCATCTCGGACAGATGATAATCTCGCAGTGGCAGCGCAGAATGTTTTCGATAGCAAGCCTGCCCCGCAGATCATCCTCACCAAGGACCGATTGGGAGGGCTTCAGGTATTTTTCGACGGGTCTCCGATCCCGATAAAGAGCTACGCTGCCGGAAGCTATTTCCGCATTGGCGTGGGGGATGTTATCGCCGCGGCTTTTGCGCATGCATGGGGTGAGCTTGGTATGGATCCTGTGAAAGCTGCAGACTTTGCAGCACGAAGTATTGCCTACTTCGTGGAGGATGCCCGGCTACCACTCCTCCCACCACCGCAGTTGTCCGGTCTTCGCCACAGCCGCAAGGATGGCGACCATTTGCGACTCCTTGGGTTAGGACGCTTTGAGGCGAAATCGCTCGTCATGCAGACTGAAATCCTGATCAGGAGCTTCGGCGGCTCGACGGACTTCACGTACTTCGACTGGGACGGTGAGATCCGTGCGGAGGGGCCGATCGATCTGCTCATAATCGGATCGAGTGAAAGGCCTTCGATCAGTGACACAATACGTGAGCGGGTGGGAGAACCAAAGGTGGTTTTTTGGCCAGAGTTCGATCGTCGGATAGCCCAGCGGTGTTTTCCCGCGTCGCGTATAGCCGCTGACTTCCCAACTGCTCTCTATCACGCTATGCGGATTCCATCACCATGACGACGACGCGGCCGTTAAGGAAACCATTGCCTCGCGCTGTCGAGAAGCGTCCTCATGGAGCGTCAGGGCCGTCAGAATATGAGGTGGTAGTCCGCGAGACGCAGGCCCGCTGGATCAAATTCATCGAGTTTATCGATGCAAAGGCCCATCCGATGCGAGTCTTTCGCGGCTGCGGCTCAGAAAGGCACGAATTCATTCCGACCGTCGGGCGACCGCCTGCCGTATACTCGCCCCTACACGAGGAAAGGGTCTTTCGAGCCTTCCAGCAATCCGCTGGGCCAATGTTCCAGCTCCCGATAACAGGTGACTGGAATTGGCTTGCGGTTGCCCAGCACCATGGACTTCCAACTCGCCTGCTGGATTGGACCACCAATCCCCTAGTCGCCTGCTATTTCGCGATCTCAAGCGGAAATCAGAACGAAGATGCTGTCGTTCATACGGTCAATATTCCGTCTGAGGATATCGTAGATCCGGTTAAGAATCCGGATCCCTTCTCGATTGATCGCGTAATGTTCCTCGTGCCAGCAAAATCGGCTCCGCGGATCGTAAATCAGCGTGGCTTGTTTTCAGTCCACAATCGGCCGGATAAGCCATGGTTGCCTGAGAACGCCGACAAGTTTGTCATTCCAGCCAGTATGCGGTCGAGGTTTCGACGAACGCTTTTTAAGATGGGCATCGATCAAAGTCACATCTATCCGGATATCGGCGGTCTCTGCGAGACGTTGAAGTGGCGCTACGTCGAACGGATCGGCATTGGTACTCCGATGATCGGGTGAAGGATATGGATGAAAAGAACAGAATATTGCGCCGGAAGATCGTCGAGGCCGTCCAAGCGATGGACTATCAGGACACGCAGGCCTGGTCGGATCTCGACCTGCTTTCGGCATCCACACAGATCGACACGGTAGAAACCTTCGAGAATGAAATCCGGTTTGAGGGAGATCAGTTTCAGGGTCCTCTGACCTGGTACGTTGTGCTGCGCTATGGAATGAACACCCATGACCCGCTGGAGACCTCGGAAAGTTTTCCGGGTACTTTCCACGGTAGGGTCATCGATGCCGAGCCGGTCATCGATGACATGACGGTCGATACGTCGTCATTCCATGGTGAGATTGCCGATCACGATGCCCCAGATTTCTAGTGTCGGCGGTATGAATCGCGCTGCGGGCTGGGGCAGCCTTGCAGCTTTCATTAGCTGCGTACCGGCGGCAAACTGGCTCATTGCGCACTTCGGAACAGTTTGTGTCCCCGATGGCCCGTGCCTTATTCCGGTTTGGCCAGGTATCCTGGCGCCGTCTGGGGTACTTCTTGCAGGTCTCTCGTTCGTTCTTCGTGATCTTGTGCAGGAGGCGCTCGGAATCTTCTGGGCGATCGCAGCGGTATTAATCGGTGGCGTCATCGCGGCGGGCATCGCGTCGCCGGTCCTGGCGATGGCCTCAGTAGCGGCTTTCCTGATTGCGGAAACGGCCGACTTGCTTGTCTTTACTAGGCTGCGCCGACGCGGACTAGTGCTCGCGTCCGTCACGAGCAGCGTCATCGGACTGCTCCTCGACAGCTTGATCTTCGTCCAAATCGCATTCGGAGATCCAGCCTATATCGTCGGGCAGTCCATCGGGAAGGCTTGGATGGTTCTTGCCGCGCTACCGCTACTTATCGCTATCCAGCGAGCGCGAACTGCGCCGCCGATCGCTGTGGTGGAGGTTCCGAAGCTCTGAAAGAAGGTTGGGTGTACGTCCGCCGCCGGGCATGCGGGGCTAGCTTCGTTGCGGACCGAAGCATCGCCTACCTTAGCTATGATCGCTTTGCGAGCATGCGCTAGGTTAGGATAGCTTGCGCGCGCGATTGTAAAGGTTGACAACGCTGCGCCGTGCGCCGGCATGCTTGAGCCCTAGCCCCCGTCGAAACAGTTCGGGAACCTCATATGGCGGCTTGTCGCCGAAGATGATGCCATGACGGATAAGGGCGGCGACTTCTTGCTGATCGAGTCCTAGTTGACTGATCGCCTTGTCGGTGAGCGGCACGGATAGCTCATCGGACTGCGATTTGAATTTTGCGAAGACGGATTTCAGTTCACTGATCTCCTCTTCGGTCTCGTTGACCTTTGCGGTGCTCGTCGAATCGACAGCTGTGCGCAGCCCGCGCGGGATCAAAAGCCGGTTACTATAGGTGATTAGCTCTTCACTATCGGGCTCAATCTTTGCCGCGTTGGCAAGTAAGCGCACTAGGTCACGCGGCACGAGCCTTCCACGAAGGTCGGAAAGCACAGCGATAATCCAAGTCGCAGTATAGGCCTCACGGGTGCGGCGGCCAGGTTCATCGTCGGGTCCAAGCTTGGTGCCCCAAAGCGGCTCAAGGGCGGTGGCGCGCTCGGCCGATGATAGGTTGTGGAACTGACTAGTCCACAAGTCCGGAATTGCTCCGGACTGTGCTGCAAGCCACGCGGCGAGTTCAAGTACATCGTCCTCAGTCCAGGTCAGTGCGAACGGCATATATTCGCGGCGGAACTGGTCGAGGTTCTGTCGAATGGCGGCTTCCACTGTGTCGCGCCGTACGAAGGTCAGCAGGCCGATCGGCCGACGTGGCTCGGATCGCAGTTTTTGTGGCAAGGAGATCAGTAGCGCGCGCATCGCGACCTCAACTCCCGGCTCGCCGGCCGACGTGTAAAGTTCCTCAAGGCCCTCGAATATCGCGACGATCGATTTCCCACGAGCTCGTAGCTCGTTGAACAATGCTTCGCCCGCTCCGACTTCTCTCGGTCTGAATCCTATGCTCCAGGCAATGGTATCGAGCCAGATCGAAACCCAGGCGCTTTCACCTAGATTTGCAGCGAGCTTGTCCTTGAGGAAAGCCGTCGTGTCAAAGGTGCTAAGCGGGTTCTCGAATCCAAACTCGCGGCTTGCGGCTTGGCGCGCCCCGTCTGCCTCGTGTAGGAACGCTTCGCTCGACTGAACCGATGCGGCAATCGGAACTACCTGTGCAGCAACCGCATCGCGTTCGTTGATCAAGTCTTCGACGACCGCATTCCACTCCTTTTTAGACACGATGAAACGGGCCGCCAACGTCTTGCCGGTGCCTTTAGCGCCCTCGGCAATAGCGATTGGCACTTCGGACTTGTAACGCGACGCAAGAGCGCTCAGCGGCTGAGTGACGAGCGGCCGAGGGACCTTGCCCTGTACATTCTCCGCCGCGATTAGCTGGTTGGCGAAAGCTTCAAGGGCGCGCCGCCCTTCATCGGCCGCGGGCGGCGGAACCAGCGCAAGCCGGTCAGTGACCTTGACCGATAGCTCGGTTGTGAGGAATTCATCGCTGCCCTCGGCAAGTGCACGAGAAAAGCCGCTATTGCGGAGCTGGTCGATAAAGTCACGCCAGCCTCCGGTGGGCACTTGCATGTCTGGGAGTTCAGGGACTTCGACTTGGACAAATGGCTCAATCTCCGGGATGCTTGCATATACATCCTCGCTCGCGCCCACCTCTGCGAAAACATCGGTGACAAGCGAATTAACGAGTTCGGTAGCCAAGGGTTCGATGAGCTTCTTGTCCATCCCTGTCTGGCGGAAGATGAGCGGAACGCGGTTGACCACCAATAAGGGGCGGCGCGGGACCGCGCCCGCGCGCCTTAGTTCGCGTGCTAAGAAGGTGGCAAAGCCTGAGGTTGCGCGAATCGACTGTTCGGCCAGGCTAGTGACGATGATTGGCGAGACATCGGGGTCCATTGCCAGATTGACCCCGATCGGCACAAGCCCCGCACGCACGTCAACCACAACGCCGGCGGCACCTAGATGTTCGGCTACATCTGATAGTAGATCCGCGAGCGCGAAGGGGCGTTCAGGAGTCGACAAATGTTCCGGGCGGATTGAAGAACTGGCGAGTTCGGCGATGTCGCGCCGCAATGGCAGCACGAAGATGTCGCCGGGCAGATGGTGGTCGCGTAGCCGCTCTGCGATGAAGCGCGTCGTTGCGGGGGCGCCATCTACCTCTTCGGCATGCGCAAGAGTAATAAGATCCTCAAGCGAGATCTTCGGCCTTCCGGCAAAAGCTTCAAAGAGGTAGCTAATGCCGGGCGCTTCGAGATCCGCGTCCACGAGCAAGATCGGCCGCTTCGCGGATTCGGCCCAGTGCAGCGCAAACGCAACTGCGGTGGTCGTGCGGCCGGTGCCGCCTTTGACGCTGAGTGCCGCAGCGATTGGAATGTGACGCTTGTTCGCCTGCGGCGCAGGCCGCCGAAAATCGATTACTCCGTCGACGACACCGAATGGCTGTCGCACGCTAGGACCGAAGAGATTGCTTTCGATTTCGACTGGAAGATCAGCGCCGGCCGCTCCGCCCTCAAGCTCGATCCGGAGTGGATCGCGCTTAACGCGCGACGGGAAGAGCGATTCGAGTGCGGTGGCGACGGATTCGAGCTCGACTGGTCCACTAGCTTCGAGCAACAGACCAAACCAGCCGACGCGGGCAGCGGTAATCGCTGGCGGGAATGGCGAGTTGTCCGGCATGATTGTCGCCAATCGTCGTGCGACGTCGAGCCAAGTCAGCGGTGATTGGTCGGGCAAGCTCATCGATTGTTCCTACACCATTCAACGAGAGATGCTAGCCACTCGAACACCGCATTGGAATCTTGAATCTTCTCACCATAGCGCCACGCCTCGTGGAGAATCGCGGTATCGCCAGATTGACCTGTTCGCTCGATGACAATCTGTGGGAACGCCTTGATGCTGGTGCGCGAAATGTTGAGCGCCTGGATTAGTCCGCGGATATTGTGACCATAGCTGCGAGCTGAGCACGCGCTTCCACGTGCTTCGTCAGCTACCTTCAAGTTGTTCTGTAGCATGTACACCGCTTTGAGGCCGCATTCCGCAGCATAGAAGAGCAGCAACGCCGCAGAATCAGCATTGTGCGGGCGCTCGCGCTCGGCGGACGCAAAAAGCTCTTCCGAGCGGCGGCGCAACGCCAAAGCAGGTGGATTAATCAAGTTGAGCCCTAAGACAATTTCCATCCACAATTGGCAAACGGTTTGATATTGTCAAGCAAAGCGGCGGTCGGATAATGCGAAAGGGCAATGCATCCCCAGAGAGACCGCAACAGCCAGTCTCCGCGCATTGATGTTACGGAAATAGCGGGCTCTCTAGGTGTTGTCTAAATAATGCTATCTACTCACCCATCTTCTGCCACGGCGGGTTGATCTGACTCTCGATCCGGGCTGCTTTGGTAATGGATCGCAACGGAGCGTCCGTCTCAGTTAAATTGCTTCCGATAACAGAAGGTCCGGTTTCGGCCCCATATCGGCCATTTGGCACCGTGCACTCCACATGTCTGCTATCGTCGGCGCACTGCCAAAAGCCGGCCGTGCGTTTACGGCCCGATTTTGGTCAGTGAGATCAACGGTGCATAGTGGTTGACCTGCGGGCGCAAAGGGAAACTGCCGTCGCAAGCTGGCCTGGGCCAAAATACTTACAAGTCTCTGTGTTCTCAGGCCCCCGCAACCAACATTCACAGAAAGCCCCGCAGCCAAAAAGCCGCGGGGCTTTCTGCGTTTGGCCTCCGTGCCCAACGCGCCTGCGCGTGATTATTCGCCACACAGAGGCGACGGCCAATGTTCGCGACCAGCCCGCTTTCAACGTCTGTGCAGTCACCGAATGTCACTGTCGACGTCCTTTGATAGCAGCGATAGGTACTCCGCAGTCGAATGGCGGCATAGTCGTTTGCATATATAAACCATTCAGTCTACATTATGCGCATGCAAAAACCATCAAGCCCTTCTCCTGCCATCGGCAGGCCCCGCGAGTTCGATATCGGGGAGGTAACGCGAAAGGCGATGAACGTTTTTTGGGACCGCGGCTATCACGATGCCTCGCTGCCCGATCTGCTCGGTGGCATGGAGCTGTCGCGGGGAAGTTTCTACAAGGCCTTTGGCGACAAGGAAGCCGTGTTTCTTCGTGCCCTGGATATCTATATCGAAGATGCCGTTCGAGACATGCGCGAGATCCTGAAAGCCGACGTCTCGCCGGCGATCGCCATACGGAACGCCTTGCTGCGCTATGCGGATCTGTCGTCAGGCGATGAGGGACGGCGTGGGTGTTTCGCGGTGGGGACCGCAACGGAAATGCTGCCGGCCAATCCCGAGGCCGCCCGGCGCATCGCTTCCTTGTTTCGCCGGCTGCAGGACCTCTTCGCCGACGCGATCGTGCGGGGCCAGAAGGCCGGCGAGTTCGACGAGCACCTGGACGCTCAGGCAATCGCGCATTTTATCGTCTCCCAGGCCAACGGGATGAGGGTGCTCGGCAAGGCGGGATCATCCCGCAAGCAGATGCTCGCGAACGTCGATCTCGTCATGAAACTGCTTTCCTGAGGTTCGACGGGCCTCGGTTCGGCGGCTCCCCATGAAGGGGATGGAAAGATTTTACTTGAAATAGGAACTGAACGGTTCCAAATAGGGTGTGGATGGGAAATGCGCGTTGCCTGCTCCATCTTATTAGGAACTGAATGGTTCCGAAATGGCCGTTAAGGCCGAAGACTGATCATTGGCTTACGGCCGGTTCGGAAACGCGAATCCGCTCACCTCGAAAGGGATTAAAAATAGTGTCAAGGAAGTTCGAAAATCACGTATCCGTGGTGACTGGAGGATCCACCGGCATCGGTTTCTCCATCGCCCAGGGGCTCATCGCCGAAGGGGCCAGGCGGGTCTACATCACCGGCCGGTCGGCCGATACGCTGAACGAGGCGGCCGCCCTGCTCGGCGGCGCGGCCGTCCCGGTGGTGTCCGACGTCTCAAGCCTTTCCGACCTGGAAAAGCTGAAGGGCGAGATCGAAGAACGCGGCGATATGCTGGATTCGGTCTTCGCGAATGCCGGAATCTGCGAGAAGAACGAATTCGGCAACACGGCCGAAGCGGATTTCGACAAGACGTTCGATATAAATGTCAAAGGCGTTTTCTTTACCGTCCAGACATTGGTTCCCCTCGTCAAGGACGGGGCTTCGCTCGTCCTGACGGCGTCGATCTGCGCCAACAACGGGATGGAGGGGTTGGGCCTCTATAACGCTTCGAAATCCGCTGTCAGGTCGTTCGCGCGTACCTGGGCCAACGAACTTCGCGGCCGGAAAATCCGCGTCAACGCGCTGAGCCCGGGCTTCACGCTCACGCCTCTCATGAAGAACGGCCTCAATATGGGAGAGGCCGAGATCCAGGCCCTCAGAGACTTCACCGCTCGCGAGGTTCCGCTGGGCTATATGGCCGAGCCGGCCGAGATCGCCGCCGCCGGCCTTTTCCTCGCATCGCAGGACGCCAGCTATATCAACGGTATCGAACTGACGGTCGATGGCGGGCTGGAGCAGATCTGAAGCCTGGAGACCGGGCCGTCCGCAACGGACGGCCCGACACCTATCCCGAATATAGGAGATGTTTGATGAAAGTCTGGCTGATTACAGGATGCTCCGGCGGCTTTGGAAAAATCCTGGCGCATCGTGCGCTTGCGCGCGGCGACCGTGTCGTCGTCACGGCGCGTAACTTGGACTCGCTCGGCGAGTTCATCGCTCAATATCCGCAAACCGCAAGGGCTGTCGAACTGGACGTGACCCGTGCGGGAGATGCGGAAAGGGCCGTGAGCCTCGCGGAGAAAGAGTTCGGCCGTCTCGATGTGCTGGTGAACAATGCCGGCCACGGCATGATCGGCGCTATCGAGGAAGGCACGCCCGCCGAATATCGTCCGCTGTTTGAAACGAATGTCTTCGGGCTGATCGAGATGACAAGGGCGGCGCTTCCCCTGCTTCGTCGCCAAAGAGGGGGCCGGGTCGTCAACCTGTCGTCAGGCGCCGGCCTGAGGGGAACCGCCGGGCATGGATATTACAATGCGACGAAGTTCGCCGTGGAGGGGCTTTCCGACGCCCTCTCCGCGGAACTCGCGCCCTTGGGCATCGCCGTCATCGTCGTGGAGCCGGGGCCGTTCCGGACGGAATTCCTGGGGCGCTCGATGACGGTCGCAAGGAATGTCATCGACGACTACGCGGTTTCGGCCGGTGGTGCCCGGACCTACCGCGCGACGAACGATGGAAAGCAACTCGGGGACCCTGAGAAAGGCGTTGCGCTGATGATGAAGGCGATCGATTCCGAAAACCCTCCGCTCCGCCTTCCCCTGAGCGCGCGCGTCATCGAGCTCGCCCATGCGAAGTTCGCCGCCTTTGGCGAGGCTGTCGCGATCTGGAAGGAAGACATCATGTCGACGGGCTTCCAGGACTAGGATCAATCCCGGCGGCATGACGAATGCCGCCGTTTTCCCGCCCCCGCTTGTCGCGCAGTCTCCACGCGGGTGTCGCACTTGACATAACTACCTACTGGAAGGTAGATTGGCTACATGAGCAATTTATCGACCACCTCCGACGTGATTCTCGCTTCCGCGCGCACGCTGATCGTGAACGGCGGATACAATGGCTTCAGCTATGCCGACATTGCGGACGTCGTCGGCATACGCAAGGCAAGCATCCACCATCATTTCCCGACCAAAGCGAATCTTGTCCGGACACTGGTGCTGCGCTATCGGGAAGACGCCCAAAGCGGCGTCGCCGCCCTTGAGAACAGCGGCGGGCAACCCCTCGACATCCTCAGGACATATGCGGACCACTGGGCGAAATGCATCGAGGATGCAAGCCGGCCGTTCTGCGTTTGCGCGATGCTGGCGAGCGAACTGCCTTCGCTGCCGCCGGAGGTCGCGACGGAAGTGACCGCCTTCTTCCGCTTCCTCTCCAGATGGCTGACCGCCGTCATGGAGCGAGGCGCGGTAACGGGGTCCCTGACCCTGTCGAGCCCCCCTGAGGTCGAGGCGGAGATGTTCCTCGCCTGCGTTCACGGAGCGATGCTGTCGGCACGCGCCTATAGGCGCCCGGACATGTTTGCCGCAGTGCTCCATCCGGCCCTACAGCGCCTGTCCGCAACCGCTATCCAGTAATCTCGCGGGCGAGCCGTCGCCCGTGGGCAAAATGCACTTTTCTTGCCTATCAACTAGTAGGAAGATAAATATGGTCAAGACACCGATCGCCGCCGTGGCGCGCACTTGCGAATGTTCAAGCGAGGCCGGGAGGAGGCCGTTGTGTCGAGGCGGCTAGCCGCGATCGAGCCGGTTTCGGCGACGGCGCCATCGAGCCCCGTTGGTATCTGCCAGACGAATTCGATCCTGACGGATCCCGACGGGCGCTGGGTCGCCGCCCGGCAGTCGGCCATCACGGCAGGCCTCGAGCGGCGAGGCCAGGCGGCGGCGGATCTTCACCGCCGGCGATCCCGGAAGCTCTCGGGAGAGAGCGAACGTATCGGAAAGCCGGCCTGGGACGAGACAACACCTCCCGGCGGCCGCGCCTTCTACATTTGAGCGTTTCGCGGGCGAGGGGCGAACCGCAGCCATCAACCGAAAACAAGGACGTATACAATGACCAACCAGACACCCGGCACTTTCAACGACAACGAATACTGGCTGAAGCGCTATTATTTCGTGCGGGCGGCATTCTCCATTATGTGGGTCATCGCGGCGCTTGTCGCAGGAAGGCAGTCGTTCGCCGTTGCCGCCCTGCTGCTGGCCGTCTATCCCGCATGGGATGCCGCGGCGAACGTCATCGATGCCACGCGAAACGGCGGACTGGCAAGGAACCGCAGTCAGGCGTTTAATTTCGCAGTCAGTTCGCTCATGACCGTCATCGTCATCTTCGCCCTGAACGTGAGCATGAACTGGGTGCTTGCCGTCTTTGGCATATGGGCGATCTTTTCCGGTTTGCTGCAGCTAAGCGCCGCCGTCCGCCGCTGGAAGACGAACGGCGGTCAGTGGGTAATGATCCTCAGTGGGGGACAATCGGCAATAGCGGGCGCCTTCTTCATTGCCCAGGCGGGCATGCCCGATGAGCCGTCGATCGCGAATGTCGCCGGATATGCGGGTCTCGGCGCCTTTTACTTCCTGGTCTCCGCCATCTGGCTGACGGTCAGCCACATGAGGCGCGCAGCAGCGGCATGAAAACACGTCCAGCCTGACCGGCCATCGCGACGACCGCGATGGCCGGTCAGGCTGGAGGGTTCTTCCGCGGCCTGACGCGACGGGGAGCGGGTACCGGCTGCTGTCTCCATGCGCCGCCAGGTGCACGACGGGGTGGACATGAATTGCGGGCGCGGTAGATAGACGTCCGGGCAACCAGTTCACCTGCGATGGAGAATGCCGTGGCGAAACCCAGCCGAACCCGCGATCTCACCTCCGGGCCGATTGCGCGCACCTTGCTCGTCTTCGCGCTGCCCGTGCTCGGCGCGAACGTCCTGCAATCGCTGAACGGGTCGATCAATGCGATCTGGGTGGGGCGGTTTCTCGGCGAGTCGGCGCTGACGGCCACGTCCAACGCCAACCTTGTCCTGTTTCTCATTCTCGGCACGGTCTTCGGCATCGGCATGGCCGCGACGATCCTGGTGGCGCAGTCCGTCGGCGCGCACGACCTGCCCGAGGCGCGCCGTATCGTCGGCACCAGCGCCACGTTCTTCCTGGCCATCTCGGTCCTGTTCGCGGTTTGCGGCTGGATCTGGGTCGATGCGATCCTCACCCTGCTCGGCACGCCGGCCGACGCCCTTCCGCTGGCCCGATCCTATCTGCGCATCATCTTCCTCGCGGTGCCGGTGATGAACCTGCTCGCCTTCGTCATGACCGTGCTGCGCGGCGCGGGCGATTCGCGCACGCCTTTCGTTTTCATGGCGCTCGCCGTCTTCCTCGACGTCGTGCTGAACCCGTTGCTCATCGACGGGATCGGTCCGTTTCCGAAAATGGGCATCGCCGGATCGGCCACCTCGACGCTCATCGGGCAGACCGTCAGCGCCGTTTCGATCCTGGCCCTGCTCTATGCGCGCCGGCATCCGCTGCGGCTTGCCGGCGAAGACCTCTCGCTGCTGCGGCCCGACGCTGCGCTCCTGCGCCTCGTCGTCGTCAAGGGGGTCCCCATGGGCCTGCAGATGATCGTGATCTCCGCGGCGGCATTGACGGTGATGGGGCTCGTGAACACCTACGGCTCGCGGGTCGCGGCCGCCTACGGCATCGCCGCCCAGCTGTGGACCTATGTCCAGATGCCGGCCCTGGCGGTGGGGGCTGCGGTTTCCTCCATGGCCGCGCAGAATGTCGGCGCGGGCCGATGGGACCGGATCGGCCGGATCACCGCTGCCGGCGTCGGTTTCAACCTCGTGCTGACGGGCGTGCTGGTCGTGGCCCTGTACCTGTTCGACCGGGCGGTGCTCGGCCTTTTCCTGACAGGAGACAGCGCCGCCATCGATATCGCCATCCACATAAACAACGCCGCCTCCTGGTCCTTCATCCTGTTCGGCATCACCATCGTCCTCTTCGCCACGGTGCGGGCGACCGGCGCCGTCATGCCGCCGCTCATCATTCTGGTCATCTCCGTGCTATTGGTGCGCACGACCTTCGCCTACGCATTGCGGAGCGTGTTCGGCCAGGACGCGCTGTGGTGGAGCTTCCCCGCCGGCTCGATCACCTCCCTGCTGCTGGCCGCGGCCTATTACCGCTTCGGCAACTGGCGGAACCTGCACATGATCGAGAGCCGGCCCGCCGCGGGCCTTGCCCCCGACACCGGCTTCGGCATGCCGCGCGAACGCGCGAACCTCGCGGGGGAAATGTCATCCGCCGAGCCGTGATCAGCGGTTAGGGCGATGCGCGCTTGAGGGAGCCGGGGCGAGCGCGGCAAACACAATCGCTGTCAGGCGCCGAGACGGCCGGGAGGCGCATGCCTATTCGAAGAGGTCCGGGTTGTCGGCCTCGATCTGCGGCAGGTCGGCGAGGATGCCGTTGAGGTGGCGGCGCATGGCGGCCTCGGCCGCACCCGCATCGCGCGTGTCGATGGCGGCGATGATCGCCTCGTGCTCGGCGATCAGCTTCGTCATGGAATCGGGATGGCGGAGCTGGAGGTTGCAGACCCGGTCCATGTGGGCCTTGATGTCGGAGATGGCGTTCCAGGCAAGGCCGCAGCCGGCGCCCTCGGCGATCGCGATGTGGAACTGCTCGTCCTCGCGGCGGAAGGCATTGTGGTCCTGCGCCTCCATCGCCGCTTTCTGGCGGGCGAGGATCGTGTCGATCCTGCGCCGTGTCCAGCCGTCGAAGGTCTCGCTGGCGCGGCGGGCGACGGCGGTCTCGATCGCCTCGCGCACGAAGCGCGCCTCCATCATCTGCCGGGCGGAGATGCGCACGACGACCGTGCCCCGGTTCGGGCGGATATCCACCAGCTTCGACTTGCCGAGTGCGATCAGCGCCTCGCGCACCGGCTGGCGCGATACGCCCATGCGGGTGGCGATCTCCTGTTCGGAGAGCCGCACGCCGGGCGCGAGCTCCAGCCGGATGATGGATTCGCGCAGGTCCCGCTCCACCTGCGCAGCCGCCGTCTCGCCGGTGTCGATCTTCATGGATTCAAGGTTCATTTCTTTCGCCGCCATCACGCGTTGACATCCAATTTAAACCACCATACAGTACCATACAATTCAAGCCAATAGAAATCCGGCGGCTGAAAACCGGATGATGCAACAGGGAGAGGCGGGCACCGCGTGGCCGGCCTGAAGACGATATTGCTGACCAATTTCATTGCGCCCGATTCCCGTGATCCCCGCCTCGGCATTAAATCCCGCTACCGGATGCTTGTCGATGGCAAGTCCGTGGACGCGGCCTCGGGCAGGACCATCGACCGGGTGAGCCCCGGCCATGCCGGCGTCGTGGTCGGCACCTGGCCGGACGCCTCGGCCGACGACGTGCGCACGGCAATCGCCGCCGCGCGCCGCGCCTTCGATACCGGCCCCTGGCCGCGCATGTCGGGCGCCGAGCGCTCGCGCCTGATGTTCAAGGTGGCGGACCTCATCCTTGCCCATCAGGAGGAGCTGGCGCTTGCCGAAAGCCTGGAGGTCGGCAAGCCGATTGCCCAGGCGCGCGGCGAGATCGGCTTTTGCGCCGACCTCTGGTCCTATGCGGCCGGGCAGGCGCGCGCGCTCGAAGGCCAGAGCCACAACAATATCGGCGAGGATCGCCTCGGCCTCGTGCTGCGCGAGCCGGTCGGCGTCGTCGGCATCATCACGCCCTGGAACTTCCCCTTCATCATCGCCTCCGAGCGCGTGCCGTGGGCCATCGGCGCCGGCTGCACGGTGGTGCTGAAGCCGTCCGAGTTCACCTCCGGCACCTCGATCCGCATGGCGGAGCTGGCGCGCGAGGCGGGCATTCCGGACGGCGTCTTCAACGTCGTCACCGGCTACGGCGATCCGGCGGGCCAGGTTCTGGCGGAAGACCCCGGCGTCGACATGGTGGCCTTCACCGGCTCCGTGCGCGTCGGCACGAAGCTCGGCGAGATCGCGGCACGCAGCGTCAAGCGCGTCGGGCTGGAGCTCGGCGGCAAGGGCCCGCAGATCGTCTTCGCCGATGCGGACCTCGATGCGGCGGCCGACGGCATCGCCTACGGCGTCTACCACAATGCCGGCCAGTGCTGCATTTCCGGCAGCCGGCTTCTCGTCGAGGAGGGCATCCGCGACGCGCTGATGGAGCGCCTCATCGACATTTCCCGCAGGGTGACCTTCGGCGACCCGCTCAACGAGCGTACGAAGATCGGCGCGATGATCTCGGAAGCCCATGCCGAGAAGGTGCATTCCTATGTCGAGGCGGGCATCGCGGCGGGCGCGGAACTGCTGCTCGGCGGCGAGAGGGTCGGCAGGGATGCCGGGCTCTATTATGCGCCGACCGTCTTTGCCGGCGTGACGCCTGACATGTCGATTGCCCGGGAGGAGATTTTCGGGCCGGTGCTCTCGACGCTGACCTTTAAAACGGCGGACGAGGCCGTCGCGATGGCCAATGCCACCGAGTTCGGCCTGTCGGCTTCCGTCTGGTCGACCAATCTGGAAACCGCGCTGCAGAGCATCCGCCGCATCCGTGCCGGCCGCTGCTGGATCAACAGCGTGATCGACGGCACGCCGGAACTGCCGATCGGCGGCTACAAGAAGAGCGGCCTCGGCCGCGAGCTCGGCCGCTACGGCTTCGACGAATATTCCCAGTTCAAGGGCGTGCACGTCACGCTCGGGCGCCCGGCGCCCTGGTTCGCATAACCGGCTGCCGCGAGGCGGTTCGGAGGAGGAAAATCTCGGCTGGCGAAATCTTTGGTCGGAGCCCGCCAGCCGAGACTTGGGTCTTTTGGACCCGCATTGCACATCCAAAGGGAGGATACGCAAATGAAATTGACCAGGTTGAAAGCCGCGGTTCTTGCCGCGGGCGTTACCACCATGCTCGCATCGACGGCGCTCGCCGCCGACGTGAAGGCGACGATGATCATCTACCTCGATCCGAGCGTCCAGTTCTTTAATCCCGTGGTGAAGGGCGCGCAAGATGCCGCCGCCCAGTTCGGCGTCGACCTCGACGTGCAATATGCCAACAACGATCCGGTGCGCCAGAACGACCTGATCGAGAGCGCCACGGCAAGCGGCGTCGACGGCATCGCCGTCTCCATCTCCTCCTCGGACGCCTTCGACGAGAGCATCTGCGCGGCCGTGAAGGCCGGCATCGTCGTCATCGGCTTCAATAACGACGACCTCGACGGCGCCAAGGGCAATTGCCGCCAGGCCTATGTCGGCATGAACGAGTTCGCCTCGGGCTACGAGCTAGGCAACCGCATGATCAAGGAATTCGGCCTGAAATCCGGCGATGTCGTCTTCAACCCGCGCGAGATCCCGGAGGCGAGCTTCGCCGTCGCGCGCGGCGGCGGCATCGAGAAGGCGATGACGGAGGCCGGCATCAAGGTGGAGACGGTGCGCGCCGGCCTCGATCCGGCGGAAGCGCAGAACATCATCGCCCAGTTCCTCATCGCCAATCCGAACGTGAAGGCGCTGTTCGGCACGGGCTCGGTCACATCCACGGTCGGCGCGGGCGCCATCAAGGATGCCGGCGTGGATATCCCCTTCGGCGGCTTCGACCTTGCGGTCGAGATCGTCAACGCGGTGGAGAGCGGCGCGATGTTCGCGACCATGGACCAGCAGCCCTATCTCCAGGGCTACTATCCGATCGCCCAGATCGCGCTTTCCAAGAAGTACGGCCTGACCCCGACCGACATCGACACCGGGCAGGGCGCCTTCCTCGACAAGTCGCGCATCGGTTCGGTCAAGCCGCTGATCGGCAGCTACCGCTAATCGTGCCCCGAGGGGCCCGCCGGCCTTGCCGGCGGGTTCCCGTTCCCCAACGATCGAGTGCCAGACCGTGACACCCATCCTTGCAGAAAGCGCCGCGCCCCGCTCGCGCACCCAAAGACAATCCATCCTCAAGCGGATCATGGCCACGCCCGCGGGGGCGATCCTGCTCGTCTTCGTGACGTTGCAGATCGTCTGCATCGCCGGCGCGCTCCTCTATCCCGACGATTTCCGCTATCTCTCGCCGCAGAACCTGACGATCCTGATGAAGGCTGTTCCGGTGCTCGGCTCGCTGGCGCTCGGCGCGGGCGTGCTGATGATCGCCGGCGAGTTCGACCTTTCCGTCGGCTCCGTCTACACCTTCACCGCGGTCCTGATGGCGAGCCTCGTCGGCGCAGGCCTCAGCGCCTTTCTCGCCGCGCCGCTCGGCATTCTCGCCGGCGTGCTGATCGGCCTCCTCAACGGCCAGATCACGCTGCGCTTCGGCCTGCCGTCCTTCATCGTCACGCTCGGCGGCCTCTTGTTCTGGCGCGGCGCGGTGCTGCTCTACAACGGCGCGGTGCAGGTGCGCTTCGATCCCGAGCCGGCCTTCACCAGCCTGTTTTCCGGCACGCTTTTCGGCATCAATGCCGCCTTCATCTGGATCGTGCTCTTCGTCGTCGGCTTCCATTTCCTGCTGCACCGCCATCGCTTCGGCAACCACGTCTTCGCGACGGGCGGCAACCGCGGCGCGGCGGAGGCCATCGGCATCGACACGAACCGCGTCAAGCTCGTCGCCTTCGCCATTGCCGGCGGCATGGCGGCGGTCGCCGGCATCCTTGCGACGGCCCGCGTCGGCAGCGTGCAGCCGGGGCAGGGCGCCGGCCTCGAATTGCAGGCGATCGCCGCCTGCGTCATCGGCGGGCTTTCCCTGCGGGGCGGGCGCGGCTCGATCGTCGGCGTCTTCCTCGGCGTGCTGCTCATCCACACCATCACCGACGTGCTGCTTCTGCTCCGCGCGCCCGGCTTCTATCTCGACATGTTCATCGCGACGCTGATCGTGCTGGCCGCCATCTTCAACCATCTTATCGAGCGGCGAGGGCTTGCGTGATGTCTCATCTCCTCGAACTGCACAACATCTCCAAGAGCTTCGGCGCGCTGACGGCGCTGCGCAACCTCAGCTTCCACATCGGCGAAGGGGAGGTGGTGGGCCTGCTCGGCGACAACGGCGCCGGCAAGTCGACGACGGTCAACCTCATCTCCGGCATCCACAAGCCGACCGACGGCTACCTGACCGTCGACGGCCGGAAGGCCGCCTTCACCTGCCGCTCGGATTCGGCCGAGGCCGGCATCGAGACGATCTACCAGCACACCGCGCTGGTGGATTCGCTCTCGATCACCCGCAACATCTTCATGGGGCGGGAATTGACGGACCGCTTCGGTTTCCTGCGCCAGCGCGAGATGCGCGACATCGCCATGGAGGTGCTGCAGAACGCCGTGCACATTTCCGGCATCGATTCGCCCGATACGCTGGTCGGCAACCTGTCCGGCGGGCAGAAGCAGGCCGTCGCCATCGCCCGCGCCGTCCATTTCAAGAAGCGCGTGCTGCTGCTCGACGAGCCGACCTCGGCGCTCTCCGTGCGCGAGACGGAGGCGCTCCTGAACCAGGTGCTGAAGCTGAAGGCAGAGAACGTCTCCAGCGTATTGGTGACGCACAATATCTACCACGCCTACCAGGTCTGCGACCGGTTCGTGATCATGAGCCACGGCACGAAGGTCTTCGACGTCGCCAAGGCCGACACGACCATCAGCCAGCTCACCGACTATGTCGTGCTCACCTGAGCATCCCCGAAAGCAGGAGGCAGATGCCGTGACCATTTCCGTATCCGTACGCCAGGTCGTCGGGCCCGAGGACGCCGCAAGGCGCAACACGCAGGGCCTGCGCGAAGGCTTCGTCATCGAGGCGCTGTTCCAGCCGGGCGAAGTGAACCTCACCTACAGCCACCTCGACCGCATGGTGGTCGGCGGCATCGTGCCGACCGGCGAAACGCTCGTGATCGACCGGGTCGCCGAGACCGGCACGGAGCGCTTCCTGGAGCGCCGCGAGGCCGCCGTCGTCAATATCGGCGGTGCCGGGCGGGTCGGCGTCGGCGGCCGGGATTACGCGCTCGGCTTTCAGGAAGCGCTTTATGTCGGCATGGGCGAGGGGGCGCTTGCCTTTGCCAGCGACGACCCGGCCGAGCCCGCCCTGTTCTATCTCCTGAGCGCGCCGGCGCACCGCGCTTGCCCGACCGTGCACATCACGCGCGAGATGGCGAGGAAGGTGCATCTCGGCTCGGCGGAGGAATCCAACGCCCGCACCATCAACCAGTATGTGCATCCGGACGTCTGCGAGAGCTGCCAGCTCCTCGTCGGCCTCACCATGTTCGAGCCTGGCTCCGTCTGGAACACCATGCCCGCGCATGTGCACGACCGGCGCATGGAGGTCTATCTCTATTTCGGCATGGAGGAAGCGACGCGCATCTTCCATTTCATGGGCGAGCCGGGCGAGACGCGGCATGTGGTCCTCAAGAACCGCGAGGCGGTGCTGTCGCCGGGCTGGTCGATCCATTCCGGCGCGGGCACCGGGCGCTATGCCTTCATCTGGGCCATGGCCGGCGATAACATGAGCTTCACCGACATGGACAAGGTGCCGATGGAAGCGCTGCGATGAGAGGACCTATGTATTATACCCTGCCTGAAGACACCGTCTGGACCGAGGTCGCGCCCGGCAATCGCCGCGCGGTGCTGAGCGAGCGCCCGGAAATGATGCTCGTCGCCTTCCGTTTCGAGAAGGGCGCCGTCGGCGCCCTCCATTCGCATCCGCATACGCAGGTAAGCTACGTCGCCGAAGGCGCCTTCGACGTCACGGTGGACGGCGTCACCACGCGGCTCGAGGCCGGAAGCAGCTTTATCGTCGCGCCGAACCTCGTGCACGGCGTGGTCGCCCTGACGCCCGGCCTGCTGATCGACACCTTCACCCCGCGCCGGGACGATTTCCTGTAGGCGAGGAGGGGTAGAGTCTGCCGCAGTATGATTCAGCAGGAAACGACGGTGACGGGCAGAGAGAATTGCCGTTCGCGCAGCTTTCTTTTGAAAATATGTCGCGATGCGATGTTTCCGGTTGACCGCTCAATTTCGGGATGTAATTTGCCTGCAGGAAGATCGCCGTATTGTTGCAATCAGGATCGTAGTCGTCAATGATCCTCGAAGAACTTTAACGTCGAGCTGGGGCCGGATGTGCTGATCATCATTGTTTTCGATAGGTGACCATCCGGCAAAGGTCGCAAGTTACGGGATGCTTTTGGCGTTAAGCATCTCTTGGATTAATTTTCTATCAGGCCCTATTGAACGTATCGGGCTGCTTCGGGGGTATCAATGTGCATGTCATTCAAGTGGCTGGTCGCCGTCGCGATGACCGGCCTGACCGCCATGCCGGGTATTGCGCAGGCGGAATCCTTTTCCAGGCTTGCACGGCAGGATTACGCCGTCGGCAAACTCACCAGGGGAAAGTCCGGTGCGTATGGCTGGATCGTCTCGAACGGTAGCAAGCGGTTCTTCTGCCGGCTGAATGTCGGCCTGGCCTATGTCAACAAGAAGGAGATGGTGAGCCTCACGTCAAGCGGACGGATCGTCAAGCTGGACCGCGCCACCTTCGAGGCATCGATCGGCGGTCATGACCCGTCGATACCGCAATGGAGCGACCTTCAGGCAGGCCGCCTCAAGCCGGCCGACGTCGGGAGCTGCGCGCCCGTTCGCTGAAGAACATGGACACCGGCATCCTCTAGGACCGAGGCGGTTTGATCAGCATTGCCCCGCGCTCGATGCAGCTCCCACGCGAATGTTCGCGATTCTCTTTTCCGGACGGTTGGCAAATTATCCAGCCTGTACATTCGTGGCGGTCTGTCATGGGGTTAGGTACACTACTCCGGATCAGTGACGCTTGCCCGGCGGGAAATTGATGGTAGATATGGAGCGTGTATAGATATAGAGAATGCGACTTTATCGCGTGGCGGCCTTGGGGGACAGGGCGCTCGCGTCGATTTGGGGTTGGAGGCATGCATAGGTCGTTTCTGGGCGCCGTTTCGGCAGCTCTGCTGGTTGGGGTGGCGTTTTCGCCGGTCAACGCGAATGCCCTCACGCTGAAAGAGGCGATGGCGGTCACGCTGGAGTCCAATCCCGAGATCGGACAGGCCAACGAGAACCGCGAGGCCACCGAATTCGAGCTGCGCCAGGCGCGCGGCCTCTATCTTCCCGGCATCGACCTCCAAAGCGGAGGCGGCATCGAGCGGCTCGACAGTGCCTCGCGGCGCCTCGGCGGGCTTGACGACGACCCGCTCTATCCCGCCGATGTCGGTCTTTCCGTGACGCAGAAGCTCTTCGATGGCGGCGCGCGCCAGGCCGCCCGCGTCGACAGCGCCTCGTTCCGCGTGCTCGCGCCAGCATGAACCTGGCTGCGGCCAAGCGAGAGGGATAGACCTGTGGAGCATCTCTCAAGCGCGACCTGCGAACAGATATCCGCTACGCCGGCCTCTTCAGCGGCACAGGATACGGAACTGGTCTTTCGTGTGGTCGAGGCGGGCAAAATCCGTCGCGGCATCCGCCTTGAGGCGATCTACTGGCAGGTCTTGAGGGAAATCGCAGCTGCCAGGCAGAAGAAGATCGGCGCCCTAGTCGGAAGCATCCTCGCCGAGGCTCCCCCATCGGTCAACGCGACCGCATTCTTGCGGGCATATTGCCTGCGCTGGATGCGCGACTTGCTCGCCGCAGAGCGCGAGATCACGAGCCCGGCCGGTGTCAGCAAGCTGGTGATGGCTTCGCCCGGACCGGCTTTCGCCCTCGGGCTCGACAAGCGGCTCGTAGCCTACAACCAGCCCTTTCTCGACTACATCCAGGCTCATTTTTCAGACGCCGAACCTGAGCCGGTGAGGCACGATCTCGGACTTGCCCTTGACGTTCAATTGTCCCCCCTGGCTGCGACATTGAAGGCAAACGGCAACCGGCCGCTGGAAATCGGTTTCGTCGTCAGCCTCGGAGGCCAGAACCTGCGGGGCAGGTTGAACGCCGTTCTGGCGGCCGTTTCAGGCCCCGGCATCATCCTCTGCTATGTCTTGCCTTGAACCAGGCCTAGAGAGCCGGATTGGCATGGTGGAACGCAAGATCGTCATCGTAGAGAATCCGGAAGCCCGGCTCATTGACGAATGAGGAAGCCGGCACGGCTTCAGCGCCAGCAACGCTGCCATCGATTTCCTGCTCGAATCCGTCTGCCGCCAAACCGATGACCTCCGCGACGGCGGAGGGGACCGGCGGTGGCTCGAGCGCACTGTCCAGGAGGAAAGTCAAATCGACAATGTCGCCGCCAACGGTATCGAGACCGTCGATCACGCTTACCGCGGCAGTATCCTCCGCCGAGGCCACGACGGCGAGGGGGAGTTCGTTGTCGCTGTCCGAACCGCTTTTGAGGGTATCGCTGGCGCTGACCTGCATGACGTTCGTAATCCCGCATGGAGCTGCTGGAAACAAATCAGTCCCCGTCCATGGGGCCATCTCATCCATGCCGCTATTGGATATGCAATGCAAGGCTCTTTCGGGCTTCCCTCGCTCGCGGCTATCCAGCTGGAAGAGACTGCCGAGGGGCTGTCGCTGAGGCGTTGGAGGCTCACCCCGTGCCCTCCTACAATCTTGCTTGATTGACAGGTTAACCAATCGTTAAAAAAGTTTCGGGGGCTATATATCGCAGTATATTGCTTGGGCTACCCCCCTCTTGAACGCCTCAAAATTCCGTGATTTGGCTAGCGCAATTGTAGAAGGGGTTCGGCAATGACTACCGAGAGCTTTAGCGACAACCTGTCCGTTTCCGACGTTTCGTATGACGGTGAGCGCCCTGTGGCGTTCCCGCACGAGGCGGCGGCACTGCTTCATGAAGCGCATCCGCAGCAGCTTGCGCAGGCCGGAACGCAGGCGGGCGCCGATGCGCTTCCCGCCGCCCAGCCGGGCGTCGAGGTCGTCGCGGCCGCGGACAACGTCGTCAAGCTTCCCGCCGGCACCTCCATCGAGAAGATCGAGATCGACGGCGACAACCTTATCCTCATCCAGCCTGACGGCACCCGGATCGTTATCGAGCACGCGGCCCTCCACGTCCCCACCTTCGTGATCGACGACGTGGAAATCCCGCAGGAAGCCCTGGTCGCGGCGCTCGAGGCAAGCAACATCAACGTTGCGGCCGGCCCCGACGGCACGCTGACGGCATCGGCCTCCGGCAGCCAGAGCGCCGGCGGCAATTTCAGCGAGACCGCTTCCGATATCGGTGAGGCCAACACGGCCATCGATCTCCTTGCAGGAACGACGGGATTGCAAATTGCTACGCTCGGCGACGACGAGCAGATTGCCGACGTGGATTCCATCCCGACCCTGGATGTGCTCAGGATCGCCGGGGATGATGGCGTGGTTTGGGAATCTGCGCTGCCGGGCGGCACGGGAGGCGGCGACCTTTCGGCATCGGGCACGATGCGGATCGATACCGGCACCGACGCGCTGGCCTATATCGAAGTTCAGGACAAGGACGGCAACTGGGTCCGGATCTCCAGCAACGGCACCATCGTGCATGGCGCCTATGGCGACCTGTCCGTCAACATGGACGGGGCATGGACCTACACGCTTTCCAAGAACACGATTGCGCATTCCGGCATTGATAAAGTCGGCGCCGCCGATCAGGTTCAGGACTCGTTCAGTGTTCGCGCGACGGACGACGACGGCGATACCACGGACGGTTCGGCAAAGATTGTGGTGCAGATCAACGATGACGGCCCATCCGCCAGCGAAGGGACGGGCGGAACGGTCGAAGATGAAGCCGTCCACGGCGGCAACGATGAAAGCGACGGCTATTCGGCTTCCGTCGGCAGTTCGCTGAACATCGCCTGGGGGGCCGACGCCAACAACGACGGCGGCCCGAACAGTCGTTCGGTCGCGTTCAAGAATGCGGATGTCGCCGTGACCGACGGAAACGGCGCGACGCTGACGTCGCTCGGCCTGGAAGTCCACACCGCAATCCTGCCCGACGGCACGCTGGTCGGCTATACGGGCGATACGGCCCCGACCGCGGCGAATGCCGGCGACGTCGTCTTCTATGCCACGGTTTCGGGCGCCAACAATGGCGAATATGTCTTCACGCTGGTCAAGCCGCTCGATCATGCCGCCGGTGACGATGAGAATACGCTTTCGCTGACATTCAATTATACCGCCACCGACGCGGACGGTGATACGTCTTCCAACACGTTCACGGTCAAGGTTGCGGACGACGTTGCGACGATCGGCACGCCTGTTTCCGGACTTTACGTCGAGGAGGAGGAGCTTTCCGGGGGCAACGAGGACACGTCCGGCACGGGGGATGCGGATGTCTCGTTCAGCCTGTACCCGTTCCACCTTCCGGCCAACAACACCACGGCCAGCGCCAAGGGCGACCTTGCGATCTCGTGGGGGGCGGACGACAAGGACGACGACAGCGCGGGCGCCACGATCGACCGCTCGGTGCAGTTCACCGACGCGTCGGTCGATGCTCTTGAGGCCCGGAATCTGACCTCGAACGGGGATGCGATCCAGTACACGGTCGTGACCGGTGCGAACGGCCAGCAGACGCTCGTTGCCTATACGGGCACGGACCACACGGTGTTCACGGTGACGCTGTCGGACAACGGCAGCGGCTCCTACACGTTCCGCCTCCACGACACGCTGGACAATGCGGCGGGGAACGGTGCGAACGGGGAAGACACGCTTTCGCTGGAGTTCGGGTTCACGGCGACGGATTCGGACGGTGACGTCACGGTGCCCTCGAGCTTCACGGTCAACGTCATCGACGACGTGCCGACGGCCGACGGGGCCTCGGTCCGCTATGTCGAAGAGGAAGCCCTGAGCGGGGGCAACGAGGACGCCAGCCCGCTCGGCGTGGAAGTGGCTGGCGTGCTGTCCAACGGCGGCCTGATCACCGACCGGATCGGCGCCTCGCTCAACATCCATTGGGGCGCGGACGACGGCAACAAGGCCGTCGATGGCGGCTACACCGGCTCGCAGGCCGCCGGCGACCGCTCGGTCGTGTTCGCGACCGGCAACGGTACGACGGATACCGAGATCTCGGCTGGGGCCGCGGGCGCCTTCCTGACGGTCAGGAGCGGCAGCACCGTCGTCAACCTTGCCGACCTGACGTCGGACGGCCAGCACCTGACCTACACGCTGTCTGCGGACGGCACGCGGCTGACGGCCACGGCGGACGGCAAGACGATCTTCACGGTGACGCTGTCGGATACCGACCACGGCTCGTACAGCTTCGACCTGGACGGCGCGATCGACCATCCGGTAAAGGCCTCGGGTGCGTCCAATGAGGACGTGCTGAGCTTCCACTTCACCGCGACGGCCCGCGACGGCGACGGCGACGTGGTGACCGCCGGCTTCACGGTCAACGTCATCGACGACGCGCCGGTTCGCGGCACGGAGGCGGTCGCGACGGTGGAGGACGAATCCGCCAGCGTCCACGGGAACCAGGAAAGCGACGACGGCTACAGCGCCTCGGTCTCGAACGTCTCGCTGGGCCTGAAGTGGGGCGCGGACAATGGCGATAGCCGTTCCGTTGCCTTCACCAACCCGCAGGTCACGGCATCGGGCGCCCATGGCGCCGCCCTGACGTCGCTGGGCGCTGAGGTGCACACGACGATCCTGTCGGACGGCACGCTGGTCGGCTACACCGGCGGCACGGTCCCGACCGCGGCGAATGCCGACAGCGTCGTGTTCTACGCGTCCGTCTCGGATGCGGGCAGCGGTGCGTATGCGTTCACGCTGGTCAAGCCGCTCGACCATGCGGCAGGCCACGGCGAGGACACGCTGTCGCTGACGTTCGGCTACACGGCGAAGGATTCGGACGGCGACAGCGTCACAGGATCGTTCACGGTCAAGGTTGCGGACGACGT
>Ga0222428_100306_pt1 | contig 25693 bp, 23 predicted proteins | sample 2B5Ametagenome_FD_182471 | JGI IMG/M metagenome (GOLD analysis project Ga0222428, IMG submission 182471) | Enriched microbial communities from leaf-cutter ant dump, University of Wisconsin, Madison, United States - 2B5A (version 2) | ecosystem: Environmental > Terrestrial > Nest > Insects nest >...
GTCAGCGTCTGCGCCGGCGCCACGGTGATCGAGTCGCCGGTGTGCACGCCCATGGGGTCGAGGTTTTCGATGGAGCAGACGATGATGCAGTTGTCCTTCTTGTCCCGGACAACCTCCATCTCGTACTCCTTCCAGCCGAGCAGCGACTCTTCGATCAGCAACTCGTTGGTGGGCGAAGCCTCCAGGCCGCGCTTGCAGATGGTTTCGAACTCTTCCGGGTTGTAGGCAATGCCACCGCCCGTACCGCCGAGCGTGAAGCTGGGACGGATGACGGTGGGGAAGCCCACGTTCTTCTGCACAGCCCATGCCTCTTCCATGGAGTGCGCGATACCCGAGCGCGCCGAGCCCAGGCCGATGCGGGTCATCGCGTCCTTGAACTTCAGGCGGTCCTCGGCCTTGTCGATGGCCTCGGGCGTGGCTCCAATCAGCTCAACCTTGTACTTGTGCAAAACCCCGTTGCGCCACAGATCGAGCGCGCAGTTCAGCGCGGTCTGCCCGCCCATGGTGGGCAGGATGGCGTCGGGGCGTTCCTTGGCGATGATCTTCTCGACCGTCTGCCAGGTGATGGGCTCGATGTAGGTGACGTCGGCCGTGGCCGGGTCGGTCATGATCGTGGCGGGGTTGCTGTTGATCAGGATGACCTTGTAGCCCTCCTCGCGCAGCGCCTTGCAGGCCTGGACGCCCGAGTAATCAAACTCGCACGCCTGGCCGATGATGATCGGGCCGGCGCCAATGATGAGGATGCTTTTAATGTCAGTGCGCTTGGGCATTTACTTCTTCTCCATCAGCGCGGTGAAGCGGTCAAACAGGTAGGCGATGTCATGGGGCCCGGGCGAAGCCTCGGGATGGCCCTGGAAGCAGAACGCAGGCTTCTCTCTGAATTCCAGGCCCTGCAGGGTGCCGTCGAACAGGCTGACGTGCGTAGCACGCAGATGGGCAGGCAGCGAATCCAGCGCCACGGCGAAGCCGTGGTTCTGGCTGGTGATGCTGACGCGCCCCGTGTCCAGGTCCTTCACGGGATGGTTGCCGCCGTGGTGGCTGTTGGCCATCTTGAAAGTGCTGGCACCGGCCGCAAGCGCCATGATCTGGTGCCCCAGGCAGATACCGAAGGTCGGCACGCCGCTGTCCAAAATTTGTTGCACTGCCGTAATGGCGTAACCACAGGCCGCCGGGTCACCAGGGCCGTTGGACAGGAAGATACCGTCGGGATTCATGGCCAGCACCTCGGCAGCCGGCGTCTGGGCCGGCACCACGGTGAGTGCACAACCGCGGCTGGCCAGCATGCGCAGGATGTTGTGCTTGACGCCGAAGTCATACGCCACCACCTTGAAACGCGGAGCGGTCTGCTGGCCATAGCCCTGGCCGAGCTGCCACTCGGTCTGGTCCCAGGTGTAGGGCTGCTTGGTGGAAACCACCTTGGCCAGATCCAGCCCATTCATGTCGGGCGCGGCCTTGGCGGCAGCCACAGCCGCAGCGATGCGCTCGGGTGTGACAGCCTCGCCCGCAGCCAAGCCGACGATGGCGCCATTCTGCGCGCCCTTGTCGCGCAGCAGGCGCGTCAGGCGGCGCGTGTCGATGTTGGCGATGGCCACGGTGTTCTCGCGCACCAGGTACTGCGAGAGGGTTTCGGTCTGGCGGAAGTTGCTCGCCAGCAGAGGCAGGTTCTTGATGATCAGGCCCGCGGCATGGATCTTCTCGGCCTCGACATCCTCGGGATTGACGCCGTAGTTGCCAATGTGCGGATACGTGAGCGTCACGATCTGCTGGCAGTAGCTGGGGTCGGTGAGGATTTCCTGGTAGCCGGTGATGGAAGTGTTGAACACCACTTCACCGACGGTGGTGCCGGTGGCACCGATCGAGTTACCGATAAAGACCGTGCCGTCTGCGAGCGCCAGGATGGCGGGTGGGAAAGCTCCCTGTAGAGACAAAAGCACTGGGTTCTCCGGATGGTTGCGGTCGCCCGGCGCCTGAAGGCCACTCGTGCGCGCGGCTGTGCGCGCGCAGTACACAAGTGCCCGTGGCTGCTCTCAGATAGGTTGTTGCTTTGGGGTGCGATCGGGCGACGCTATTGCGAGAAAAGCTCCCGATTATACCAAGCGCCCCTTTCCCAAGCGCTGCAGCCAGGATAACCGCAGACCCGCGCCAGGAAACGCCCCTCGTCAACGTGCCGCACCACTCGCGTGCAGGCAAATAGCCGCGGCAGCCGCCACGTTGAGCGACTCTTCCCCCCCTGGCTGGGCAATGCGGATGCGCTGTGTCGCCTGCGCCTCCAGCGCCGGTGCCACCCCCTGGCCCTCATGGCCGAGCACCCAGGCGCACGGCCACGGCAGTGCGGCCCGGTGCAGGTAGTCACCCTGGTGCGAACTCGTAACCAACAAAGGCAACCCCAGCGCCTGCACCTGCGCCAGCCCGCCGCCCTCGACCAAGCGCAAGGCGAAATGTGCGCCCATACCGGCGCGCAGCACCTTTGGCGACCACAGCGCCGCACACCCTTTGAGGGCGAGCACCTGCACAAACCCGAACGCCGAGGCGCTGCGCAAGATTGAGCCGACGTTGCCCGCGTCCTGCAGGCGGTCCAGCACCACGGTGGCCAGGCCTGGCTGCAACGCAGGCGCGGCGGCGAGGTCCAGCACAAACCCCATGCCCTGCGGCGCGGGTGATTCCAACCCGCTGATTTCCGCCCAAAGTGCATCCGCCAGAACTATGTTTTTCATAGCTGCTTGCGCGTACTGCGATTGGGCTAGAGGCCAAAAAGACTCTGAAAAAACGGCCACCGCGGGGCGCTGGCCTCGCGCCAGCAGGGCCCGGCACAGGTGGTCGCCCTCCAACCAGACACGGCCCTGCTTGCGGTAGGCCGTGCTGTCCTGCGCCAGGCGGCGCAGATCCTTGACGAAAGCGTTGTCGCGGGAATGAACGAAAGTGGTGGTGGATGGCATGTCAGAGAAGCTGCGCGACGGGCGCGAAAGTACGCCGGTGCTCGGGGCACGCGCCATGGGCGCGCAGTGCCGCCATGTGGGCCGCCGTGCCATAGCCCTTGTGCCCAGCAAAGCCATATTGCGGGTAGCGCTCGTGCAGTTGCGCGCACCAGCGGTCACGATGCACCTTGGCCAGGATGGATGCCGCCGAGATGGCTTGCACGCGTGCATCGCCCTTGACGATGGCCTCTGCGGGGACATCCAGCACAGGCAGGCGGTTGCCATCGACCAGCACCATCACCGGCTTCAGGCGCAGCCCCTGGACTGCCCGGCGCATGGCCAGTAGTGTGGCCTGCAAAATGTTCAGGCGGTCGATTTCCTCGACACTGGCCTCGGCAATGCTGAAGCACAGCGCATGGGCGCGAATTTCGTCGAACAAGGCCTCGCGCCGCGCCGGGCTGAGCTTCTTGGAGTCGGCCAGCCCGGCGATCGGCCGCTGGTCGTCCAGGATCACCGCGGCTGCGACCACGGGCCCGGCCAACGGGCCACGCCCGGCTTCGTCCACGCCAGCGACCAGGCCAGGCGGATGCCAAGGCAGGGGCACTTGCAGCGGCTCAGGCGCCAAGGACTTTCTGGATCGCATCGGCAGCCAATCGGGGGGTATCGCGCAGCAATTCATGGTGCAGCGCCGTAAAGCGCTGCTCCAGGGCTGCCAGGGTGTCGGGTGCATCGGCACGGGCTCGCAGCCAGCGCAAGGTGGCGGCCGCCAGCGCCTCGGGCGTGGCGGCATCCTGAATCAGCTCTGGCACCACAAAGTCACCACACAGGATGTTGGGCAGCCCCACCCAGGGCTGCAGCTGCTTGCGCCGCATCAGGCGCCAGCTCCAGCCCTGCATGCGGTAGCCAATCACCATGGGGCGCTTGAACAGCGCCGCCTCCAGCGTCGCGGTGCCGCTGGCGATCAGCGTGGCATCGCAGGCGGCCAGCACGGTATGCGACTGGCCCGTAACGATCTGCAGCCGATCCGCCACGCCGCAGCCACGCGCCACCTCGGCAATGCGCTGCTGCAGCGCCGGCACAGCAGGAACTACTAATTTGATAGCTGGTAGCGCTTGCTGGATAAGCGCTGCAGCCTGAAAGAATGCCGGAGCAATGTACTGAACCTCCGCCGAACGGCTACCCGGCAGAACCGCCAACACGGTGTCGTCGGGCGCCAGGCCGAGCTGGGAGCGCGCGGCGGCGCGGTCTGGCACCAGGGGGATGACGCTGGCCAGCGGATGGCCCACGTAGCTGGCGGAAATGCCATGGCGCGCAAGCAATTCCGGCTCGAACGGGAAGATGCACAACACATGGTCGGCCGCGCGCCGTATTTTCTCCACGCGGTCCGCACGCCAGGCCCAGATCGAGGGACAAACGAAATGCACGGTCTTGATACCGGCAGCACGCAGGTCGGCCTCCAGACCCAGATTGAAATCGGGGGCATCGACGCCGATAAACACGTCGGGCCGGTTCTTCAACAAATCTGCACGCAGCGTCTTGCGGATGCGCAGCAGCTCATGCAGGCGGCGCAATACCTCCATGCTGTAGCCATGCACGGCCAACCGGTCGCTGGGCCACTGGGCATCAAAGCCACGGCGCACCATCTGTGGGCCGCCGATGCCATGGGCCATCAGCGCCGGCCACCGGGCCTGCATGCCGTCGAGCAGCAGGCCTGCCAGCAAATCGCCAGAAGTCTCTCCCGCCACCATCGCGATGCGGGGCGCATGCCGTTCGCTCATGGACTTTAGCGGGCGATGCCCTGGACAGCTGTAGCCAGGAAGGTGTCCATCAGCGCTACGTCTTGCGCCGCGTCAGGCACCTGTGCAGCCAGCGCCTGGATGGCGCTGCGCGCCTGCTCCAGCGTCAACCCCTGGCGGTACAACAGCTTGTGCATCTCACGGATGGCCGCAATGCGTTGCGCAGAGAAATCGCGGCGGCGCAGACCCACCAGGTTCACACCGCGCACGGCCAGCGGGTTGCCGTCCACCACCATGAACGGAGGAACGTCCTTGCCGATGTGGCTGGCAAAACCCACCATGGTGTGCGCGCCAATGCGCATGCGCTGCAACACACCGGTAAGGCCGCCTACGGTGGCCCAATCGCCAACCTCGACGTGGCCCGCCAAGGTGGTGTTGTTGGCCATCGTGGTGTGATGCCCCACCACGCAGTCATGCGCGATGTGCACATAGGCCATGATCCAGTTGTCATCGCCGATGGTGGTCACGCCTTTGTCCTGCGCCGTGCCCGTATTGAAGGTACAGAACTCACGGATGGTGTTGCGGTCCCCAATGACGAGGCGCGTATCCTCTCCCGCGTACTTCTTGTCCTGCGGCACCGCGCCCAGGGACGCAAACTGGAAAATCCGGTTGTCCCGGCCGATGGTGGTACGCCCCTCGATCACACAATGCGCCCCCACCACAGTGCCCGCACCGATACGCACGTGCGGGCCAATGACGGCGTAAGGGCCAATGGTCACGCTCGGGTCGATCTCGGCCCCGGCATCGACAATGGCGGTCTGGTGGATGTTGCTCACGGTGCGGATGGCACTCGGCCCCAGGTCAGCCCACTTGGCGCATGGTGCACATCAGCTGCGCCTCACAAGCGACCTCATCGCCCACGCGACCCACGCCGTTGAACTTCCAGATGCCGCCGCGCACGCGGTCGATGGTGATGTCCAGGATGAGCTGGTCGCCCGGCTCCACGGGACGCTTGAAGCGCGCGCCGTCGATACCGACGAAGTAATAGATGTTGTTCTCATCGGGCACCTGGCCCATGGCGTCGAACGCCAGCAGCCCTGCCGCCTGGGCCAGCGCTTCAAGGATCAGCACGCCGGGCATGACCGGGCGGCCGGGGAAATGGCCCATGAAATACGGCTCGTTGAACGTGACGTTCTTGATGGCCCGGATGCGCTGGTTGCGCTCAAGCTCAACCACCTTGTCCACCAGCAGGAAGGGGTAGCGGTGGGGCAGTTGCTTGAGGATTGCGTGAATATCCATCATCTGGTGTTCCGTTTTTCTATGTGGCTTTCAGAGCCTGTTCCAGTGCCTTGATGCGTTCGCGCAAGGCGTGCAATTGCTTGAGTGTGGCGGCGTTTTTTTCCCACTTGGCGTTTTCATCGGCGGGAAACATGCCGGTGTACAGGCCGGGCTGGCTGATCGAGCGCGTCACCGTCGTGGCGGCAGACACGTGCACATGGTCGGCCAGCGTCAGGTGGCCCAGCACGATACCGCCGCCGCCCACGGTGCAGTGCGCGCCAATGCGCGCACTGCCCGCCACGCCCGCGCAGCCGGCCATGGCCGCATGGCGCCCGACATGCACGTTGTGGCCAATCTGCACCAGGTTGTCGAGCTTGACGCCGTCCTCGATGACCGTGTCGTCCAGCGCACCACGATCCACGCAGGTGTTGGCACCAAGCTCCACGTCGTCGCCGATGCGTACCGCACCCAGTTGCTCGATCTTGACCCAGGCACCGTCCTCGGGCGCGAAGCCAAAGCCGTCGGCACCGACCACCACGCCCGAATGCAGGATGCAGCGCGCACCCACCTGGCAGTCCTCGCCCACGGTGACGCGCGACTTGAGCCAGGTACCGGCTCCGATACGCGCCCCACGCTCGACCACACACAGCGGGCCGATGATGGCACTGGCATCGACCTGGGCTTCCGGATGCACCACGGCACTCGGGTGCACGCCAGGTTCCGGCCCGCAGCCCTGCGCCTGGCGCCACAACTGGGTGGCACGCGCGAAGTAGGCATACGGGTTGGCCGCCACGATGCAGGCGCCGCGTTGGCGGGCCTGCTCTCGCAACGCGGGTGCCACAATGACGCAGGCCGCCTGGGAGGCGGCCAGCTGCTGTTGGTAGCGGGGGTTGCTGAGAAAGCTCAGATCGCCCGGGCCGGCGGATTCAAGGGGAGCGATACGTGCAATACGTGTTTCGCGCGCCGCCCCCTCGAGTTCGCCACCAAGCGCATCGACGATCTGCCCTAACAGCAAACTCACACTCGATCCTGCGAACGTCGCATCACTTGGCGGCGGCGTTGAGCGCCTTGAGCACCTTGTCGGTGATGTCGTGCTTGGGATTGATGTAGACGGCTTCCTGCAGGATCACGTCGTACTTCTCCTGCTCGGCCACTTGCTTGACGACCTTGTTGGCGCGCTCCAGCACCTGGGCCAGCTCTTCGTTCTTACGCGCGCTCAGGTCCTCCTGGAACTCGCGACGCTTGCGCTGGAACTCACGGTCCTGATCGACGAGCTGGCGCTGACGCGCCTGGCGCTGGCTCTCAGCCATGGTGGGCGCATCGCGTTCGAACTTTTCCGACGCAGACTTGAGGGTGTTCCCCATGTCTACGAGCTCCTTCTCACGCTTGGAGAATTCCTGCTCCAGCTTGGACTGCGCAGCCTTGGCCGCATTGGCTTCGCGGAACAAGCGGTCGGTATTGACGAAACCCGCCTTGAATTCTTCGGCATGCACGGCCAACGGAGCCGCCAGAGCCATAGAGCCCAGCAACACGGCCAGGGAGAAATGACGAGAGAAGGTTTTCATTAGAAGGACGTTCCAATTTGGAATTGCAGTTTCTGGATTTTATCGCCTGCCTGCTTGCGCACAGGCTGTGCATAGGCGATACGCAGCGGCCCCAGCGGCGAAATCCAACTCAGGCCCAGGCCCGCGGAAGCGCGCATTTCGCCAAAGCTGATTTTTTCATTGTCGCCAAAAACGTTACCCGCATCGACAAAGCCAAAGACGCGTAGCGTGCGATCGTTGCCCGCGCCGGGGAACGGCGCCACCAACTCGGCGTTGAGCGTGACCTTCTTCGGGCCGCCCAGGGATGCGCCTGTGATGTCACGTGGGCCTAGCGTGCCCTGGTCAAAGCCACGCACCGAACCAAGGCCACCTGAGTAGAAGTTCTTAAACACCGGGAATGGACGCCCGCCGATGCCTTTGCCCAAGCCCAGTTCGCCATTGAACGCCAGCGTGAATTTCTTGTTCAGCGGCACATACTGCTGGTACTGGTAGTTGGCACGTACGTAGCGCGCGTCCCCAGCGACAGACCACTCAGAATTCAGGCGCTGATAGCGGCCAGAGTTGGGCGCCAATGCACTGTCGCGGTCATCGCGCGACCATCCAATCGTCAGCGGTACACCATTGCTGCTGTACCCGTAGGCATCTGCATAGGCAAGGTAGGCCGCCGGAATATTGGTACCGGCCTTGATGCGCGTGTGCTCCAGCCCACCACCGAAGAACACCGTATCCACCTCGCTAAAAGGCACGCCGAAGCGCACACTGGTACCTGTGGTGACGATCTCGTAGTTACCGCCCTGGTCCTGGTAGGGCTTGTCGGTGCGGTAGTAGAGATCGAAGGTGCGCGAAATGCCGCTCTGAGTGAAGTACGGATCGGTGGTGGAAAACACCAGGGTACGGCGGTACTTACTGGTGTTCACGTCCACGCCCAGGTAATTGCCCGAGCCGAACACGTTGTCTTGCTTGATGCTGAACGAGAGCGCGATCTTTTCGGCGCTGGAAAAACCTGCACCAAGCTGCAGCGAACCCGTGGGTTTTTCCGCCACATTGATCACCAGATCCACTTGGTCAGGCGACCCTGGCACGTCCTGCGTCTCAACGTTGACCTCGGTGAAATACCCCAGACGGTCCACCCGGTCACGCGATAGCTTGATCTTGTCGCCGTCGTACCAGGATGCCTCGTACTGACGGAACTCACGGCGGATCACTTCATCGCGCGTGCGGTTGTTGCCACTGACCTGGATGCGGCGCACATAGGCGCGGCGCGAGGGTTCGGCACGCAGCACGATAGCCACGCGATTGGTTTCACGGTCGATCTCGGGCACAGCCTCGACACGCGCGAACGCGAAACCGAAGTTGCCGAAGTGCTCAGTGAAGGCCTTGGTCGTTTCCGTGACCTTGTCGGCGTTGTATGGCTCGCCCGGCTGGATGCTGACGAGCGACTTGAACTCATCATCACGGTCGAGGAAGTTGCCCTCGAGCTTGACGCCAGAGACGACGAAACGCTCGCCCTCCGTCACGTTGATGGTGATGGCAATGTCCTGCTTGTCGGGCGAAATTGCCACTTGCGTGGAATCAATGCGGAACTCCAGATAACCGCGCTGCAGGTAATACGAACGCAGGGTTTCCAAGTCGGCATTGAGCTTGGCGCGCGCGTAGCGGTCGCTCTTGGTGTACCAGCTGAGCCAGCCGCCAGTGTCCAGATCGAACAGGCCCTTGAGCGTGGATTCACTGAAGGCCTTGTTGCCGGTGATATGGATGTCCTTGATGCGCGCAGGCTCGCCCTCAGACACCGTGAAGGTCAGGTTAACGCGATTGCGCTCCACCGGGGTAACAGTAGTCACTACCTCGGCGCCGTACAGGCTCTTGTTGATGTACTGGCGCTTGAGCTCCTGCTCTGCACGGTCGGCCAGTGCCTTGTCGAACGGGCGCCCCTCGGCCAAGCCCACATCGCGCATCGCCTTCTGCAGTGCGTCCTTGTCGAACTCCTTGGTGCCGGCGAACTCCACGTTGGCAATCGTGGGCCGCTCTTCGACCACCACCACAAGTACGTTGCCATTGGCCTCTAAGCGCACGTCCTTGAACAATCCGAGGGCGAACAGCGCACGGATGGCTGCGGAGCCTTTTTCGTCGCTGTACTCGTCGCCCACACGCAGGGGCAACGAAGCGAAGATGGTGCCCGGCTCGACCCGCTGCAACCCCTCGACCCGGATATCCTGCACTTTGAAAGGTGCCAGGGCCCAGGCAGCCTGGGAGGCGAAAACCATGGCGGCGATGGCCGAAGCGGTGCGCACACCCCAGCGATTGATGTGTTTTGTCATGAGTGAAGCAGGTGTTGCCCGCGCGGGCCAGGCAGCAAAAAGATTAGCCAAAGAGCCGGGTGACATCATTGAACAGGGCGATAGACATCATCAGAATCAGGATCGCAACGCCCGCGCGCTGCAATCGCTCCATCCAGGCGTCGGACACAGCCCTGCCGGCCACGGCCTCCCAAAGATAATACAACAGGTGGCCGCCGTCCAAGACCGGCAGCGGCAACAGGTTGAGCACCCCCAGGCTGACGCTGATCAGCGCCAGAAAGCCCAGGTAGTACGCCAGCCCCATGGCCGCCGATTTGCCGGCGTAGTCCGCAATCGTCAGGGGGCCGCTGAGGTTTTTGAGCGATGCCTCGCCAATCACCATACGCCCCATGGTACGCAGCGTGAGACTCGAAACCTCCCAGGTTCGCACCACGCCGCTCCAGAGCCCTTCAAGCAGACCGTAGCGCACGGTAACCATCTCGGGTGCGACGCCCACATAAGCACCAATGCGACCAATGGGCGCCTCGGAGGACTCCCGGTACAGCGCGGGCGTCACGTCCAGCGTCAACACCTGCCCACCGCGCTCGATACGCCAAGCCTGTGTGAGCGCTTTGCCATCACGCACCGAAGCACGGATCAGCTCATGCAGTTGCGCGCCATCCGTCACATCCACTGCACCCACCTTCAACACCAGGTCACCAGCACGCAATCCGGCGCTCTCGGCGGCACCGCCTGCCATCACCTCGCCGAGGACCGGCCGACGCCATGGCCCCTGAATGCCAATCTTGCGCAGCAACTGGGCATCGGCGTCCCCGGCCTCCAGCCGTGATGTTTCCAGCACAACCTCGCGCTGCACGGCGCCAGGACGCGCCTGTACGGCCAGGCGCACGTTGTCGCCTTCCAGCGCCGCACGCGCAAGCGTCCAGCGCAAATCCTCGAAGGAACGCACGGGCTCAATGTCTTGTGCCCCAACACCAACCCCCAGTACCAGTTCCCCGCCACGCAAGCCTGCCTGCTGGGCGATGGAACCTGCGGCCGGGCTGGCAAGGTATGCCTTTGGCTCCTCGACGCCACTCCAATTGACCACGGCGTACAGCAACACCGCCAGCAGCAGGTTCGCCAACGGCCCGGCTGCAACAATCGCGGCGCGGGAACGCAACGGCTGGTTATTGAAAGCCAGATGGCGCTCGTTCTCATCCACAGGCGCCTCGCGCTCGTCGAGCATGCGCACATAGCCGCCCAGAGGAAACGCAGCAATGACGAACTCGGTAGGCGAACCCTGCCGCCGCCAGCGCAGCAAAGGCATGCCAAAGCCGATGGAAAAGCGCAGCACCTTGACACCGCAGGCAACCGCCACGCGGTAATGGCCGTACTCATGCACAGCGATCAAAATGGCCAGCGCCACGAAGAAAGCAACCACGGTCAGCAGCACGGTTCGTACCTCCTCACGCTGCCATACGTGCCACGGCGCTTTGCGCAACGCTACGGGCCTCGGCGTCAAGCGCCAGCAGGTCATGCAGGCTGGCCGTGTGCGTTGGTGTGAGGCGCTCGAGCGTCGCGAGGTTCACGCGGTGGATATGGTCGAAACGCAGGCGCCGCGACAGAAATGCGTCCACCGCCACCTCGTTCGCCGCGTTGAGGACAGCCGTCGTCCCCTCCGCAGCACGCAAGGCTTGCCACGACAGATGCAGCCCCGGAAAGCGTTGCGCATCAGCCTCTTCAAACGTCAGCGCGGCCAGCTTCGCAAAGTCAAGCAAAGCCGCGCCACTCTCGATGCGCTCGGGCCAAGCCAAACCGCAGGCAATGGGCACGCGCATGTCTGGCGTACCCAACTGCGCCAGGATGGATGCATCCTTGAACTGCACCATGGAGTGGATGATCTGCTGGGGATGGATCACCACCTTGATTTGCTCGGGCGCCATGTCGAACAACCAACGCGCCTCGATCACCTCCAGCGCCTTGTTCATCATGGTGGCGGAATCGACCGAGATCTTCCGCCCCATGGCGAAATTGGGGTGTGCACACGCCTGCTCGGGCGTGATTGCCGCGAGCGTGGCCGGGTCACGCTGACGGAACGGACCACCAGACGCCGTCAGCAGAATGCTGTCCACACGCTGCGCCCACGTCCCGCGATCCTCTGGCAAGCACTGAAAAATGGCGGAATGCTCACTATCTATCGGCAGCAGCGTGCAACCGTGCGTGCGCACCGTGTGCATGAACAGCGCACCGCCCACCACCAACGCCTCCTTGTTGGCCAGGAGCAGGCGCTTGCCCGCACGCGCCGCCGCCAGGCAGGGGGCGAGGCCAGCGGCGCCCACAATGGCGCCCATGACGGCGTCGACATCAGGGTGCGACGCTATTACTTCAAGAGCATCTGGCGCTTGAAGCACCTGCGTTGGAAGGCTATTTGCCTGAATTTTTTCAGCCAGCACCCGCGCATGCTCGGCGCTTGCCATGACGGCATAGCGAGGCAGGAATTCGGCGCACTGGGCCAGTAAGGCATCGACCTGCGTGGCAGCGCTCAAAGCCAGCACCTGGAAACGGCCAGGATGGCGCCGCACCACATCCAGGGTACTGGTGCCAATCGAGCCCGTGGAGCCCAAAACCGTCAATCGTTGCGTCATCCGTATACCCAAGAGGAAAGCATCATGGCCAGCGGCAAGGTCGGCAGCAGCGCATCCACGCGGTCAAGCACGCCGCCATGTCCCGGCAACAGGCTGCTGCTGTCCTTAGCGCCGGCGCTGCGCTTGACCAGCGACTCCACCAAATCCCCCACCACGCTCATGGCTGCCATGAAAATAGCCCCCAGCAAAAGCAGCCACCACCCCTGCCGAGCCAGCCGTGTGTAGAAACTCGGCACTGCGGGCTGCAATGCTTGGTCCGCCCAAACCCATAGCAGTGCCAGCAGCAGCACCCCCGCCATTCCGCCCCATACGCCTTCCCAGCTCTTGCCAGGACTGATCGAAGGTGCCAGCTTATTGCGCGTAAAGCGCTGACCGAAGGCACGCCCGGCAAAGTAGGCGCCGATATCAGCCACCCATACCAGGGACAACACCGACAGCAAGAAGTTCACGCCCAACATCCGCGCCTGCACCACGGCCAGCCACGCCAGCCACAGGGCCAGCAGGCCGCCAGCGACGCGCAAGGCCTTCGGAATCTGCGGCCACCCCACCACGCCAGCGCGCAACAATCCCGCGCCGCCAAGTACCCACAGCCCCCCTCCTGCGGCCCAAGCCCAGGACATAGAGGACTGCAGTCCACCCGCGGCCCACGACAGGCCGCACAGCCCGACACACAAAGCACCCAGGCCCAGGGCTGCGGCCTGGCCGAAGCCGTTGAGTCGCCCCCACTCCCAGGCACCAGCGGCCATCAGCGCCAGCACCACCAACGTGAATGGCCCGGGATCGGGGTAGAACAAGGCCGGCAACAGGATGGCCAGCAAGACCAGGGCGGTGATGACGCGCTGTAAGAGCATGGAGTGTGAACGGCCCCCCGCACTAGGCGGAACGCGCCGCCTGGATTTGTTCGGAGGTCTTGCCAAAGCGGCGCTCGCGCGCGCCGTAGGCGCTAATCGCTTCATCAAGCGCCGCTTCGTCGAAATCGGGCCATAGGCGGTCGCTGAAGTACAGCTCGGAATAGGCTGCCTGCCAGAGCAGGAAATTGCTGATGCGCATCTCGCCCCCCGTGCGTATCAGCAGGTCCGGATCCGGGACATGCGCCATGCCCATGGCAGCATGAAGACTGGCTTCGGTGATCGGCTCGCCACGCTGGGCCAAAGCCGCCGCAGCCTGGGCAATGTCCCAGCGGCCACCATAGTTGAAACAGACATTGAGCACCAGCGCCGTGTTGTGTGCGGTGGCATCCTCAGACTGCGCCAGACCGGCACGCACTTTGTCGGACAAGCCGACGCGCTCGCCAACGAAATGCAGGCGCACGCCCTCTTTCGCCAGCTGTGGAACCTCGCGCGCCAACGCCATGGCCATTAATTCCATGAGGCCGGAGACTTCATCCTGCGGACGGTTCCAGTTTTCGGAGGAAAACGCAAATACGGTGAGCACGCGCACACCGCGCTCGCGGCACGCACGCACACAACGGCGCAACGATTCGACTCCCTGCTTGTGGCCCACGAGGCGCGGCAACAAGCGGCGCGAAGCCCAACGGCCGTTGCCATCCATGACGATGGCAATGTGGTGCGGCACCACGGTAGAGTCAGCCATGACCGAGACAGCCTGCGGTGTTGTGCAGGCCGTCAAATTGCCATGATTTCTTGTTCCTTGGCCGCCACCAGCGCGTCAATCTCGGCGATACGCTTGTCGGTGGATTTCTGCACGTCGGCTTCGGCGCGCTTCTGGTCGTCCTCGGAGGCAAGCTTGTCCTTGACCAGCTTTTTCACGGCATCGTTGGCATCGCGGCGCAGGTTGCGCACGGCCACCTTAGCCCCTTCCGCCTCGTTACGCGCGAGCTTGGTCATTTCCTTGCGGCGCTCTTCGCTCATCGGCGGCATAGGCACGCGGATCAGGTCGCCCAGCGAGGCCGGGTTCAAACCCAAATCGCTCTCACGGATGGCCTTTTCGATCTTCGCGCCCATGTTCTTTTCCCAGGGCTGCACACTGATCGTACGCGCATCCAGCAGCGATACGTTGGCTACCTGGGACAACGGCACCATCGAGCCGTAGTACTCGACATGGATGGTGTCGAGCAGCGCAGGATTGGCACGGCCGGTGCGAATCTTAGCCAGGTTGTTCTTGAACGCCAGGATGGACTGGTCCATCTTGGCTTCGGTATTCTTCTTGATATCGGCAATGGTCATGTTCTGTTCCTTCGTGAGCGCAAAGGCCAAGCGATCAAGCGTACACCAGCGTGCCTTCGTCCTCGCCCATCACCACGCGTTGCAGTGCGCCATGCTTGACGATGGAAAACACACGGATCGGCAACTTCTGGTCGCGGCACAACGCGAACGCCGTGGCGTCCATGATGCCCAGGTTGCGCGTGATGGCCTCGTCGAACGAGAGCTTGGAATAGCGCGTGGCCGAAGGATCCTTGTTGGGGTCGGCCGTGTAAACGCCATCCACCTTGGTGGCCTTCAGCACCACCTCGGCGCCGATCTCGGCACCACGCAATGCCGCTGCCGTGTCCGTGGTGAAGAAGGGATTACCGGTCCCCGCAGCGAACACAACCACCTTGCCCTCTTCGAGGTACTGCAGGGCCTTGGGACGCACGTAAGGCTCCACCACCTGGTCAATGGCGATGGCGGACATCACGCGCGCCGTCAGCCCCTGCTTGTCCATGGCATCGGCCAGGGCCAGGGCGTTCATCACCGTAGCCAGCATGCCCATGTAGTCGGCCGTGGCCCGGTCCATGCCGACGGCGCCACCTGCGACGCCGCGGAAAATATTCCCCCCACCGATCACCACCGCCACCTGTACGCCCAGGCGGGTCACACCGACCACCTCCTCGACCATACGTTCAATGGTGGCGCGGTTGATGCCAAAAGCATCGTCACCCATCAGGGCCTCGCCAGACAACTTGAGCAGAATGCGCTTGTGGGCTGGCGTGGCGTTGGACATGGGCGGACTCTCCAGAGGCAAAAACGGTGGCAAACGGATATGAGGTATTTCAGGCAGGAAGTAACTGCGGATTAAGCAGCCGCAGCCTTGGCGGCAGCCACTTGCGCAGCCACTTCGGCCGCGAAGTCGTCGGCCTTCTTCTCAATGCCTTCGCCCACCACGTACAGGGTGAAACCCTTCACGGTCGTGTTGGCGGCCTTGAGCATCTGCGCCACGGTTTGCTTGCCATCGGCAGCCTTCACGAACACCTGGTCGGCGAGCGAGACTTCCTTGAGGTACTTTTGCACGGCGCCGTCGATGCGCTTGGCCGTGATTTCGGCGCTTTGCGCGGGCTTGCCGGCAGCCACCAGTTCCTTGTTGGCCTCATCCGCCTTACCTTCGGCCACCGAGCGCTCCTTGGCGATCAGTTCCGCAGGCACGTCAGCGCTGGTCAGAGCGACAGGCTTCATGGCAGCCACGTGCATGGCCACGTCCTTGGCGGCAGTGGCGTCACCGTCGAACTCCACGACCACGCCGATGCGCGAGCCGTGCAGGTAGGAAGCCAGATTGGAGCCGTCGAAGCGCTTGAAGCGACGGAACGACATGTTTTCGCCGATCTTGCCGATCAGGCCCTTGCGCACGTCTTCCAGCGTGGGGCCAAAGCTGTCCTGCTCATAGGGCAGTGCACCCAGGGCTTCCACCGTGGCGGGGTTGTGCAGCGCCACCAGCTTGGCTGCGGCGTTGGCCATGGCGATAAAGCTGTCGTTCTTGGAAACGAAGTCGGTTTCGCTGTTGACTTCGACCAGGGCACCCGTGGTGCCGTCGATGTAGCTGGCGACCACGCCTTCAGCGGTCACGCGGGCGGCGGCTTTGCCAGCCTTGGTACCCAGCTTGACGCGCAGCAGCTCTTCAGCCTTGGCCATGTCGCCATCAGCCTCGGTCAGGGCTTTCTTGCACTCCATCATCGGGGCGTCGGTCTTGGCACGCAGCTCGGCGACCATGCTTGCGGTAATTGCAGCCATTGAAATCTCTCCGTATCAGTTCATTTCGTCACAACAGGATAAAAAAAGGGGGCTCACCAGGGGCCCCGCTTTTTCTTGCGCCCGGTCGCGCAGCCGGGGAATCAGGCAGCGGATTCTTCCACTTCCACGAATTCATCAGCGCCTTCGCCGGCCACAGCCTTGGCCACGTCGGCCACGGCGTTGGCACGGCCTTCAAGGATCGCATCAGCGATGCCACGGGCGTACAGCGCCACAGCCTTGGCCGAGTCGTCGTTACCGGGGATCACGTAGTCAATGCCCTCGGGGTTGTGGTTCGAGTCCACCACGCCGATCAGCGGGATGCCCAGCTTCTTGGCTTCGGACACAGCGATCTTGTGGTAGCCCACGTCGATCACGAAGATGGCGTCGGGCAGTGCATTCATGTCCTGGATGCCGCCAATGTCTTTTTCGAGCTTCTCAAGTTCGCGCACGAACATCAGCTGCTCTTTCTTGCTCATGGAATCCAGACCCGCTTCTTGCTGGGCCTTCATGTCCTTCAGACGCTTGATCGAGGTCTTGACGGTCTTGAAGTTGGTCAGCATACCGCCGAGCCAGCGCTGGTCGACGTAAGGCACGCCTGCGCGCTGCGCCTGCTCAGCCACCAGCTCACGGGCTTGGCGCTTGGTGCCGACCATCAGAATGGTGCCGCGGTTGGCGGAAAGTTGCTTGGCAAACTTTTGCGCCTCCTGGAACATCGGCAGCGACTTTTCCAGGTTGATGATGTGAATCTTGTTGCGATGGCCGAAGATGAACGGGGCCATCTTGGGGTTCCAGAAGCGGGTTTGGTGGCCGAAGTGGACACCGGCTTCCAGCATTTCACGCATAGTGACGGTCATGGGAGTTGCTCCAAAGGTTGGGTCTGAAATCCAGCCCGCCATTTGCCGCCCCTCAAAAGAGGCCAACAACACCTTGGAAGGGCTGGTTTGCGATTAACTTTGCCGACAAGCCAAATGGCCCACCACCCTACCCCGAGCAACTCAAGACAAGACAGCTTCAGCAAAGCCTGAGGATTCTAGCATGGCCGGCCACTTTCAGCGGCAGCAACGGGCCACGGATTACTTTTGCCTTCACGGCTGCCCCAAAGCCGCGCCCCACGCGGGCACAATCCCCTTGTCATGCTGCACTGCACGATCCGCAGCTTAGAGAACTATCAAAACAATAGCTTCTAGCGCTTATCCCAAAAGCCCTGAAGGCCAAAAACACCCAAAATCATGAAGATCGCCATCGTGGGCGCCGGTATCGTTGGCGTCACCACTGCGTACGAACTCGCCCGCGACGGGCACGCTGTGACCGTCTTTGAGCGCCGTGCCAGCGCTGCTGAGGAGTCCAGCTTCGCCAACGCAGGGCTACTCGCCCCCGGGCTGCTGCGCCCCTGGGCCGCGCCCGGCGCCCTGGGCCCAGCACGCGCGCCACTGCTTGGCCGCCAGGCCCTGGTGCGCATTGCCAGCGGCGCCACGCGCGCCGATCTGGCCTGGCTCTGGCGCTGGCGCCGCAACGCCCTGCAGACCAGCAAAGGCGTGCTGCCGCCCGCCCTGGCTGCGCTGGAACAGCTGGCGCGCTACAGCCACCGCCGCTTGCACCAGACCCTGGAAACCCTGCAGCTCGACCCGGAAACCCGTCGCGGCGGCCTGGTGGTGCTGCGCAGCGAAGCCGAGCACGCCACCCTGGCCCCAGTGCTGCAGCTGCTGCGTGATGCTGGCGTGGTGCTGCACGAACTGGATGCCGAAGCCGCGCGCGCCATCGAGCCCGGGCTGTGCCCGCAAACGCCCCTGGCCTGCGCCCTGCACCTGCCCGGTGGCGAACTGGGCAACTGCCGCCTGTTCGCACTGATGCTGCGCCAAGCCGCGCAAGCGCTGGGCGTGGAGTTCATGTTCGGCACCACGGTACGCCAGCTGCACACGGCCCCTGCCGGCGTGGAGCTGGCGGGCGACACCCGGCCGCAGCGGTTCGACGCCATCGTGCTGTGCGCCGGCGGCGCGTCCGCCGAGCTCCTGCGCCCCCTGGGTCTGCGGCTCCCGCTGGCGCAACTGCACGGCTACACGGTGAGCACACCCCTGCGCGACGAGCTGCACGCGCCGCTGGCCAGCGTGGTCGATGCCAGCCAGCGCATCAGCATCACGCGGCTTGGCCAGCGCATACGCGTCGCTGGCGGGGCGGAGCTGGGGCACTGCGCCACGCACCACCAGCCCACGCTGGAGCGTATGTACCAGGTACTGACCGGCTGGTTCCCCGGCGGCGCCCAGCTTTCGGCTGGCGCACAGGTCTGGCGCGGCAGCCGCGCCATGCTGCCAGACGGCCTGCCGGTGCTGGGCCTGAGCGGCCAGCCCGGCCTGTGGCTCAACATCGGACACGGCGACAGTGGCTGGGCCCTGGCAAGCGGCTGCGCGCGCGTGCTGTCCGATCTCATGGCCCAGCGCACACCCGAGGTCGATCACGGCGCGCTGACCATGGGCCGCTGGTGACGCAACCGGCGCAAAATGCTGCCATGCAATCGGTTACGACGCACCAGCGCCTTCCCTTGTTCGGCCTGGCGGCCACACGCCGCATCGAGGCCACCGCCACGGCCGCCCTGCCGGCGCACACACTCATGCAGCGCGCGGGTGCAGCCACGGCACGCTTGGCCCGTGCACTCGCACCGCATGCACGGCGCATCTGGATTGCCTGCGGCCCTGGCAACAACGGCGGGGATGGCCTGGAGGCCGCCCTGCACCTGCACCAGGGCCTGCACCGCCATGGCGTGGCCGTGACCGTCACGTGGCTCGGCCAACCCGGCCGCGCCCCCGCCGACGCGCAGCACTCATGGCAACGCGCGTGCGACGCAGGCGTCTCTTTTTCCAATACGCTCCCCACCCATCTGGACGCGCGCGACCTGTGCATCGACGCCTTGCTGGGAATCGGTCTGGCCCCGGAGGACACGCCGCGCCCTGCCGACGACCGCCTGCGCGCCTGCCTCGACGCCCTGCACGCCAGCCCCGCCACGGTACTGTGCGTGGATCTGCCCTCCGGCCTGCAAACGGACACCGGCCAGTACGCTGGCACGTTGGCCCCGGCTGGACTGCCAGCCGCACCGCGCCACACCCTGAGCCTGCTGACGCTCAAGCCCGCACTGTTCACTGGCGCGGGGCGGGATGCCGCAGGCACCGTATGGCACGACGACCTGGGCGTTGCGCCGGGCGATGAACCGCCCAGCGCCTGGCTCTGCGGCCAGCCCGCCGCCACTGCGCGCGCACATGCCAGCCACAAGGGCAGCTATGGCGATGTCGCCGTGGTCGGCGGCGAAGGGCTGGAACAGCGTGGCATGGGCATGCGTGGCGCGGCGCTGCTCGCCGGCAGCGCCGCGCTCCACGCCGGTGCGGGCCGGGTGCTGGTGGCCCTGCTTGATGCGGGGGCGCAGACTGTGGATACCGCACAGCCCGAGCTGATGCTGCGCCGCTTCGACGCCCTCGACCTGCCCCGCCTTACCCTGGTGTGCGGCTGCGGTGGCGGCCTGGCGGTCGCACCGCTGCTGCCCCGCATACTGGCTGAAGCCCCGCGCCTGGTACTGGACGCCGACGCGCTTAACGCCATTGCCGCCGACCCGACCTTGCAGCAGCAATTGGCACACCGGGCCGCGCGGGCACAGCCCACGGTACTGACGCCCCACCCTCTTGAGGCGGCACGCCTGCTCGGCTGCACCACCGCCCAGGTACAGGCGCTGCGCCTGCAAGCGGCCCAGCAGCTGGCTGAGCGCTTCGGCTGCGTGACCGTGCTCAAGGGCTCAGGCAGCGTGATCGCCGCACCGAACCATGCGCCGGCCATCAACCCCACGGGCAATGCACGCCTAGCCACGGCAGGTACTGGGGATGTGCTGGCGGGGCTGCTCGGTGCCCGGCTGGCCGCAGGTGGCGATACCTTCGAGGCGGCCTGCGCCGCCTGCTGGCAGCACGGCCATGCCGCCGACGCCTGGCCTGCGCCGCAGGCCCTCACGGCCTCGCGGCTGGCACGCGCACTGTCCACGGACTGATCTGGTGCCGGCCCATGGCGTTTGCACTACCGCTTTGTGCTCGCTCTGCCCACGGCGCGCCAGTGTGGGATGCACTGGCGGCCCGACTTGACCCCTGCATCCACTGCGCGCCCCGCTAAAGCCAGCGCAGCAATGCCATCAGCGCTTGATGCCGAAGGCGCCGAGCATCTGCTCCGTCTGCTTTTGCAACTGCTCCTGCATCTGCGTAAGCATGGCGCGCGACTGCTCGGCATAGCCACCGATGATGCCCTGGCCGCCGAGGAACTGCTTCCACATCTCGGGCGTCATGCCCTGCGTCTGCTCGGCCAGGCGCGCCTGCACGTCCGTGAAGGTCTGGATGTTCTTTTCCAGGTAACTGCCCATGAAGCCCTGCATGGCATGGCCATAGAAGCGGATGATGTTGGCCAGCACGGCCTCGGAGAACATGGGCGCACCGCCCGCCTCTTCCTCCAGGATGATCTGCAACAGGATGCTGCGCGTCAGGTCTTCGCCCGTCTTGGCGTCGCGCACCACGATGGGCTGGCTGGCCATCACCAGTTGTTTGACTTCGGCCAGGGTGATGTAGGTGGAGGTGTCGGTGTCGTACAGGCGCCGGTTGGGATACTTCTTGATGACGCGCTGGGCAGGCTTGGCAGCCGCTTTTTTCTCTGGCACAGCAAACTCCTAGGGCATTTATTGCAGTGCAATAGATTCTAGGGACTGGCGGCCCGGCGCCCGGCCGCATTAACCCTGAGACGGAACCACCAAAAACCATAGCTGCTCGCGCTTGCCTGGCAAGGGCTAGCGGGCAAAAACACCCAAAACTACAAAAAATCGGGCGCCATGACCGCCATCAGCACAGTCTGGCTGACCTCCAGCCGCTGGCGCTGGCGCAACCACCACACGGACCCTTTGCGGATAGAGCATTCTCCTGCGCCCATCCCCAGCAGGTGCGCCGCCGTCAGCCCCAACAGCGGCTGGTGCCCCACCACCAGCACGGCACCACGCGCCCTGGGCCACTGAACCAGCTCCAGCAGCTCAGCGGGCGTCCCCTCGGGCAACAGCTCGGCACGCAGCTTGTATTTGCGCCCCAGCGCCTTGGCCGTCTGCTCGGCGCGCCGCGCAGGGCTGGAGAGCACGCGCAGGCCCTCGGGCAATTGCCGGTCGAGCCAGGCCGCCATGCGCGCGGCCTGCTTCTCGCCGCGCGGGGTCAGCGCGCGCTCCATGTCGTCCAGGCCGTCTTCGCCCTCATGGGCTTCAGCGTGGCGCCACAGGATCAGATCCATCATTGCGTCTTCCGTTTCTTGCGTGCCGCCGTGGCCTGCTGTTGGCCATAACGCGCCATGAGAGCCGCTTGCGCCCCCGCACCGGTGGTCGGGCGTGGCGCGCGCTCGTAGCGGCCATCGGACCGCTGGGTCCAGGCATCGCGGTCGTCGTACAGGTAGGCCACCAGGCATTCGTCGATGATGCGCTGGCGCAAGCCGGGCTCGGTTACGGGCCAGGCCAACTCCACACGGCGCATCATGTTGCGGTTCATCCAGTCGGCGCTGGAGAGGTACAGCTCCTCCTGGTCGCCCGCGGCGAAATAGAACACCCGCGTGTGCTCCAGGAAGCGCCCGATGATGGAGCGCACCCGGATGTTGTCGGTCACACCCGGCAACTGCGCGGGCAGCATGCAGGCGCCACGCACGATCAGGTCGATGCGCGCCCCCTGCTGGCCCGCCTTTACCAGGGCGCGCATCAGCGCTTCGTCGGTGAGCGCATTCATTTTGGCAACGATGCGTCCACCCTGCCCGGCCTGCGCCGCCAGCCCCACGCGCTCGATTTTTTCGATCATGCGCTTGTGCAGGTGGAACGGCGCCAACATGAGCTGGCGCAGCCGCGGCGGCCGGTTCTGGCTCGCCAGATGGTTGAACACGCCGTCCATATCGGCGGTGATGTCGGCATTGGCCGTGAGCATGCTCAGGTCGGTGTACAGGCGCGCCGTGCGCGGGTTGTAGTTGCCGGTGGAGAGATGACCATAGCGGCGCAGCTGGCGGCCCTCGCGGCGCGTGACCAGCAGCATCTTGGCGTGCGTTTTCAGCCCCACCACGCCATAAACCACCTGCGCGCCGATAGATTCCAGCGCCTCGGCCCAATTGATGTTCGCTTCTTCGTCAAAGCGCGCCTTCAATTCGACCACCGCCATGACTTCCTTGCCGCGGCGCACCGCCTCGCGCAGCAGCTCCATCAGCTCCGAGTCGGAGCCGGTGCGGTAGATGGTCTGCTTGATGACCAGCACGTCGGGGTCGTGTACGGCCTCGCGCAGAAAGGCGAGCACGGCGTCGAAACGCTCGAAAGGCTGGTGGATCAGCACATCGCGCTCGCGCAGCTGCGCCAGGATGGGCACACCTTCCTGCAGCCCCACCGGCCACGCCCCGCGCCAGGGAGGGAAGAGCAGCGCCGGATCGTTCACCAGATCCACCAGCTGCGACAACCGCACCGGATTCACTGGCCCTTGCACGCGAAACAGCGCGCCTTCGGGCAGCCCAAACTGGGACTGCAAAAAATCAGCCAAGAAACGTGAGCAGCTTGACGACACCTCCAGCCGCACGGCCTGGCCAAAGTGGCGCTGTTGCAGCCCCTGGCGCAGCGCCGTGCGCAGGTTGCGCACGTCTTCCTCATCCACCGCCAGATCGGAGTGGCGCGTCACGCGGAACTGTGAGAACTCGGTGACCTCGCGCCCCGGAAACAAATCGGCCAGATGCGCGCGGATCACGCTGGAGAGCATCACGAACAGCGCCCCCTTGGGTGCCACACGCCCCGGCATGCGGATGACGCGCGGCAGCACGCGCGGCACACGCACGATGGCAATTTCGTTGTTGCGCCCAAACGCATCCGAACCCTTGAGACGGACGATGAAATTGAGCGACTTGTTGGCCACCAGCGGGAACGGATGGGCCGGATCCAGCCCGACCGGGATCAACAGCGGCCGCACCTCGCGCTGAAAATACTCCTGCACCCAGCGGCGCTGCTCGGGCGTGCGCTCACCATGCGAGACGATGCGAATGCCCTGCGCCGCAAGCGCCGGCACGAGCGCATCGTTGTACAGCGCGTACTGGCGTGCCACCAGATCCTGCGCCTTGGCCATGAGCGCCGCGAACGAGGCCACGGTGTAGGCCCCCTTGGTCTCGCCACTCTGCGCCGCCGTGATGTGCGGCGCGGCGCGCACCTCGAAGAATTCATCCAGGTTGGACGAGACGATGCACAGGTAGCGCAGGCGCTCAAGCAGTGGCACATCGCTGCGGCAAGCCCAGTCGAATACACGCTCGTTGAAAGCCAGGATGCTGTGGTCGCGGTCGAGAAGAGGCTGGGCAGAGGCCGGCAGTGCGGTTTCCGCAGCGGGCGCTGCACCGTCGGCAGGCGTGGTCGATGGAGGGGGAATGGACGGCATGAATGCGGCTTCGGGGAGCGACAGCACCAGTATCACCGCCATCAGTGACAAATTGATGACATGCAAATGACCGTCATAAAACGGTCACTCAACAAAGACACTCAACCAAGAAAATGGCGGCGGTAACGTGCGGGCAAGTCCGCCATGCGCATGAACATGGGCAGGTCCGCCGTGTTGAAATCCGGGTCCCAGGCAGGCGCACCCAGCACACGCGCGCCCAGGCGCAGGTAGCCCTTGATAAGCGCTGGCGGCTCCACGGGCAGGTTGCCGTTGAGCTGCTGCACCGGCAGCGGCAGGCGCGGGCGCACGTGGTGCTCGATAGGGGCCAAATGGGTGTGGCGCAGTTGCTCCCAGATGCTGGCAGCCACGTCGCCGCTGACCACGCCGTTGTGCAGCATCGGGATGCTGGCGCAGCCGATCATGGCGTCAAGCCCGTTGCGCACCATGAAATCCGCCAAAGCCCCCCACAGCGCCAGGATCACGCCGCCATGGCGGTGCTCCGCATGCACGCAACTGCGCCCCAGCTCCACCATGCGGGGACGCAGCGCACGCAGCCGCGTCAGGTCGAACTCCAGGTCGCTGTAGGTACTCCCTACCCGGCGCGCCTGGGCAGGCGTGAGCACGCGGTAGGTACCGATCACCTCACCGCTGGCCAGGTCGCGCACCAGCAGATGCTCGCAATAGTCATCGAACAAGTCCACGTCATGGCCCGCAATGGCGGTATTCAGGCGCGCCCCCATCTCCTGCGCGAAGATGGAAAACCGCAACCGCTGAGCCTGCCGTACCTCATCGAGGTGCCGCGCCCAAGTCACTTCCAGGCCGGGACACGCCACAGGCCGCGCACCCAGAGCCATGCCTGGGCGGTGAAGTGACCCCCTGGGCAAGGGCGACAGCGGCAGCGTGGGATTAGGCAGTTCGTTCATCGGGACTTCTCCTTCGGCCCTGTGGCCGTGCCGCCAGTGTGGTGCGGCGCCATGACAACACCGTGACGGCACCAACAGACCGATCGAATACAATTTGGCACATCTCTTGCAATTACCACGCTTTCTCCCCGTTCATGTACCACCCGGTTGAGGTCTCGGAAATTTCCGGACCGGTCGTTGGCACTTCCCTGCAACGCACCTTGCGCGAACAGCAAACCCTGCTGGACAGCGCCGGGGTCGGCATCGTCTTCATCCGCAACCGGATCGTGGTGCATTGCAACCAGCGTTACGCTGAAATCTATGGCTATGCCAGCCCACAAGAACTGCTGGGGCATAGCAGCGAGACCCTGCACCCCAACCGCGACGCTTTCCGTGCGCTGGGGCGTGAGGCCTACACCACCCTCTGCGAGGGCCAAACCTTCCGCTGCGAGCGCCAGATGCGCCGGCGCGACGGCACCCTGTTCTGGGCCAGCCTCACGGGCCGCCTGATCAACCCCCAGGACACCCGCGAAGGGTCCATTTGGACCGTCGACGACATCGACGAACACAAGCAGACGCAGGACCTGTTGCGCACCATCCAGCTGGAAAAGCAGGTGCTCTTCGACCAGGCCATGGTCGGCATCGTGTTCCTGCGCGAGCGCCACCTCACCCGCTGCAACCGCCACTTCGAGCAGATGCTGGGCTACGAGCCTGGCGAGCTGATCGGCAGCCCGTCGCGGCGCTGGTACCGCAGCGATGCCGAGTGGGAAGACGCTGGCAAGCGCTGCTACGCCCCCTTCGCCCAGGGGCAGTCCTTCGCCGGCGAAGTCACGCTGTGCCGCAAGGATGGCACGCCGGTGGTCTGCGACATCCGCGCCAAGGCCATGGGCGCTCAGGGCTCGGTGTGGATCGCCATGGACATCACCGAGCGCAAGCGCACCCAGGAGGCGCTGGCCAAGGCCCACGAGGAACTGGAGCGCCAGGTGCGCGAACGCACGCGCGAGCTGCACGAGACCGTGG
>Ga0222428_100308_pt1 | contig 25611 bp, 17 predicted proteins | sample 2B5Ametagenome_FD_182471 | JGI IMG/M metagenome (GOLD analysis project Ga0222428, IMG submission 182471) | Enriched microbial communities from leaf-cutter ant dump, University of Wisconsin, Madison, United States - 2B5A (version 2) | ecosystem: Environmental > Terrestrial > Nest > Insects nest >...
GGCAACGCCCCAAATGCCAGAACACCGGAGTTTATTCACAAATGGCGAACGACTTTCTCTTCACTTCCGAATCCGTCTCCGAGGGCCATCCCGACAAGGTCGCAGACCAGATCTCGGACGCCATCCTCGACGCAATCTTTGAACAAGACCCGCGCTCGCGCGTGGCCGCCGAGACGCTCACAAACACCGGCCTGGTGGTGCTGGCCGGCGAGATCACCACCAACGCCCACGTGGACTACATCCAGGTGGCGCGCGACACCATCAAGCGCATCGGCTACGACAACACCGACTACGGCATCGACTACAAAGGCTGCGCCGTGCTCGTGGCCTACGACAAGCAGAGCAACGACATCGCCCAGGGAGTGGACCACGCGAGCGACGACCACCTGAACACCGGCGCCGGCGACCAGGGCCTGATGTTCGGCTACGCCTGCGACGAAACGCCCGAGCTGATGCCCTCGCCGATCTACTACGCGCACCGCCTGGTCGAGCGCCAGGCGCAGTTGCGCAAGGACGGCCGCCTGCCCTTCCTGCGCCCCGACGCCAAGAGCCAGGTCACGATGCGCTACGTGGATGGCAAGCCCCACAGCATCGACACCGTGGTGCTCTCCACCCAGCACAGCCCCGACCAGAGCGAAACGCCCACCAAGATGAAGGCCAGCTTCACCGAAGCCATCATCGAGGAGATCATCAAGCCCGTGCTGCCTTCGGCCTGGCTGCAGGACACCAAGTACCTCATCAACCCCACGGGCCGCTTCGTCATCGGCGGCCCGCAGGGCGACTGCGGGCTGACGGGCCGCAAGATCATCGTGGACACCTACGGCGGCGCCTGCCCGCACGGCGGCGGCGCGTTCAGCGGCAAGGACCCGACGAAGGTGGACCGCAGCGCCGCCTACGCTGCGCGCTACGTGGCCAAGAACATCGTGGCCGCAGGCCTGGCGCGCCAGTGCCAGATCCAGGTGGCCTACGCCATCGGCGTGGCGCGGCCGATGAACGTCACGGTCTACACCGAGGGCACGGGCGTGCTCCCCGACGAGCAGATCGCGCAATTGGTGCTGGAGCACTTCGACCTGCGGCCCAAGGGCATCATCCAGATGCTCGACCTGCTGCGCCCGATCTACCAGAAGACTGCCGCCTACGGCCACTTCGGCCGCGAGGAGCCCGAGTTCACCTGGGAAAAGACGGACAAGGCTGCCGCACTGCGCGCAGCCGCAGGACTTTAAGAGGAAATCGGCTGCCAATGCGCGCCCAGAAATCGCCAGCAGCTCTTTTTTCAATAGCAAACGGCGCGCCCATGTACGACACCGCCATCCTCATCGGCCGCTTCCAGCCGGTTCACACCGGCCATGTCGCCCTGCTGCGCGAGGCGCTGGCGCGCGCGCACCGTGCCATCGCCATCGTCGGGTCAGCCCACCAGGCGCGCTCCGCCAAGAACCCATTCACTTGGGAAGAGCGCGCGGCCATGCTGCGCAACGCCCTGCCCGCGCAGGATGCCGCACGCCTGGCCGTGCTGCCCGTGCGCGACTGCTACGACGAGCCCGCCTGGGCCCAGGCCGTGCGTGAGGCCGTGGCGCACCACACCGCGCCGCAGGCGCGCATCGGCCTCGTGGGCCACTTCAAGGATGCCAGCAGCGATTACCTGCACGCCTTTCCCGGCTGGGCATTGATCCGCATGGAGCGCCAAGGCAGCATCGACGCCACCGCGATCCGCGACGCCTATTTCAGTGCCACGCCCGGGACCATCGCCGCCGCGCTCGCCCCCCTCGCTGCCGACATTCCCCCTGCGACGCAAGCGCTGCTGACGCAGTTCGCCCGCCAGCCAGACTATCTGGCACTGCAAGAGGAATGGCAAATGCTGCGCGGCTACCGCGCCGCCTGGGCAGGCGCGCCCTACCCGCCGGTCTTCGTCACCGTGGATGCCGTCGTGCGCTGCCAGGACCATGTCCTGCTGATCCGCCGCGCCCACGCCCCGGGCAAAGGGCTGTGGGCCCTGCCCGGCGGATTCCTGGAGCCGCACGACACACTCTGGCAATCGTGCCTGCGCGAACTGGCGGAAGAAACCCACTGCGCCCTGCCCGAGGTCACCTGGCGTGCCGCGTTGCAACAGGTCGCCGTATTCGACCACCCGGACCGCAGCCAGCGCGGGCGCACCATCACGCATGCGCATTACTTCGCGCTGCCCGATGCGTTGCCCCGGCCTGCGGTGCAGGGTGGGGATGATGCGGCCCAGGCCACCTGGTTCCCCCTGCGCGACGTGGCGGATCTGGAGGAATGCTTCTTTGAAGACCACTTCCACATCCTGCGACATTTCACGTCACACTCCGCCGGTACCATCGCACACTCCGCACAGCCCCCCGCGGAACACCCCAACCACTGAATGCCAACGCTTACGATGAAGCAATTTTTCCAGGCGCGCTACGGTTTCGCCCTCTTCCTGGCCGTTGTGACACTGGGGATCTACCTTCCAGGTCTGCAAAACACCCTGCTCTTCGACGACAACCTGCTCAAGAATGGAACCATATTCTCGGGCTATGGCAGCCTGACCGAATTCAAGCAGCGCATGCTCTCGTACGGAAGCTTTGTCTGGCTCGAGGGGATTTTTGGCGAAGGCTGGTGGAAACAGCGTCTGTTCAACGTCGCCATCCACCTGGCGAACATATTCGCCATTCACGCCCTCATCAGCCGCATCCTCGCCCACGCGCAGTTTTCCGAGGAGACCACCGCGCTACCGCACTTCACGGCCTCGCGCAGCGCCGCCAGCCAGGTCGCACTGGTCATTTTCGCGCTCAATCCGGTGGCCGTTTATGCCGTGGCGTACTTGATCCAGCGCTCCATCCTGATGGCCACGCTCTTTTCCGTGGTGGCGTGCTGGGCCTTCGTTCGCTGGCTCGAATCCAGAAAACCCGGCTGGATCGCCCTGGCGGTGTGCGCATATATCGTTGCCATCCTCTCCAAGGAATACGCCCTGGCCACCCTCGTCTTGATGGTGCCGATCTATATCTTCATCCGCCGCCCCAATAAAAAGACGCTAGCCATTGCCACGGCCATCGCCCTGTCCATCTCCGGGATGGCTGGGGCCATGTTCTTTCACATTTACGGCCATCTGATCGGGAAGCCTTTCGACGGACAGTCGGTGGCCTTCGTCCAGCAACTGGAGAGCATTCACCCCGGGGTTTCCGACAAGATTTATCCGTTGAGCATTCTCAACGAAGCCGCGCTTTTCATTGCCTACGGCGTACGCTGGGTTCTGCCCTATGCGGGCTGGATGTCCGTCGATCTGCGGCCAGCCTTTCCCTTGGGTTTTGCCTCACCGTGGCACCTGGCCGGCGCCTTGCTGTATGTCGGCCTGGGCGTGGCGGCCCTTTGGGCGGTACTGCAGCGGCGGGACATCTGGTCTGCCGTGGGCCTGTTCACCCTGTTTCCGGTGCTGTGGTACGTCACCGAATTTTCCACCGTATGGATTCAGGATCCTTTCGTGCTCTACCGCAGCTACCTTTGGGCTGTGGCGCTGCCGGGCCTGCTTGCCATCGTTCTGACCGGGCTCAAGCCACGCACCATTTACACACTGGGCATCGTTCTGGGACTGGCACTGGGCGCACTGGCCTTTGAAAGGGCTTGGTCGCTGAAAGACGAAGGCACAGCCTGGCAGGACGCAGCCGAGAAGGTAGACCTCGACGCGCCCGCGAATGCCGTGGGGCGCAGCCGTGCATTCATCAATCTCGGTTCCTATTACCTGCGCCAGCGCCTTTTCGACCAGGCGGAACGCCATTTCAAGACCGCCCTGTCGCTGAATGACCCGGGCGGCATGGGCGCCCTTGCCAATCTGAACATGGGCGCCACGCTGCAGCACAAAAGTCAGCACATGGAGGCCCTCAAATTCCTCGCAGCCGCCCAAACCATGGGCAACCGCAGTGCCGCGCTCTCGTACCATATCGGCGAATCCCAGCTTGCCCTTGGCCAAATCGCACCTGCACTAGCCAACCTGAGCAATGCACTGGCGCAGCTCGACACGGACCCAATCAACCGCCACCTGGAACCGACGATCCGGCAGCGCCGCGCCGAGGCTGCGTTGGCAGCGCAGCAATTCAAGATCGCCATCGACGACTACCGCGACCTGCTGGCCCGTAGCCCGAATGACGCCCAGCTCAGCTTGAAGCTGGGCATTGCACTGGGACGCGCAGGCCAATCCGCCGAAGCCATGGAGCTTCTGAACAAGCTGATTGCGCAGTCCCCCTCGGCACTCGCTTTCTACGGGCGTGCCATGGTGCATTACAACCTGGGCGAGCGCAACAGCGCCCTGGGTGACCTGGACCAAGCCATTGCGCTGGATCCACGCAATGCGCAGTACCGCGCCGTAAGAAACCAGCTGGCATCCCCTCCACCTGCACCCAAGCGCTGAAGCGCTTCGCATCCCATGCGCGTACTCCATGTGGGCAAATTCTTCCCCCCGCACCGTGGCGGCATGGAAGTCGTCCTGGCCGATCTCATCGCCGCACAGCAACACCAAGGCATCGAGGCCTACGCACTGGTACATGGCACACCCCAGCCGGACGACCCGTCCTGGCTGGTGCGGGTGCCGGTGCAGTTCAACGTGACCTATGCCCCCATTGCACTGGGCTTCAGGCACGCACTGGGCCGTGCCATACGCAAGCTCCAGCCAGACGTCTTGCACTTGCACATGCCCAACAACTCCGCACTGTGGGTGCTGACCCTTGCGTCTGCGCACAAGGTGCCATGGGTCGTGCACTGGCATTCCGACGTGGTGGTTTCCAAGATCCGCTTCACCGTTGCACTGGCATACCGGCTCTACCGGCCATTCGAGCAAGCCCTTTTGAGGCGGTCTGCGCGCGTGATCGTTACATCCCCCCCTTATCTGCAAGTCAGTGAACCCTTGCGGGCCTGGCATGACCGCTGCACCGTCGTGCCGCTGGGCCTGGGCAATGTGGAAGAGCCCCCAGCCAAGGCAGCCCCCGGCACGAACCATTGGCACGGCAGTGCATTACGGCTGCTATCGATTGGCCGACTCACCTACTACAAGGGGTTTGAAACACTCATCCGGGCAGTCGCCTCTCTGCCAAACGTGGAGCTCCTCATCATTGGCGAGGGTGAATTGCGCGATGCGCTGCAGGCCCTCATCAATGCCAGCCAGCCCGCTGGCCGCCCCTCCAATATCCGGCTCCTGGGAAATGTTGACGACGAGGAGAAACATGCACTGTTGGCGCATTGCGACGTTTTCTGCCTCGCATCCCGCGAGCGTACCGAAGCTTTCGGTGTTGCAATTCTCGAAGCGATGCAACACGCCAAGCCCTGCATCGTTTCAGACCTTGCAGGCTCTGGCATGCCCTGGATCGTGCAGACCGCCGGCGCCGGCCTGCTCGCCCCTCCGGAAGACGTGACTGCATGGCAGGCAGCCATCGTCCAGATGCAAAACGACCCCACACTGCGCGCCCGCCTGGGACACGCCGGCCAGCAGGCCCTGCAGCAACACTTCTCCATGGCCGCCTGCGCACGGCGCATAGCGGACCAGTATGCACTGGCGCAGCCAGACCCCACGCCCTCTTCCGCAAGCAAAGAGATTCTCATCGTCATTCCCGCGCGCAATGAGGCTGCCACCATCGGCGATGTGCTGCAAAGCCTGAGTGCAGCAGGCTGGCGCGATGTCCTAGTCGTGAACGACCAAAGCACCGATGACACTGGCGCCATCGCCAAGACAGCCGGTGCGCAGGTACTCACGCCCGTACTGCCTGTGGGTGCATGGGGTGGGATGCAAGCCGGCATACGCTATGCCCTGCGCCATGGCTACCAGGCCGTCATCACCATGGACGCCGATGGGCAGCATGAAGTGGACGAGATTCCCACCTTGCTGAACGCCCGAGACCAAGCCGACCTGGTGATAGGTGCCTTTCCCGAACGCGCCAGCCAGTTGCGTCAATTGGCCTGGCACTGGTTCCGCCAGCTCGCCGGGTTTGACCTGCGTGACCTCACCTCGGGATTTCGTTTGTACAACCGCGGCGCGATGGGCGTTCTGGCCTCACGCGAAGCAACCCTGCTGGACTACCAGGATCTGGGCGCGCTGCTGCTGGTGCGGCAAACAGGCCTGCGCCTGATGGAGGTTCCAGTCTCCATGAACCTGCGAAGCTCGGGAAAGTCACGCATCTTCAACTCCTGGCTCAGCGTGGCCCGGTACATGCTGGCAACCACACTGCTGTGCTTGGCGAGGTGGCGGGTGCAGCCTGCGCACGCCCCCCAGGTCCCCTTCAAAAAACCTCTCTGAATTCGTTGCAATAGGTGAAAACCACATGAATTCTTCACAATTCTTCACCAACACTACGAGAAGTTTCATGCACTCACGTGCCCTATCAACCAAGCCACTGCCTGCCATGCTCTTCTCACCCCGCACAGCTATTGCTGTAGCCATCACGGGGCTGCTACTGCTCTCCGGTTGTGCTGCCCCTCTAAACACAGCCCAAAGGGGGCAAGTCCCAGACAACAAGCCCGTAGCACAAACGACGCGCGGATCCACCACCATGCAGGGCGGCATGATGGGCTACATCGATCCCGAAACCGGCCAAATTACCGACACGCCACGCACAACGAAACAGGCACCGGTTGAACTGTCGCCGGAGCTAGAAAACGCGATGAGCACTTCCAGCGAAGGTCTCGTGGAAGAAAAAAGTCCGCTGCCGGGCGGTGGGGACTATATTGAATTGAAGGGCAGATTTCAAAGTCCACTCATCGGAACTCAGGATAAAGACAAAAAAATAAACTTTATCCATCCCATTCACGGAAGCAACCCATCAAAGCCTGGAAGCGAAAATGAAAAACAATAAAAAAAGGGCCGTTTTTTCAATCTTTTCAAGCATATTCATGGCCGCCTCTACAGCCATGTATCCCTCGAACGTAGGCGCAGCCACATTTGAAGTAACAAACCTTAACAATCCAGGCATTGGCTTCAATGAGAGTACTGCAGCGACACCTGTAGGAGGCAACACAGGGACAACGATTGGAGCGCAACGACTGATTGCATTTCAATATGCCGCAAATATATGGGGAAGCTACCTATACAGCGCCACCCCTATCAGGATAGGCGCACAATTCACACCGCTGACTTGTTCAGCCTACAGTGGAGTGTTAGGCAGCGCCGGCCCCACATCTGTTTATAAAGACTTCTCTGGCGCACCCTATCCATCAACCTACTATCCAGTAGCTTTAGCAAATGCACTTTATGGCGCCGATCTCAGGCAAGGAAGCGGCTACCACATCAATGCAAACTTCAGCAGCACCATTGGTACCCCCGGCTGTCTTGAGAACTCAGGCTGGTACTATGGACTGGATGGCGCAGCGCCGCAGGGGAAATTTGATCTTGTGAGCGTTGTCCTTCATGAGCTTGCTCATGGCTTGGGATTCATATCGTTTGCTGATTTAAGCACCGGCCAAAAATTCAATGGCTTTAATGATACATATATACGCAATCTAGAGAGGCATGGCGCATCCCCGTCCGCGTATACCTCCATGACAGATGCACAACGCTCCGCCGCGAATGAATCAGGCCCAGATTTGCATTGGATTGGAACCAATGTAAAGTCTGCAACCTCCATCCTTTCAGCAGGAAAGAACGGAGACCATGCCATCATTTATGCGCCATCACCCAAAGAAAGCGGCTCCTCCGTTTCTCACTGGGATAAGTCAATGGTACCCAATCAGATGATGGAGCCCACCTATACTGGTCCTATTCATACACCGGGATTAGAATTAGCCCTTTTTAAAGACATTGGCTGGACGATCATTGGAAATTACACGCTAAATGTCTCGAAAAATGGCTCAGGCTCTATCTCAAGCAGCCCAAGTGGGATCAATTGCGGCAGTACTTGCAGCAGTAGTTACACCAGCGGAACACAGGTAAGCCTCGACGCGACACCTGCATCCGGATATACCTTTAATGGCTGGTCAGGGAATTGTTCTGGAAGTGGAGCATGCACAGTGACGATGGACAGCAACAAGTCCATTACCGCGAATTTCGCTGTAGACACCTCAAGAATAATTTCCATTGGAAAAATCGGAACAGGAGGCGGAACAGTAATCCGGGCCGGAGGCAGCCTGAATTGTGGCTCGACATGTGCTGAAACATTGGCGCAAGGTGCAACCGTCAGCCTCAGCGCCACGGCAGCAGCCGGTAGCACTTTCGTAGGATGGTCCGGCGGCACATGCTCTGGAGCAGGCTCCTGCGCATTCACACTTAATTCAAATACTACCGTGAATGCGACCTTCAATACCACATCGGGCGGAGCAACCGCCACACCATTGAAGGAAACGAACCTTCAAGGTACGACTGCAACGAATCTCTATTACTCCATCAATGTTCCTGCCAATGCAAAAAATCTGGTTATCCAAATTGGAGGAGGAACAGGCGATGCCGATCTTTATGTAAAATACAGCCAGTCACCAACCATTAACTCCTATGATTGCAGGCCATATCTGTACGGAAACAACGAAGTTTGTTCATTTCCCAAACCATCCGCCGGGGTCTACCAGATCATGATCGCTGGCGCCTCGCAATTTAGCGGACTCACCCTTTCGGCGAGTTATCAAAAATCCCCCCCTCAAATCAATTCAATAATAAATTTCCTACTCGAAGATTAATAAAAACAACCCGAAAAACCAACATAGGATTGCCATGAAAATCAAAACCACCTTATGCCTTATGCTACTCTGCGGCTTCGCTACTCAGACTATGGCGCAAAGCTCCACAGGTCGTGTAAAAATAACTGGCGTCAGGACTGGATGGAATTCCGATCAAGTCGCCGTAATTACAAGTGGCACCCTGCCCAACCCCGCTGGGTGCCCCAGCCCTGACGGAGTCATTCTTACCCCGTCCACACCAGGCTACAAGACCCATTACGCGACGATGTTGACAGCCATTGCAGCGGACAAAGAGGTCGAAATAACTGTTGCAAATGCAGGCTGTACATCTGGACGCCCCACATTCTGGGGAGTGAATATGTATTGAAGCGTAAGCTCCCCCCAGAAGGGCTCTTCTTCGTTTTGCATGGAACTTGACTTCACACCCGCAGAACGACAAGGCAGGCATCGCGCGACATGGCCGGGACGAATGGGGAGGTAGGCAGATGGGAACCTCTCAAAACCCCACCGCTCCCTCGTTGATCGACAAGAGCTGAACCAGCCCCAGCCATGATCCCCGCCCGTAGCGCCCTGAAGTTCGACCTGTTCGCCCAGGCGCACAAGAAGGATGCGCTAGGCGATCAGCTGCAGGTGATTGGGCGGCACATCGACTTCGCAGAACTGGCTGCGCTGGTGGATGGCCTTCTTGCACGGGGCGATGGCCGCAAGGGCGGGCTGCCCGCCTACCCCACCGAGGTGATGGTGCGCATCCTGGTCTTGAAGCGCCTGTACAACTTCTCGCACGAGCAGATGGAGTACCAGTTGCTGGACCGCGCGAGCTACCAGCGCTTTTTGCCTGCTGCAGGATGCGATGAACGTGCCGGACCGCAACACGATCTGGCGCTTCGGCGAGCGGCTGGGCGTGGACGGGGCCACGGTGCTGTTCCAGGGAGTGGATGCGCAACTGCACCGCCATGGCTACATCGCCCGGGGCGGACAAGCCATCGATGCGACGCTGGTGCCCGCGCCGCGCCAGCGCCTGGACAGGTCGGATCGTGAAGCCCTGGCCGAAGGCAGAACGCCCGATTGGAGTGAGGCCGAGCGCCGGCAAAGGGATGTGGATGCCACACACACGAAAAAGCACGGCAAGCGCTACTTCGGCTACAAGCTCAGCGTGAGCGTGGACCTCAAGCACGGCTTCATCCGTCGCATCGCCACGGGCACAGCCAGCGAGCACGACGGACACCACTTCGATGAGGTGCTGGACATGCACAACACCGGGCGCAGCGTGCACACGGACAAGGCCTACGCGAGCCGGCAGCGCCGGCAGATGCTGCAAGTGCTGGGTGGACGCGATGCAGCGCCGGGCCCAGCCGGGCCAGCCCTTGAGCGAGTGCCAGAAGCGGCGCAACCAGCGCATTGCCAGCAAGCGGGCCCGGGTCGAACATGCGTTTGCCGGCATCCGGCACCTGGGAGGCAAGTTCGTGCGCACGATCGGGCAGGCGCGGGCCACGGTGGCAATGACGATGATGGCCGCCTGCTACAACATGAAGCGCCTGGCGTCGTTCCTGCATCGGGGAGTGGATGCGTTCTTCAAGCCCCAACCTGGCACCTGCAAGGCACAGGTGCGTCCGCACACAGCGAAAGCATGAGCCGCTGGGGCCGCCAGGCCCCGGGGGCACAGGGCTCGGCCCCTTGAGCAAGCGCTACCGCGCACTCAAGGCTCGGGAATATGCGCGGATGGCATTGATGTTCTGCGCGGATCAGGGGGTATAAGAGGCTCCCTAATGTGTTCTCAATGCGCAGTGAGCCATTCATCGTCCAACTCTCAATCTCGAACTGCGGCCAGCTTCCACTGGGTCAATACAATGTTTCCATCATGGTTCTACGACAAACGTTCCAACTGATGTTCGTCGTATGCTATCTACCATTACAACATCATAACTCCCGGGACTATTAATCACCCCCTGTGGAATACTGGTAGTAACCAGTTTATCATGAACCGCTGCCTTACTTTCTGCGCGATGCCCGTTAAAATAGACATAGACGGACCCAAAAGAAAAACCAGAAAAATTCTCACCTCTAATCCAAAGAGCAGAGCTTCCATCTGGCTGAGCATTAACACTTTTACCAACTGACGTCCGCTTACCCCCCCAGTCATAAACCCTCCCCAACGCCCTCTGCTCATAAATATCTGGAAGAAGAGACCGATTCAACTCATAACCAACCAGAGTCGAGGCATAGTCAGATATATGATCCGTAACGCCATAAATAAGCCGTCCATTTTTCACTAATGAACAGACCCCTACCCCAGAATCACACAATATAGATATTGGATCAAACACCCTTACCATTTGCGGGTGCCTTCTTTCAACCTCGTAGAGCATCTCCCTATACTGCTTTGACAAGAAAAGATACTTTTCAATAGGCATCCTACAATTTGGATTACGCGGACGCAAAATCATCCCATCCATAATATCAGAGCCGGTCTTGCGGTCCATACAATTCTCTGGATAGGGAAGCGTAGGGTTATCAATTAAGAGCACGACTTTTTTACCGCGGTTAATTAAATACGAGACAGCATTATCCAGCCCACTCAGCGCCCGATCATAATGAGGACTAGCTGGAAGATCTTCTATAGAATAATCATTTCCAAGCTTAAAAAGCCTTCTACTAGCGATCGCAATAACGACAGCTTCAACACTTGTCTTCCCGCCTACAATCTCCAAGACCCTTTTAGCCGACTCCTTCCTACAGCAATCAAAGACAGGATCATCCGATAATATCGGGAACAATTCATCCGCTTTTCCACGACCATTACCGAAATACATCCACCCCCCTTCTCCAACAGATGTCCGAAACAATCCGCTTGCAACAGCACCGGCCTTGCTATCCCCAATCACCGCATACCGCGGCTCATTTCTAGCATCAATCTTACACTCAAAAAGCCCATCATCTTCAGGCTTCAGAAAATCACACCGTCCTGAGAATTCAGGCCATCCTTCGTCATAGCCAGAATTTTTCATCTCAGCGTTCAGTTGCACCACTAGTCTAGAGGAAATTCCATCCTTTTGATAAGTATAAATACCAAGCACCATAGCTGCCGCTATAGCGAGAGTTAGGCCACTCTGCTTCCAAAATATAGATCGGGCATGAGAATTTTGCAATCGAATTGGCCTCTCTATTAATACGTATGTCAACCAAGCCAGAAGAATCGCGCCCAAAGCAAGACCGCCGCGAGTCATGGTGGTTGGCTCCCCTTGAATAATCCGAGCATATGACAGCAGAGGCCAATGCCACAAATAAAGCGGATAACTAATTAATCCAATCCATACCAAAATTCGACTTGAAAGAAAAACTCTATTCAGCCAAGCATCTTTCCCGGCCGCTATTATCAATACCGCTCCAATTGTAGGAATTAGCGCCCAAAAACCAGGAAAGCTTTTTTCTTTTACCCAAACCACCGCAGCGATCAAGAGCATCGCACCTGCAATGCTGCAACTAGAACGCAGCCAACCCGCATTCACAGCATCCATATCCCCTCGCTGGAAAATTAATCCAACGTAGGCCAAGGCCGCCCCGAAAAGCAACTCCCAAAATCGTGTCAGCGGCCAATAAAATGCCACCACGGAGTTGTTAGCACTCAAGCAAACGTTAAAGACAAAGGAAACACCTAGAATGACAAGAGTTACGAGCAGCAGGTTTAGCCTCGCCCGCCAAGCAAGCCACAAAATCAAAGGCCAAACTATATAAAACTGCTCCTCGACCCCAAGCGACCATAAATGAAGCAGAGGTTTTTTTGCGGCAGCATTATCCCAATAACTACTCTCCAACCATAGAATTATATTAGAAGAGAATGTAGCCCCTCCTGCCACATGTTTTCCTAGCTGCTTGTACTCATCAGAAAGTAGGGTATACCAGCCAAAAACATACACAAAGATCAAAACAATCAATAGCGCAGGGAATATACGCCGTACGCGCCGGGAATAAAAATCAAAAAAACTGAACACCCCCTCATTCAAATTTTTAAAAATTATCCCAGAAATAAGAAATCCAGAAATTACAAAAAAAACATCAACACCAACAAATCCACCAGGCAACCATTCGGGGAATGCATGGAACAGAACAACGCACAAAACGGCTATTGCACGAAGCCCGTCAATATCAGGTCTATACCAAGAAAAAGAGTTAATATTATTTTTAGAATCAAACCTCATATTTCAATCCAAAATAATTAGCTAGCCCTGAACTGCCTGATCAACCACTATATGATTTTCCAGGATGCAAAACGGTAATTAAACGCATGTCCGAGTGGCTTCCCAACAAAGGAAACACGGCCAAAGATTCAATTCAACCCGAACCCGCTCAGAAAGTGCTGCGTGACTTCTGCTAAGTCCTGCACAGGCAGTGCATCACGACAAACATCGGGTGAACGATAGAGGAAACGCCTCTTTACCCCGGCAGCTATCGCCGCCTCAATATCACTCATCTTGTCTCCCAAAAGCACACATTGGTTTAGATTCAAATCCCAATCTTGAGCAGCGAGAAGCAACATACCAGGATTGGGTTTACGAAAAGGGCTCTCCTTCCGATACCCTCCTATCCCATGCTCCGGATGGAAAGGGCAGAAATATACTGCATCAATGGTGGCACCTCGCTCTTCGAAGCGTCGCTGCATCCACTGCGTCAAAACATGGAACTGTGCCTCAGTGTAATAGCCTCGGCCTATACCAGCCTGATTGGTAACAACGATCACTTTATAGCCCAAACATTGCGCCGCACGCACCAAGTCAAAAATCCCAGGAATGAAATCAAAATCTTCCACTCGGTGAACATAGCCATGATCGACATTGATGACCCCATCACGATCTAGGAATAGTGCTGCATTAGCCATTTTCAGAATTTCGCCAACTCTTTCTGTGCTCGCAAAAAATCCTCAGGAATACCAATATCAATAAACTGCCCATCCGTTACAAACACATCAAAATCCCCTCGCCTTACCGCCTGATCAAGAAAATCAGATTCCAAGGAAAAAGGTATACCTACGGGAAAGCTATCAAGCTGGCCACGCCTGAGCACATAGCATCCTGCATTAATCAATCCTGGACCATATATACCCTTTTCCATAAACCCAATGACAACGCCTTCCTTCGCGAGCAACCGACCATAACGCGCTGTATCCGGTACCTCACGCCCAACAATGAGCGGCCTTTGCCGTGCTCGCCATTGTTGCTCCACACAGCCAGTTTCTAAATTGAGGAAGGTATCGCCGTTAAAGACAAACACATGGTCGGAAACTATTTGCTCCATGGCCAAACGCACGCCGCCACCGGTGCCAAGAGGCCGATCTTCAACCACATAAACCAACTCCATCCCTGCATGCTGGAGTCCAAAATGCCCGCTGATCTTCTCGGCCATGAAACCGACCGAGAGGATGACCCGCTGAAATCCCTTCGAAGCCAGTGCATTCAGCAAAATTGCAAGAAAAGGACGGCCCGCAATTGGTGCCATGGGTTTTGGCACATCCGCCACAATCTGACGCAAACGCGTCCCTAAACCACCAGCAAGAACTATGGCTTCCATCGCTAAACCGGCGCCGTGAACAAGGCACGCTCCACCAAGCCACAGAGGATATGGCCTAATACCGCATGTCCCTCCTGAATCTTCGGCGTGTCAGCGCTGGGTACTTCCAAGTAATGTTCGCAAAAATTCTGCATCGGACCACCACGATTACCAGTCATGCCAATGCAGACTACTCCTTTCATCCTCGCTTCTTCCAGCGCAGCCAAAATATTGGGGGATTTCCCAGAGGTTGAATAAGCAATGAAGACGTCACCTTTTTGTGCATGAGCCTGGATCTGACGCGCAAACAATCTTTCGTAACCGTAGTCATTGCCAATTGCTGTGAGAATAGAGGTATCCGTAGTAAGCGCCATGGCAGCTAAGCCAGGGCGATCAAAGGCGAAACGGCTGACAAATTCACCGGCGATATGTTGTGCATCGGCAGCACTTCCACCATTGCCAGCCAGCAAAATCTTATGCCCACCTTTCATGGCGTCGATGCAGGCCAGAGCAGCCTCTTCGACGCGCGCAAGCAGCGCCGTATCGGCCAGCATGGCCGACATAATGCGCTGAGTCTCTTGAACTTGAGAACATATATAGTTTCTCATGCAATCCTCCATGCTTGTGTGCCATTTTTTGTGAAATGACAGTTGCTCACCTGGCCACCAAAATTGTTCAAAGTACGAATCACATCCATACGCTTTTCAGTAGGTACAAAGAACCACATGAAGCCACCACCACCGGCACCAGAAACCTTGCCCGCCAATGCCCCCGCATGGCAAGCCGCCTCGTAAATCTCATCGATTTGCGGATTCGATACGGTCTTTGCTGAACGCTTCTTGTTTTCCCACCCCTGAAGCATGGATTCGACTACTCCACCGAAGTCACCACGCAGTAAGCACTCCTTCATCACCAGTGCCTCTCGCTTGATGCCATGCATTGCCTCTAGTGCATCCGCTGCGCCCGATTTTACATTGCGGCTCTGATCGGCAATGATGCGCGCAGACTCACGAGAAACACCCGTAAAATACAAAACAAGCGACGCTTCCAGTTCACAAATAATCCAGTTCTTTATCCTCAATGAGTTGATAATAGAGCGATCATCGGCATAGAACTCCATAAAATTGAACCCACCGAATGTCGCAGAATATTGATCTTGCCGCCCTCCTTGCAGACCACAATCCACACGCTCTATTTTGAACGCCAGATGTGCAATCATGTAATCGTCCAACGGAAGATTCAATAACTCAACAAAAACCTTGATCATTGCAACAACCAAAGTTGACGAAGATCCGAGTCCGGATCCTACTGGGGCATCACAGAATGTGCTGAGTTCTAGAGCAAGCGGCTGCCCATGATTGTAATGTCGCACCATATGGTTATAGACTGCCTTATGCAAGATTAACTCACCGTCCAGCGCCAGCTGCGGCTCCATAGCACAAATGACCGCCCCCTGCTGATCCGTAGCCTTGAAACATATGACTTTCTCGTCAAGCGGTTTAAGTACCGCATAGGCGTAGCGATCAATTGTGGCATTCAATACATAGCCGCCATGCTTATCGCAGTAAGGCGAAACATCGGTTCCCCCTCCTGCAAGTCCTAGGCGCAAAGGGGCTCGAGCTCTGAAGATCATTTCGCTAAACACAATCAATCACAAGAAAATTCAAAAATTACAACCCAAAAAGATACAGTCATTCATTCCAACCGATGGAATCCATGAAATCATCTCAGCCTAGAAGGGGACGCCCTGCCGCCCAAGATATTATTTTTCACATTATAAACAGACTACTCTCAGTTGCGAACTACACCACTTCCGTTATCGTTTGAATCATTTTCAAAAATCTCAAATCATCCAAACAAGGAAAATCCAATCCAACAAATTAAAAAGACCCACGCTTCACTTGAAATGAAATATTTGCCCAGCAACACGGATTAAACTACCGAACAGCCAAGTCTTGGATGGCACCAGAGTCCCGCAAAGGCCGCATTGGCTTTTTCATGGAATTCCATATAACAAGATCTGCTGACCTCAGCCAAACGAGCGATTTCATTCGGTCGTTCTTTCAATGAAAGGAGGGAAGCAACCAAAGCATCCAGGCTCTCATGATGATGCAATAACTCAGGCGTTTCAACTCCTTTACTGCCACATTCAGTAGTTAATAATGGCATGCCATAAGCCATTGCCTGTACTGTCTTAACATTGATACCTGTGCCCATTGTCACAGGCGAGATGACAAGATTCACATCGCCATAAAATTTCGCAATGTCGGGTACAAAACCGTGCATCCGTACCCAAGATCTCGCAAAGACGGCTCGTTCATTCGCGGGGAGGGTTTGCACCATATCTTTGACTTGCCCAGCAACATGCACGATGAATGGGCATGCACCATCGCCCAATTTCCGATCAATTGCCTCTAGGAGTTCGCGCACAATGGCAAGATTGATCCGATTGGCACTTGCCACGACACCCACATGCTTGAGGCTGTCGAAATTACGATCGAGAAATTGAGGCGCTTCGACATGGGGAATTACGATTGCAGTTTTTTGCCCCGTAACAGAATCAAAATAGCGCGCCTCCTCCGCTCTCCGTGCTACGACCACATCAGCCCGCCGCAAATATGCACCCTCTTCCTCAGGGGTACAGGAAAAGAATTCCAGCGGCTGTCCATTTTTACGTAACATTTCATATCGATCACCCATCTTGTCATGGGTATCGATAACCTTAAGGATATAGTTTGGCACATACTCCAGCATCTTCGACTGAAAGATGTATGAGCAGAACACTATGTCGATGTCGTACCTTGCACAAAGCAACCGTATGCGCTCTCCCAAACCTTCTTCGTACCAGCCATCGAAAGGAATCGGATGCCCATTGCTCCCGAGAGGATGGGAATTAGGCAATATATCAAACGTATCCCAGGCATCACGCATCATCTGTTCGTGCTCCCGGCTATACATTCCACTCTGCAACAAAGCAAAATGCACTTTATGCCCCATTTTCTGGAATTGCTGTGCAAATTGCTGAATTGTCGCCTGGTTACCGTGATTGCTAGGGTGCGACGGGAAAGGACTAAAATAAAGAATGTTCAGGTTGCCACGCTTACGGCGCGTTTGCGCAGCAACAGGCACGCAACGCTCACCATGAGCCGCCACCTGATACCACTTACTACCGGCAGGCAAGTGGTCATGCTCAAGAACATCACGCCATTTGGCAATAAGCCGGGCTTTATTCTCCCTCTGCAAACGTGCATGATCTGCGCTAATTTGACCGGAATAGGTTTGATGTTCGAAATGAATAACCTCTGATCCTGGCTCGTAGACTACACGCAATCCCTTGGAACGAGCCATCATGGCAAGATCAGAATCCTCACAGTAGGCGTTCTTGTAGCGTTCATCAAACCCTCCCACGGAATCCCAGAACGATTTACGCACGAGAATGGAAGCTCCGGAAATGTAATCCGTCTCACGCCTTATATTAAAGAGTGGGTCGTGCCGCCGTACTGGGAAATTTTGCTCTCCAACCCAACGCCAGCGTCCTACGCTGACGCCATCTGCGTCGGACAGCAATCCGCCCCCAGCTTCTTGAATATGTTCATCTGGGTAAAGAAGTTTAGACCCAGCGATCGCAATAGACGAATCCTCCTCGATTGTTCGATAGAGACTATCCAACCATCCAGGCAAAACAACGGTATCGTTGTTCAACAGGAGCAAGTAGCGCCCCCGTGCATGCTGCGCTGCATTATTGCAATTTCTCAGGAACCCCATGTTCTTCGGCGTCTTGACAACACGCAACCCAGGAAAAAATTCCGAAGCGCCCGTGGTTTCGTCCGTGGAACCGTCATCCGCCAAAAGAATTTCATATACCACACCATTTCCTACGCTGGTCTGTACAACAGAAGTTAAGCAGGCACGGGTGAGATTCCATTTATTAAAAACGGGAATGATGATCGAGATATCGACTTGCGCTTCTAGGCTTGGATTGGGTACGCTCACTGGCGCGGCTGCTTGGCAATAATTGATGAATAATGAAACTGGTAAGGCCAGGGCCTGATCCAGCACTCTCAAGAGACTGGCGCGGTTCGCAGCATTGCCATAGTTTTCGTCCACCAATGCCTGACCATATTTGGCCAGACGTGACCATGTCTTCTCATCGTTGTACAGCCTCACCACCGCCTGCGCGAAACGCACAGGATCGTCCTCGATCAGTGCATGCACATCATTTTTAATGCCCATCCCTTCAGCGGCTACCCCAGTGCAGACACAGGGGATACCTGCTCCCATCGTCACAGCGACCTTGCCCTTGATGCCTGCGCCGTACTGCAAGGGAGCAACACCTACACGCAGTGTTTCAAGGACCGGCTCCAGCTCCGGAACGAAACCCACCACCTTGATACCCGATTGCTTACCCAGCGCCACCACAGTATCAGGAGCCTCAGCACCGAGAATGTGGAATTCCACATCTGGCAAAGCTTCGCGCACATGTGGCCAGACTGCTGAGGCAAACCACTGCACAGCACTTACATTGGGCGGATGAGCAAACCCTCCGAGGAAAAAGATGTGTTTGCGTCTTGCGTACGGACGGGGATTGGCCACTACAGGGGCATAGAGAACCGGGAAGACAGAAATCGGCGTATCTGGCAAAACCGTTCGCAACACGGGCACTTCGGCCGGACTAACCACAACCACACGGTCGGATCGGCCCATCATCGCCAGTTCACGATCACGTGTGTGCAGTGCACGTTCACGCGCCACAGGGTCATTTTGCAATTCAGCCCCACGCAGTTCCCTCAAGAAATACAGATCTGGTGCGTGAAAAATAACCCTGGCATCCGGGGCAACCCTGCGCGCAATCGGCAGAAGATTCTCAGCTACATCTACGCGGATGAAATAGAAAACGCCAAACTGGTCTCCATATTTTTCCAAATAATGCGCAGAATACTCAAATCCGGATGCCTGCGTAATGATATGCACGCCCGCTGAGCGTAGCGCCGCCTCATAGCGAGGCGATGATGCCATATCGTTAGGTAGAAAAAACACCTCATACCCAAGGGAGCAAAGATCTTGGAGAATCCCCATCGTTGCACGCTCTCCAGCGGAAACATCCGGTCGAGGTATACGATAGTCGGAAACCAGAATCCGTTTACCAACGGCAACATCCAACACATGCACGACATCGCTACCCGCATTCACTTCGGGTATCGCCGACAGTTGGTCTGGCGAGGTATTTCGCAAATGCCCCATGAAAGCTCCACCGCCTTCATGCTTGAAGATATTCAAAAGATTGACAACAGAACGCCTGATGCTGGAAGTTCTCTTCAAGCGTATCGCTATTGAGAAACAAGTAAAAACGATTTTTCTGGATAGTTCACTCGAACCGTCCATACGATCATTCACTTCATCTTCGTTACGGAGAATTTCATCGAACGCCAGCCAACGACGTGGTAAATTCTTCACCATCCCCCAAAACCCGTGGTAATAAACAACAGCTACAGGAATTAAAAAAATTACCGCGAGCAGCCGCCAGTACACGTTCGGATCAATTGCCAAGCGATAAAAAAATACCAAAGGCGCGGCGACCCACCGCATAGGTGCTGTAACACGCCAGGAAAGGCTGTTCTTATAGGCTTCGGAACAGGCACGCTCTTGCTTAAGTTGGGACTTCAGTTGCTCAATCGTTTGATTGACGCTGATGGTCTGCTCGTCTCGTGCGGTCACTGCCTGGTTCAGGCTTGCAATATGATTTGTACGTTCCATTTCAACCTGGTGAAAACTCGCGATCTGTTCATCTCGCTCACTCACAGCCTGGTTTAGGCTGGCGATCTGTTCATCTCGCTCACTCACAGCCTGGCCTAGGCTGGCGATGATCTGACCCTCATGTTCATTCATGCGCTGACTCAGGCTGGTGATCTGAAGCTCCCGCTCCGTAACAGCCTCGTTCAAACTCATAATCTTTTCATTGCACTTGGCAACTTCTTGTTCAAGTCTCTTCATCTCCTCCCTCGCAATTACTTTATCAATTTCCATCCTGTGCCGCATTTGAATTTCTTCCTCCTTGGGACCCGACAAGCGGAAACGGATATACTCCATTTCAAACACAAGTTCAAAAGGCACCAAGTAGTTGGACAAGAAAAAATTCAGTGCATGATGCCTCTCTTGTTCATCCTCAATTGTGGCGATTAATTCATAGGCAGCCCGGCCAACCAGATAGGCTTTCTTCCCCCATAAAAGTCCCTCTAACCCCATGCTCGAGTTAATTGTCAAGACAGCCTTGCAATCAAACAAGAATTCGGCGGCAGACTGATAGCTCTTAGACCCCTCACCTATCTTTATCTGGAAAAATGATCCCGGGTGGGATTTATAGGCGACCTTAAATTGATTGAATTTTATCTTCGAATAAGCGATTAATGACTGATTATTAAAACCATTACTCGATGCAATCAGATTGGTATCGTCCTCGATCTGTAGAACGACCCCTACATCATGGCTTGGTTCCTTGCCAGATGCGAGTTCATACAGCCAGCGCCCCTTTATATATTGCTTACGAATATTTTCAAGATCAATCAGGTATTTTTTGTTATTTTTTTGTTCTACACCCTCATACCGATGAAAAAACTCGCTTTTTTCATTCAATCCCTGGAAATCAAAGTACGCTAAATCCACATACCCAGGACTACGCAAGGGCCCTAGTTCAAAATGCACGAGCGGAATAGAACGCGACTTTGCGACCTCTTGCAGAGAAGGGCAATTGACAGGCGAAAATATTGCCTCCACTTCCCCGTCTTGGAGAAGATCATCGATTCTCCCGGAGTAATAGTCCATCAGATCCGGAATAATTTCCGAAAGAACCTTCTCAAAGGCCTTGACAGGGTTTGAAGACGACGCAAGAAGCATTCGCTCAAAGATATCGTCGGACATCAAGGAGCAGGAGGCACTCGCTAGCGTCTCATTCGTCGGAACTCTGTAGCCCAAATTATGCTGCGTCCCCTCACTCAGCTCCCAGCGGCCTTGCTCTTTCCATTCTTCAGGCGGCAAAAGATAATCGCGATGCACAAGAAAATGCTTATCCCCCTTGGTGGAGAAGAGGAACTTATAAAACATCCACAGATACGGTGCTGCGACGCCCCGAAATGGAAATTGAGGGAGATTAATAACGATCATGCAAAACCCAGTCTGATACCAGACTCCAGCCAAAGTAGCTCTTCTCTCATGAATGTGGTTGGCCTGCCTCTCCGCTCCCTGCGCGCCTTTCTCATGAGCCTCACATCCTCCACATCCTTCGGTATTCCATTGGCCTTCTTTTTCAGAAAAACATAAGATGGATCGACAAACTTCACGCCGGCAATGGAAAAATGATATCGCGAACAGTAAACAAGCTCATCAGCACTTATTTTTCCTGATCGCATGGAAAGTTCATATCCATTTTCTATCACATCAAATTTTCCCAGTTGAGGCAGTCGTACCCTAACCACCTCAGCATCGAACCTAGGAGACACAACAAAATCTATATCGACTGGCCTACGGATTCCACACACTCCAAGAACGCCACTACCCACAACACACACGTCCTCAGACTGCACACCGATACAATCAAGTCCTCCCTTAAAGTCATTGATAGCCTTCCAAAGATCGGGGGCCATTGATATTTCATTGAATCTATACCATCGATAAAATCGATAGCTAGCAGGAGAATAAAGCAAATCCATCATCCGGTGTTTCTCTACCTCACCATCCGGTGTATGTATCGTAAGAAACAACTCCTTCCGAATCCTCCCGCTGAACAACTCTCTGATTTCACGCTTGACAGCAGAGAGACGCTCAAAAAAATTGTATTTCGATTCCCCGTCCGCGCACACAGGCTCCACCTGTAATACTGCCATCTTGGTTGAAAAACTCCCATGAATTATTGCCTTGCGGCGTATATTCATATTAGTTCTTGGCTCAACAGCATAAAGTTCATGCACCATTCGGTAGAAGCCATCGAAATTCTCACCAAGATCCCAAACCCTTACCGTGGAAACTTTCAGCCCCCGCTGACGTATTGCATCCATGATGTCAGCCCAGAGGTCCTCTGCCATTCCCCACAAAATAATCGGGGCAACATGCTTCTGGAAGATCGCATACTCTTCCATGAGAAATAGATATTCTGAGCGTGAGAAATACTTCCGAAACCACTCCGCTCCCCATAGCCCCCCGCCCGCACTCGTTTCAGTAGGGATGCCCTCCAGCCCGAGCGAAATAGCGGCAGCCAACCGATGCGCGCCATTCACCAAGAGCAATTGACTCGAAATTGCAATCCACCGATCCTCCCTGAAGCCTTCGCTCGCCATGGAGCGGTATAGCACCAGTGCTTCTCGCTCGTAGTCGTCGACGCAATTCTTGGGAGTATGGTGGCCGGTTTGATGCAGATCGGGGGGCTCGATTCCCCCAGTTCTCAGCATGATGTGCTTTCGGTAAAGGGCAATGATTAATGCAGCATTCCTTGAGCGCCCTCCGCCAATCACGTCGAAATAGAGTTTCTTCAGAAACACATCAAGACGATCGATGCACAACAATGATCGGGGGTCTTTATATTCCATTTACCGAACCGAGAATTCAATTGGAGTGTATGCCAAACCGACTTGAAATGCCGATGAAGTCACGAGCACCTTGCGAACGCCCCAGCGCTGATCCAAATCGGTTCTCTCTCCGTCATCCTTGACCAAGCCTATATTAAGAAAATACTCACCAGCTACGATATTGACATGAAATTTAACATCTATCTCATTCATTCCCTTTTTCAGCCGAATCGGCGTCTTTGCATATTGACTGTTTCCTCCGATTATTCTGACGCCTTGTGAACTGCGCAGACCAAAACCAAGGACAGCATTTTTCACCTCGATCTCGGAAACGATTTTGATGCAGATCGTGATGCACTCACCAGAAATGAAACACTCACCCAGCTCCCCATCGCCACCCAGCAATTCCACTTCACTGAGAATTGCCTCCTGTGTTCCAAGAGAATCAGGCCGATACTCTGATTCGTTGTATATCTTCTTGAGGGGGTGAAAATCTGTCTTCGGATAGACCTTTTCACGCCCTTCCTTCAATTTAAGCAGGCGTTCGTATGTGCGTATGGAGTCAAAAACAGATTCTTGCGGAAGCTTCACTCCCTTATCAAGAATATGAGCACTACTGCACAATCTTCCTACCGAGCCAAGGTCATGGCTTACAAAAAGAACAGATGCTCCTGTTTCCTGGAGCATTTTTAGTTTATCCATGCATTTGAGCTGGAATGCGCTATCCCCGACAGCCAGAGCTTCATCCACAACGAGAATATCCGGACGGACATTGACCGAAACAGAAAATGCCAGCCTCACAACCATGCCGCTGGAGTAGGTTTTCACGGGTTGATAAATAAAATCACCAAGCTCTGCAAAATCTTTTATTTTTTCCAGGCTTTCATCTATCTCCCGCCTTGTCAGGCCGAGAATAGAAGCGTTCAAATATATATTCTCAACACCCGTAAAGTCAGGATTAAAACCAGATCCCAACTCAAGAAGCGCAGCAATGCGTCCAGAAGTATGAATATTTCCACTAGTTGGCGTCAATGTACCGCAGATCATCTGCAGCAAGGTCGATTTACCACTGCCGTTCCGCCCGATGATTCCGACAGTTTCTCCTCTTCTGATCTCAAACGAAACATCCCTGAGCGCCCAGAATTCACGATAATATTTTTTCCCACCCCCTCCAAAAATCGTCTGAAGTGGAGGCAAAACGAATTGCTTGAGTCGATCACGTGGCGTGTCATAAATTTGATAGCATTTACTCAAATTTTCGACCTTGATTGCAATATCAGAGGACATCCGCAAATCCTTTTCTTGTTTTTTGGAACCACGCAAAGCCTATCCATGCAATCAAGGCCATGATCGACGCATGCAGCGCCAGCACACTCCAGTCCGGCGCCTTACCCCAATACATTACATCACGCACCATTTCAACGACCACCGCAATTGGATTCAGAAACAACAAATGCCGATAAGCGGGCGGCAAGGATTCAGCGGCATAAAATATAGGACTAAGAAACATGAGAACAGGTATTACCACCCCTATGAATTGCCCTACGTCCCGCAAAAAAACCCCCAGCGACGCCAACAACCAACTCCATCCCATGATGAAAAGAGCAAAGGGAAGAATTATCAGCGGCAGATATATTACAGTTATGGGCGGCATCCCAAAGAAGATGACATAGGCGATCAGCCAGACGCTCAGGCTGATCAATGCATGGTAAGCAGACGCCAATAAGGACACGAAAGGCAGTATTTCCAATGGAAAGACAACCTTCTTGACATAGTTAGGATTAGAAAGAATTAGACTTGGCGCTCGACCAACGCACTCGGAGAACAAATTGAAAACAATCAGCCCAGTAAACAAAACCATGGCAAATTCGATCTTCGACCCATTGCCTCCGTTACTACCCCATCGCGACTGGAATATGACACTGAAGACAAATGTATAAACCGCCAGCATCAGCAGCGGATTAAAGAACGACCACAACAGGCCAAGCATGGAGCCACGGTAACGGCCGATCACTTCACGCTTGGCAAACGCCTTGACAAGTTCGCGATTACGCCAAAGACTGGCCAACATCTCATACGGGGAGGAAGAAAAACGCTGCATTAATTCTTTTATTTCAAAAAAAATACTTGGAAATGAAATTTTCCCGCAAAATCATGCGAGCATATCCTTTGCGATAAAAGCGCGGTGTTACATATGCCTGTAAAGCATTATGGCGCCCCATATGAAGCCGATGGCTTTTTCTTTCTGCAATAAATTCGGGAAATTTCCGGAAAGCATCCCGGTACACCCTCAGCATGAGGGTAAAACGCCCTGCCAATCCATACCGCGCCATCATGAATGCATGGGCAAGCAACAGCAGCAGCCCGTACCGCCACAGCATGCCTGCAGGCATTAGCTTGGCATGCATCCATAGGGTGTTGCGTAGCCCGTGGTAGGCGATGAACGGGTTGTAGCCACCACCGCTGCTCGCTTGGCCTTCATGCAATGCCAGCAGTTGATCCAGATAAAGCGGGCGGTAACCCAGCAGCACCGCGCGCATGACCAAATCAGTGTCTTCGCAATAGCAGAAAAACCGCGGATCAAAACAATAACCCGAAGTGGCTTTCAACCGCTCCACCAAGGCCCTGGTGAGCATGCTGCAGCCACCTGTAGGGCCGACGTAGATGTCGTCCAGCGTTTGGCGGTCAGCCGGCATCAGACTCGCATAGAGGGCGATACCCAGCGTGTCTACCTGGGCAGGATCTGCCAGTTTGTGCATGCGCCCCCCAGCCAGGCCAGCTTCATCACCTGCCGCCAGCAAAGCTGTTCGCAGAGCGGAGAGCATCTCTTTTTCTGCCACTGCGTCGTTGTTGAGCAGCATGATGTACTGGCATT
>Ga0222428_100310_pt1 | contig 25543 bp, 22 predicted proteins | sample 2B5Ametagenome_FD_182471 | JGI IMG/M metagenome (GOLD analysis project Ga0222428, IMG submission 182471) | Enriched microbial communities from leaf-cutter ant dump, University of Wisconsin, Madison, United States - 2B5A (version 2) | ecosystem: Environmental > Terrestrial > Nest > Insects nest >...
CGCGTTGGAACTCGATGGCGTTGATGGGCATGGCCTGCTCCTTCACCGATGACTCGGCATCGCAGGGTTAGACAGGCTGCTCAAATCGATTGTTCCGTGTGCTCTGAGGTTCAGGGCTAATCAGGCAGTTTGGCATGAAAAAGCCCCATGTGCCCTGGACGGGCGCATGGGGCCTTGCACGCGGGAGGCCGCGGCGTTCAGCCGTTGCTGCGCCGCGCGGCGCTGCTGGCCACCGCCAGGGCCGTCATGTTGAGCACCCGGCGCACGGTGGAGGCCGGCGTCAGGATGTAGGCCGTGCCTGCCACGCCCATGAGGATGGGCCCCACGGTGACGCCGCCGCTGGTGGTGGTCTTGAGCACGTTGTAGAGGATGTTCGCCGCGTCGAGGTTCGGGCAGATCAGCAGGTTGGCCGAGCCGGTGAGCGTCGAGTCGGTGAGGTAAGCGTTGCGCAGGTTGGGCTCCAGCGCGGCATCGCCGTGCAGCTCGCCGTCGCACTCGATCTCGGGGTGGCGCGCCACGAACAGGTCGCGCGCCTCGCGCATCTTGCGCGCCGAGGCGCGCTTGGACGAGCCGTAGCTGGAGTGCGACAGGAACGCCACCTTGGGCGGGATGCCGAAGCGGCGCACCTCCTGCACCGCCGCCCAGGCGATGTCGGCCAGCTCCTGCGCCGAGGGGTTCTCGTTCACGTAGGTGTCGGCAATGAACAGCGTGCCCAGGTTGGTCATGAGCGCGTTCAGCGCGGCGTACTGGGCCACGCCGGGCTCGCGCCCGAGGATGCTGTGGATGCGCTCCAGGTGCGTCTCGTAGGTGCCCACCAGGCCGCAGATCATGGCGTCGGCATCGCCGAGCTTGACCATCAGCGCGGCGATGATGGTGTTGGAGCGGCGCACCGCCGCCTTGGCCATCTCGGGCGTGGCGCCGTCGCGCTTCATGCGCTGGTGGTAGTGCTCCCAGTACTGGCGGAAGCGCGGGTCGTCGGACGGGTCGCAGATCTCCACGTCCTGGCCCGGCTGCATGCGCAGGCCGGCCTTTTCGATGCGCGCCTGGATCACGGCGGGGCGGCCGATCAGGATGGGGCGGGCGATGCCGTCGTCGATGGCGATCTGCGCCGCGCGCAGCGCGCGCTCGTCCTCGCCGTCGGCGTAGGCCACGCGCTTTTGCTCCGCGGGCAGGGCCTTGGCGGCGTTGATGACCGGGCGCATCAGCATGCCGGTCTGGTACACGTAGCGCGACAGGCTTTCCTTGTACGCCTCCATGTCGGTGATGGGGCGCGTGGCCACGCCCGACTCCAGCGCGGCCTGCGCCACGGCGGGCGCGATCTTCAGGATCAGGCGCGAGTCGAACGGCGTGGGGATCAGGTAGTCGGGGCCGAACGACAGTTCCTTGCCAGCGTAGGCGGCGGCCACTTCCTCGCTGATGTTCTCCTTGGCCAGCGCGGCGATCTGGCGCACGCAGGCCAGCTTCATGGCCTCGGTGATCTTGGTCGCGCCGCAGTCGAGCGCGCCCCGGAAGATGTACGGGAAACAGAGGACGTTGTTGACCTGGTTCGGGTAGTCCGAGCGGCCCGTGGCGATGATGCAGTCGGGCCGCACAGCCTTGGCCAGCTCGGGGCGGATTTCGGGCTCGGGGTTGGCCAGCGCCAGGATGATGGGGTTGCCCGCCATGGTCTTGACCATTTCGGCCGTGAGCACGCCGGGGGCCGAGCAGCCGAGGAACACGTCGGCATCGCACACCACGTCGGCCAGGGTGCGCGCCTCGGTCTTCTGCGCGTAGCGCGCCTTCGATTCGTCATAGCCGCCGGGGCGGCCTTGGTAGATCACGCCCTTGGAATCGACCATGAAGACGTTCTCGCGCTTCACGCCCAGGCCCACCATCACGTCCACGCAGGCGATGGCCGCGGCGCCCGCGCCCGAGACGGCCACCTTCACGGCGCCGATCTCCTTGCCCACCAGCTCCAGGCCGTTGAGCAGCGCGGCGCTGGAGATGATGGCCGTGCCGTGCTGGTCGTCGTGGAACACCGGGATGTTCATGCGCTTGGACAGCTCGCGCTCGATGTAGAAGCACTCCGGCGCTTTGATGTCCTCCAGGTTCACGCCGCCCAGCGTGGGCTCCAGGCTGGCGACGATCTCGATGATCTTGTCGGGGTCGCGCGCGTCCAGTTCGATGTCGAACACGTCCACGCCGGCGAACTTCTTGAACAGGCAGCCCTTGCCCTCCATCACCGGCTTGCCGGCCAGCGGGCCGATGTCGCCCAGGCCCAGCACGGCCGTGCCGTTGGTGATCACGCCCACGAGGTTGCCGCGCGAGGTGTAGTCGAAGGCCTTGGACGGGTCGGCCTGGATGTCCAGGCACGGATAGGCCACGCCGGGCGAGTAGGCCAGCGACAGGTCGCGCTGGTTCGACAGCGCCTTGGTCGGGGTGACGGCGATCTTGCCCTTGACGGGGCTGCGGTGGTATTCGAGCGCGGCTTCGCGCAGGGCTTGCTCGGCGGCGGACAGGGGTTTGCTCATGGGACAGTCCAGAAAAATAAGGCTGCCAGCGTGCGGCTGGCAGCCCTCCATCATAGAACGCGCCTTGTGGCGTGCGCCTCAGTGCGCCTCCACTTGGCGCGCGGCCTCGACGGCGCTAGAGGCATCGCCGCTGGCGCCGTTGAAGAACAGGTTCAGCAGCACGGCGGTGAGCGACGACAGCAGGATGCCCGACTCGATCAGCGGATGGATGGAATGCGGCATCCACTGGCGGAAGTTCGGCGCCACCAGCGGCACCATGCCGATGCCGATGGACACGGCCACGATCATGGCGTTGGAGCGGTTGGTCTTGAAGTCCACGCCGCCCAGGATGCGGATGCCGGTGGCGGCCACCATGCCGAACATCACCAGCCCCGCGCCGCCCAGCACCACCGTGGGCAACGACTCCACCAGCGCGGCCATCTTGGGCAGCACGCCGAGCACGATCAGGATCACGCCGCCGGCCACGCAGACGAAGCGGCTCTTGACGCCAGTGACCGCCACCAGCCCCACGTTCTGCGAGAAGCTGGTGTACGGGAAGGTGTTGAACAGGCCGCCGATGAGCGTGCCCAGGCCGTCGGTGCGCAGCCCGCGCGTCAGGTCGTTCTGGCTGATCTTGCGCTCGGTCATCTCGCCCAGCGCCAGGAACATGCCGGTGGACTCGATCATCACCACGACCATCACCAGCGTCATGGTCAGGATCAGGATGGGGTCGAAGATCGGCATGGCGATCTCCAGCGGCAGCACCAGGTCGAACCATTCGGCCTTGGCCACCTTCTCGAACGTCATCAGCCCCATCAGCGTGGCCACCACGGCGCCGATGACGATGCCCAGCAGCACCGAGATATTGGCCACGAAGCCCTTGGCGAACTTGGCGATCAGCAGGATGGACAGCAGCACCAGCGCCGAGATGCCCATGCCCGTGAGGTCGGCATAACGGGGGTTGGGTACCGTGGGCATGATGGCCAGGCCCTTGGGCAGGGGCGGGAGCGACGAGCCCGGCGCGCCCGCCATGGTCTGCGCTTCGGCCAGCCACTTCAGGTGTTCGGGGTTGACCACGTTGGGCGCCGTCGGGCCCACCGGGTTGCCGAAGATCCAGTTGATGCCCACGCGCATCAGGCTGATGCCGATCACCGCGATGATGGTGCCGGTCACCACCGGCGGGAAGAAGCGCAGCATGCGGCTCACCGCCGGGGCGATCAGGATCGAGATCACCCCCGACCCGATCACGGCGCCGAAGATCAGCCCGGCCCCCACCTGCCCGCCGTTGCTCTGCGCCATGGACACCATGGGCGCCACGGCGGCGAAGGTCACGCCCATCATCACCGGCAGCTTGATGCCGAACCATTGCGTGGCGCCCAGGGCCTGGATCAGCGTGACCAGACCACAGCAGAACAGGTCGGCGGAGATGAGCTTGGCCACCTGGTCGGGCGTGAGGTTCAGCGCCCGGCCGACGATGAGCGGCACGGCCACGGCGCCCGCGTACATCACGAGCACATGCTGCAGGCCCAGGGCCGTCAGCCGCCCCATGGGCAGGCGTTCATCGACAGGGTGGACGGGGGAGTTCATGGGCAGCTTTCTCCAGGGGCGATGGTGCACAGATTGGTATGGAAAAAGTGTATACAAATCAGCACGAACGGCCATAGGAGAAACCCGGGCGCCCAAGCCGCCCCCCAAAAAAACGGGCCCGCCATCCCTGGCGGGCCCGCAGCACCGGCACGGTGCATGCCCATCAGGTCAGCAGGTCGTGCAGCGTGCGCGCCACCACCTTGGTGGCGCGGCGCAGGTCTTCCAGGTCGATGCGTTCGTCCGCGCGCTTGGCGTGCGACTCCAGCACCGTGCGCGGGCCCGCGCCGTAGATCACGCCGGGAATGCCGCGCGCCACGTACAGGCGCACGTCGGTGTACAGCGGCGTGCCCACGGCCGGGGGCCTGGCGCCGAACACGGTCTCGCCGTGCTTCTGGATGGCCTCGACCAGCGGCGCATTGCCGGCCAGCGGCGTCATGGCGTGGGCCAGCAGCAGGCGCTTGATGTCCACGCGCACCGCGTCATCGCCGGCATGGCCGCGCTGGGTGTTGAAGGCGTCCACGGCCTGGGCGATCACGGCGCGGATGCTGGCCTCCACCTCGGCCGGGTTCTCCTCGGGGATCATGCGGCGGTCGAGCTTGAGCACCACCTTGCCCGGAATCACGTTGGTGTTGGTGCCGCCCTCGATGCGGCCGATGTTCAGGTACGGGTGCTTGATGCCCGGCACCCTGGACGTGACCTGCTGGTACTTCGCGTTCTCGGCGTACAGCGCGTTCATGACGGCCACGGCGCCCTGCAGCGCGTCCACCCCGGTGTGCGGCACGGCGGCGTGGGCCATCTTGCCGTGCACGGCCACTTCCATCTGCAGGCAACCGTTGTGCGCCGTCACCACTTCGTAGCTGAAGCCGGCGGCCACCATCAGGTCGGGCTGGGTCAGGCCCTGGGCCAGCAGCCAGCCGGGGCCCAGCTCGCCGCCGAACTCTTCGTCGTAGGTGAAGTGCAGCTCCACCGCACCCTGCGCGGGCCTGGCCACGGCTTCGAGCGCGCGCACGGCGAAGGTGAAGGTGGAGAAGTCGCTCTTGCTCACCGCCGTGGCGCGGCCGTACATCTTGCCCGCCACGATCTCGGCGCCGTAGGGATCGTGCGTCCAGCCCTCGCCCGGGGGCACCACGTCGCCGTGGGCATTCAGCGCAATGGTTTTGCCACCGTCGCCATAAGGGCGGCGCACGATCAGATTGGTGATGGACTCCATGCCATAGGCGCGCACCTCGGCCTCGGGCACGGGGTGCTTTTCGGCCGCAAAGCCAAAGGCGCCGACCAGCGCGGCCGTGCGCTCGGCATGCGGCGCGTTGTTGCCCGGCGGGGTGTCGGTGGGCACGCGCACCAGTTCCTGCAGGAAGCGCACCTGCTCGTCGAAGTGCTGGTCGATCCAGGCGTCGAGTTGTTCGTAGGTATTCATCGGGTTTCCGTGGCGATCTGGTTCAGGACGTGGGTAAAGGCATCGACAGCCAGTTGCATGTCGTCGCTGGTGGTGCTTTCGAGCGGGTTGTGGCTGATGCCGCCGTTCAGGCCGCGCACGAACAGCATGGCCTGGGGCATGGCCTCGTGCAGCTTCATGGCGTCATGGCCGGCGCCGCTGGGCATGTGGTGCAGCGGCACGCCCAGGGACTGCACGGCGCGTTCCCAGCGCTGCTGCCACGGCGCGCTGCTGGGCGCGGCCGAGGCCTTCATCGACAGCTCGGCCGTGTAGCGCAGCCCGCGGCGCGCGGCGATGGCGGCCAGCTCGGCCAGCACGTCGGCGATGAGGGCGTCGCGCTGCGCGTCGGTAGGTGCGCGCAGGTCGAGCGAGAACTGGCAGCGCCCCGGCACCACGTTGACCGAGCCCGACGGCACCTGCAGCTGGCCCATGGTGGCCACGCTGTCGCCATCCCTGGCCGCGCGCTGTTCCAGGTACAGCGCCAGCTCGGCCACGCCGGTGGCGGCGTCGCGGCGCCGGTCCATGGGCGTGGTGCCGGCGTGGCTGGCCATGCCGACCATCTCGCACACGTAGCGCGCACTGCCGTTGATGGAAGTGACGATGCCCAGCGGCAGGTCCAGCTCACACAGCACCGGCCCCTGCTCGATGTGCACCTCGACGAAGCCCAGGTAGCGCGTGGTGTCGCGGCGCAGCCTGGGGATGTCGTCGATGCACAGCCCGGCGTGCTGCATGGCTTCGCGCAGGGTGATGCCGTCGGCGTCCTGCTGCGCCAGCCATTCCTGCTGGAAGCCGCCGACGAGCGCGCCCGAGCCCAGGAAGGTGGCCTTGTAGCGCTGGCCCTCCTCCTCGGCGAACGCCACCACCTCCACGCCAAAAGGCAGGCGGCGGCCGGCGCGGTGCAGTTCGCGCACGCTGGCCATGGGCACGAAGATGCCCAGGCGCCCGTCGTACTTGCCGCCGTTGCGCACGGTGTCGTAGTGGCTGCCGGTCAGCAGGTACTTTCCACCCGCCACGGCCGGGTGGTAGCGTCCCACCACGTTGCCCACGGCGTCGATCTCGACCTCGTCGAAGCCGCAATCGCGCATCCAGTGGCTGATGCGCTGGGCGCAGGCGCGGTGCGCGTCGGTGAGGTAGGTGACGGTGAGCTGGCCTTTCTCGGCGTAGCCCGGGTCGCTGTGCTGGGCCAGCTTTTCCTGCCAGTCCCACACGTCGTTGCCCAGTTGAGGCACCACGCCGAACTTGTCGTTCAGGCGGATCTCGGCGATGCGGTGGATGTTGCGCAGCGCCTCGGCCAGCTCGAAGTCGGCCGGGTTCTCCAGGCGGCGCGCGAAGGTGTCGATGATTTCCTGCTTCGCCAGCCCCGTGCCGCGCGGCCCGCGCACCGCCAGGATGAACGGGAAGCCGAAGCGCGCGTTGTAGTCGGCGTTGAGCTGCTGGATGCGCGCGAACTCCTCGGGCGTGCACTGCGTGAGCCCGGCCTTGCTCTGCTCGTTCGTCGATTCGGCCGTGAGCGTTTGCGCCACCATGGCCTTGCCCGCCAGTTCGGGGTGGGCGCGCACCAGGGCCACCTGGGCATCACGCGGCGCCTGGGCCAGCACGCGCACCATGGCGTGCTTGAGTGCCGCGAGCGATGCGAACGGCCGCGCCTGGAGTGCCTGCGCGGCGATCCACGGCGTGTGCTCGTACAGTCCGTCGAGCATCTGCGCCGCCGCCTCGGGCGTGGCGGCGTTGAGTTCCTGCAGGGTCATGGGCATGGCGTTCACTCTCGAAAAATGAGCTGCTGGCGCTTGTCCAGCAAGGGCTGGAGGCACTTTTGACGTCAAGACTGGGGCGCCGGATAACGCTGCGCCCAATGGCGCGCGATGTCGATGCGGCGGCAGACCCACACCTTGTCGTGCGCCTGGATGTGATCCAGGAAGCGCTGCAGCGCCGTGATGCGCCCGGGCCGCCCCAGCAGGCGGCAGTGCATGCCGATGCTCATCATCCTGGGCGCATCGTCGCCGGCCGGGTCGCCCTCGGCGTAGAGCGTGTCGAAGGTGTCCTTCATGTACTGGAAGAACGGGTCGGCGTGCGAGTAGCCCTGGGGCAGCGCGAAGCGCATATCGTTCACGTCCAGCGTGTAGGGCACGATGAGCTGGTGGTGCGCGCTGCCGTCGCTCCTGGCCACCTTCATCCAGAACGGCAGGTCGTCGCCGTAGTAGTCGCTGTCGTAGGCAAAGCGGCCGTCGTCGGCCACCAGGCGGTGGGTGTGGGGGCTGTCGCGCCCGGTGTACCAGCCCAGGCCGTGGTCGCCGCCCCGGCCGTAGAGCGCGTCGAAGATTTCCATGCACTGCGCCATGTGGGCGCGCTCCACCGCCTCGGGCACACCCTGGTAGTGGATCCACTTCAGGCCGTGGCAGGCCACCTCGTGCCCCAGCTCGGCGAAGGCCTGCGCCACCTCACGGTGGCGCTGCAGCGCCGTGGCCACGCCGAACACCGTGAGCGGCAGGCCGCGCTTCTCGAATTCGCGCAGGATGCGCCACACGCCGGCGCGCGCGCCGTATTCATAGATGCCCTCCATGCTCATGTGGCGCTCGGGGTAGGCCGCCGGGTTGAACATCTCGGACAGGAACTGCTCGCTGGCGGGGTCGCCGTGCAGCACGCAGTTCTCGCCGCCCTCCTCGTAGTTCAGCACGAACTGCACCGCCACGCGCGCGCCGCCGGGCCAGCGGGCGTGCGGGGGCGTGCGGCCATGGCCGATCAGGTCGCGCGGGTAGGCAGCGGTGGCGTCGTAAACGGCAGGGGAATTCATGTGCGCAGGTGCCTCAGGAAAGGGCCATGGAAAGTTCGTTGACGGGCTGCTCGCGCTCGAAGGTCAGGCTGGCCTCGACGTTCTGCAGGTGCTCCTGCATCAGCCGCACGGCCAGCGCCTCGTCGCGCGCGGCCAGCGCCTTGACGATCTCGCCATGCTCCTCGTGCGAATGCTCGGCGGCGCTGGCGCTCTGGTACATCAGGGTGATGAGCGCGCAGCGCGAGATCAGCTCGCCCAGCAGTTGCGCCAGCACCTGGTTGCCCATCAGCTCGGCCATGCAGACGTGGAAGTCGCCCAGCAGCTCGGTGCGGCCGGACACGTCGTCCTGCGCGACGGCGGCCTTCTCGCGCGCCACGTGCTCGCGCAGGGCGCGGACCTTGGCGGGCGTGACCTCGCGCACGAAGGCGCGCGTCATTTCCGTCTCCAGCATGCGGCGCACGGCGAACACCTGCCTGGCCTCCTCCACCGAGGGCGCGGCCACGAAGGCGCCGCGCGCGGGCTCCAGGCGGATCAGGCGGTTCTGCGAGAGCTGGAACAGCGCCTGGCGCACCAGCGTGCGCGACACGCCGAAATGGTCGGCCAGCTTCTGCTCGGCCAGCTTGGTGCCGGGGCGCAGCCGGTGCTCGACGATGGCGCGGGTCAGGCTCTCGACGATGAAACTGGTGGTGGACGTTTCCATGGCCGCATGATAGCGGCGGTGACATAATGTGTATACACTTTTAGTAGACCGAAGCCTAGGCACTTCCCCTGATACCGTGGCGCAAACCACCGAAGGACATGCCGTGACCGCCGCCCCCTCCACCCCCGACCCGGTGCGCGCGCCGCGCGCCTTCCTCGAACACCTCTACGGCGTGGCCGTGCGCCAGGCGCTGCCGCGGCACACCCTGGCCGCCTTCCTGCCGCCCCCGCCGGGCCCGGGCGGGCGCACGCTGGTGCTGGGCGCGGGCAAGGCCGCCGGCGCCATGGCCCAGGCGCTGGAGGCGCTGTGGCCCGCCGACGCGCCGCTGTCCGGCCTGGTCGTCACGCGCTACGGCCACACGCCGCCGCGCCCCGCCGGGCTGGCGCAGCGCATCGAGGTGGCGGAGGCCGCCCACCCCGTGCCCGACGCCGCCGGCCTGGCCGCCGCCAGGCGCATGCTGGCGCTGGCCCGGGGCCTGCGCGGCACCGACCTGGTGCTGTGCCTGGTCTCCGGCGGCGGTTCGGCACTGCTCACGCTGCCCGGCGAGGGCCTGGCGCTGGCCGACAAGCAGCGCATCAACCAGGCCCTGCTGGACAGCGGCGCCGCCATCGGCGAGATGAACTGCGTGCGCAAGCACCTCTCGCGCATCAAGGGCGGGCGCCTGGCCGCCGCCTGCGCGCCGGCGCGCGTGGTCACGCTGTGCATCAGCGACGTGCCGGGCGACGACCCCTCGGTCATCGCCAGCGGCCCCACCGTGCCCGACGCCAGCACCTGCGCCGACGCGCTCGCCATCCTCGCGCGTTACGGCATCGGCGTGCCCGCGCCCGTGCGGGCCGCGCTGCAGGCCGGCGCCTGCGAAACGCCCAAGCCGGGCGACCCGGCCTTCCACGGCCACGTGGTGCACCTGGTCGCCACGCCCCAGCAATCGCTGCAGGCGGCGGCCGCGGCGGCGCGCGCCGCGGGCCTGGCGGCGCACGTGCTGTCGGACGACATCGAGGGCGAATCGCGCGAGGTGGGCAAGGTGCACGCGGCCCTGGCGCGCGCCGTGGCGCGGCACGGCCAGCCTTTCGCGCGGCCCTGCGTGCTGCTCTCGGGCGGGGAAACCACCGTCACCCTGCGCCCCCAGCCGCCAGGCACGCCCAGGGGGCGCGGCGGCCGCGCGGGCGAGTTCTGCCTGGGGCTGGCGCAGGCGCTGCAGGGCGTGCCGGGCGTGTGGGCGCTGGCGGCCGACACCGACGGCATCGACGGCGTGGAGGACAACGCCGGCGCCCACGTGGCGCCCGACACCCTGGCGCGCGCCCAGGCCCTGGGCCTGCGCCTGGGCGCGCACCTGGACCGCAATGACGCCTGCGGCTACTTCGGGCCGCTGGGCGACCTGTTCGTCACCGGGCCGACGCATACCAACGTGAACGACTTCCGCGCGCTCCTGATTCTGTAGCTTGCAGCGCTTTCTGGATAAGCGCCGGAGGCCAAAAACACTGAAAATCCCCGTTTCCCATCTGGAGACCCGCCCATGCCCCGCTTCTCGGCCAACCTCAGCATGCTTTTCACCGAAGTGCCCTTCCTCGACCGCTTCGCGCGCGCCGCGCAGGCCGGCTTCGAGGCGGTGGAGTTCATGTTCCCGTACGCCCACAGCCCGCAGGAGATCAAGGCCCGGCTGGACGCCACGGGGCTGAAGGCCGTGCTGCACAACCTGCCTGCCGGCGACTGGGACGGCGGCGAGCGCGGCATCGCCTGCGACCCCGCGCGCGTGGCCGAATTCCGCGCAGGCGTGGCGCAGGGCGTGGCCTACGCCACCGCCTTGGGCGTGCCCCAGCTCAACTGCCTGGCGGGCAAGGCCCCCGCCGGCGCCGATGACGCGCTGCTGCGCCGCACCCTGGTCGAGAACCTGCGCTTTGCCGCGGCCGCCCTGCAGCACGCCGGACTGCGCCTGCAGGTGGAGCCCATCAACCCGTACGACATGCCGGGCTTCTACCTGCAGCGCACGGCGCAGGCGCTGTCCGTGCTCGACGAAGTGGGCGCCCCCAATGCCTTCGTGCAATACGACGTGTACCACGCCCAGCGCACCGAAGGCGAGCTGGCCGCGACGCTGGAGCGGCACCTGGCGCGCATCGGCCACATCCAGATCGCCGACAACCCGGGGCGCCACGAGCCCGGCACCGGCGAGATCAACTACCCCTTCCTGTTCCAGCACCTGGACCGCATCGGCTACCAGGGCTGGGTCGGCGCGGAGTACCGTCCCGCCGCCGCCACCGAGGCCGGACTGGGTTGGCGCACGGCGCTCTGCGCCTGAATGGCGCGGCCGGGTACCTTTTGTTGCAATGCACCATCTTGATGCAGCACAATGTATCGGCCACCACCGATTGCCCCGCCCCGGCACGCGCCGTAGATTGGGGCGATCGCCACCGTCGCTGGCGCCGAGGGTTCTTCCATGCAACACGGGCAGTCGTTCCACCCCCCGCCTCCCGCGCCGCCGCCCACGCCTGCGGCCGCGCCCTCCACCGAGCCGCTGCACGCCGTGCCCAGCACGCTGCTGATCCCGCTGGCGGCGCGCGCCAAGGGCGACGCCCTCTTTCCCCACCTGGCCTGCCACGATGCCGAGGCCCAGCGCCAGTTGGCGGTGCTGGACGCCGACGTGGGCAGCTATCTGGCCGACCGCCCCACGGTGCTGAACATCCTGTGGCGCACGCGGCGCCTGCGCACAGCGGGCGAGGACTTTTTCGCGCGCCACCCGCTGGCCTGGGGGGTGAACCTGGGCTGCGGTCTGTCGCACTACTTCCAGTGGCTCGACCAGGGCCGCAACACCTGGCTCGACGCCGACCTGCCCGAGGTCATGGCGCTGCGCCGCGCGCTGGCGCCGCCCACGTCCCCCCGGCTGCGCCAGGCCATGCTCGACCTGCGCAACCCCCAGTGGTGGCAGGCGTTGCACCTGCCCCGGCGCGCGCTCGGGCAGCCCCTGTTCATGCTGTGCGAGGGCGTGCTGATGTACCTGCAGCCCGCGCAGGTGCGCCAGGTGCTGCGCGAATTCGCCACGCACGCCCCGGCGGGCTCGCGGCTGTTCATCGACACCCTGGCCCAGTGCGCCGTGGGCCAGGCCGGCCTGCACGCCAGCGTGGGCCGCACGGGCGCGCAGTTCCACTGGGGCATCCGGCACGTGCGCGAGCTGACCGACTGCCACCCCCGCCTGCAGTTGCTGCAGACGCACAGCGTGGCCGAGTGCTACGGCTGGGCGGGCCTGGCCATGGAGGCCCTGTGGCGCCCCTGGTTCAGCGCACCGCTGTACGGCCTGGCCGAACTCGGGGTGGAATAGCCCGGGCGGCGCAGGCGCCGCCCGGCGGCAGGGTCAGAACTTCACGGTCAGGCCCACGCTGAGCGCGCGGCCCATGCCCGGCACCGACACGCCCCAGGGCACGGCGGTTCCGGCCATGGTCATGCCCTGCCCCAGGTAGGCGCCGCCCTGCGGGTGGTAGTACATGCGGTCGAGCAGGTTGTCCACGCCCACGTCCAGGCGCACCTGCTGCCAGGCGTAGCTGGCGCGCAGGTTGAGCAAGCCGTAGCCGGGGGTGCCGACCTCGTTGCGCACCTGGGAAGTGCGGGTCTTGGCCGCCACCAGCAGCCATTCGGCCGACGCCGTGAAGCCGCCCTGGCGCTGCGTGAGCGCCAGGCGCGCGTTCAGCGGCATGGTGTTGTACAGGCCGTCGCCGGTGCTGCGGTTCTTGCCCTGCACGTAGCTCACCGCGCCGCCCAACTGCCAGCGCCCTGCGCCACCGGCTTGCCCCAGATCGGCGAAGCCCGACAGGTCGAAGCCGTACAGCCGCGCGTCCTGGTTGGCGAAGCGCAGGTAGACGAAGCCCTGCGTGGCCGTGCGGTTGGCCGCCGTGCAGGCCGACATGGCGCCCGCGCCGCTGCAGCGTTCGGCGTCGATGTAGTTGTCCACATAGCTGAGGTAGGGCGTGAGCTTGACGCCCCAGCGCTCGCCGCTGGCGTCGTGCCAGTCGGCGGTGGCGCTGAGCGTGTTGGCCACCTCGGGCTTCAGGTCGGGGTTGCCCACGTAGCCATTGCCGTCGCCCGCCATGTTGACCATGCGCATGGCCATCCCGCCGGTGGACCAGGCGTAGCGCTCGTACAGGTTGGGCGCGCGCGACTTGTGCGCGAAGCCGAACTCGTAGCTGGCCTCGGCGCTGGCGGTGTAGCGCGCCAGGGCGGTGAAGTCGGCGTTGGTATCGCTGCGCTGGCGGTCGCGCGCGTTGAAGGCCTGCGCCTCCATGCCGTAGCCACTGGCGTTGTAGCCCTGCACCGGCCCGCTGCCGGTGCGCACGCGGCTGGCGCGCAGGCCGAGCTGCGTCAGCCACTGCGGGCTCCAGCGGGCCTCCCACTCGCCGTACAGGTCGAGCCGGTCACGGCGGCCATCCCGGATGTTCCAGAAGGTGTCGGGCGCCATGCCGCCGCCCGAGGGCAGCCACCAATCGTCGAGGCGGTAGCGCTGGGCCTCGGCGCCCACGCGCAGGGTGTCGCGCGGCGACAGCGCGATGTCGCCGCGCACCTGCACGCCCGTCGTCCTGCCCTCGGTGTCCATGGGCATGCCGGGCACGTCGTTGGCGCCGCCGTACCAGAACTGCTTGTCCGGCCCGAAATTCATGCCGTGGCGGGTGCGCTCGTGGTACGCGCGGGCCTGCAACTGCCCCCAGCCGAACTGGCCCTGGTAGCGCAGGTTGAGCTGCTGGCTGTCGTTGCGTGTCATGTCCATGCGTTGGTTCGGGTAGTTCTGGTAGGGGATGTCCTGCACGCCCAGGCGCAGTTCCACCAGATCAGACGCGCCGCGCACGGCATAGGCCAGCGCATGGTTGCGCGTCTTGTAGCTGCTGGAGCCGACTTCGTCGCCCCCGAGCCACTGGGCGGGCTTGTTGCCGGCGGCGGGCCCGGCGGCCTTGAACGCGCTGGCGGCCTTGTAGTTGTCCGACTGCGCGGCCGCACCGTCGTAGCGCAGGCTCATCTGCTCGGTGGCATAGGTGGCCGAGGCACGGGCGCCGCTGGCGTTGCCGTTGCTGCGGTAGTAGCCGCCCAGCTCGCCCTTGAGCAGGCGCGCCTGCCCGGGCTCGGCGAACTCCGGCGGCGCCGACTCCACCTGGATCGTGGCGCCGATGCTGTCGCCCCCGACGCTCACCGGCGTGATGCCGGCGAACAGGCGCACGCTGCCCACGCGCGCCGGGTCGATGTACGACAGCGGCGGGTTCATGTGGTTGGCGCACGAGGAGATCAGGTCCATGCCATCGACCTGGATGCGCAGCCGGTCGTCCGACAGGCCCTGCACGCTGGGCAGGCTGGACACGCCGCCGGCCCCCACCAGGCTCACGCCGGGCAGGTTGCGCAGCAGTTGGGCCGTGTCGCTGCCCCAGGCGCGGCCGGCCTGCAGGCTGGCGCCGTCGGCGGCACTGGCGCCCAGCGGCTGGGCGGCGGAACGGGGGGCGGTCACCTCGACGGCGTCCAGCGCCCCCTCCTGTGCGGCAGCCAGCAGCGGCAGGGCGGCAAGAAAGGCGCAAAGAGGGCGCAGCGCAAGGCTGCGCGGGCATGCCGCACGGGCATGCCAACGGTTTTCACGGTTCATGGCAAATCAAAAACGAAAAGGGACGGGCCGCGCCCGCGCGGCGGCGCACAGCGCGCCGGCACGGTCAGCGGAAGCCAGGCAGAGGAAGATTCAGGCCGCGGGCGGCGCCTGCGCAGGCGGGCGCGCGTAGCCGCGCGGCAGCGTGCGCGGAGCCTGCGGCTGCGGCACGGCATGGCGTGAGGCCTGCAGCGCCAGGCCCGGCACCACGGGGGCGGTGCTGGCCGGTGCCAAGCCGGTGCCGGCCACACTGCAGACGGGGCACCCCTGGCCATGGTGGCCCATGGGATCGGAGTCCTGCACGGGCACGCTGGCGGCGCCCGACGCGTCGGCCACCAGCACGGTGCAGACATCGCCATGCAGGTACTGCGCCGACAGCCACCGCGCCAGGTGCGCGGTGCTGACCTGGCCCATCCACAGCTGCCCCAGCAGCGCCAGAGCGGCAAGGGCCATGCCCAGGCCCCAGCGGCGGTGGCGAGAGAAAGGAGGAGCAGTCACGGGCGGCCATGCTGCCGCCTGTGGCCGCCTGGCGCCTTGTCGCGTGTCAATAAAACGCCCCTGGGTTGCCGGAACGCAACGGCGCCCGCGCCCGCGCGGCACGGGCAGGCCATGCCCCCATGCCACAATGCGGCATGCATGCGACCCCGGCCTCTGCGGCGGACGCCGAGATGGCCCCCCCGCAACGCACCGACGACACCCCGCCCAACGTGATCGACACGTTGTACCAGGCCGCCCTCGGCCCCACCGGGGCGCCGCACTACCTTCCCCGCTTCGAGATCTTCGAGACCCTGGGCCGCACCCGCACCGGCTGGAACTGGGCCGCCGCGCTGTGTACCCTGGGCTGGCTGCTCTACCGCAGGCTGTGGCTCCCCGCGCTGGTGTACGCCTGCGCGGTGGAAGGCCTGGTGCTGCTGTGGTTCGCGGCCCTGCGCCCCTGGCTGCAGCCGCCGCTGCCCATCGAGGCCGGCCTGGGGCTGGCCCTGCTGGTGCTGAGCTGCGCGCTGCCGGGCCTGTGGGGCGATGCGCTGGTCTACACCGACATCCGCAAGCGCACCCTGCGCGCGCTGGATGGCGCGCCCAACGTGGCCCAGGCGCACACCGCGCTGGCGCAGGTGGCGCCCACCCTGCCGCGGCTCTATGCGCTGGCCGGCCTGTACGTGGCCCTGGGCGCGGCCTTGCTGGGTGCTGCGCTGTGGGTGCCGCGCCCCTCGCACGAAGTCACCACCAGCGTGGCCCACGCGGGCTTGGCCACCGTCCTGCCGCGCACGCCGGCCTCTGCCCCAGCGTCGGCACCGGAGCCCCTGGCCGCTGCGTCGGCCAGCGTGGTGGCGGCATCGGATACGCTGCCCCCGCCGCCGCCAATGGAGGCCGCCCCGGCGCCAGAGCCGCCCGCCTCTGCCCCGCCCGTGGTGACGCCACCGCCAGCGGCAGCGGCCGCCCCCCGCGCTGCCGAGCCCCTGAACGGCAAGACGAGCCGCCAAGCCGCCAAGGCCCCGGCCAAAGCCGGCGAATCCGCCCCCCAAGCGAAAACCAGCGCCAGGAAGGCCAAAAGCAAATCGACCCAGGCCGGTGGCCCGCCTTCCAAGGCGCCACAAGACGCCGAACCAGCGCCGCTGCAGGCCAAGCGCTACTACATCACCGTCGGCGTGTTTGCCGACAGCGCCAATGCGCGCAAGGTGGAAAAACAGTTGCGCAAGGCCAAGCTGCCCGTCCAGGTGCAAACCGTGGGTACCAACAAGGGCGAGTACACGCGCGTGCGCGCCGGCCCCTTCCGCAAGGCCAGCGAAGCCCGCGCGGCCGCCCAGCGCATTCGCGGCATGGGGCTGGAGGCGGTCGTCTTCCAGCAGCGCTGACAGTTGGTGACAAGCGCTGGCGCCAGGCCGGATAAGGTAGCGCGGCACCACCAAATCACCATCACCGGAGTCCCCGCCATGCGCCAGCCCCCCGCCTTCCTGATGCTTTCCACCCTGGCCGGCCTGGCCCTGCTGGCCGGCTGCAGCAGCCCGCGCCCGTACGCCTCGCCAGTCTGGCAGCCGCAAGGCGGCGCCTGCAGCGCGGGGCCGGCGCAAACGGTGGTGGGCCAGCAGGCCACGGCGTCGGTGATGGAACAGGCGCGCCAGCGCTCGGGCGCGCTGATGGCGCGCATCCTGCGGCCGGGGCAGGCCGTGACCAAGGAGTTCGACGCCGAGCGCCTGAACCTGGAGGTCGATGCGCAAGGCCGCATCGTCGCCGTGCGCTGCGGCTGAAACTAATCGGCCAGGAACAGCGCCTGCAGGTCGCTCAGGAAGTCGAAGCCGCGCTCCGTGGGGCGCACGTGGCCCATGTCGCGCACGACCAGGCCCTTGCGCTCCGCCTCTTCCAGGCCGCGCGCGATGGCCGTCACCGGCAGGCCCGTGCGCTCGCAGAAGTCCTGCAGCGCAAAGCCTTCGCGCAGGCGCAGGGCGTTGAGCATGTACTCGAACGGCAGGTCGGCGCGGCGCACGTCTTCGTCCTGCGCCACGGCGCGGCCCGCCAGGGCGTTGTCCATGTACAGGCGCGGCTCGCGGTAGCGCACCTGGCGCACGACGCGGTGCGCGAAGCTGAGCTTGCTGTGCGCCCCGGCGCCGATGCCGAGGTAGTCGCCGAACTGCCAGTAGTTGCCGTTGTGCACGCACTGGTGGCCCTTGCGCGCGTAGGCCGAGACTTCGTAGCGCGCCAGGCCCGCGGCGGCCGTCATCTCGGTGATGCGGTCGAGCATGGCGTAGGCGTCGTCGCCCTCGGGCAGCGCGGGCGGGTGCTTGGCGAACCAGGTGTTGGGCTCGATGGTGAGGTGGTAGACCGACAGGTGCGGCGGCGCGAAGGCCAGCGCCGTCTCCAGGTCGCGCTCCAGGCCGGCCAGGGTCTGGCCCGGCAGCGCGTACATGATGTCGAGGTTGAAGGTCTCGAACGCCTGCGCCGCCTCCTGCACGGCGGCCAGCGCCTGCGCGCGGTCGTGCACGCGGCCCAGGGCTTTCAGGTGCCCGTCGTCGAAGCTCTGCACGCCGATGGACAGGCGCGTCACCCCGGCGGCGCGGAAGGCGCGAAAGCGCTCCTTCTCGAACGTGCCGGGGTTGGCCTCCAGCGTGGTCTCGCAGTCGGCCTCGACGCGCAGGCGCGCGCGGATGTCGGACAGCAGCCGGTCAATGCCGCCGGGCGAGAACAGGCTGGGCGTGCCGCCGCCGATGAAGATGCTGTGCACGGTGCGGCCCCACACCAGCGGCAGCGCGGCTTCGAGGTCGGCCACCAGCGCGTCGATGTAGCGCTGCTCGGGCAGCTCGCCCGCCTTCATTTCGTGCGAGTTGAAGTCGCAGTACGGGCACTTGCGCAGGCACCAGGGCAAATGCACGTACAGCGACAGCGGCGGCAGGCTGGCAAGCTGCAGCAGGCCGGGACGCATGTAGTGCTGGATGTCGCGGGGAGAGGTCATTGCGCTCTTGAAACGATAGCTGCCAGCGCTTGTCCAGCAAGGTTTTTCATATCAAAACCATCGCAATGGCTCGACAGGAAAGCGCTGGAAGCTCTCATTTTGATAGCCAATGTTCGCGCATCAGCGCCAGCATCTGCTGCGCGGCGCGGCCACGGTGGCTGTGCGCGTTCTTCACCTCGGCGGGCAGTTCGGCGAAGGTCTTGCCGAATTCGGGGATGAACATCACCGGGTCGAAGCCGAAGCCCCCGCTGCCGCGGCGCTCGGGCGCGATCTCGCCCTTGACGCGGCCCACGGCGATGAGCGGCTCGGGGTCTTGCGGGCCGCGCACGGCCACCAGCGTGCTGACCATGGCGGCGCGCCGGTCGGCGATGCCCTGCATCTGCTCCAGCAGCGCGCGCACATTGGTGTCGTCGCCCTTGTCGTAGCCGAACTGGGTGGCGTAGTAGGCCGTCTGCACGCCCGGTAGGCCGCCGAAGGCATGCACGCACAGGCCCGCGTCGTCGGCCAGCGCGGGCAGGCCGGTGTGTTCGGCGGCGAAGCGCGCCTTGGCCAGCGCGTTCTCGACGAAGGTGCAGTGCGGCTCCTCGGCCTCGCCCACGCCCAGGTCGACCTGGCACACCAGCTCCACGCCCAGCGGCGCCATCATGGCCTGCAGCTCGGCGAGCTTGCCGCGGTTGTTCGATGCCAAAACGATTTTCATAGTCAAATCAGGCGCCAGCGCCCGTCCATCAAGCGCTGGAAGCTATCAATTCGAGAGTGCCTGGCGCTGCAGCGCCACCAGTTCGCCAATGCCTTTTTCGGCCAGTGCCAGCAGCTGGTCCATCTCGGCGCGCGTGAAGGCCACGCCCTCGGCCGTGCCCTGCACCTCCACGTAGTGGCCGGCGCCGGTCATCACCACGTTCATGTCGGTGTCGCAGTCCACGTCCTCGACGTACTCCAGGTCGAGCAGCGGCGTGCCTTGCACGATGCCGACCGAGATCGCGGCCACGGGCGCCGTGATGGGCGAGGCGGCGATCTTGCCCGCCGCGAGCAGGCCGTTGACCGCATCCTGCGCGGCCACGAAGGCGCCTGTAATAGCGGCCGTGCGCGTGCCGCCGTCGGCCTGGATAACGTCGCAGTCGAGCTGGAGGGTGCGCTCGCCCAGGGCCTTGAGGTCGAACACCGCGCGCAGGCTGCGGCCGATGAGGCGCTGGATCTCCTGCGTGCGCCCGCTTTGCTTGCCGCGCGCGGCCTCGCGGTCGCTGCGCGTGTGGGTGGAGCGCGGCAGCATGCCGTACTCGGCCGTGACCCAGCCCTCGCCGCTGCCGCGCTTGTGCGGCGGCACCTTTTCCTCGACCGAGGCGGTGCACAGCACTTTCGTGTTGCCGAACTCGATGAGCACCGAGCCCTCGGCATGGATGGTGTAGCCGCGCGTGATGCGCACGGCGCGCAACTGGTCGGCGGCGCGCTGGCCGCTGCGTTCAAACGTCATGGAGAAGATTCCTTTTCAGGTAGGCGTGGCGCGCTGCGCGCTCATGCTTTTTTGGCTGCGGAGCGGCGGATGGCTTCGTTGATCTCGGCGATGGAGCGCTCGATGGCCGCATCGTCGAGGTCGTCGACCAGCGCATCGAGCGGCCCCGACTGGATCGTGGACTCGAAGGCGTCGTCGTCGATGCCCTCGGTGGAAATGCCCTGGGTGGACTCGAAGGCATCGGGCGTCTCCCACTCCATGGCGACGACGGTGACGTTGTCGCTGGTGCTGCCGGCCTTGCGCAGCGCGTCTTCCACCAGGTCGGGCACGGCCTGGGCCACGGCCTGGCGGCCCAGCTCGCGCGTGATGGTTTCGTCGTCCAGGCTGCCCCACAGGCCGTCGGAGCACAGCAGGATGCGGTCGCCCTGCTCCAGCGTCACCGGGCCGGTGATGTCGAAGATGGGCTTGGACGGCGAGCCCAGGCAGGTGAACAGCACGTTGCGGTTGACGCGCTCCAGGCCGGGGGTGATGGCCATGTTGCGCAGTTCCAGGTACGAGTGGTCGCGCGTACGCGAGAGCAGCGCGCCGTCGCGCACCATGTACAGGCGCGAGTCGCCACAGTGGATCCACTGCGCGCGCCCGTCCTGCACCACGGCGGCCACCAGCGTGGTGCGCGGCGTGTCGAGCATGCCCTTGTCGATGGCGTGGCGCAGGATCTGGTGGTGCGCCGCCAGCAAGGCCTCGGAGAGGAACTCGCGCACGTCGTCGAGCTTGGGCTTGGCCATGCGCTGGAACATCGCCGAGATGGTCTGCAGCGCGATCTGCGCCGCCACCTCGCCCTGGGGGTGCCCGCCCATGCCGTCGGCCAGCGCGAACAGGCCCGACTCGCGCGTGTAGCAGTAGCCCATGCGGTCTTCGTTCTTCTCGCGGCCGCCGCGGCGGCTGACCTGGAATACGGAGAACTTCATTTCGGCTTCACACCGAGATCGGTGGCCTCGCCGAGTTTTTGCACGTTCTTCTTGGCGTCGGAGACCAGGGTGTCGAGCTGCAGGCGCATTTTTTCAGCCACCGTGAGTTTGGTGTAGCGGCGCTCGCCCTCGCGCGAAAGCTCTTTCTGCAGGGCGAACACGGATTGCGGGCGCGACAGCGGATCGAGCGCCATGCACCATTCGACCACCTCGATCAGGTTGTCGGAGTACACGCCGCGCAGCTTGGTCAGCGCCAGCGACAGGCGGTCTTTCTCGGTGCGCTGCGGCGCCTCGTTGGGCGGAAAGCCCTGCATGCAGGCATAGATGCAGGCGCCGATGGCGTAGATGTCGGTCCACGGGCCCATCGAGGCATCGCGCCGGTACATCTCGGGCGCGGCGAAGCCGGGCGTGTACATCGGGCGGATGAAGTTGCCCTCCTTGGACAGCACCTCGCGCGCCGCGCCGAAGTCGATCATCACGGCACGGTTGTCGTCGGTGATGAAGATGTTGGCCGGCTTGATGTCGAGGTGCAGCATCTTGTGCTGGTGCACGATGCGCAGGCCGCGCAGCACTTCGTCGAACAGCGAGCGGATGGTGGATTCGCGGAACACCTTCTGCGTCTTGAGGTCGCGCGCGGTGATGATGAAGTCCTGCAGGGACGCGCCCTCCAGGTAGTTCATCACCATGTAGACGGTTTCGTTCTCGCGGAAGAAGTTGAGCACGCTCACCACCGAGGCATGCGAGATCTGCGCGAGCGAGCGGCCTTCCTCGAAGAAACTCTTGAGGCCCAGGCGGTACAGCGAGAGCTTCTCCGGCGGCACCTTGGGCGTCAGCTCGCCCGGCGCCCGCGTGGCCAGCGAGGCGGGCAGGTACTCCTTGATGGCCACTTGCTGGCCCTCGCCGTCCACCGCCAGGTACACCACGCCAAACCCCCCGGCCGCCAGCCGACGCACCACGCGATAGCCACCAATCAGGGTGTCGGGAGGCAAAGGTGCGGGCTTGATCTTGGGCGACGACATACTTTCTGCGAAGAGACCTCGGGCGGGGGAGTGGAACCCGGATAATCGCCGGATCGCAAGCAACCATCGGAAAGTCCTATGCCAGTTTACAGCATGACCGGGTACGCCAGTGCCCAGCATGGCACCAGCGCGGAAGGCGCCCAGGCGCCTGCGGCGGCACACCGGCTGGGACTGGAAATCCGCTCCGTCAACAGCCGCTTCCTCGACCTCACGCTGCGCCTTCCCGACGAACTGCGGGTGCTGGAGCCGCAACTGCGCACGCTGTTGACCACACGGCTCAAGCGCGGCAAGGTGGAACTGCGCGCCGCCATCGAAAGCGAAGGCGGCGGCGCCCTGCCCACCCCCTCGCCCCAGTTGCTGCAGCGCCTGAACGGGCTGCAGGACACCGTGCAGGCCTGGCTGCCCCAGGCCGCACCGCTGAGCGTGGCCGACGCCCTGCGCCTGTGCACCAACGCCAGCGCCGGTTCGGACCAGGACTGGAGCGGCATCGCCCCGCAGCTCGCCGAGCAGGCCCTGGGCGAATTGATCGCGGCGCGCGAGCGCGAAGGCCAGCGCCTGGCCGCCATGCTGCAGGACCGCGTGGCGCAACTGCGCGCGCTCGCCGGCCAGGCCACGCCGCTGGTGCCCCGGCTCGTGGAGCAGCAGCGCCAGCGCTTCATGGAGCGCTGGAAGGACGCCATGGCCCTGGCCGATGGCGCCGTGGCGCCGGAAGCGGCCCAGGACCGCGCCCTCACCGAAGCCACCGCCTTCGCCATCCGCATCGACGTGGCCGAGGAAATCACGCGCCTGCAGTCCCACCTCGACGAGATCGAGCGCCTGCTGGAAAAAGGCGGGGAAATCGGCAAGCGCCTGGACTTCCTGATTCAGGAACTGCACCGCGAGGCGAACACGCTGGGCTCGAAATCGGCAGCGCTCGACCTCACGCACATCAGCGTGGACATGAAGGTGCTGATTGAGCAGATGCGCGAGCAGGTGCAAAACATTGAATAAAGGCCCATGCGGCCCCATACCGTCCCAAATTTTCGATTTACCCAACACTTTTCAGCAACATCCTCCCGCATGGCAGCCCACCCTGTCCCAATGGGGGGCCCATGACGTGCCATCTTGTTTCATTGAAGTGCACGCGATTTGTCGGGTAAATCGCTGAAGACAGCGCTCTGATCTGCGCAGCCAGGCAACTGCGCATCATGACCCCAGCCCGAGCGCGGCGAGACTGGTCACAGCGCCAAGATGCCCAATTCCTCCTGCCGCGAAATTTCGCCCCTATAGGCGGCTGATCTCCTATGGCGGTTGCTCGCTCGCCGTTGCGTCCCTCGCACCCAGAGTCGACCATTTCCCAGTGAATTCCCCAATCGATTGGCGCGCTTCAGCGCGACAGTCGTGCGCAGCATTGCTTACAAGGACCCCCATGCCATCTATTGAACAAAAAACCAAGACAGTCACGGATCTGACATTGAGATCCTGGCTGAACGCAGGTCCGGTGGACCGGAGCATCGGCAACAGTCTGATGTTCGTGGCGTCCGAAGCCAGCTCGAGGTCAGGACGAGCGTCCTGGATCTTGTGCTACCGGTTCGGCGGTCGGCAGAAAGAGAAAGTGCTCGGCCGGTACCCAGACATCTCGCTCAAGGAAGCCCGAGAAATCGCTCTGCGCGATCGGGCACTCATTCAGCAAGGAGTGGACGTGGCAGCTCTCAAGCGCCGCGAGAAGCTAAAGGCCCGCGAGATGCACAGCGTCTCATCTCTTGCTCGTCTCTGGTACGAACGGGAGATCGAATCGCGGTACAAGCACCCTGAGAACGTCGAACGGGTGATCCGTCGACACATCCAGCCAGCCATCGGGAGGCTTCCTGTCGACGAAATCCGCCCTATCCACATCGACGATGTGCTCATGCGAATCGTGGCTACCGGCTCGCCGACAGTAGCAAACGACGCCCGTCGCTACCTGCATCGCATGTTCCATTTCGCCGTCAAGCGCAAATGGCTCGAGCTGAACCCAGCCTATGGGTTCAGCACCTTTGATGCCGGTGGCATCGAGAGGGCCAAAAGCCGGTGGCTCACCACAAAAGAGTTGGCCGTCTTGGCGCAAACCATGCGGACGACCCCGAACTTTGGCCGACCGAACGAATTGGCTATCTGGCTGTTGCTCGCCCTTTGCGTGCGAAAGATGGAACTGCTGTCAGCCCGCTGGTCAGAATTCGATCTCCACGAAGCCGTGTGGACATTGAAGCCATCGCGCACCAAGACAAACACTGCGATCCGAATTCCCCTGGCCCCGCCGGTTATCGAGTGGCTAAAAGAACTCAAAGTGTTCTCGTTTGGCAGCGATTACCTGTTCCCCGCACGGCGGTTGGTACAGGAACGCCTTGGAATCCGGAACACCAATCGCTACCCCCATGTCAGTCCAGACACCTTGAACGTGGCGTTGAACCGGCTTCCTTTGGGGAATTTGGAACACTTCACCGTCCACGACATGCGCAGGACAGCGCGCACACAGATGGCGGCTCTCGGCATCGACCGGTTCGTGGCGGAAAGGGCGTTGAACCACAAGGTCAGAGATGTGGAAGGGATTTACAACCAGTACGACTACTTTGAGGAACGCAGGGTGGCCTTGTCGCGCTGGGCTGCATTGCTTTCAGGTATGGACACATCTGCTCAAGTTGAGCAAGGAGCACATGCTACCAACACGCTCTGAAGCAGCCCTCAAGAGGGCTGCCTACTCATTAAGCGGCAGATTTACACTGTCCGACCCACTCCATCATCCACGGGCCCAGTAATACACAAGGCACTTGTCGGCAGCAGGTGCTCTAGCAGCACCTCCACTGGCAAAATCAGCGCTACACCAATTGGTCAACTCGACACCGAGGAACGGATGCCTTCACTACGAAACTACGACATATTTGTCAGTCACGCATGGCAGTACAACCAAGATTACTACAATCTCATCAATCTTTTATTGTCTGCACCGAACTTTCAATTTCGCAATTACTCTGTGCCGACACACGATCCTTTGGTAAGCGCTGCCACTCCGGTTGGTCTGCAGAAATTGGCCGACCTGCTCGATACCCAAATTCGCCCGACTCAGTGCGTCCTGGTGATTGCTGGGATGTATGCTAACCACAAGTATTGGATCGACAAGGAGATGGCGATCGCAGAGTCATACGGTAAGCCGATGATTGGCCTAGTTCCTTGGGGGCAGCAGCGAGTCCCAACGGGCGTCCAAGAGCGATGTCACGAAATGGTGCACTGGAGCACGGTGTCAATCGTGGATGCAATCCGGCGGCGAGCGCTGTAGCGCGTGCCGCGCAGGCTCGCTGGTACTCCGACTTGTATCAAAACGGCAACTTGAACCGCCAGTCGCGTGAAAGCGGCACGCGGGCTTGGCGCCGTTCGTTGGCACTGTAGGTCGCATACGCGGCATCGGCAGGTTCACCCAGCAGGTCAGACCGCTCGGCTGGCGTCAAGCTGGCGTTGGTGGCCGCTTGCAACTGCGCCTGAAGAGCGGGCAAATCCAGCGGCAACGCAGCAATCCGGCCACCCTCCCCCACCGCGATCACACGATGGCGTGTGGTGTCAGGTACCATCACCACCACGGTACTCGCCAAGAAGGAAGTGGCCAGTCGACGGTGTAGGGCAAGCGACCATAGCGACGCCTGCCCATCAACGCCTCCCCCCGTGAGCAGCACGTTCTGATCCGGCAACGGCAATAGTTGCATCACCGGGCCGATGTGCGCCACGCCCATTTCGCTTTCGAAGGACTGAGGAGGGCTATCTTCCCGCAGACTCAAGCGCCAAAGCCTGCCACTGTCGGCAGCCGCATAGCCCATCCCTCCCGCCAGAGCACAGGGCTGAAGGCTACCACCGTCACCGCGCCAATGCCGCGCTTGTCCGACCGCGGGCTGCCACACAGCTTGTCCGTCGCGGGTCATGCTCAACACGCCGCCTGTGGATTCGTCTAGAGCATTTTTGATTTAATTATTGACGATCTGTATGATGATTTCTTCGACCAGGAGGAACTCAAATGCAGGCGTACTCCCAGGACCTGAGAGAGCGGGTATTGCGGGCGATTGAGCGGGGCGAA
>Ga0222428_100311_pt1 | contig 25459 bp, 23 predicted proteins | sample 2B5Ametagenome_FD_182471 | JGI IMG/M metagenome (GOLD analysis project Ga0222428, IMG submission 182471) | Enriched microbial communities from leaf-cutter ant dump, University of Wisconsin, Madison, United States - 2B5A (version 2) | ecosystem: Environmental > Terrestrial > Nest > Insects nest >...
CGGATGTAGACCATGGCGTTGACCGAGCTGGAGCCGCCCAGCACCTTGCCGCGCGGCTGGTAGCCGCGCCGCCCGCCCAGCCCGGGCTGCGGCACGGTGGAGAAGCCCCAGCCGAACATCTCGTACTTGGCCATGGCTGCCAGCCCGCCGGGACAGTGGATGAACACGCTCTTGTCAGCCCCGCCAGCCTCCAGCAGGCACACGCGCACCTGGGGGTCCTCGGTCAGCCGGCCTGCCAGCACGGCCCCCGCCGAGCCGCCGCCGATCACGATGTAGTCGAACATGGGAAACCGTCTCCTTGTCGTTGTCAGGCTGGTGACATTGCCCGACTGATCGATTCACGATAACCGAAGCTCCCTGCGAATGCCGGTACCATGCCCGGTGTTCGTTTCACTTTGAAGAGAGTTCTCTATATGACGATCCAAACCGTCGGCATCATCGGCGCGGGCACCATGGGCAACGGCATCGCCCAGGCCTGCGCAGTCTCTGGCATCAACGTGGTCATGGTGGACATCTCCGATGCCGCCGTGCAAAAAGGCATCGCCACCGTGGCTGGCAGCCTCGACCGCCTGATCAAGAAAGAAAAGATCACTGCGGCCGACAAGGACGCCGCCCTGGCGCGCATCAAGGGTTCCACACGCTATGAAGACCTGCAGACCGCACAGCTGGTCATCGAGGCCGCCACCGAAAATTACGAGCTGAAGCTAAAGATCCTCAAGCAGGCTGACGCGCTGCTGGCACCCGAGGTCATCATCGCCTCGAACACCTCCTCCATCTCCATCACCAAGCTGGCCGCCGCCACCAGCCGCGCCGACAAGTTCATCGGCATGCACTTCTTCAACCCGGTGCCGATGATGGCCCTGGTGGAGATCATCCGCGGCCTGCAGACCTCCGACGCCACGCACGACGCCGTGAAGGCCCTGGCCGAGCGCCTGGGCAAGAGCCCCATCACCGTGAAGAACGCGCCCGGTTTCGTGGTGAACCGCATCCTGGTGCCGATGATCAACGAGGCCTTCTTCGTGCTGGCCGAGGGGCTGGCCACGCCCGAGGACATCGACGCCGGCATGAAGCTGGGCTGCAACCAGCCCATCGGCCCGCTGGCGCTGGCCGACATGGTGGGGCTGGACGTGTGCCTGGCCGTGATGGACGTGTACCTGGCCGAGTTCGGGGACAGCAAGTACCGCGCCTGCCCGCTGCTCAAGGAATACGTGGCCGCCGGCCGCCTGGGCCGCAAGACCGGGCGCGGCGTGTACAGCTACTGAGCTGCCCGCTTAAGCTCCTGATTAGATAGCTGCTGGCGCTTGCCCAATCCGGGTTTCAGATGGTTTTCCACCTGAAACCCGGATTGGGCAAGCGCCAGCAGCTCTTTTTTTGATAGTGCCTGTTGACCCCTTTCCTTTCATGGCCTCCTGCAATTAAATTGCACACAATTTAATTGCAGGCAATAATTCACCCATGCACACGACGCCCTCCTCTTCCGAACGGCTGCGGCTGGACAACCAGGTCTGCTTCGCGCTGTATTCGGCGTCCCTGGCCATGACCAAGCTGTACAAGCCGCTGCTTGACGCGCTCGGCCTGACCTACCCGCAGTACCTGGTGATGCTCGTGCTGTGGGAGCAGGACGGCCTCGGCGTGTCCGAACTGGGCGAACGCCTGTACCTGGACTCGGGCACGCTCACGCCGCTGCTCAAGCGGCTGGAGGCAGCCGGCCTGGTGGCGCGCCAGCGCGACGCGCAGGACGAGCGCCGCGTGCGCGTGGCGCTCACGGCCCCGGGCCGCGCGCTGCGCCAGCAGGCCGAAGGCATTCCCGCCTGCATGCTGCAGCGCATGCAGTGCAGCCCGCCGGAACTCATGGAACTCAAGACCCGGCTGCACACCCTGCGCAGCCACCTCGCCGGCGCGTAGCCCCGCGCGCGCCGGTCCCTCCCGCCCGCACCGGGCACTCCCCTGAAAGGAAAGCACCATGGCATCGCTCGACAAAGTCCTCTACACCGCCCGCGCCCACACCACCGGCGGCCGCGACGGCGCCTCGCGCACCGACGACGGGCGCCTGGACGTGACCCTCTCCTCCCCCGGCACCAGCGGCAGCGGCACCAACCCCGAGCAGCTCTTCGCCGCGGGCTACTCGGCCTGCTTCATCGGCGCGCTCAAGGCCGTGGCGGCGCGCCAGAAGCTGGCGCTGCCGCAGGACGTGGCGATCGACGCCGAGGTGGACCTGGGCACCATCCCCAACGCCTACGGCATCGCCGCGCGCCTGACGGTGCACCTGCCCGGCATGGAGCGCGCCGCCGCCCAGGCACTGGTGGAAGCAGCGCACCAGGTCTGCCCCTACTCCAACGCCACGCGCGGCAACATCGACGTAACCCTCACCGTCGCCTGAGCCGCACCCAGGTTTTCCCTAGGTGCCGGCGCAAGATTGCGCTCAGCTTGGCGCGCCATGATGGGGGCTGGAGCCCCCCATGAAAATCGCCCTGCTGTCCGACATCCACGCCAACCGCCAGGCCCTGGACGCCTGCCTCGCACACGCCCGCGCCCAGGGCGCCCGGCAATTCGCGCTGCTCGGCGACCTGGTGGGCTACGGCGGCGAACCGGCGGCCGTGGTGGACCAGGCCATGGCCCTGGCGCAGGAGGGCGCGCTCATCGTGCAGGGCAACCATGACGCCGCCGCCGTCACCCCGCCCGCGCAGGCCGAGCAACTGGGCGAGCAGAGCGCGCAGTGGACGCACGCGCAGCTCAGCGCCGCGCAGCGCGAATTCCTCGCCAGCCGCCCGCTCACCGCGCGCCTCGGGCCCTACGCGCTGCTGGTGCACGCCAGCGCCGACCAGCCCGGGCGCTGGCACTACATCAGCGACGGCAGCGCCGCCGAGCGCAGCATGGCCGCCGCCAGCCTGCTCGACCCGTCGATCCGCTACGTCTTCAGCGGCCACGTGCACGAGCAGGCGCTGTACTTCCTCACGCCCACGGCCAAGCTCATGCGCTTCACGCCGCAGCCCGGCGTGCCCGTGCCCGTGCCCATGCACCGGCAGTGGCTGGCCATCGTCGGCTCGGTGGGCCAGCCGCGCGACCACGACGCGCGCGCCATGTACGCGCTGTTCGACGAGCAGGCCTGCAGCCTCACCTTCCACCGCGTGCCCTACGACCACGCGGCTGCTGCCGCCGCCATCCGCGCCGCGCCGCTGCCCGCGTTCTTCGCCGACCGGCTGGAGGCCGGCCGATGAAGCTGCTCGACCCCGGCACCGAAGTCGATGGCTTCGTGGTGCGCGAGTGCATCCACGCCGGCGGCATGGCGCACATCTACGCCGTGGCCTACGCGCAGCAGGCGCGCGACCCCGGCTTCTCCCTGGCCATGAAGATCCCGCGCATGACGGCGGGCGACGGCGCCGAGAACATCGTCAGCTTCGAGGTCGAGCTGCAGATCCTGCCCGTGCTCAGCGGCCCGCACGTGCCGCGCTTCGTCGCCGCGGGCGATCTGCTGCGCCTGCCCTACCTGGTGATGGAGTACGTACCCGGCCAGACGCTGCAGCACTGGCTCGACCAGCCCGAGCGCCCCGGCGCCGCCACCGTGGCCCAGCTCGGCGCCGCCATGGCGCTGGCCGCGCACAGCCTGCACCAGCAGAACTGCTGCCACCTCGACCTCAAGCCCGGCAACGTGCTCATCCGCCCCGACGGCAGCGCCGTGCTGCTCGACTTCGGCCTGTCGTGCCACGCGCACTACCCCGACCTGCTGGCCGAGGAAATGCGCAAGGCCGTCGGCTCGCCCGCCTGGATCGCGCCCGAGCAGGTGGTGGGCGTGCGCGGCGACCTGCGCAGCGACATCTTCGCCATCGGCGTCATGCTCTACGAGCTGGCCACGGGCGAACTGCCCTTCGGCGCGCCCACCACGCAGGGCGGGCTGCGCCAGCGCCTGTGGATGACGCCCGCGCCGCCGCGCGAGCACCGCCCGGACCTGCCCGAGTGGCTGCAGGAAATCATCCTGCGCTGCCTCGAGCCCGAGGCCGCGCAGCGCTACCCCTCGGCTGCGCACCTGGCGTTCGACCTGGCCAACCCCGGCCAAGTGGCCATCACCGAGCGCGGCCGGCGCACACGCGGCCCCGGCGTGCGCGCGCACCTCAAGCGCTGGATCAAGGCCGCCGGCATGCACTACCAGCCCAGCCCGCTGCCCACCAGCCAGATCGAGGAGGCGCCCATCCTCATGGTCGCCGTGCCGCACCAGGACGTGCAGGACGCCACCCTGTACTCGCTGCGCGAGGCCGTGGCGCGCTCGCTGGGCATCCGCCCCGGCGCCCGCCTGGCCTGCGTGACCGTGCTCTCCCCCTCGGCCAGCAGCACCTCGGACGCCGGGCGCAGCGAGACCACGCTGCACCGAACGCACCTGGCCCGGCTCAAGGCCTGGGCGCAACCGCTGCCGCTGGCCGGGCACAGCGTGAGCTACCACGTGCTGGAGGCCAGCGACGTCGGCCAGGCCCTGGTGCGCTACGCCGAGGGCAACCGCGTCGGCCTGATGATCCTGGGCGCGGCCACGCACGGGCTGCAATTGCAGCGCTTCATCGACACGGTGCCGATCCGCGTGGCGCGCGAGGCGCCGTGCACCGTCATCCTGGTCAAACAGCAGTTGCCGTTCGAGCAGCTGCACACATCCGGCACCTCGCCATGAGGTAGCGCGGCAGGCCGCCAGGCGCCCTGCATCGCAGCCACCGCCGGGAGACAATGCCAGGCATGACCCCTGACGCCCCAGCCCCCTACGCCCAGCTCACCCCCACCGCCGTGCTCGACGCCCTGGCCAGCGTGGGCCTTTATGGCGACGGCCGCCTCACGGCGCTGGGCTCGTACGAAAACCGTGTGTACCAGGCCGTGCTGGAGGACGGCTCGCGCGTGGTCGCCAAGTTCTACCGCCCCGGGCGCTGGAGCGAAGCGCAAATTCTGGAAGAACATGCCTTCGCCCAGGAACTGGAGGCGGCCGAAGTGCCGATCGTGGCGCCGCTCATGCTCCATGGCCACACGCTGCACCACCACGCGGGCTTCGCCTTCTCGGTCAGCCCCTGGCGCGGCGGACGCACGCCGGAACTGGAGGATTTCGAAACGCTGGAGTGGCTGGGCCGGTTTCTCGCACGCATCCACAACGTGGGCGCGACGCACCCCTTCGCGCACCGGCCCGCGCTGGATCTGCGCCACTTTGGCCAAGCGCCGTACGATGCGCTGCTGGCCGGGCAGCACATTCCCCTGGACCAGCAGTCGGCCTGGTGCGCCGCCTGCGAAGAAGCTCTTGAATTGATAGCTGCTAGCGCTTGCCACACAAGCGCTGGAGGCCAATTTGGCTTGCAAGACGCAACCGTCCTCCGTCTGCACGGCGACTGCCACCCCGGCAACGTGCTGTGGACACCCGTGGATGCGCAGGGCGGCGGCCCGCACTTCGTGGACCTGGACGACGCGCGCATGGGCCCGGCCGTGCAGGATTTGTGGATGCTGATGTCAGGCGAGCGACGCCAGCGCACGCAACAGCTCGCTGCGCTGCTGGACGGCTACGAGCAGCTGCGCCCCTTCGACCGGCGCGAGCTGGCACTGATTGAGCCGCTGCGCACGCTGCGCCTGATCCACTACAGCGCATGGCTGGCGCAGCGCTGGAGCGACCCGATCTTCCCGATCAACTTCCCCTGGTTCGGCAGCAGCGCCTACTGGCAAGGCCAGGTGGACATGCTGCGCGAGCAGATCGAGGCCATGCAGGAGCCGCCCCTGGTGGCCTAAGCGCACGATTCAGCGCCGGCGCGATGGCAGCACGGCCGCGGCGCTGGAGGAGACTTCTCCGCGCTGCGGCGCGGGCTGCGCGGCCACCGGGGCCGCAACGGGAGCCTGGGGTGCGGGCGCTGCTACCACAGGCGCGGGCGCCAGCGAGGCGCGCCAGGCACTCACCAGCACGTCGTTGACGAAGTGCCGCTCCAGCCACAGCCAGACCAGCACGGGCGCCAGCGTGGGCACCACCAGCGCGCCAAGCTGGTAGCCGTAGATGATGGCCTCCATCTGCCCCTGCTCGACCTTGAGCACGCGCGCGTCCAGCCCCGTGGCCAGCAGCAGTTGCATCAGCAGGTGCATGGCCAGGCTGAATGCCTGCGCCGGCTGCAGCAGCGCATAGCCCGCGAGCACGCGCCAGCCGCGCCCGCGCTTGCGCTGCAGCACCTGCGCCGCCAGCATCAGCGCCAGGAAGATGGGCAGGCCGTAGGCGTAGCGGCCCGGCTCCGCGTCAAGGGTGATCTCGGCCTGGCGCCAGCCGGTCTGCGCGGTGGCAATGGCCACCGATGAATCCAGCACCACCGCCTGCCCCGGCTCCGCGTGCACCACGCGCACCCACTGCGGCGCGGCCTGCTCCAGCCCGGCCTTGGCCATCAGCGCGGCGGGGTAGGCCACCCAGCGCGCCACCTGGAGCCAGGCCAGGGTGATCAGGATGACCCCGAGGAAGGCCGTGAACGCGAAGCGCCACAGCGGTGGCAGACGGGTGAACAAGCGCACCATGCCCTCCTTCAAGCCGCCACGGCGGCGGGCGGCACGGGGGGCTCTTGCGGCGGCGAGGCCGGGGCCTTGCTGCCGGCGCGCACCCACACCAGCCAGACGACGAGCACGTCGAGCATGATGAGCGCCTGCCACAGGTACTCGTGCGCGAAATCGAATACATCCATGTCCCACTGCCCCAGGTAGAACAGGCTGATGACGCGCACCACGTTCAGCGCCTGCACGGCGACGAAGCCTGCCACCAGCCCCACCAGCTTGTGGCGCCACGAGGCCGGGAACGCCATGATGGCGGCGAACAGCACGATGCAGGCCTCGATGCCGTTGCAACCCGGCTCGATCGACACGCCAAAGCCCGTCTGTGCATTCCACAGCACCTTGCCTGCCGCCGTGGCCGTGCTGTCGAACCACGTCACCAGTCCCGCACAGATGCGCGCCAGCAGCGCCGTCCAGGGCAGCACCAGATGCTGCTGCACCCACCCGAGCATGTTGATGCCGAACAGGGTGAGCTGCAGCGCCAGAAAGACCAGAAAGAAACGCAACATGGCGGGCATTATCCCCGGCGGCCACGCAGGGCGCCACTCACGGATGCGCACGCGGCCTGCCGCATCCCCGTACACTCTCGCACGCTTTCGACCGCCCCCATGAATTTCCCCCCGCCGCCGCGCCGGACCGGCCCCCTGCCCATCGACCCCGACGATCCGCGCCACATGGCCTGGCTCACGCTCGGCTTCATCGCGCTGCACCTGCTGGTGTGGACGCTGCTGCCCGCGCTGAGCCACCGCGCGCCGCCGTGGGACAACATCGAGCAGTTGGTCTGGACGCAGTCGCTGCAGTGGGGCTACTACAAGCACCCGCCCGCGCCCACCTGGTGGATGGTTTTCTGGACCGAACTGCTCGGGCGCCAGGTGTGGGTCACCTTCCTGGCTGCGCAGCTCAGCGTGGCGGGCATGCTGCTGTGCGTGTGGCGCATCGCCCTGATGGTGACCACGCCGCTGCGCGCCTTCGTCAGCGTGGTGCTGACGGCGCTGGTTGCCTACCACGGGCTGCGCGGCATCATGGCCAACCACAACACGCTGCAGCTGCTGCCGGTGGGGCTGCTGCTGTGGGCCCTGCTGGGCGCCGTGCGCGCGCCGCAGCAGGGCGCCGCGCGCTGGTGGCTGTGGGCCGCCGCCGGGGCCGCGGGGGCGCTGTGCATGCTGTCCAAATACAGCGCGCTGGTGTGGTTCGCCGTGGCCGGGCTGTGGCTGCTGCTGGAGCCGCGCATGCGCAGCCTGCGCGCCTGGGGGCCGGTGCTGCTGGGCGCCGCCGTGTGCCTGGCGCTGCTGGGACCGCACATTGCCTGGATGGTGCAGTCGGACTTCGCCACGCTGCGCTACGCCAAGGATTCGTTTGAAAACAGCGGCCCCGACACCGCCGGCCTGCCCGGCTACTGGGCCGACCTGTGGTTCTTCACCACCGCCCAACTGGGCCGCCTGGCGCCGGCGCTGATCGCCCTGGGCGTGCTGCGCTGGTGGCTGCGCCGCGCGCCCGCCGCGCCGCTGCCCGCGCCCGATGGCGAGCGCCTGTTCGTCCACCTGCTGGGCACCGGCCCGCTGCTGCTGACGCTGTGCCTGGGCCTGGGCGGCATGCACCTGGCATCGTCCTGGGCCACCACCTTCTTCGTGCTCGCGGGCCTGCTGCTGCTGCGCTGGGTGCCCGCCGTGGCGCCCGCGCGGCTGCTGGGCGCGACGCTGGCCGTGGGCCTGGCGGCCCAGTTGCTGCTGGCCGGCGGCCTGGCCCTGGGACGCGGCGTGCTGGTGGACCAACTCGGGCGCAACGCGCGCTCCAACTTCCCGGCGCCGGCCATGGCGCAGGCGCTGCAGCAGGTCTGGCGCCAGCACGCGCGCACGCCGCTGCGCGTGCTGGCGGGCGAGACCTGGTTGGCGGGCAACCTGTCGATCCACCTGCCGTCGCAGCCGCTGGTGTTCATCGACGCCGAGCCGCGCCACGCGCCCTGGATCGACACCGCCGCGCTGCCGCGCTGCGACCTGCTGGTGGTGGTGGACCGCAGCCCCGACGCGCCCACGCCGAGCGCGCAGACGCTGCAGCTGCTGGCCCGCGCCAGCGCCCACGGCCAACTCAGCGTGCCATGGACCTCCCAGCCCGGCGGGCCGCAGTTGACGGTGGACTGGGGCATCGTGCCAGCCACGCAGCCGGGCTGCGCGCCGTAAAAACCATAGCTGCCAGCGCCTGCCAGATAAGGGTTAGCGACCTTTTTTTATGTTTATTCGCCAGCGCACAGCCGGCGCAGCTTGACGAAGGCCAGCGCCGCCATCACGGCGTCGTTGAGCGCGTCGTGCGCGTCGCGCTGCGGCAGGCCGAGGTCGCGCATCAGCGTGTCGAAGCGCAGGTCGATCTCGGGGTTCTGCTGCTGCAGCGGCGGCATGCGGTGGAATTTGTAGTCGTAGTACATCGCCGAGACCTCGATGCGCTGCTGCGGCAGCCCCATGCCCAGCAGCGGCCACACGGCGCGGTTCAGCATGGCCACGTCGAATTCTAGGTAGTAGCCCACCAGCGGGCGGCTGCCGATGAAGCGCATGAGCTGGCGCATGGCCTCGTGCAGCGGCAGGCCGCCGGCCAGGTCGCGCTCGCGCAGGCGGTGGATGCGCACGCTGTCGGCCGTCACGCCCTTTTCCGGGCGCACCAGCAGCTCCAGGCGCTCGCTGGTCAGGATGCGCTCGCCCACGATGCGCACCGCCCCGATGGAGACGATCTCGTCGCTGCGCGGGTTCAGGCCCGTGGTCTCGCAGTCCAGCGCCACCCATTCGCCCGGCGGCGGCGGCTCGAACATGAAGGCGAACTCGGGCTCGCCCAGGTGGTACAGCATCCATTGGCGGCGCAGGCGCGCCCACCATGCGGCGGCGGCGTTCATACCGCGTCCAGCCGCAGGCGGTGGTGCAGCACGGCCTTGAAGCGCTTGACCGCCGACAGCGCGTCCTTGAGCAGGTCGCGCTCCAGCGTGCTCAGGCGCGCCGGGTCGACGTTGCCCGTGACCTCGCGCTTGAGCGCCAGCTCCGCCAGCCCGGCCTGCAGGCGCAGGCCCATGAGGAAGTGCAGGCCCTGCAGCAGTTCCTGGCCGAGGCCGGCGTCGAGCGTGCCGTCGGCCACCAGCGCGGCGATGCGCTCGGCCGTGCCGGTGGCCATGACGCGCCGCGCCAGCGCCAGGCTGCGCACGCCGTGCACGATGGGGAAGATGCCGGCCTTCTTCAGGTTCACCGGCCCCTCCTCGCCCAAGCCCAGCAGCCGGTTCCACCAGCCCGCCGGGTTGCCGAAGGCGTCCACGGCCATGGCGAAGCGGGCGATCAGCGCGTCGCTGTCGGTGGCCAGTTGCAGCAGGCGCTGGCGCACCTCGGCCAGCAGCGCGGCGTCGCCCGCGACGGCGTGGGCGTCGAGGAAGATGGCCAGGTGCATCAGGCTGTCGCCCTCGGGCTGCAGCAGCCAGTCGCGCACGCGCGTGCTCCATTCGCCGACCGTACCGCGCCAGGCCGGGTTGCGCAGCATGATGCCGCCCTTGCATTCGGGGTAGCCGAAGCAGGTCAGCGCCTCGGAAAAGCGCTCGCAGATGTCCTGCAGGTCGGGCGGCGGCACGTAGCCGTCGCGCAGCATCAGGCCGTTGTCCTGGTCGGTTTTCAGCAGTTGCTCGCCGCGTCCCTCGCTGCCCATGACGAACAGGCAGCTGTTGGCCACCAGCGCGGGCGGGGCGATCATCTGCCAGGCGCGCTCGAACAGGCGCGCGTTGAGCTGCTGCACGAGCTGCGCCATCAGCGCCATGCGCGTGCCGCCGCGGTGCAGCACCGACACCAGGCGCGTGACCTGGGCGGCGGCGCGGTCGAGCATTTCCAGGTCGCGCGCCTGCTCGATCTGCACCGAGATCAGGTGCGACTGGTTGGCCACGAAGCTGAACAGGTCGAGCGCGCGCAGCAGCCCGAGCACGCGGCCCGCGCCATCGACCACCACCAGGCGGTGCACGCGCGAGCGCAGCAGCAGCGCCATGGCGTCGCCGATGGTGTCGCTGGCGCGCACGGTGACCACCGGGTACGCGGCCAGCTCGCCCACGGCCAGGGTGTGCAGCGAGCGCCCGTCGAGGATGGCGCGCTGCAGCGAGGTGGAGGTGAAGATGCCCAGGCCCTCGGGCGCGTTTGGCAGGCCTTCCACCAGCACGCTGGTGGTGCGCTCCTCGTGGAACAGGCGCGTCACCGAGACGATGTCGGCCGCCGCATGCACGCGGTGTGCCGGGCGCAGGTAGGCCTGGTCCACGCGCGCCATCAGGAGCGACTGCATCTCGTGCTGCTCGGCGCGCTGCGCCAGCGTGCTGAGCTTGTGCCCCAGGTCGGAGAACAGCAGCGCGCCGAAAGCGGCGTTGCGCGCGATCAGCTCCTGCACGGTGGCGCGCGCGAGCTGGTAGGCCACCAGCTCCTCGGCCACCACGAAGCGGCTGCTGACGCGCCCTGCCACCAGGCCCCGGCCGTCGAAGCAGTCGTCCGGCCCGTAGGTGGCGAGCACTTCCTCGCCCTCGGTCTGGGTGACGTAGCCCTTGATGATGACGAACAGGTGCTCGGGCACGGCCCCCACGTCGAGCACCACGGCGCCCTCGGGGTAGTAGGCGATGTCCACGCTGGCGCGCACCAGCGCCTGTTCGTCGGGGCTCAGGCAGTCGAACGGCGAGGCGGAGAAATTGAAGGCATTGGGCATGGCGGGGTATTCAACCCCCCAGGCCTTGCTCCACGCTTGCAGCCCCGGCCCGCGACACGCCGGCCCTTGTCCACCGTCAAAATGAACACAGCGCCGCCGCATGCCCTTGCCACAGGAGTACTTCGCGGTAAGAATGCGGGCCCTTGCCTTGACGCAAGCGTGCACTCTGCTTCTGGCACTGTCCCTGGCCACCCGCTCCGCAACTCCATTCATGCGTTTGTCCCAGACCACCCTGCGCACATGCACCGCCTGGCTGCTGGCGGCGCTGGTGTTTGCATGGCTGCATCCGGCGTTCGGGGCGATGGCGGTGTTGGCCCAAGGCCCCCAAAGCATGCTGGTGGAGATCTGTACCCACCAGGGTGTGCGCTGGGTCAGCGTGGACAGCACCGAAAGCGCACAGGCGGCCGATACCGACGAGGACGGCAACGCCGCGTCGTCGCACTGCCCGCTGTGCCGCGTGCTGGGCGACCTGCCCCTGGATCTGGGACGGGACGACCTGCGCTTTGCGCCCCCGGCCTGGCTGCGCCAGCCCCCACCCGACAGCCACCACCCCACCCAGGCCCTGCGGTGGGTGGTGCGCATCTCTCCCGCACGGGCGCCGCCTGGCGCGTATTTCTTCGTCTGAACGCCCCGGTGCTGCGCCACATGCGCAGCGCCTGCCTGTGTTCGCCCCGCTGGCGGGGTACGGCCTGCCACGCCCCGCCCACACCTTGACGCCCATGGCCTGACGCACCTGCCGGTACGCCCCCGGCAGGATGGCCCCTGCCCGAACAAACCAGGCGGGTCACGGCGTGCGCGTCACTTTTTTAGAAGAAATACGCAAACCATGAAACACACCCAACCGAACCGTTTCCCCCTGCGCGCCACGGCGCTGACCGCTGTTCTGCTCCCCCTCTTCCTGACTGCCTGCGGCGGCGGCTCCGGCAGCAGCGCAGACCCGGCCCCCACCGGTCCGCAAAACATCGCCATCGAGTTCGCCGCCAAAGCCGGCAACGTGCCTGTGCAGTGCGGCAGCAAGATCGCCGGCCTGGGGACAGGCAACATCGGCGCCGAGCTGCGCGACTTGCGCTTTTACGTGAGCAACGTGGCACTGATCAACGACAAGGGCGAAGCCGTGCCACTGACGTTGCAGGCCAACGACTGGCAAAGCAAGGAAGTGGCCCTGGTGGACCTGGAAGATGCCACGGGCACCTGCGCCGAAGCGGGCACTGCCGGCATGAACAAGCAGATCGTTGGCACCGTGCCTGCGGGCACCTACAAGGGCGTGCAGATGACCATCGGTGTGCCTTCGAGCGTGAACCATTCGGACTTCGCCGTGGCCGCCAAGCCCCTGGATATTCAGGCCATGGCCTGGTCGTGGCAGGCGGGCCGCAAGTTCGCCAAGATCGAAATCAACCCTGACGGCGGCGTAGCACGCCCCGCACCCGCAGCGGCGGGCAAGAGCTTCTTCGTGCACATCGGATCGACAGGCTGCACGGGCAATCCGGTCACCGGCGAAACCGTGAGCTGTGCCCGCCCCGACCGCATGGACTTCAAGTTCGATAGTTTCGATGCCACGAAGCAGAAAGTGGTGCTGGACATCGCGCAATTGTTCAAGGGCTCAGACGTAAGCAAGGACGAGGGCGGCGCCGTGGGCTGCATGTCGGGCGCCACCGACCCTGAGTGCCCTGCGATTTTCAACGCCCTGAAGATTGACCTTGCCTCCGGGCAGTCGGTCAGCCAGGGCGCGGGCCAAGCCGTGTTCCGCGCCGAGGCGAAGTGATGCCAAGGCCCCATTCGCCCCTGCGGATGGCGGCCTGGGTTGTCGGCACCAGTCTGGCGGGGGCCTTGGCCCTGGCCAGCTGTGGCGGAGGGGCAACCTCCGTCAGCGACACCTCGGGCCACAGCGCCAGCTGGACCTGGCGCCTGCCATCGTTCTTCCCGACCCCCAAGGTCCCTGACACCAACCCGATGACGACGGAAAAGGTGGAGCTGGGCCGCTACCTGTTCTACGACCGCCGCCTCTCGGGCAACGGCACCCAGGCCTGCGCCAGCTGCCACCTGCAGTCCAAGGCCTTTACCGACGGGCTGCCCACGGCCATCGGCTCCACGGGAGAGTCGCACCCGCGCAACGCCCAGGGGCTGGCCAACGTGGCGTACAACGCCACGCTGACCTGGGCCAACCCGTCGCTGGTCACGCTAGAAAAGCAGATGGAGACCCCGCTGTTCGGCAATGACCCCATCGAGATGGGCGTCAACGACGCCAACAAGCAGGAAATCCTGAACCGCCTGGCTGCGGACGCCGACTATCCCGCGCGGTTTGCCAAAGCCTTCCCCGGACAAGGCGACACCATCAGCTGGGTCAACGTGATCCACGCCATCGCCTCATTCCAGCGCAGCCTGGTCTCTGGCAACAGCAAGTACGACCAGTACCTGCGCGGCGCGGCGCAGCTCAGTGCGGGAGAGGAACGCGGCATGAACCTGTTTTTTGGCGAAAAGGCCGAGTGCTTTCACTGCCACAGCAGCTTCAACTTCAACGACCAGATCGTGCACGCCGGCAGCCGCCTGGTGGAAACGCCGTTTCACAACACCGGTCTTTACAACATCGGTGGCACCGGCGCCTTCCCCGAGCCCAACCGGGGGGTATTCGAGCTGACACACCTGGCCAAGGACATGGGGATGTTCCGCGCCCCCAGCCTGCGCAATGTCGAAGTCACCGGCCCCTACATGCACGACGGCAGCGTCGCCACGCTGGAAGACGTGCTGGCGTTCTACGCAGCGGGGGGGCGCAACATCACCTCGGGCCCCCACGCGGGCGACGGGCGCGCCAATCCGAACAAGAACGACTTCATCACCCAGATCGACCTGAACGCCCAAGAGCAGGCCGACATCGTGGCCTTCCTCAAAACCCTGACCGACCATGAATTCCTCACCAACCCGCGCTTTGCCGACCCGTTCGCCGCACGGCAAACGCCCTGACCGCCACGCCGTGGGCGCAGCGATGGCTTTGGCGCTGGGCACCTGGTGCTGCGCCACGGCCGACGCCCACGAAGCGGGGGGCGGTGGTATCCCCGACACGCCGGGCCTGCGTATCGACGCGACGGCAGCCGTCGCGGCCTACCACGCGGACACCCCCATCCCTGCCCCGCGCCTGGGCGGTGTGCTGGGCCTGGGAGACACCCCCTCCGACCAGCGCGGCACCCAGCTGGAGCACGCCACGCTGGGCATGGGCGTGCGCCTGCTGCCCCAGGTAGGCGCGAACGTGGCCGTCGGCTGGCACGGCAGCGAGCCCGGCCACGTCGAGGCGGCCTGGCTGCAGGCAAGACCCTCGGCGGACGCGCCCTTCGCCATCGGCGCCGGTCGCAACCGGGTGCCCATCGGGACCGTGCTGCGCAACGCCGGGCACCTGGACCGCTACGGACAGATGCCGCTGGCCAAGCGCGCCACCTTCAATGGCGACTGGATCGAAGACGGCGTCAACGCCACCTGGCGCCCGCACCTCGACGGCCCGCTGGACTGGCTGGAAGCGGTGGACGTGGGGCTGTGGAAAGCGCAGCGCTTTCCCGGCAGCGCGGGAAGCGACTGGGCCCCGGTGGTGCACCTGCGCAGTGCCTGGAGCGACTGGGCCGTAGACGCTTTCTACAGCCGCCTGCGCCCCCAGGGGCGCGGTGCCTACGTGCAAAGCACCACCAGCGGCCACGTCCACACCGCGCCCACGTGCGACGCCAGCCTGCGCGGCATTGCCTGCTTTGACGGCACCGTCGACCTGCTGGGCGGCAGCGCCACCTGGGCCACCCCGCTGCCCGGCGTGCAGCTCAGCGGGGCAGCGCTTTGGCGCCGCGAACGCGGGGCGCTGTACTCCCAAAACGGCGATACGCGCTACGACGGCAAGACCCTCGGTGGGTGGCTGGAAGCCCTGTGGCAGCCCTCGGCCCGCTGGGACTTTGGCATGCGCCAGGAATGGCTGCAAAGCACCCACGACGTCAACGGCCCGGGCGCCTATGCCGTGGCCACCGACGCCAACTTGCTGCCCAACGCGCCAGCACGCCGCTTCACCGCCATGGCCGGCTGGCGCCCCGCACCAGGCTGGCTGGTCGCCCTGGAGGCCGGGCACGAACGCATCGCCGACCGTGGCAACACCATCGTGGGCCTGCGCCTGATATGGACCCCTTCTGACGCACTTTGGAAAAGGAACTGGTAATGAGCAACACCCCTTTCACCCGCCGCCGCACCCTGGCGACCCTGGGCAGCACCCTGCTGGCCGTCACCTCCTGGGCCCAGGCCCACGATTTTCGCGCGGGCGACCTGGTTATCGACCACCCCTATGCCACCCCGTCGATTCCAGGCGCCGCCAACGGCACAGCGTACTTTCGCGGCATCCGCAACCGGGGCAGCGCACCCGACCGTCTCATCGCCGCCAGCAGCCCGGTCGCCCAGCGGGTGGAGCTGCACGAGATGACCATGGACGGGGGCGTCATGCGCATGCGCGAAGTCGACGGCATTGCACTGCCCCCTGGGCAAACCGTCTCCATGCGCCACGGCCAGGGCTACCACCTGATGCTGATGAACCTGAAGGCCCCATTGGCCGATGGCGAGCGCTTTGACCTCACCTTGCGTTTCGAGCGCGCTGGCGAGGTCACGGTCAAAGCGTGGGTGCAACGCCCCAGCACCAAGGCTCCAGCGCACAGCCACGACCACGCGCACTGATAAAGCGCCAGGCGCTACACAAAAACCATAGCACCTAGCGCTTTCTGCACAAGGCTTGCAGCCTAAAAAGGCTGCAAGCCTTGTTACGTGGCCAAGCCGTTCGGCACCTCGGCCGCCGCGCCCCACTGCGTAGTGAACCAGGCATCGCCCAACAGGCTGGCGCGCAGCATGGGCAGGCTGTCGTGGCCCCAGAACAGGCGGCCATCGGCCTCGAACGCGGGCACGCCGAACACCCCGCGCGCCGCCGCTGCGTCGGTGTTGGCACGCAGCAGCTCCTTGGCCTGCTCGGGGTCGCCGCGCAATTGTTCGGCCAGTGCGGTGCGCAGTGCATCCAGCCGCGCCGGGTCGAGCGCGTCGTGCCCGCCCTGCCAGACGTGGCGCAGGATGGCACCCGCCGTAAAGCGGTTGATGCTGCCGTCCTGGCTGCACTCCAGCGCCAGGCGCAGCAGCGGCAGCGGGTGGAAAGGGTGGCGCGCGGGCATGTCCAGCCCCACGCCGGTGCTATGGCCCAGCCAGGTGGCGTGGCGGTAAGTCCAGGCACGCTTGGGCACGATGCCCGCCGGCCCGGGGTTGCCGTGCGCCTTGAGCAACGCCCCCAGCAGCACCGGCCGGTACACCACGCGGTGGCTGATGCCTTCAAGCACCTGTGGCAACTGCTCGAACGCCAGCCAGGCGTAGGGAGAGACGAAATCGAGGTAGAAGGTGATTTCTTTCATCGCGGGGGGCTCCTGGGAGGGGGAGTTCATGCCAGGCCCGGAGGCAACGCGATGCTCGCGCGGCACAGGGCCTCGGTCCAGATGCGGCGCCGCTCGCTGTTGCCCGCCTGGGACCAGGCGCGAATATCGTCGAGCGTGCGAAAGCATCCCTCGCAGTGGCTGCGGTCGGGGCTCATGCGGCACACCGAAACGCAGGGCGAGGGCACAGGCTCTGTGCTTTGCGCATCAAATTGGCCTGCAGCGCTTATCTGGCAAGCGTGAGTAGCTAGCAATTTAGTAGTATTCATGGATTCAAGGCACTTGCACGACATCGGCCAAAGGGGCACCGGTCAGGCCCTGCAGATCCTGCGGGCACAACTGGAACACGCCATGCGGATGGCCCGCCGCCGCCCAGATCCAGTCGAAGCGCAGCAGCTCGCGGTCGATCAACGTCACCGGCGGCGTGGCGTGGGCCACGGGAGATACCCCGCCAATCGAAAAGCCGGTGCGCGCCTTGACGAAGTCGGCGTCGGCGCGGCCCGTCTTGCCCACCAGGGCAGCGACCTTCTTTTCATCCACACGCCGGTCGCCCGAGGTGATGACGAGCACCGCCGCGTCATCGCTCTTGCGCCGGAAGATGATGCTCTTGGCGATCTGGCCTAGCGCCACGCCCAGCGCGTCAGCCGCCTGCTGCGCAGTGCGCGCGGCGCCGTCGAGCATCACAGGGGCGTGCGGGTGGCCCGCATCCTTCAGCGCGGCGGCCACGCGCTGGACGCCTTCGGGTAAATCGTTCATGGCAGGTTCCGCGAAGCAGCGTGCACCGGCAAAAGCCGACCGGCTCGCCCAAACACGGCGCACACACGGTTACATTGTGAGTACTCTTTCTATTTTCCATGAAGCTGCTTCGCCTCTACCTGCTGCTGGGCATCCTGCTGGGCCACTGGGCAGCGGCATGGGCTGCGCCCATCGTGCTCGACGCGCACCCGCGCGGGCTGCTGCTCGGCGAAACCGGTCAGTTGCAGTGGCTCGCCGACGTCAGCGGCACGCTAACGCTGGACGATGTGCGCGCGCCGGCCCAGGCCGCGCGCTTCGTGCCCGCGCCGCACCCGCAGCCCCGCGGCGGCGGCGCACAGGCCCACTGGTTCAAGGTGGAACTGACGCAGCGCGCGGCCACTGGCGACTGGGTACTCACCACGCACACCACGGCGCTCAAGGACGTGCGCTTCTACGGCCCGTTCGACGCCGCCGGCCAGGCGCTGGCGTCGCCAGTGCACACCGGCCTGTCGCAGCCCTTCGCCACCCGGCCGCTCGGCAGCGAGCGCTACCTGCTGCGCCTGCAGTTGCCTGGCCCCGGCACCTACACCGTCTACGCCCGGCTGCTGAACGAAACCGCCGCCACACTCGACCTGTCGGTCTGGGACACCGCTGAGTACCTGCAGTGGCGCCAGCACAAGCGGCTGTTCGACGGCATTTGCTACGGCATCCTGCTGGCCCTGCTGGTCTACAACCTGGTGCTCGCGGCCAGCTTCCGCGACACGACCTACGGCTTCTACATTGGCCAGTGCGCGTTCGCCCTGCTGACGTTGGCCAGCTTCAACGGCCACGCCGCCCACTACCTGTGGAGCGGCTGGCCCTGGTGGTCCGAGCGCGGCAACGTGGTGCTGCCCAGCCTGTGGCTGCTGCTGGGCACGCTGTTTGCGCGCAGCTTCCTCGAAACGCACCAGGTGCCGTGGATGGACCGGCTGATGCAGGCCGTTGCTGGGCTGGCGTTGGGCACGGCCCTGCTCGGCCTGGGAGGCCGCTTTGGTGTGGCGCAGACGCTGAACGAGCTCCTGGCCAGCGCGGGCACGCTGCTGGCCACCGTGGCGGCCGTGGTCACCCTGCGGCGCGGCTTCGTTCCCGCGCGCTGGTACCTGGGCGGCCAGGCCCTGCTGTTCCTGTCGGTGCTGGGCGTGGTGCTGGTCAACTGGCAGGTGATCGATGCGCCGTTCGTGCTGGCCAACGGCCTGCAGATCGGCGTGGCGGCAGAAATGGTAGTGTTTGCCATCGCCCTGAGCAGCCGCATCAACAGCCTGCGCGCGTCACAGGCCATGCTGCGCCTGCACGCCGAGCATCTGGCGCAGGCCGCCGCCACCGACCCGCTCACCGGCCTGGCCAACCGTACCGGCCTGGCGCAGAGCGCCACGCGCATGCTGGCCGATGGTCTGCCCCATGCGCTGATGCTGCTCGACCTGGACCGTTTCAAGCCCATCAACGACCGCTACGGGCACGACGCGGGCGACACCGTCCTGCGCGCCGTGGCCACGCGCCTGCAGGCGCAGGTGCGTGCCACCGACGTGGTGGCACGGCTGGGTGGCGACGAGTTCGTGATTCTGCTGGCCGACCCTTTGCCCGACGAGCGCCTGGCAGCCCTGGCCAAGGACTTGGCCGAGGCCGTGCGCCAGCCGGTGGACTTCCTGGGCCAGGCGCTCACCGTTGGGGTCAGCACGGGCATCGCCCGCAGCCCCCGGGATGGCCAAACGCTCACGGCGCTGATGCGCAGTGCCGACCAGGCGATGTACCAGGCCAAGCAGACGCGCAGCGGGTATGCGTTTCAGACGGCCGCCTGACCGGAATCGCTTTACAAACACGAAATATGCGCGCCGCACAATACGGCGGCGCCCCCCAACGAATCCGTACCACTTCTATGCACGATGCCGCGCCCCCTCCGCTGCACCCTCACCCGTCCGCGCGAACTCTTCCTGTCTCCTGGTACCGCCGCAGCACCGGCCGTGCGGCCCTGTGCGTGCTGCTCCTCGCGGGCACGCTCGGCGCCTGCTCAAAGCAAAGCCCGGCACCCGCCGCCACCGAGGCCGTAGCCGAAGTGGGCGTGGTCACGCTGCAGCCGCAGCATCAACAGCTCGACACCACGCTCCCTGGGCGCACGCGTGCCTCGCTGAGCGCCGAGGTGCGCCCCCAGGTGTCAGGCATTCTGCAAAAGCGCCTGTTCACCGAAGGCGCGCTGGTGCGCCAAGGCCAGCCGCTGTACCAGATCGACGATGCCGCGCTACGCGCCACCGAAGCCAGCGCCCAGGCCGCGCTCGCCAAGGCCGAAGCCAGCGCCCGCACGCTGGAGGCCACAGCCCGGCGCAACGCCGAACTGGTGAAGATCGAAGCCATCAGCCAGCAGGTGCATGACGAAAGCCAGGCGGCGGCGGCGCAGGCGCGCTCCGACGTGGCGGTGGCCCGTGCCAACCTGGAGACAGCGCGCATCAACCTCAAGTACAGCCGCATCGAGGCGCCAATCACGGGCCGCACGGCGCTGTCTACCGTGACGCCCGGCGCGCTGGTCACGGCCAACCAAGCGAGTGCCTTGACCACCATCGTGCAGCTCGACCCACTGTACGTGGACTTCACGCAGTCGAGCACCGAACTGCTGCAGCTGCAGCGCGAGATCGCGGCGGGGCGCTACGCCCGGGTGGATGGCGACAAGATTCCCGTACGCATCCGCCTGGACGACGGCACCGAGTACGCCCACCAGGGCAAGCTGGCGTTCTCGGGTGTGATCGTCAACGACACCATGGGCACCGTCACGCTGCGCGCCGTCGTCCCCAATCCCAAGGGCGAACTCATGCCCGGCATGTACGTGCAGGCGCTGCTGCCCACGGCGCTGGCGCCCGACGCGCTGCTGGTGCCCCAGCAGTCGGTGACGCGCGACCTCACAGGCCGCCCCAGCGTGCTCGTGGTCAAGGCCGGCGACGTGGTCGAAAAGCGCGACGTCACGCTCGACCGCGCCATTGGCAGCCAGTGGCTGGTGCAAGGCGGCCTGCAGGCCGGCGAGCGCGTGGTGGTGGAGGGCTTCCAGCGCATCAAGCCGGGCAGCCAGGTCAAGCCGGTGGAGGTGGACATGGCCGCCAAAGCCGAGCGCAAGAGCCCGCCGGGCCAGCCACCGGCGCCCAGCAGCGCGGCGCGCTAAACACAAGGCACCGCCATGGCGCAGTTTTTCATCAACCGGCCCATCTTCGCCTGGGTCATCGCCATCGTCATCATGCTCGCCGGGGCTTTGTCGATCAAGACACTGCCCCTGGAGCAGTACCCTGATATCGCACCGCCACGCGTGACCATCGGCGCGCAGTACACCGGCGCATCCGCCGAGACGGTGGAAAACTCGGTCACGCAGATCCTGGAGCAGCAGATCAAGGGCATCGACAACATGCTCTACATGAACTCGACCAGCAATGCGTCGGGCCAGTCGCGCATCACGCTGACCTTCGCGCCGGGCACCAACATCGACGTGGCCCAGGTGCAGGTGCAGAACAAAATCCAGGGTGCAGTCAACCGCCTGCCCGACAGCGTCAAGAGCCGGGGCGTCTTCATCAACAAGGGCGGACAGGACTTTCTCGTCACCTACAGTTTCTATTCGGCCGACCCGGACATGGACGAGGTGGACATCGGCGACTACATCAACAGCAACCTCGTCGATGTGATCGGCCGCATCGAGGGCGTGGGCGACATCAACGTCTTCGGCACCTTCTATGCCATGCGCATCTGGATGGACCCGGCGAAGATGGAAAAGTACCGTCTGATGCCCTCCGACCTGGTAGCCGCGCTGAACAACCAGAACGCCCAGGTCTCGGCCGGCCAGCTGGGCGCACTGCCGGCGGTGAAGAACCAGCAGCTCAATGCCACCATCACGGCGCGCACCAAGCTCAAGACGCCGGAGGAGTTTGAGGCCGTCGTGCTCAAGACCGCCACCGACGGCGCGGTCGTCACCATCAAGGACGTGGCACGCGTCGAGCTCGCGGCGGACAACCTGTCGATCCAGGCCAAACTCAATGGCATGCGCGGCGCGGGCATGGGCATCATCCTGGCCGACGGTGCCAACGCCATGGCCGTATCGGACGCCGTGGCCGCCAAGCTGGCTGAGCTCAAGCCCTACTTTCCGAACAAGATCGACTACTTCGTTAGCTCCGACTCCACGCCCTTCGTGCGCGCCTCCATCCACGAGGTGGTCAAGGCGCTGGCCGAGGCCATGGTGCTGGTGGTGCTGGTGATGTTCGTGTTTCTGCAGAACCTGCGCGCCACGTTGATTCCGGCCATCGCCGTGCCGGTGGTGCTGCTGGGCACCTTTGGGGTGCTGTCGGCAGCGGGCTACTCCATCAACACGCTGACCATGTTCGCCATGGTGCTGGCCATCGGCCTGCTGGTGGACGACGCCATCGTCGTTGTCGAGAACGTGGAACGCGTGATGCACGAGACGGGCCAGTCGGCCAAGGAGGCTACGCGCGCCTCGATGAAGGAAATCACGCCCGCGCTGGTGGGCATCGGCGTCACGCTGTCTGCCGTGTTTGTGCCCATGGCCTTTTTCGGTGGCTCCACGGGGGTGATCTACCGCCAGTTCTCCATCACCATCGTCGCCGCCATGGCCCTGTCGGTGTTCGTGGCGCTCACGCTCACCCCGGCGCTGTGCGCCACCATCCTGAAGCCGCCGGTGGCCCAGGGCCATGGGCCGCTGCGCTCCGGGTTGCTGGGCCTGTCGGACCGTTTCTTCCGCTGGTTCAATCGCAGCTTTGACGCCACGGCCGCACGCTACCAGGGCACGGTGGCCTACACGCTGCACCGCACCAAGCGCATGGTGCTGATCTTCATCGGGGTGTGTGCGGCAGTGGCGTTGCTGATGCACCGGCTGCCCACCTCGTTCCTGCCCGACGAGGACCAGGGCTTTCTGTACGTGAACGTCAACCTGCCCTCGGGCGCCGCCGACGCGCGGCTGCAGGACGTGCTCGACCAGGTGCGCGCGTACCTGCTGCGCCAGCCGGAGATTCTCAGCTTCTACCAGGTCTCGGGCCTGAATGGCGACCAGAGCTCGGCACGCGGCTTCGTCCGCCTCAAGCCCTGGAGCGAGCGCCCGCTGGCCGCGCAGTCGGCGGCCGCCGTGGCCCAGCGCGCGACCAAGGAGCTAAGCGCGATCCGCGACGCGCGCGTGGTCATCGTGCTACCGCCCGCCGTGCGCGGCCTGGGCGCGAGCTCGGGCTTCAACTTCATGCTCAAGGACATCAACGCCGTGGGCCACGAGGCGCTGCTGGCCGCGCGCGACCGCGTGCTCGACGCCATGCGCCAGCACGGCGAGCTGACGGGCGTACGCACCACCAACCTGGAGGACGCAACCGAGCTGCGCCTGGACATCGACGACCGCAAGGCCGCGGCCCTGGGGCTGTCGTACAGCGACATCAACAGCGTGCTCTCCAGCGCCATGGGGGGCACCTACGTGAACGATTTCCTGAACAACAGCCGCGTCAAGCGCGTCTACATTCAGGGCGATGCGCCGCACCGCATGCTGCCGCAGGACATCGCCAAATGGACGGTGCGCAACCAGAACGGCGAAATGGTGCCCTTCAGCGCCTTCTCCCGCACCTACTGGGCCTACGGCTCGCCGCAGCTCATGCGCTACAACGGCAGCCCGGCCTACGAGTTCGAGGGCCGCGCCGCGCCAGGTGTCAGCTCGGGCACCGCCATGCAGATCGTGGAAGACATCCTCAAGACCCTGCCGCCCGGCATCGGCTACGAGTGGACCGGCGCCTCGCTGCAGGAGCGCCAGTCGGGCGCGCAGGCGCCGCTGCTCTACGCCATCTCCATCCTGTTCGTGTTCCTGTGCCTGGCGGCGCTGTACGAAAGCTGGACGGTGCCGCTGTCGGTGATGCTGGCCGTGCCGCTGGGCGTGGTGGGCGCACTGCTGTTCACCACGCTGCGCGGCCTGACGAACGACGTGTACTTCCAGGTCGGCCTGCTGACCACGGTGGGGCTGGCGGCGAAGAACGCCATCCTGATCGTGGAGTTCGCCGTGCAACTGCAGGAGCAGGGCCGCAGCGTGTTCGACGCCACGGTGGCCGCCGTGCGGCTGCGCCTGCGCCCCATCCTGATGACCTCGCTGGCTTTCGGCTTCGGCGTGATTCCGCTGGCCATCGGCACCGGCGCCGGCGCCGGCGGGCGCAACGCCATCGGCACGGCCGTGCTCGGCGGCATGGCCGCTTCCACGGTACTGGGCATCTTCCTGGTGCCGGTGTTCTTCCTGCTGGTGCGCAGCTGGTTCAAGAGCCGCTCGCGCCACGACGATGCACAGGAGCACGCGGCATGACGGTAAAACCCTTGCTGTGCACGGCGGCGCTGCTGCTGGCGGGCTGCAACCTTGCGCCCACGCACCAGACACCGCCCCTGCCCGTTCCGCCAACCGTATCTGCCCAGGGTGAGCCCGCGCAAGCGGACGAATCTGCCCTGCGGGAGACCCAGGCCATGCAATGGCTGCAATCGCCCGCGCTGCGCGAGGTTGTGGCCCTGGCGCTCACGCACAACCGCGACCTGCGCGTGGCGCTGGAGAACATCGAGAAAGCCCGCGCCCAGTACGGCATCAGCCGCGCCGACTTGCTGCCCGGCGTGAACGCCCAGGCCCAGGCCAACCGTGCCCGCACGGCCGCCGACCTGAACGCCAGCGGCAACGCCACGCTCGCCACGCAGTACACTGCGCAGCTCGGCTTCGCCAGCTACGAGCTTGACCTGTGGGGGCGCGTGCGCAACCTGAACGAAGCGGCCTTGCAGCAATTCCTGCAAAGCCAGGAGAACCAGCGCAACGTGCGCATCGGCCTGGTGGCCGACGTGGCCACGGCCTGGCTCACGCTGGCAGCCGACCAGGCGCGCCTGCAGCTGGCCCGCGACACGCTGGCCAGCCGCGTCAAGGCGCTGGAACTGACGCGGCGCATGCACCAGCTCGGCGCGGTCTCGGGGCTGGTGCTGGCGCAGAACCAGACCACGGTGGACACCGCACGCGGCGACGTAGCCAGTACCACGGCCCAGGTCGAGCGCGACCGCAACGTGCTGCAACTGCTAGCGGGCGGCCCCGTGCCGCAACACCTGTTGCCGACCGCGCAAACCCTGGGCCTGCAGGAGTCGGCCGACGTGGCAGCGCTGACCCCCGTGCCAGTGCCATTGCCCTCGACCGTGCTGCTGCGCCGCCCCGACGTGCAAGCGGCTGAGAGCACGCTGCGCGCCATGAACGCCAACATCGGCGCCGCACGCGCAGCGCTGTTCCCTACCATAAGCCTCACGGCCAACGTGGGCACGGGCAGCACCGAGTTGGAGCGCCTGTTTGGCAACGACAACAGCACCTGGAGCTTCGTGCCGCTGGTGCGCCTGCCCCTCTTCGACGGTGGACGCAACCGCACCGGCGTGCAGGTGGCCGAGAGCAACCAGCGCATCGCCCTGGCGCAGTACGAGAAAGCCGTGCAAACGGCTTTCCGCGAAGCCGCCGACGTGCTGGCCGACCAGGCGCAGTGGCGCGAGCGTCTGGCGGCGCAGGCCAGCATGGTGGCGAACACACAAAAAGCGTTCGACCTGTCGGACGCACGCTTCAAAGCCGGCGTGGACAACTACCTCGCGGTGCTGGACGCGCAACGCAGCCTGTACGCCGCGCAGCAAACGCTGATTGGCCTGCGCCTGTCGGAGCAGGTCAACCGCGTGACGCTGTGGAAGGTGCTGGGCGGGGAGTGACGGGAATGCCCGGCAGGCGCTGCGCGCCTGCCCCGCTCACGCCCTCCATGGAAGGGGGTCGCGGCCCTCGCTGGGGGGCCCACGCAGAGGCCGCGTCGGCTTCAGGGATCGAGGGTGAAGCGCAGCGCCTTGGATTTCAATAAAAATAGCCACCAGCCCTTTACAGAAAAGCGCTAGCAGCTATCAAATCAGGAGTTATTTCACCCCGCGCGCTTGTTCAGCAGCGCCACGGCCACGCGCGAGCCGCTCTTGCGGCCGAGGAAATCGCTGATGTACGCGCCCGCATCGACCAGCTTGTCCAGGTCGATGCCGGTCTCGATGCCCAT